>Ga0209710_1000074_pt1 | contig 110166 bp, 62 predicted proteins | sample ArcticOcean_MG_C_5_FD_187436 | JGI IMG/M metagenome (GOLD analysis project Ga0209710, IMG submission 187436) | Marine microbial communities from western Arctic Ocean - ArcticOcean_MG_CB4_138 (SPAdes) (version 2) | ecosystem: Environmental > Aquatic > Marine > Oceanic | place: Arctic Ocean...
AAAACGGCAAGCTGACACAACACTGGTGTCAACCGTGCTGAGAGCGATCCTGACGATAGTACCACCGCTCTGGGGGCCTTGTCGGGGCGTGATTCCGACCATTCGGGCTTCGTCAACGTACTCGTAAGCAAGTCCACTGCTGCTGAACTGCTGCCCCTCGTCGCCCGTGCCGATCTCGACCCCAGCAACGCCTGGCACGTGAGCCGGAGCCTCGCACTTCACCATCGCCGATGACACCACGTGCGCAGACACGGGCTCGGACGATCCGAAGCCACACAGTGCATCTCCAAGCAGGTGCTTGCCAACAATATCAACCACCCCGACGCCTGCTGTGGGGCCCGAGGTCGGTTGCATCGAGGCAACAACTGCCGCTGGCTGGAACGCAAACGCCACTTCGCTCGTGCTGAACGCGCTTCCTGACGCGCTCACCTCCAGCGTAACCACGCCGGCGGCTTGCGGGGGGGCGATGCACATCACCTCCACCCATCCCATACATCGCGTGCCAGTTTGCATCATCGACACGGTCACGGACGCGTTGGCAATGGGTGGCAAGTAGGGCTTGGTGACGCACAGCTCGTCCCCGCCGACGTAGGCGCCGGCAACGATTTCCTCGCCGAAGCGGCACTTGATTGCTTCGCCTTCGAACCCGGTACCTCTGACGATGACGACGCCCCCGCCGGCGACGGACCCGGACGCGGGCGCGACGGCGTACACCTTGGCTGACGGTGCGTATCCAAAATGCAACTCGGAAGAGAGTGTCCACGTTTCGTCGTCGACACTGGCGGCGACCGCTGTCAATCCGCTGGAGTGCGCCGGCGACGCGCACTCCACGCCGCTCCCCGGCGCTCCCCGGCTCACGAGCGGCCCGACCGTGCCAAAGCGGCACGTCATCGCCACCGCCGCGTCCGTGGACGCGCTTAACGTGATTTTGACGATGGTGCCTCCGGTTTGAGGCCCGTGCGTGGGAAACAACCCCGTGATGGCAGTTTCCACGACGTATTCAAACACCGGCCCCCCGTTATCGCGGGCGAACTGCGACGCGTGTTCCGTGGCGCTCACCTCGAGCACCACTAACCCGGGTTCGTGCGCGGGGGCTTCGCACTTCACAAGCGCCGAGCTCACCGGGTGCGCCGCGACGACGCCGCCGTGGCCGAGGCGGCAAAACAAGTCGTCGCCGCTAAGATGCCGCCCTGTTACTTTAACAACAGAAACCCCATGCGCGATGCCTACGCGTGGGGCGAGATCGGTCACCACGGGGGGTACCGCGTACTCGACGACCAAAACCGTGTTTGAAACGGAAACAACCTCGGCGTCCGCCGTGGCCAGCGCCAGCGCCGCAAACCCCGGCGCGCGAGGAGGGGTTAGGCAAAGGAACGTCCCGGTGCTGACCCGTACCGCGGGAACGGGGTTTTCGTCTATCACGCAAGTAAGCTCAGAGAGGGTGTCTCGTCCTGGCGAAAAGGACAGCGAAACGAGCCCTCCGCCGGACGCAAGCACGCGTTTTGGGGTCGGCCCGAAAACCTCGTAGCCCTGTTCGTAGTCGTACCGCAACTCGCCGTCCGTGTACTCGGCGCCGTTCAGGCTAACGTCCACCGCTACCGGCCCTGGCACGTGCGAGGGCATTTGACACGCAATAGTCGTGGGAGTGACGAGCGAAGCTTGGATGCCGACAATCGTCCCGACCCGGCACGACACGTCGTCCGAGTCGTAACTCGCGAACGACCCGTACACGGTCACCACGCCGCCGCCCGCTTCGGCGCCCGCGTTTGGGTACGCCCCCGACACAGTGGGCTGGGTGACGTACCGGAACGTGATCAGGTCTTTAGTGGTGTCATACTCGTTTATGGAGAGCTCTAAATGTGCGGTACCCGTCTCGAAAGAAGCAGCAGGGGTTTCGCACCGCATCAACCGAGAAGACACCACGTTGCTCGTGTCTTGGCCAATCGTGCGGTTGGCGAAGACACAGCTCGTAGCGCGGTCGTCGCCGGCGAACGCGTCGCGTTGGAAGTGGCCGCCGTTGACCGCGACGACGCTCCCGCCGCCGCCGGCGCCGGTTTTCGGGAACACCGCGTACGCACTCGGGGGCGCGACGTACTTGAACTGCACGCTGTTCAGGGTGAAGTCGAGACGGTTTATGGAGATTTCCACGTCGCGCCATCCCGCGCTTTGCGAAGGCGCCGCGCACACGATCGTCGTCGCGGTGCGTCGCAGCGCGTTCACCGGCGTAGCGCCGAACTTGCACGTCGCGCGTCCCGTGGTGGGGAAGTCACTACCCGTAACCGTCACCTGTGTGCCTCCGGAAACCGACCCCGCCACCGGAAACACCGCCGTGATGTTCGGCACCGGCGCGTACGTGAAATCCACGTCCATTTCCGTTTCCGTACGATCCCCGAAGTGCGACGCAAGGCCCACCGGCGCGGCGCCCGCCGCGTGCGCGGGGACGAGGCACGCGCTCGCCGATTGCGAGATCCACCGCGCTGCGATGAACGAGATCGTGCCGACGCGACACGCAAGGGATTCCGTGTTCGGCATCAAAGACCCGCTTATACGAAGCAAGCTGCCGCCGTCCACCGACCCGCGTCTCGGCGCGACGTAATCCACCCGCGCGCGTAGCTCGTATTGAAACACCTTCCCCCCGCCGGTCCAGTCCACGCCGTTGTTCGACACCTCCACGGCCACGCCCCCGCCCGCGGCGTTGGCAGGCGCCACGCACACAATCTGCGTGGACGACACGAAGGACGCGGGCGTGGGGTCGTGGCTGCCGAACCGGCACATCGAGTGCGGGGTGAAATTCTCTCCCCGAACGACAACCGCGGTGCCTCCCTGGTTTGGACCGGACGACGGGCCGACTTTGTCCACGGAGACGCGCGCGTCGTCCACCGCGCCAAGACCGCCCTCGCCGTCCACGCCAAGCAGGTTGTTCCCGTCGTCGTCGAGAATGAACACCCCCGCCGGGTCGATGTCTCCCAACCCGTGTTCCGTGACTTCGCACGAAATCGTGTTGCTGTCCACCACGGTGCCGGGGACAAAACCCAGCGCAGGGCCGAGGGAGCAGTACACCTTGTCCCCCGGGGTGAACCCAGTGCCGATGATTGTCACGGTGCCGTCGGCGTTGCCCGTGACCGTCGTGAGCTCGGGTGTTGTTGTGTACTGGTACGTGGTCGGCGGCGCGAGGGGCGTCCGGGGCGCGAAATCGCCCTTGATCCCGACGTCCAGGATAACAAAACCAGGCGCCCTCGCCGGGGCGACGCACCGGTACTCGTCGTCCGCTATCCACGCCCCCGCGACGTACCCCACGGTTCCGAAACGGCAGTGCATGTCGTGCATTTCACTGAAAAAGTACCCCGCCACGACCACGACGTTGCCGCCTTGACTGAACCCGCCAGTGGGGTTCGCGCCGGTCACGATTGGCAGGTCGTGGAACACGAAGTTCGGGCGCACCAGCGGTTCCGTCGCCGTCGCCGCCGGCGCCGCGAGCTCAAGCGCGGCGGTGACCGGTTCGTGTGTTGGGGTTTCGCACAGCACAAGGGCGGATGAGACGAAAACGTAGGGGCCGTGTCTGAACCCGAACCTGCACAACACGCCGTCGAACAGCAAGTTTTGCCCGGTCACAAACAAAACGCTTCCCCCGCCTTTGTATCCAACCTCGGGAAACACCGCGCGAATCTCCATCGCTTCCTTCGTCTGCACCACCACCGCGTTACCGGGGGACTGGCCGTAAGGCAGGTGCTCGAAATCCTCGCCGTTGCGCGACACGTGCACCGCCACGAAACCAGCGGCGAGGGACGGGGCGACGCAGGAAAAAAGCGCGCCCCCGGGTTCCAGCGAACCGTCCGTGACGTGTTTCCCAAACCGGCACCTCGGCGCCTCCGACGGGTGCGCCACCGGAAGGTGTACCACGACTTTCGCCCCGCCCACCGCGGGCAGTGTCAATGGAAACACCGCGTCCACGCCTGACGGTGCGTGATACGTAAACTTCTGGTTTCCGGTGGTGAAATCCTTGCCGTTCGTGGACACTGTGACGAGATGGCCGGTCTGCGCGTCCTCCGCGACGCGTCGCGACGCGGGCGCGACACACGTCACCGAGGTGGCGCTTCGCCACACCCCGCTCGTGGTGATCGTGCCTATTCTGCACCGCAACAGGTTGGTGTTTGCGAAGTTCCACCCTTCCACGCGCACGACGGTACCGCCCGCGGTGCTTCCCGAGCGCGGCGATACGTGCCGCGTCGCTGGTACCGGCGCGTACGTAAACTCAACCGCGCTTTTCGCGCGCGCCAAGCTTTCGCGCTCCCCGTTGGACACGTCCACCGCGACGGCGCCTTCTCGTGTTCCGTGGAACGGGGCTTCGCATTTTATTAACACGGATGAGACGAAGTGGGTGGTGGATGATGCGTACCCGCTCGGTTGCTCTGCGTCGTTGTTTGTCCCAGCCCTGTCCTGTCCGCCTTCAAACCAACAAACGCTCCACGGCTTGAAGTGTTGGCCGAAAACGTCCAGCGCCGACCCGGTTTGGCCGTACCTCGGGGTCAACCCGGTGACGCTGCCGTAGGTTACGTATTGAAACCCAGTCCCCGCGGTCGCGAGAGCAGTACTGGTCTCTTTGTTCACCGCGAACTGCACGTGTACGAAACCCGGCCGTTTGTGGGGAGGCGCGATGCACGTCACCGTGTCATCGCCGACGAACGTCGCCGGCGTCAGCGTCCCGTCCACGGCGCACTCCACGGTCGCGCCGCCGATTGACCGTACCTCCGCAAGGTTCGCCCCTCCCTTCAGCGTCAACAAGTCGCCGCCGCCGGTCACGCCCATTGAAGGGAACATCCACTCTACTTCAGGGACCTCGTACCCGACTGAAAGTGCGGTGTGATTGGGAAGGGATGGGGGAAGCGCGGGTCAGTGATTTGATTGAGCATCTCCTTGTTGGTTTTTTAAAGAAAAGTAAAAACGAACGATGTGGGCACCGGACGCGTCGGCCACGGCGGGGTCCGGGATCCTCGCTCGACGCGAACGTACCCGCTGGAACCAAAAGCAACAGCGACGTCATCACCAGAACGCGAAATGACATCCCGCGGGGACGACGCGTGGAGAACCGCGCAGTGTCCCCGAGCGCCCTCGCGAACGCCGGGACGTTTCTCAGTGTGCGACCCATCAGGCAGGGCCGTTCCCGCTGAGCCTCGGTCAGCGGGCACGAGCTCGGTTCGATGAAACTCCGCGCACTCGAGACTCGAGATGCCTCGCCACTCGGCGTTTTCAAAAGGGGGCTTTTTCTTGAGAAAGCCAACCCTGGAGCGACGACACCCACTGCAAGATTCACCAGCACCTCCCGAGCGACAACCCGAATGTGCTGCAAAATCTGTTGTTCACGCGCCTGCCGCACGGCGTGTCGGGACACGGCTCTCTAAAAACGAGCCGAGCTACGTGTCCTCCCACTCCGGCGCCACACCTAACCCGCGAGCTGCGCCTGGGCTATTCCCTGGGCGAGCTACGTCGGTAATGAGCCGCGCTGGCGGGTTCAGCCTGGGAAGAACCCGCCTTGGAAAAGCCACGCCACTCTCAAAACTCAAAAATCGTTGTTGCCTTCGACTCGGCTCGGTCGACGATTTAACTCAAGAAACTTAACTCGTCGATTTTGCCTCTTGTCCACCGAGATGGAACGCCGATAAAAACCACCCATGCATCCACCGGCTCGGTCTCTTAAAACTGCGCAGGGCACGGTCTAGCACCTAGGTACGTGCTGCTACATCTTTCGGAGTCGACTCCGACTCCGTATCCGTCGTCGTCGAGGCGCGAGTACCGGTCGTCACGCGTGCCGCCGTCCATCCCGTGGCTGGTCGCGGCGATTTCATCTCTTAGGGCTTTGTCATCGCGCGTTTCCCGACGCGACCGGATTGGCACGCGCTGCACAGTCCACGACCGCGCCAGCGCGTCCCCAACGCGACCAAACGCTCACCACGCACACTCGTAACTCATTCCCACAGGTGGTTGCTGCATCAGGAGCCATGGTGACCCCCCTCGTCAAGCACAAGATCATAAAGAAGCGCACTTTGCCCTTCAAGCGCTACCAGAGCGACCGCAAGGTCACTGTTAAGGTTCGTCATCGCATCTGGCCCGTGATACTCGTAGCCTTTCCGAGACGCAAAGCGTGACGATTAGAATACACCAAGGGTGTTGTGGACGAACCAGCGAGCGTATGCGTTTCAAGTGCCGCGCGTCGCGTATTCGTCAGGCGCGCGCGCGGCGGAAGCAGCACGTTCGGGTTCCGAACCCCTAGGGTTCCGTGCTTGGGTTCGTTCATTGATCATCGATCATCACGCGCGCGCCTTACTCGCGCCGACGCACCAAGACCACACCGACGTACAACCTGTCACCCGACCTGTCCCCTGACCTTCGTTTCCTTCCCCCTAAACTCCACAGGAGTCCTGGAGAAAGCCCCGCGGTATCGACGGTCGCCACCGGCGTAAGTTCAAAGGCCTTCCCCCCCACCCCAACGTGGGATACGGCTCGAACAAGAAGACCAGGCACCTTCTCCCCAACGGATTCTTGAAGTTCGTGGTGCACAACATCGCGGATCTTGATCTGCTGATGATGCACAACCGCAGGTACTGCGCGGAAATCGCGCACAACGTGTCCACGCAGAACCGCAAGGCCATCGTGGAGCGCGCGGCGCAGCTCAACGTGAACGTCATCAACAAGGACGCTCGCGTCATGTCAGAGGAGGCGGAGTAAGCGGCGAAACGTGGGTGCGCGCGACCGCGGTGGGTATCGCGGGAGCGCGGAATTAGCGCGTGTTGTTGTTGAAATGAACACAAACAACGCGTGTGCTTTAAATTTTAGTTTCCTAAAACTTTCGTGACTGCGGTCATCAGGGCGCCGATAGCGAGAGCGCGCGGGACTGGGTTTCTCAACGCTTTGTTCCAGGTGCCTGCGCTTTTTCTCATAATCAAAACTCGTCTCGTGCTTTACGCCACCTCGCGCCGTCCCGACGCTACACTCTTTCGCGCATCGCCGGTCGCGAACGCTCGTGTCGCCCCGACCGTCGGCCGTACACCGTGTAGAGGGACACAGGCGAGATGGCGGAGATTACGCAAGAGCAAATCGAGGACTTCGTCGTGGTACGCACGCGCGCCGATTCGATTCGACCCAACACCACCGCCGCCACCGTCTCCGCGTCGCGCTCTCCCACGGGTCAGACCCTTCGTGTTTGCCAGGTCGAATCGCGTTCATCCCGCTAACCCGACCGCTTCCCCTTTCACTCCACTTTCTCACGGGCCACAGGCGGCTCGGTACGGCGACCTTACGGACGTCCAGTCGTGGCTCAGCCAGGGCGTGTCCGCGGATGCGGTTGATGGGGAGGGGCGCACCGCGTTGTTCTTCGCGAGCGCGAACGGCCATTTGGAGGTAGTGTCTTATTTGCTTGGGAAAGACGCGGACCCGAACATGGCGAACGAACAGGGGGGCACGGCGATGCACTGGGCGTGTGTCAACGGCCACGGGGATGTGGTGACTGCTCTTTTGGAAGCGGGCGCGAAAACCACGCTCGTCAACGCGGGCGGACGCACGGCGATGGACGAAGCGATGCACAACGACCGCGTGGAGTGCGTTGATGCGATTATGAAGCACTCCGGAGCAGAAGACGAGGACGAGGAGGACGATATCGAAATAGAAGGAGAGGAGGTTGAGGATATGGGACCGGAAACGGAAGCGGACCGGTGACGGGGTTGCAGCGCGAGGACATTAATAGGAATGAATACAGTTATATGCGACATCGCATTCACAAATCCATTGACACCTGCTCTCGCTGTCCTTATATCTTTCTTTTTTAATCAAACAATGCGCCACAACCTTCTCTACAAAACCCTTCCCTCATACTTCACCGAGGCCAAGTTTCCAGCCACGTGCTTCCAGTTTACGATTTCCCAGAACTTACTTTTGCTTTCGTATCAAGCACAAACAGGACCTCCTCACTTCGCGTCCTTCAAGTTCCCCGCGACGTCCTTCCAGTTGACTATTTCCCAGATCGCGCTGACGTAGTCGGGCCGCACGTTCTTATACTGCAGGTAATACGCGTGCTCCCAAACGTCCACGCCGAGAAGCGGCGTGAGGCCGGTGGTGACGCACGGGTCCTGGTTCGCGGTCGTCGCGACTGCGAGCTTGCCAGTAGCTTTGTCCAGCCCGAGCCAGCCCCAGCCGCTGCCTTGCACCGCGACGGTTTGCGCTGCGAATTTCGTCTTCAGCGCGTCAAGGGACCCGAAGTCCCGGTTGATCATGGAAAGCAGCTCGCCCTCGGGAGGGGCGCATTCCTTGGGCGGGGCGAGGTTCCGCCAGAACATGGAGTGGTTCACGTGCCCGCCGCCGTTGAACTTAATCGCGCCCTGCAGCGAAATCATCGTCCCGATGTCGCCCTTCAGCTCAGCCTCGTGGTACTTCTCCATCGCCACGTTGAAGTTGTTGACGTACGTGTTGTGGTGCTTCGCGTGATGCAGCGCCATGATCTCGCCGCTGATCACGGGCTCCAGGGCGCCGTAGTCGTAAGCGAGGTCGGGGAGCTTCGCGGCGACGAAGCCTCGCGTGGCGACCCGGGTGGCGCCGGTCGCGACGCCCATCAAGCGAGACGCACTCGTGCGGAGCATCGTGGGGGGACTTGGGGGGAGCCTTGGGTGCGGTGAGGGCTGTGCGGCCGAAAGTGACAGATGTTAACTTTCGTTGGAAACTGCTGTGGTTTTCCGAGAGATCCCCAACACTCTCGTGCGCACCGCCACGATGCGACGCGCCACTTTGGTGACGTGCCTTTTGGCGCTGATCAGCGTCTCCGTAGTCGTCGCGGAGGGGGAATTCGCACGCGCGGAGTTCCGCTCGTGCAGCGGATGACGGCTGAACCGGATGCCCGCGTTGAAGATGTTCTTCAAGGAACGCGTAGAGGCGAAACACTTTGACCGGGTAAACATGGCGTGGAAGCCGGGGCATGACCCGACGCTGGTGCTTTTCGACACCGCGGGGGAGGAAGCGAGCGTGGTGAACGTGGAGAAACACACCGCGGAGCAGCTGCGGGACTTGCTGGTGGGGTACGGGTTCACCGAACGCGTGCCCCTCGAGACGGCGAACGCGGATTTGTAGCCTCGGAGCTCCGAGGAAACACATAGCGGAAGTTCCAATAGAAAATGTGCGGATGGCATCGAACGCCGGCGCCTCGCGCGTTCCGATTGTGACGTCGCCGCCAGTAAGCGCTTTAAAAGCGAATGGCGCGCGATTGAAGCGCGGAACGACGCGAGAGCGTGACACGTTTTTCTATGAACCTATAATAGACTTTACAAGCGGGTCTATTTGTGTCCGCTTTTGAACCCCCTGAGTTCGGAAAACACGGATTGCGTGCCCGAGACGGTTTCGTTTGATTTCGGGCGTTGCACCGGGTTCACGAGCTCGATACCTTGTACCGGCGTGAACGCCAAACTGGAAGCCATGCCGTTCACGGAAAGCGCGCCTCCGGATCCCCCCTTGTGCGCCCACTTGTCCTGCTTGTGTTTCGGGACCTTCATCTTGGTTTGTTTCGCGGTGATCCGGAGTTTCCCGCTCGCCGCCGCCATCCCCGCCGACGTGCCCAGCGTCCCCAGCCCGTCCCCGTCCAAACCGTACTCCGTCTCGGCTTGGTTGAAGTTCACCCTGTTCGCGGCTTTCGCGAGGTCACTCGCGCCGTAACGCTCCTTCATCGCCCTCGCGCGTTTGCCCCCCCTGCGTTTCTTGGTTTCGCCCCCCGGAATCGGAAGCGGCTTCGCGGTGCGCGCGGGCGGCGCTTCTTGCCACTGTTCGATTTTCTTCTCAATCTCAACACGCATGGCTTTGCCCGCGTTCGCGGCCGGGTCCTGGCCGAACGCGTCCATGCGCGCCATTAGGGCGCACTTCCCCGCGACCAGTCGCGTGGCACGCATGCGCATTGAAGGCGGGGTTTTCCGCTGGATTATGTCGCACTGGAAAATATGACCGACGTGCAAATCACCCGCCTTGACCGCCGCGGCGTTTGAAAAACCGCCCGCGTGTTTTCGTTTCTGCCCCAACACTTGCACGTTGTTCGCGGGCATCTTGGAAAGGGACGTGAGGCCGCCTGCGACGCCCATGAGCCTGGCCGCGACTTCTGGGCCAAGCACCGCGCTCAGGTTAGGCGCGGTTTTGTCCATTCGCGACTGCACCAGCTCAATCAAAAGCCGTCGGTCCCCGTCCATCCGCATCTGCCGTTCACAGGCGTCCATGACTTGTTTCAGCTGTTCATCGCCGAGCGGCACACCGGCCGTGGTGGCGGCGGTGACGGACACCACCATCACCGTGGCGCTGGGCAGCACCTTGTCAAGGTCGACGTTAACGACGTCCATCTCGTTGCCGATCAAATGCACAACCCTGGCGTAGTCGATAGGGTGCGTCACGAGCGTCTCGAGCTCGGGGAGTTTCGGGCGGTACTTGTCACGCACGAACGAATGCACGACTTGGATTTCGTCATCGATGTCCGCGCTCAGGGCGTTGCAGTCCACGATCAGCCGGTACGCGCCCTCGTCCACGACCCCTAAATTTGAGTTCAGGGAACCCACGGTGCCGTCGCTAGCACAGGCGGCCGCCTTCGCATCAGCCGCGAGCGCGTCCCTGACCTGCGCAACAACCCGCGCGTACCGCTCCGAGGTGGGCAGCTTGGACACGGAGTTCAAGGTGTCGCCCTCTTTACCCCCGGCGCCCGAACCGCCGCCGATCGCGGAGAGGGGGACAGAAGCGTCCGCCCCAGCCACCTCATCGGGAACATCGTCGTCGCTCAGGTCATCGAGGTCAGCCAGAAACGAGTCCGCCAGGGTCGTCATCGTGGCCGAGCCGTGCGCCGCACAAACTGCAATCTGAAAGCACGCTTTCTCCACTTAGAGAAAATTGCCGTTTGCCGAAGGGGAAGTATCACCAAAATTCCCCATCTCGGCGAGCGGGCAAGCTTTCCAGAGGCACTACCGGGACGCGACCTTCAGTTGTGACGTCGCTCAGGACGTCCTAGGTGTACTGTCTGAAGTTCAGACCGGTTACTACCTGGCTTGCGACCTCGCGTGCGCTCCGCAGGCCGCGTTTCCGGCGCGACATCCGAATTCGGCAAAAGCTGGAATCTGCTCGCGTCCAAAAGCAGCAGCCACGATGCATTCCTCACGGAGGCCCGCGGACTACCGCATCCAGAAGATGCGTGCGGCCGAGGAGTCATCGAGGCAGATGAACGCCTACGTCAAGGTACGAACATGTTTAGGGCGACATCTTCGTGCCGTGAGAATCGGGACCGGTGGTGTCAACGCAACCTCCCCACGCCAAGCGAATGCTGACAATCGAGTGCCCTCTTCATAATTACCCCCGAACCGTGACTCCCCTTCCCGCAGTCGATTAATGTCCGCGACCTGAACGCGCAGTGGGAGAACAACACGGACAAAATGATCGCTAAGAACCAATTCAAGAAGAGGTGCGTGTGTGACCCGTACCGGCGCCTCGTGCCACCGCTTGGAACACCGCTTGGAACACCGCTTGTCCCGAATTCGAACACCGGTTGTTGACTTTTTCTCTCTTTTCATCTCCCCACGCAGATTCGAAGCCCTCAAGGCGCGCGCCGACGCGACCCTTGACGTGCGCCGGGAAAAACTCGCTGGGATGTTGTTCGAAGAGGAACAAACGCTTCAACATGAACTCGTGGCGAACCAAGTCACGCCTGAGGAGCGCCACGCCGCGCTCGTGGAGCGCGCGCGCGCGCTTGTTGCGAAGCGCGAGACGGAGCGCGCGCGTTTCGCGGAGCAGCAGCTTTATCGCCAGTGGCGGGCGGGGTGCGACGGCGTGAGGCAGGGTGATTCGTTTGCGATGCAGGAAAAGGCGCTCGCGGGACGTGGAGCGCAGGTGGAGCGCAAGGTTGAGGAGAGAGAAGCGGCGCTCCGGGAAAAGATTGAACACGACGCGGCGTACGAACGCGAGCGGTTGAAGAAAGAAGCGCGGTACGCCGGGGATTTGTTGGCGCGGAAACACCGGGACGAAGAGGGTGTTCGATTGTTAAATGAACAGCTCGTGGAGCGCCGCGGGAGACGCGACGAGTTGGCGGATGAGGCGAAACAGGACGTGGTGCAGCTCAAGGCGAAGTGGGCGGCGGATGAGGCTAAAGCGGCGGCGCAGGCGCAGGCGAAGGCGTACAAGTCAAAGCAAATCGCGGAAGAGCTGCACGTGTTCAACGTGCGGCGAAAAGCAGAGCTCGCGGCGGCCAAGGCGGAGGAGGAGGATTTCAAGAAGAAACTCCTGGACGACGCGATGGCGCAGATCGCGGTGGAAGAACAAAGGGAAGCGGAACTCAAGGAGAGGAAGAAGGGACAGGACCTGGCGTACCGCGAACACCTGGCTAAGCTCGTGGTGAAAGGACACCTCGACGAAACCGAGCGCGACAAGCTCATCGCGGAGGAACAGGCGAAGTACGACGCGAAGCGGCAGGAAGAAAAAGACCGAGAAGAACGCGCGCGCGCGAACCTCATGGCGGAGGTTTTTGCGGACCGCGAGCGCCAGCTCGCGGCGAAAGCGGCGCGGCGCGAGCTCGCGGCTGAGGACAAAGCCGAGGAGCGCCGGCGCATGGAAGTCGAGATGGCGGAGATGGCCGTGGCGGAGAGTGATCACGCCGCGGCGTTGAACGCGGTGCAGGTTAGGAACCGCCTGGATATCGAGGCGCAGATTCAGTACCGGGATTCCATGGCTGCGAAACAGAAGGAGGAGGAGCGACGACAATGGGAGAGCTCGATGCGGGCGGAGGCTGATTACAAGCGCGCGATTGAAAACGATCAGCGCCAAAGCAAACCGGCGACGCCCAACTACGCGCGAAAGAGCACGGCGTGGTATGATTAACTTTTACCTAGACTCATTAGATTATTACGATTCCCCGTCGTTTCCTGTGCTGGTTTGCGGTGCCCGGTTCCAAGCCGTGCATCCCGGGGGATATCCGGTTGTCCCTTTGAAGGATACCCTCGCGCGCGCCGGTTCTTTTTGCGCGTGCGCCGTGAACAAACTGATCGCCGGGAAGTACGTCCCGCTCATCAGGTTTTCCATCCGCCCCTGGGTCACGCCGTTGACGTAGAACTCCACGAAGGACCCGGCAACGGGCACGGGCTCGTGGGCCGGTGTTTCCTGAGCCCAATAACTTTTCTTTCCCCAGACGACTGGTTCGCGCGTGCGTTCGCGCGGCGAGTTTGTGCTTGGCAAATACAACGCCACGCCGACCACGTCGCCGTTCGTGAAAGCCCTTCCCATCCGCGATTTTTGCGAGTTTGAAACCGCGTCCCCGTTCACACTACACACCCCGTACCCGTGTGTGTCGATGCCGACCGGGCCGTGCAAATCCGCCCACTGCGTTTGCACGCCCACGCGAATGGCGCCCGTCTCGCCGAGACTAACGACTTTGGCTTCGTAGTAAAAATAGCCAAACGCGATCCCGCGCGACGCACGCACGGTCTGTTTGGAAAAATAAAAGGTGAGACGTCTTACAAGGGCAAACAGTCACCTGGATTTGGAGTCGAGAAACACTTACCCGGTACCCGAGCCTGCTCCACGCCGCGAGCCTGTCGTCGCTCAGGGTGATTCCCGAAGCGCAGTCCACCGCGGAGAGCGCGCAAGGGCCGTGCTTCTCGTCTTCAACGCGCTGGACTTCAGACGCGTCGATGATTGGGATGAGCCGCACAAACTCAGATGGCGGTCGCTTCGACTCCATGCAGAGACGTGCCGTGTGCCGTCCTCACGTCGACACGCCGCGAACAAGGCGGTCGCAGTCACGCGAGTACACGGAGTATGGCGAGAAAACTCGATTCGCGGTCCCGAACGCGTCGCGGTGCGACAGCACGTGAGGGTGAAGCGAGCAGAAGCACGGGACGCGACGACGTTTCGTCTTCGAAAACTGAAAGGAGAAGCGACGAAAGAGACAATTTTTTTATCAAATAACAGTATCACAAGGCCTCAGTCCCTCCCCTCAAATAGCATCTAGCATTATTTCGGCGCTCCCGCCCCGAGGACCGTGTCCGCAACTTCCTCGAACGTCGTGTCCAGCACCGCGGCGCACTGCGCGAGCGCTTCCAGAAACGCGACAAACTTTATGGTGCGCATTCCTTTTTCCTTCGCCTTGGTGAAGATCAAATCCGCGCTCGTCACGTCGAGTTTCCCTCGCAGCAACCCGGCGTTGCGCAGGCACTTCACAAACCCGGCGCTGTCCAGGGTATCAACTTTTTTGTTCCCCTTGCCAAAAGAGGCGTGCTCGGTGTACAGCGCCTTGAACGCGCTGTTTTTTCGGTACTCCAGGGGAACCTTAGGGGCGTTGGAGCCTGCCGACTCAGACGTGCGCCTCTCACCAGTCAGGGTTTTGTACCAGTTTGAAAACTCCCGGTAATCCACGTTGCCCTCGCCTTTGATGTCGCACGCGAGGTAGTGCTTATCAATCGCCGCGCCTGCGTCGGCGGTGGTCATGTTCCGCGTGAGCTGAAGCTCCACCACGATCTTGCCGAACTCCACACGGTCCAACACCCCGTCCGCGCCGGGGTCGAACAAATCGAACATCTCGCGAATCGTCAAAGACTTGCCGCTCTTTGATTTGATCGGCACGGGCTGGATATCGGCGGTTCCCACGACTTTCTTCACCCGAGCTTCGCCGAGTTTGGGCGCGCCCGCCGCGCTTAGGCGCCCAGCGGGTTTTGGCACGAAATCAGTGGGCATACCGGGGTACGACGTTTTCCTTAGGTGCATGTCGCCCTTCGGCATCTCGCTGCGCTTGGGCGCCCCACTGTCCATCACGATCTTCACGAGCTGGTCGTACTCGAACCCTTTGTGCGACGCGACTTGCGCCAGGGCATCCAGGAAGTTGGAGTACGTCAGCTTGCGCTTGCCTTTGAACTTTGACTTCGTGAACACCAAGTCCACGGTGATGTTGGTGAGTTTCGAGTCAAGCAAACCGGCGGCGGCGACGAGCTTCGCGAACGCCGCGCCGTCCATCTCGTCCAGGGTCTGCTTCCCCTTCCCGTACGACGCGTGTTGCGTGAACAGCATCTTCAGCCCGGAGTCTTTCCGGTACTTCGGGTTGACCTTCGCTTTCGCTTTCGGAGCACCGCCTTTCTTGGTTTCCTTGATGTCCATGTAGAAAATCGCAAACTCGTCAAACGAAATCATGCCGTCGCCGTTTGTGTCCATGGCGAAGAAATACTCCTCGACGATCGTTTCAATCTCCGAATCCTCCAACCCTTTGAACAACTCCAGCGCCAGTAACAGCTTCTGGCACTCCTCGAGCACCAGCTCTTTCTTACCCGGGGTGCAACAGCTGTTGAAGAACTCGCGAATGTTGAGCTTGTTTCCCGTCGCTTCCACCATGCTCTTGGGCACGGGGGTCTGCCCGATCGCGTCAATCGCGTCTTTCAACTCCCAGCTCTTCATGTCGTTCTTCTTCGTGGCTTTCTCCATCAAAGCCGACTTCGTGTCCTTGGCTTTTTCCGAGAGGTGCGCATCCGACGCAGGCACGACAGCCGGGGCGGCGGCTTCGGGGTCGTCGTCGTCATCCTCCAGACCGCCGTCAACCTCCGAGGGTGCTTCATCCTCCGCCGCGACGGCTTCGCGTGTCTCCGCCTCCGCGGGTTCCTCGGGTTCCTCCATCTCTTCCTCGGCGTCCTCGTCCACCTCGGGTGCGGGTGTTTCCTCCTCTTCCGACTGCTCTGCCACGGACTCCTCCGCAATCGAGGCTTGGTACTTCGGCGCTTTCTCAGCGTTCGCAGGCGCGGCCGCGGCCGGTCGGGTGTTCTTTGGAACGGTGATGTTGGTGACCGGGCGCAAAATAGCCTTGTTGCTGAACTGATTGGCGGCTTGCTCGAAGGACAAGTCCCTCGCCGTCGCAACGTACGCGAGCGCGCGGAGAAACTCGGGGTACGCCATGCGCTTCGCCATGGGCTTGCGCGCCTTGGCGAACAGAATCGCGGTGGTGCTTGGGTTGGTTTTGACGTCAACAAACCCCGCTTTGCGCATGGCGCGGATGAACTGCGCGCTCCCCATTTCTTGCGGGTACCGCTTCGAGCAGTGCTGCAGGTAAATCTGCCACACAATCTCATCCTTCCCGTTTTTGCGGAACGAGTCGGGGATGTTCTGCGGCAAACTCGGCTTGGGCTTGAGGTGAGCGAACTTGTCCATGAACTTGCGGAACTCGTTGTACCCGATGCCTCCGTCGCCGGTGACGTCTGCGTTGACGAACGCCTGGTCCAACACCTCGGAGGCTTCCTCCGGCGCGAGGCCGTCCAAGATGCTGAGGTCGGACAAAACGCAAATCAACTCGCCTTTGTTGATCGTGCCGCTGTTGTCCTGGTCGTAATGCGTGAAGAGATCCATCACGGAATTCGCACCCTTCCCACCTGCTTTGAGCTTCTTTCCAGTACCTTTCCCGTCAGGAGAGTCGGCAGAGATCTGCTTGTTCCACTCGGAAAAGTCTTCTTCGTCGATCTCGTCCAAGTGCTTCTGGTGCATCTTGATTTCCCGGTCAAGCCGGTCCAGGGACATGTTGAACACCTTCGCTTGCTTGCTCAGGTTAACGTTCGTGCTGGCTTGCTTGAGCTGCATTTCCTTCAGGAGCTGAATGGACTGAGACACCAGGGCTTCACCTTCCGTGGGATCCGTGCGTAACAGATCCGCGAGCGCGCCGGGCGGCGCCGGCGGGAGGGGCGGTTCGCTTTCCACGTCGTCGTTCGGACGCCGCGCAAAGTTAAACGCGAAATCCATGGAGTGCGCGATTTGCGCGTCGTTCTCCGCCTTCCTGGCATCCTTTTCCGCGTCGCTCTCGTCTTCCATCTCAAACTTCGCCAGAGGTTTGTGGTTCGCGAATCTCTCAGGCGCCGCCGCGCGGTTCGCGCGCTGGTTCGGCAACGGATCGGTGCGCTTGGCGTTTTCGTCGTACTTGAGCTCTTCCCTCATGTACGGCATCGTCAGCCGGCGGTGCATGAACTTGTACTCCCGCGCGTCGTTCTCCTTCGCTTCTTTTAAAAGCGTGCTGGTGTTGTCCATGTTGGCTTTCAGGTGGTAATGCGCCTCTTGCGTCAACTCCAGGGTCTTCAAAATGCGGTTCAAACGCCCGTCGATGGCTTTCATGTCCTGCTTGCGCTGCTCCACGTCGCCTTGCGCCGAGAGAAGCATCTTGGTCTCGTCGTGGATCAGCCCTTTCAAGACTTCGGAGTCGCGTTGCGTTACCTTACCGGCGCCTTCCACGTGTTCGGATAAACGCGCGACTTGCAAACCGAGGTCGCGAAGCTCTTCTTCCATCGCGTTTTGCGCTTCCAAGCGTTCTCGCTGGATCACGCGCGACTGCTGGTTGGACTCGACGTCGAAGCTGCTTAGTTCCAGCGACTGCTCGTGCGCCACCGCGAGGGTCTTTTCCAGCTCCGAGGTCAAAACAGGCACGCGATCCTTGAGCTTGGAAACAATAGCGTCCATCTTGCGCACTTCATCCTCCGTGCGCGCCAGCGTCGACGCTTGCTCTTCAACCTTCAATCGCGAATTCGTCGCGTCGTTCAACCGACGCGTCGTTTCGTCGTAATTCTCCTCCGCTTCCTTGCGGGCCATCTTCTCGTCCCTGAACATGCGCTCGGCTTCCAAAAGCCTCGCCTCGAGGTACTGCCGCTTCTCGACTTTCTCTTCGAGTTTCTCGAACTGGCGCCGGGAGCGCGCTTCAAGCGCTTGCGATTCGAGCTCGGACATGCGCAACGTGCGAGCAGCGTCGAGCGGGTCAACAAGCTTGCTGCTGGGATTCACGCCGTACGTGGCCATGTCGTCGTATTCGCTCATGGTGTTGCCGCGGTCACTCACCTGCGAAATCGGGAAACAGCAGGAGAACGAAGAGAAAGACAGGGAGGTTAGTCTCAAGGTCGGGGTGTTTGGAAGGGGTGCACGAGGTTGGATCGAGCAATTCGACAATTATCCCTTTTACCCGTGACGGGGAGAATTGAAGTCAAGACGCTGGTGTGCGCGGGCGCACGCGTGGAGAGTTTGGAACTTGAAGCGCGCCAGGCGCGAGGGATGGATCGCGGTCGTTACATCAAACGTGTTTCGCGTGGAACTCGTGCGGTGTTGAGGACGTACCCGTGCGTTTCGTGCCGCAACCATCTTGCGCGCGAAAACGAGATTTCGGTCAATCCGCGCCCCCGCGAACCGCGATTCGTTCGGGGACCCTCCGTGCGGTTCCGCCCGTCGCGTGCGCCGCAAATGCAAGTCGAGCCGCGACCGTCACTGACGCCCTCGCTCGTGGTTCCGAAAAACACGTGCGTGGAGACGCGCGCCTTGGAATGCCCTCCCGCGCGCCCAATCACCCGCGAATCGTCGATACATCCATTGGGAGACGAGAGTCCTAAAAGAGGCACGCATTTTTTTTGGAAACCCCTTTTTCCCGCATCCGAGCCTCAAAATGCAAAGCCAAGAGGAGTTGTTTTCTGTTTGCCTTCGCCGCGGTCACACGGGCGTGCGCTGGGTTCTTGAGGTTCGGCGCCCGATGAAGCACGCGCGAAACTAGCCTGTTCGTTGCCAACGAGAAGCATGAGCGCCCCCGACCCCCCCAGCGTTTCCGATCCTCTGTCCTTCGCCAACGAAAGCGAAAAGTTTGTGGATGAAGATGCGGCAACCACGACGGCGGCTTCCGAGTTTGCCACGGAAGGCTTGACCGAGCTGGAGCTCTGTGCGCAGTACTGCCGCGGGTGCGTGGTATCGGTACAGCGTCATTTCCACGTGCGGAGTCTTGGTGAGGTTTGCCGGCGAGCCATGCGGGCGGGCGAAGAGACGTTCCCCCTGGACCTGGTCGAGGACCTGGCGCAGGATGACGACGGCGACGTGCGGCAGATGGTCGCCGAGCAGCTCGGGGTTTTAGCGCAGGCGCTGAGTGAAACGCACACGCGACAGGAAGACGACGTGTACACCGGCTTGCTGTGCGTGGCTTTTTTGTTAGTAGAGGACGACGTGGACGGGGTGGTGTCCGCGGCGGAAACCGCGGTCGCGACCGTCGCGGCGCTCCTGACCGGCGACGACGCGCGCGAAACGCTGCTCGCCCAAATCGCAAACCTGGCGCAGTGCGAGGAGGAGGAGATCCGTGTTTCCGGGGCGAACATAATAGGCTCGCTCGCGTGCACGTTGGGGCCGGACGTGTCCCTAACTGCTTTGGCGCCCTTGTTAATCACCCTGTCTTTGGATGACCAGTTCCAGATTCGAGTCGCCGCGGCGCGCGCGCTCGCCATCGTGGGCGCCGCGATGCGAAACGAAGACGTCGAAGCCTCGCTGGTGCCCGTGTTTCGACAGCTCGCGCGAGACGACGTGTGGTCCGTGCGTGTCGCGGTGGCGAACACGCTCACGTCCATGGCGACGTGCCTCACCCACGGCGCGTTCCACGAACTCGTCGAAAACGTTTTCGAACCCCTCGCCAACGACGTGAGCTACCAGGTGCGTTTCGCGGCGCTTGAAAACCTCGGGCCGCTGATATCGGCGCTGGGGGGCGAGCGAACGAGCGCGGCACTCGTGGACCACTTCGTCAGCGCGGCGAGGGCGGAGAGCGGTAAGGGCGCTGGAGGGTCGGGAGACGGGCTTCAGCTTTCGTGCGCGTTCAACCTACCCGGCGTGGCCCTTGCTCTAGGCAGAGAACGGTGGGGGGAGATCCGGGAGGCGCACGCCACGCTCGCCGATAGCGTGCAGTGGCGCGTGCGGCGAACCGTATCGTGCTCGTTGCACGAAGTCGCGAAGATCTTAGGCCCGGAGTTGACCGAGGCTGATTTGTGCTCCATTTTCGACGACACGCTTAGGGACACGGACGAAGTGCGCGAAGGCGCGGTGAGTCATCTTTCGGATTTTTTTACCGAGTTACCGCGCCACGCGATTGTCGCGCGTTTGCCTTTGATCACGCAAATCGGCGACCCGGACGACGGCGGGCCCCCCAAACACGGCGTGGTTGGGAACTGGCGGCTTCGGCAAACCTTGGCCGCGCAACTCGCCGCCGTTTCCCGGATTTGCGGGAAACGCGCGAACGAAGATTTTGTGTTGCCGCTGGCGCTGCGGCTGCTTCGCGATCCCGCGCACGCGGTGCGTGCGATCGCGGTGGGGTGTTTGGGCTCGGTGCTTCTGGAAACATGCGGCGGGTGTTTCCCTACCCCGCGAGCTGGCGCGGCACAAGACGCGGTGGAGAGCGTCAAGCGCATGGCGATGAACCCGGGGTGGGCGGAACGGCAGGCGTTCGTAACGATGTGCGGCGCGTTTGCGTGCGTGCTGGACCCATCCGTTGTGATTGCGGAGCTCGTACCGTTACTAGTGATGACCGCAACGGACGCGGTGCCGAACGTCCGGCGAGAGCTTGCCAGCGTAATCGCGACGCTGCGCACGAACCGCGCGTACGCGACGCTGCCCGACTTGCGCGACGCCGCGGCGCGGCTGAAAAACGACGTGGACAGGGACGTGGCGCAGACGGCGAGGGGGTGTGCGTTCGAAGATCGCGGGAGGGGGGGGGGGGACGCGGGCGTTGGGTTCGAACCAAACGCAGCGTTCGCGCCCACGGGGTTGCGATCCCCCTTCCGGTAGCAGGTGTGAATTAGGTGTGAATTAGCGAGGTGCGTTGAAGTGAAGACGCAAATGATGTACATTAAAAAATCACGTCACGCTTGGAACACGCCCACTTCGGCGGGCCGAATCACCCTGTCGTGCAGCTTGTACCCCGGTTTCGTGACCGCCGCGACCGTGCCTTGTATCTCTCCTTCGGTAAGCGGCACGTTGAACAGCGCCATGTGGTGGTTCGGGTCGAAGGGGTCGCCGGTGGGGTCGTACTTCGACACGCCGTGTTTCGCAAACGCGGCGGCGAGTTGTTTTTCAACCATGGAAACGCCCTCGTGCATGGAAACAAGCGCGGCTTTGGTTTTCGCCGGGTCGTTGGTCTCGTCTCCAAGCTCCACGGTGGCAAGGGCTCTTCCTAAGTTATCCGCGACGTCGAGCAGGTCCTTCACGAAACCCTGGATGGCGAACTTTTCCGCCTGATCCGCTTGCCGCCGTGTGCGCTCGCGCAGGTTTTCCATGTCCGCCAGCACGCGCAGAAGCTTGTCGTTCATGTCCTTCACCTGTTTGTCCTTCTCTTCGAGCTCAGCTTTTAACATATCCGTCACTTCGTCAGCCGGAACCCCCTCTTCCGCAGCCTCCGTCTCCTCCTCCGTCTCGTCAGCGTCGTCCTTCTTCTCCCCTTCCGCGCTGAACGCGCGCGAGCTCGCGCCGGAACGCGCGAACGCGTCGAAGGATCTGGACGATCGTCGCGCCACCGCCACCGGTGTCGAGGCGGAGGTCAAACACCCGCGAGTCACGGTGGTGGAAACCGACGACGCGACGCCGGGGAACACCTCGCTCCTGGAAGCACCGACCCTCGTGGCGAAACCAGCGCGCCGGCCAAGCCGAAGCATCGAACGGAGCGTCGTCATCGCACGGGCGGAATGAGGCTCGATGGCGATAAAAATCAACGTCGTCCTCTTTTCACCTCCTCTTTCTTGTCTTCTGTCGAATTTTCTTGGCGCTTGGCGCTGAGTCAACTTTGGGTAAATTCGATGACGACGAGGCTGTGTGAGCTTTTCTCGTGGGGATAGACGGCCGCCACACGAATCGGGGGGCCACTGGTCGACGCGTCTGTACCAGCCCTCGTGCTGTCGTGAAGTAGAAAGAGCCTCGCTCGTATCCTTCTCGGTCGAACCACCGCGCGTCGTTTTTGGCTGCGCTAAGCGAATACATGGCCGCCCTTATCGCCCCCCCCGCGCCCACCGGCGTCGCATGCGCTCGCGCCATGAGCTTCAGGTCGATCGCCAAGCGCGTGCCCGTCGCGGGCGCTCGCGTGCAGCCCCGCAAGACCAACGTCGCCGTCCGCGCCGTCGCGAAGGGTGAAGGCAGCATTCGCGAACAGGCTGGTCGCCGTGGTACGTTCTTCCTCCAACCCCCCCTCGGGACGCGGGACACGTCCCCCGGACCACAAAACCCTCCTCTGAAAAACCCGCCACGTACGATCGGACTCGATTGGCAATCCAAAAACACCCTCTCAAAACACCCCTCTGACGCCGCCTCCCCTCAATTCGTGTATCACAGCCCCCCTCGAGAAGAGCTCCCTGTTCAGCGCCAAGTACGTTCCCTTCGCCGGCGACAGCAACGAGGAGTACTCTCTGGACGAAGTGATCTACCGGTCCCAGTCCGGTGGGCTTCTTGACGTGCAGCACGACATGGAAGCGCTCGCAATCTACCCCCCCGAGTACTGGAAAGCGCTGTTCGACGAGCGCGTGGGTAAGACGGTGTGGCCGTACGGCAGCGGTGTGTGGTCCAAGAAAGAGTGGGTGCTTCCCGGCATCCCCGACGAGGACATCGTCTCCATGTTCGAAGGGAACTCCAACCTGTTCTGGGCGGATCGCTATGGGCGCGAAAACCTCGGGATGAAGGACCTTTGGGTGAAGCAGTGCGGCAACAGCCACACCGGTTCTTTCAAGGATCTCGGCATGACCGCGTTGGTGTCTCAGGTGAACCACATGCGCAGACAAGGTAAGCCCTTGGCTGCGGTGGGGTGCGCCTCCACCGGCGATACCTCAGCCGCGCTCTCCGCGTACGCCGCCGCCGCCGGCATCCCGTCCATCGTGTTTCTCCCCGCCGATAAGATCTCCCTGGCGCAGCTCGTGCAGCCCATCGCCAACGGCTCGCTCGTGATGTCCATCGACACCGATTTCGACGGCTGCATGCGCTTGATCCGTCAAGTCACCGCGGAGCTTCCCATTTACCTGGCGAACTCCCTCAACTCCCTGCGCCTGGAGGGCCAGAAAACCGCCGCCATCGAGATTCTGCAGCAGTTTGACTGGCAAGTCCCCGACTACGTCATCATCCCCGGCGGTAATCTGGGCAACGTGTACGCTTTCTACAAGGGTTTCAAGATGTGCAAGGATCTCGGTCTGGTGGACAAGCTCCCGCGCATCGTCGTCGCACAAGCGCACAACGCGAACCCCCTGTACCGCGCGTACAAAGCCGGGTTTGAGAACTACGAAGCCATCAAAGCGGAGCCCACCTTCGCGTCGGCGATCCAAATCGGCGACCCCGTGTCTATCGACCGCGCCATCTACGCCCTGAAGGAAACCAACGGCATCGTGGAGGAAGCCACTGAGGAAGAGCTGATGGACGCGGCCGCGGAAGCCGACCTGACGGGCATGTTCAACTGCCCGCACACCGGCGTGGCCCTGGCGGCGCTGAAGAAGCTCCGGGCGAACCAGACGATTGGCCCGGATGACCGCACCGTCGTGATCAGCACGGCGCACGGCCTGAAATTCGCGCAGAGCAAGGTGGCGTACCACTCCGGTCAGATTGAAGGAATCATCGGCAAATACGCGAACCCCCCGGTGGTGGTCAAGGAGGACTTTGGCGCCGTCATGGATGTTCTCACGAAACGCCTTCAGTCCGAGCAGTACAAGAGTTGAAGGCGAAAAGCGCGGCGGACTGGAGTTTTTGAGATTAAAATCGTTTGACTTTTTTCGTCTCGTGTTTGCCATCGCATCACTCTTCTGTTCCTCGTTCTGTCCTTTACGCGCGTATCTTGATCGAAGGCAATCCCCACACGACATATCTGCGATACGGAGGCTTTTCCGTGACGTCACGCGCGTCGGCACCTGCGCCGGCGTCCTCGTTTTCCGGCGCCTCTCCCGGCGTTTCTCCCGCGCGTTTCGGCGCGTCCGCTTTCCAAACCGCGCTCGCCACGTCCACCGGAGTCGCGTCTGCGTCGAGAGCCTCGTTCGCGGTCAACAAAGTGGTGATCGTCCTAGCGTTTGTGAAAGCGGTGCAAGGCATGACAGGCAAAATGATCGTACCGACGCCGCGAGTGGAAAGCAGCGTCGCCGTTTCGTACGCGTCCTCCAAACGCGTTTCTCGTTCCGTCCTCCGCGCGTCGAGCCTCCTCTGCGTCGCGCGCGCGGCGTTTGTAAAGGTATCGCACGCCAGAAGGGCGACGCGGCACTGCGTTAAATCAAGACACGCGAGGACCGGGGGAGGGACGTACGACAGGAATCGTCCGTGTCCGAAATAAATCAACCCTCCTCTCGCGCCGCTCACGACTCGCTGGCATTCGCCGTCGCCAGGAACGCCGTCGTTCGAATTCCCAAGCGCGCCGTGCCACGCCGCGCCGAACCGCTCTTTCATCGCCGCGAACTTCGTGGGAATCACACCGTCGTCCCCTGTGTCTTCCTCCCGCAAATCCACGAGATAGGTCATCCCACTCGGCGACACGTCACCTTTCGATCCTGCGTCAGCGAGGCGTTTGAGAAGGATGTGCAAGGAAAAGTCGCGCGAAACCGCCGCCGCGTTCGCGAGAAACTCGAGCGCTTCCAGGGGAAGCGGCGAGAGAATCTGGTCGACGAGAAGAACAATTTTCTTTCCTTTCGCGCCTTCCCCGCCTAGGAACGATTTCCACGCAGATAAGATCGGCGCGAGCACGAACTCCACCGCGTTTCGAACCTCACCCCAGCCTGAGGTTACGGAAAATCCGTCAGGGACCGCGGCGTTCGTGGCTTGCTTTTCCACGGAGACGCGGAAGTTCTTCACCAAAGACAACGCGGCGGCGAGCTGCGCGGCGTCGGCTCGAGCGACGTGCGCTCCAGCGCGTGACGCGTCCGCGGAGTGGCTGGTGATGGCCAGGAAATCATCATCGCCTCGTTCGGTGATCCACTGCACCGAGAAAACTGACAGGTCCTCCGGTAACGACGGTGGCGTGGCCAGGCATTCGCGGGGTTCAATCTGTACCGTTCGCCACGCTTGCGAGGACGAATCCAGGCGACTGAGGAGCGCGGCGCCGTGCTTGCTCGCGGCTGGGTCGCATAGGGTGCTTTCCATCAATCGCTTGTTTCGAATCAGTAACGCCTCGATATCTTGGTCATCCGCGGCTGAGACGAAAATGGAGAGCTGCGTGTTGGCAACTCTACACGATTGGGAAAGCGCGAGAGCGGCCGCGGCGTTCCCGGGCTCGGCGCTTCCGTAGGCACGCGCCAGACACATCGCCGCCTTTGAGACTGCATCGTACCGCGCCGTCTTCAAGCCAACCTCGATGGATTGTTCCAGGGCTCGAATCGCACGAGTTTTGGTAAGTTGAGGTGCGAACTCCGGGTGCGCAACGGCGTTATCGTCTTCGGCGGCGGCGCTCTCTTCGACGCAAGAGTCTTGTGATATTTCCGTTTCGTCGGGGTGCTCGTTTTCGTTTTTGTCTTCTTCGCCTTCGCCCGCTTCGTCCACTTTTCCCTCCGCATCCACCGCTTCGGCCTCGGCATCGTCACCGCCTTTGACAGACGCGGGTGGAGTGGGAGGAGGGGGAGGTTCTGTCCACGCCTTGTTTTTAACTTGCGTGCCATACACAGCGAGCAGCGCGTCGCCCAATAAATAAAGCGAATCCACACTTCCGTCGCTCTTCGTGTCGAGGTTCACCGCCTCCGAAGCGGCGACGACGGCTTGTTCCGCGGCGCCGAGCGCGGGGTCAAACGTTTCGGGAACGCTGTCGTCGAGGAATGCAAGGACAGCCGATGCATCCGCACCCTGCATGGTCGGAAATTCAGGTCGGTTTTGTTGCAGGTCGTACGTTTCAAACGCCCGCTCCGCGTTCGCTAACTCGAGCAGACATCCGGCTTTCGCGTTCTTCACGGCGGCGAGAAGTCTCGCGGCGGGGAGTGAACTTCGCAGCGGATTCACGAAGTCCTCGCAAGCCATCGCGAGGATCTCTTCTGCTAGCATCTCGGCTTCGTCGATAACGCTTCTGATGGTTTTAAGCGCGGGACGGGGATCTCTAGCCGCGGACGGGTCTTTGTACATCAGGCTTGCCAGCGATAGCAACGCCTTGACCAAGTGCATGCTCCCGCCGCCGCAAGACCGAAGAATCGTGATCGCTTCTGAAACGGCTCGCACCGCGCCCTCGAACAGCGCGTCCGGCTTTTCTCCAAGATCCCGCATGTGTCGCATTTCAACCTGCAAAACGTTGGAAAGTTCGACGTGAAGGTCGGCCATCACCATCTTCGTGTCCAGTGATTCACCTCGCCCTGCGAGCACCAGACGGTTTCGTAACAGCTTCAACGCGGTGAGCAACGAATCTTTCGCCGAGAGTTGACCGTCTCGCGTCGCCAACTTGTCCTTTGAAAAGTCGCGCAAGTTTTCTCCCCAATACGCGACGTCGCCGGCGCACGTCTGACCGCGGAGCTGGAGCCGGAGAGCGTCCACGGGTTTGTTTCCGGATGACGCGCACTTGGCGAGGTAAAGATACGCCCACGCCTCGGTTTCTGTATCCCCGTGCGCATGCGCGTGCACGACCGTTTCCTGCAGCAGCGCCGCGGCGGCGGATAAAGCGCCTCGCCGCGCGAGGTACGCGCCTCGCGCCAGCCAGTAATCGCGCAGCGCGAGCGGACGCAGCGACTTGGACGTGGATACCTCCTCGGGCGGATGTCCCCCGGTTCGCAACGCGTCAGCCCGCTTTACCTCTAACCGACCTTGCGTTTCCTCTACTGCTGATAAATCCAAAGGACCGGCGAGGGTTTCGTGCAACGTACACGCGCCGCGCAGGAGCAACGCGTCGCACAACTCCGCGAGTTTCAAGTGATACACGCTTACCAGCGCGTCGTCCTTACCGGCAAGCTTCGCGATCAGCATCCCTAGCTGGCAAACCGGCAGACACTGCACGTGCATACTTCTTGTTTCAAGTGCGGAGCAAAGGTACTCGATGTACGCGTGGAGCATCTCCGGCCTTCCAAGAGAATCAACCGTGATTTCAAACGGCCCGGCGTTTTCGCGAATCGATAATAACGTCTCGTCCGAAAACGTGAAGCGCGCCCAATCCTCCGCGGTTTCCGGAAGCGGCGCTCCTCCAGTCGCCTCGGTCATGGATTCACGCAGCATACGCACCGCGTATTGCTGCGCCATGAGCAGGCGATCCGTTCTTTCGTCATTGTCACCCGATATTTTGCTCATCATCAAGAAGACTCGAATCGCCGAGCACGTCTGCTTTGTTCCAAACGTCGTCTCGATTGGCGCGTCGTCGTCGCGTTGCGCGCCGTCGAGAGCGAGCAAAACGTCCACCGCCGAGAGAAGAATATCTTCAGCATCCGACGCGGGTTGTCCACTGCTAGTGTGAAGCCACTCCGCGAAGTCTGCCATGTACTCGACTCGCACTGAGGGTTTATTTTTGAGCACATCGATCGCTTTGCGGTGCGCTCGAATCGCGTCAAAGGGCACGGTCGCCTGAGCCGCCAAAACCGCCCAAATCTTCGCCTGCATTTCCGGCTCGTATTCGGAAATAATGTCTATATCCTCGTCCACGCTCTTCCCGACGGAAGACAGGAACATGACTTTGTACTCCCAAAGAGGTTTGTGTTCATTGCTCGGTAAAACCTTGAAGGCCGCGTCGACTTGTTTTGCGCCTTGTTCCCACGCAGATACGTCCGCCAGGCAATCGAACAAAAGTAAGTACGCGGATTGCAAGAACTTATAATCGCGCACCTTCGTGGCGCGCGCCGCCTCTAGTATCGCCTCCAGCGGCTTGACGAGTACTTGTCGCGCCGACGCTGAGGCCATGAAGCTCGTACCCGCATTCCAGAAGCATTTCGCAGCGTGACACACGATATCGCTGCGTTGCGCACGACGACCATAATTCGCAGCCTCGACAAACTGTTCGAATGCCTTCTGCTTCAACGCGTTCTGCGCCGATTCGTCTTGACGCGCGGGTCGAAGCAAACCGACGATGCTATTCCCGTACGCGCAAGCCGCGACGCCGCTCCAGTACCAGCTCTGCCGAGACGCACTTTGTTCCGGCGCTTTGCTAAGCACCGACGCTTGCTCGCAACACTCGATTGCAGAGCCAAACGATTGAATGGCTAGACCAGCCTGACCCAGCCTGGCCCAAATCTCGACATCACCCACGACGCCGGCGCCTTCCGGGCGGAGCAGGCGAATCGCGCGTGTCAACATTTCGCCGCCATCCTTTGCGTCGCCTTTCGTGATGCGCGGAATCAACGCCGCCACTTGAGCCACGACATCATTCTCAACTGTTACCTCAGCCGTGTTTCCCGATGACGCTTGCAGTCGGGCGAGCATAGCCGAAATTCTTCGAGTACTCGTCTCATCAACGCGGGTCAGCGCGGACTCGCAGGTCGCAATCGCTTGCTTCATGTCACTGGAATCCTCCAACACGCGCGCAGCAAACTCCGCGCAAAGCGCGTCGTAATGGATAACTCGAATTTCCTCTGTTTCGTCCACCGCGGACGGTTCTGGCACCGCGGATGTTTCTGGTTCCTCGCCGTCAACCTCTGAGGGCGTCTCAGTCGATTCCTTCGGTGCGGAGTTGGCGGCCAGATACGCTTTGTGCTCGTATCCCGAAGCGACGAGGTGTGCGTAGTTTCCAAGCAAAACCGGGTCACAATCGTCAAGCTTGTTGAGCTCTTCAAGAAGCGGCGCTGAAACGGCGACCAAATCAGCATATCTATGGTCCTTGATGAGATCTATGTAGGTGTTCCACGCGTGCGTCGCAGCGTTCATGACAGCCCAACTTTCGTTCACGCTCATTCCGAGACGCGCGGCACGAAGGAAAGCCGCTGAAGCGCCGTTCTGCAAATCAGTATCAGAATCACCACCAATATCATCCACGTTTACTTCTGCAGGCGGTACGACAGGTTTCCCCTTCAGCAATGCAACGCACGTCGCGCTATCGACAAAGTTCGCCTCGATTTGTAGGACTATGGTCTCTTTGTCGTGAGCCGGGTCCCACCCTGCGACACCGAAAACATTCGCTGCGCATTTGTGGGCGAGCGAGAACAATTTCGCATCAACCGCGGTTTTGCACATATTCGCCCATAGGTGCATACGTGCAGTCGCGCTCCGTCTGACCGCCTCCTTGTCGACGAAGTCGGACGAAGTACTGGCATGAACACCGCTTGCCTCACTTTCCGCCCCGCCGCCTTCCTGCGCGTCCTCTTCAGTTGTGGTTTCCTCCTTCACGGGATACGGGAGCAATTTATCCAGAGACGATAAACGATCAAACGCGTCGTGTAACAGGTTGGCGCTGCTCCTCGCGCTCTTGGCTTCACGCGCCTGCTCCATGAGTAGCAACACTTGATCTTCGACGTCCTCTTTATCGTTGTGAAATCCGCCTTTAATCTTCAGCATGTGTTCCAGCGGGACGAGATACCGATCCAACGGGCGCTCGAACCCGGTACGTTCCACTTCCGTCTCCGCGGCTGTGTAATCTAGGGAAAGGCCCTTAGAGACGTGCACGTGTGCCTCCTTCAAGTTGTCCTCTGCGACATAGCAGTGCGCCAGCTCCAAGTGTAACGCAGCGCGCAATCTATTCAGCGTCGAGCTCATTGACTCGAGCGCGTTCGTTGCGCACGCAAAAACACGAGTGAGGTTGTGGCGAAGGTCAGGTTGCAGCAGCGGCAGGCTCGCCGTCCAGATGAGTTGGCACGCGTCCTGTACGCCACTGCTGTCTTGCAGCCGAAGAAATGACGAGAGTTCTTCGTCGGTTCGATTGACCACAGATTTATGCACTTTGATGGCTGAGGGATCCAGGGTTCCTTTCTTGTCGCCCAACGCATCGAGCGCCAGGAGATGAGAAGTCAGCGCACCGCGAGCACGGGCAAGCGTAGATTCTGAAACTCCCGAACGACGCACGCACCAGTCTGCGAGATCTCGTAGCTGGTGCTGGGCTGCAATCCACCCGATGTATGCTACAGAATCCATGTCTGCCCCCTCCATGGGTTGGTTCATGGCATCGCCTTCACTGCTTGCCGCGGGATCGACCTGTCCCCAGGCTTCTTTCAGAGTGGACTCAACCTCCGCTGCGTCCTTACACGCTCCAGAGCGGACGTACTGAACGAGCGCCGCGGCGCCATCCGCGCCTTCTCCGCCCTCTTTTTTTCCACTCAACGCACCAATATGCGACTTGAGCTTCACCATCGTCTTCGACAGTGACGGAACGGTGTCTTTGCACAGCTCATATGCTCTTGACGCCACCTGCAGTGCCTCGTCGTTTTTGTCTGCGTCGCTGAGACACAGCGCGTGAAGACGCATGAAATGAGAGCGCCATGCTTCGTGGCCCGCGACGCTTTCCAAGCCCTCGGCGATAAGGGATGAGGATTCCACAAGGTGCTTCCGGGTTCCGGTCTTCTGTAAGGGTCGGGATATCACAGAGTAGTGCACGCTTGCGTCAAAGACCAAGAACAGATACCGACGGTCCAAAAGCGCCAACTTGAGTCCCTTTAGGAGAAATCCCAAAGCCTCGAGAGTGCCAACAACCAGGGGGAGGCCTGTCTGTCCTTCGCAACCGATGGCGTGGAGCAGTGCCTTGGCGTACCAAGCCCGGCACACAAACTGGTCCTTCAGCTCAAGATAAGTACCTTCTCCTCCATCTCTGAGCTTTGGCTCTGATGACTCGAGAAAGTAAAGCTCAAGAGCGCTCGTCGCGATCGACTTCGCGCGGAGCTGTGGGAGGGAACGAGATTGGGGAAAATGTGAGTTGACCGAACCGCGGAGACAGAGCATCCCGAGCGAGTGCACGCTGAATATGAATACGAGGATACGTACCTTCACCGCCGTCTCTGCGCATAGAACAAGCAAGTCTCTTCCGACACGCTCTTGGGGAGCGCCAGCGAGGGACACGAGAATGTCATTGTGAGCCCGTCTCAGAAGGTCGGCATCGTGAAGCCGAGTTGCTTCCCGGAGTGAAAGCCTAATGGCCTCGGGCAAGGGCAGCATCGCAGGTCCTTCCCGCATGGCACCTAGTATGGGCAGGACATATTCGCTATATGAGTGGCCCTTGACAAATTCCGCCTTCGATAATCTCCGCTCCAACGCGGGGCACGCAATGAGCCTTTTTTGGCACGGCCCGTGTTTGAACTGACGCAAAAAGCGAAAAACGCCATCCCGGGATATTTATCACCGAATCGCGTCGTGGTCCGCACTGCGCGTCGCACGAACATGTCGTCTTGTGCCTTGTCGGCTATTGTGTCACCGACTTTGTTGAAGCGAAGCAACCTACACGCGACTAAGCGCTCGGGGAGAAGGACACGAGGTATTACCCGGGCTGGAACGAAGATGGGTAGCTCGAATGACCCGCAGATATTTCCAGACGTGGGCGGTGTTTCTGCCGCCCTGGCCGACCTCACCATGCGCGCGGCTCAGAAAGCAATCGAGGAGCGTGGCTCGTTCGCCGTCGCGGTCGCGGGTGGCTCTTTGATAAATCTGCTCGGCGGGCTGAAGGACAAGCAAGAAGTGGATTGGAGTAACTGGCACGTGTTTTGGGTGGACGAGAGATGCGTGCCACACGGCGACCCCGACAGCAACTTCGGGGGCGCTGTGAAGGCTTTGCTTGGTGAAGTGCCCATTCCTGCTGCTCAACTATATGCAATTGATGAGAGTTTGTGTCCAACAAACGCTGGGGCTGCTAAGGCGTGCGCTGAGGAGTACGATGCGAGGTTAAAGTCGTTGTCGCACGAAATTCTTCCGGTTTCGGATGCGGGGCTTCCGGTTTTCGATTTGCTGCTCCTCGGCTTCGGGCCTGACGGTCATATGTGTTCGCTGTTTCCCGACCATGCTCTTCTGAGCGTGACGGAGCCTTGGATATTGCCCATCTCGGACTCACCGAAGCCTCCACCAGAGCGAATCACGTTTTCCTTACCCGTGGTGAATGCAGCCAAGCTGAAGTGCTTCACTGCGGTCGGCGAAGGCAAAGCAGAGATGGCGGCGACCATCATCGAGAAAAGTTCCTCAAACGGCGACTCATTTATTCCAGCCTCGCTGGTGAAGGGGGACATCGTGTGGCTCATGGATGAAGCGGGGGCGTCGAAACTGTAATACGTTTACTCTCTGTCTGTCTGTATCCTCCATTATATATTTCAAGGAGGGGGCGCTCCCGCTCGGGAGCGCAAAAAATGTGAATGTCCTCGCGTCGGACATGCGCGCGCTCATCCCCCTTGCCCCAGTTCGGTACGGCGGATGAAGTTAAATGCCTCATCTTCGTCCGGTTCCGCGCAGCTCTTACCGTTGACAGGGTAAGCCCCTCCCCGAAGAGCCCCTCCCCGAAGGTCGCCCCCCATCATCTCCAATTGATCAAGAGACGTGTTGTTGGGGAACAACGCGTCTCTTCCTTGTTCGCGGTAAGACACGATTGCCTCACTCAAGAGCATGCCCCCCCCCGAGTTCCCGTTGCCGTCGTACGCCGGTGCCGAAAGCTGCACGAATTGTTCAGCGTTGGCCTCGCCAGCATTGAGCTCGTTCTCCAGAAGACCAGGGAGGTCGATACCTCCCTGATCGTGCGAAGACGCCGACGCCGTCCTCGCGCCCGTTTGTTTGATCGCACCCGTCTTTTGCCTTTTCTTTTCCCTCTCCTCCTTGTTCTCATCCTTGCCACCCGCGCCCGACGCGTTCGACGACGGCGGCGTCTCCTTCTTCGCAGCCGGGGACGATCCCATGATTTCCTTGAGCAGTGACGCGGGAATCTCAATGGGAGGGGGAAGCTTAACCGTCACGACGGGAGGAAGGGAAGGAGGAAGGGAACCGCCCGCCGCCGTCACCTGACTCCTAAGCTCCAAGTTTTCGGCGTACAGCTTGTCCGCCTGCTTCTGCACCTTATCCAACTCGGCGCGCAGCGACATGCTTTCGCGCACCAACTCGTGCGCCTTGCTGGACAAAAGCTCACTTTCTTCCTTCTTACGTTGTTTCGAGCGCCTGGCGGATTCGCGGTTCGCTTCTTTCCTACGTTGCGTCTTGACGTCCCGATCCCGAACCTGCCCGCCGCCCTCTTGGTTATTCCCTTGCGAACCGCCGCCATTCGCGCCTTCGGCGTACGGCGCTGAATACCAGTAAGGCTGAGAAGCCGACTGCTGCAACCCCGCGTACGCGAGCTGCTGCTGGTACGCTTGCTGCGAGGGATATCCTCCTGACTCCGAATATTGGTGTGAAGCCTGTCCTTGCTGCCTCGCGTCCTGCGGGTAGAAATACCCCTGTGGCTGTTATGAGAAAAAAGTGAAAGAGGTGTCAGGTCAATATTATCCAGCTTGGGATAAGCTTTTCGGCGCTACCGCAGCCGTGGGGAGTTTCTCTCGCGAGACGCTCAACGCTCAACGTTCAACGCGGGGATGCGCGACATACCTGCTGCTGCGCGTAGCCGTAGGAGTTCCCGGAGACACTCACGCCTCCGTTATACCGGTCTTCGGCGTCCGACGCCGGCGCCGCCGCCGCTCGCTGCGTGGAAGTCATGGCCCGCTGAGACTGAAATGGCGCGTAAAAAAACGCGTCTGAGAGTCGCGAAGTGCACCCCGCTTCCCTTTCGCGCACTTGCTGCCGCGCTTACACCACACGCGTTGGCCGCAAGTAGCGCGTCGATGCTTGGTGTGTCGCTTAAGAACGTCGAGTGAAGTCGATGTTCTGAAGCGCGCACACTGCGCGTCGAGTTGTGCTGGGTAGAGACCCCGGCGGCCGTGCCAAACTCAATCTCGCGGCGAGGAAAAAAAATCAATGGATGAGGGCCGCTCTGCTTTGGCGCGGTGCCATCCAAACTGCCACATCGGATCGAGCTTTTGGAAAGTCTGAAAAGCGTCTTCTGAAATTGGCTTTTTTTGAGCCAATGGGCTTACAAGGTCTGTCGGCTCGTGGCAGAGCAGCAGCTTTTCACAGCATTTTTTTTCGAAAAATCCAACACCCTCTCCCGCGGCTCAATCTCACTGGCAAGTCAAAGACACGGCTTCTTGGCATTGCGAGGGGCGCGCCGCCCGTCAAGTCGGTTCGCGGAATCGGGATAATGGGTTCACGTCAAAGTGCGTCATGGTCGCTCCTTGCTCTGCTCATCGTGGCGTTCTGCGCGGCGTCGGCGAGTGCGCAAGCGACGGGTGAGCCGTGTCAAACCCGGTCGATCCCCGTGGGCGTCTCCATCGTGGAGACGAGCGTTGCGAGGGAGAACAGCGTGACGTACCTCGGGTTACTGGCGTTTTTCGGGTCCACCGTGGATGCGGGTCCCAGGGGAAGTGCTGATCCGATTCCTCTTGTCGTGGCGTCGGATAGGAACGCGTGTACATCCATCGCGGAAGTGGCTGGAAAAGCGGTGTTGTTGTGGCGGGGAGAGTGCGCGTACATCGAAAAGGCGCGCAACGCCCAGGACGCGGGCGCGGCTGCGGTGATTGTGGTCAGTGACGAAGAGGAGTTGAGCCCCATGTCGTGTGCGGGAGACGCGAGCGTGACCATTCCCGTCATGCAAGTGCTGGAGAAGGATGGAGCGCAGATGGAGCAAGACATCGCCGCCGGCAGTGCCACGGTTTCCATCTCAGAGCTGAAGATAAAGGGAACCGTGGATCTCACGGCGTCCACCGCGCTTCTAGCGATGGCTTCTTTGACCATCATTTTTGGTGCGGTGTGGTCGTTGTACGACCAAATGTCACACTCCCAAAGGGACGAAACGGAATCCAATCCCCACGGCGGCCGTGCCGCAGCGGCACACGGAAGCGGGCTGGAGGGACTCGAGATCACTGAATCGAGCGCGGCGTATTTCGTCGTCTTCGCGTCGGTGGTGCTTTTGGTCATCTTCTTCACCATGCAGCACTGGGTGTTCATCGTCATCAAGGGTGTTTTCTGCTTCGCTGCAGTGCAAGGTCTGACTGCGCTGTTTTTCGCGGCGATCGAATCGAGCTTCAAGTCGATGTCACAAGATATCAACCTCCCCGTGTTTGGCACGGTCAACGCCGTGTCTGTGCCCAGCGTCAGTCTCGCGGTGATAACGGTACTGGTCTGGCTCATCAACCAAGGTGCGGATTGGGCTTGGGTTCTTCAGGATGTCATGGGAATGTCGTTTCTCGTGAACGTGTTGCGTCTTGTGCACCTGCCGAACCTTAAGGTTGGATCGATGCTCCTCATGGGCGCTATGTGCTACGACATCTTCTGGGTTTACATCCAACCCCACCTTTTTGGAAACGAGAGCGTGATGGTCAAGGTGGCCAAGGGTGGTGAAAAGCACGAGTCCTTGCCAATGTTGTTCCTGTTTCCTCGCCTAGGGGGTTCTGTTGGAGACTTTTCGATGCTCGGATACGGCGACGTCATCTTGCCGGGCTTGCTCATTGTACACAACCACCTGTTTGACAACAGGAAGGTTGAGTCAGGACGGCCGCGCATGAGGTACCTTGTGCCGTCCATCGGAGCGTACATCGCAGGCCTGTTGCTGACGTTCATGGCTCTGTACTTCGAGGTGGGAGGACAAGGAGGCCAGCCTGCCTTGTGTTACCTCGTGCCCTCTGTTTTGGGGGGTACCGTGGCATACGCGCACAGCCGAGGAGAGTTCAAAGAGATGTGGCGCGGCGGAGATCTATTAGACGAGACCGAGGAGGACGAGGGTGAGCGTCTGATCGGCAGCGGCTCGACCAACAGCACAGCAGCTAACGTGTGATACGGATGAAGCACTAGTCTATTTCTATTAATATCTACTCTACGTTGCTATAAATGTCTCGCTTACTGAAACGAGCAGGGGTCCGGTCCGCCCCTGGAAACGAGGTTTCCCTCCGTTTCCGTGTTATAATATAACATCACGCTTGCCCTTCTTTTTGCCCCTTTCTTTCGCCGGCAACCACCCTCGGAGCGAACCCGCAGACTCGACATTGTTCGCAGCTTGATGGCTGAGATTGTGCATTGCGTTCCGCCGGATACGCACATGCCGGACAACACACAACCCCCTTCAGCAGAGAGCGAGGTAGGCTGTTTTCCCTCGCGACAGACTGCGCCGAAAACATGAGGTCGGCGGCGACCTGCGGCATCTCCGGCGCCATCTTCAGCGCAGCATCCCGGAGAAACGCACAGCGGCGAGCGGCTGGCGATTTGAGGTCTGCTCCACTGGACCCTTTCGTCTGGGCCCTTAGGCTCTGCCTTTGGTCCGCCCTCTTCATAGCCCCTCACCGCGACTTCGCAAATGGACGGAGAATTAATTGCACAAGTGCAGCTTTTGGCAGACTGCTTTTGGCCATTTGGCAACTTTGCAAAAATCAAAATAAAACAAATGGGAGCGCTTGATTTCCGCATTTTCCGAGGGTTGTTGCTGTCCACGGCCTACGTTCTCCCAGATGCGCCTTGCACACGCACGTGTCGAGTGCATGGCCATCTACGGGATAGCATAGAAAGTATATCGTGGCCAGCTTGACTCTCACGTGCGCCGCAGTAGAGTGGGAAGCGGGCAACCAAATCACAGGGAACCCTGGAAAAAAACAAATAGTGGCAAGGAAAAGAGAAATCCGCCACGCAGTCCACCGGGATGGTATCCGGGGGTCAAGGGGGTTTCCTCGCCGGATATGCCTATTTGTTTCGTAAGTGTCAGGATATTCGCTGCAACCTTTTACCCCGAAGCTCCCCTGAGACCCTGCGTTTCGTAGCGCTCAGAAAGACAAAGTCGGCACGAGAAAACTTCCACTTTTGCTTTCCAACCCCACGCGACGCCAAGGACTCGTTCTCATCCAACCCCCATCCTAAATTTATATTCGCAGTAACACAAGCTGTGTCGAGGTTACTGCCGTTCATCGTAAACGCGATGGTAGCTCGACGACTGACCCCGGAGGAGTTTGGCGTTCCGACGGTGCACTTTCAGCTCCTGTCAACTGTAATCTTAACAAGTAGAGAGGGTTTCCGCCGCGCCCTCATGCGAGACACAAAGGCCACAGAAGATAGTAGCCAAGGTACGCTTTGCACGAGTTGACGTTTACCATATACACCGGCTGGATGAGTGTGACACACTGACAATCGCACTACTTTACTCACTTAAGCAGAGGCTGCTAGCTGGCTCGTGGTACCGCTCGCCGCACTATTGTCCGCGGCGGTTCCAACCGTGGTATTCTTCGCAAATGGGCTTACTAAAACTGATCCGTACGCGCAAGCGGTCGCCCTATACGGCGTTGCAGCCTTCTTGGAGCTCCTTGCAGAGCCCTTCTATATCAGGGCGCAGAGACGCTCGAAGTTCAAGCTTCGGCTGGTGACCGAGACGATCGCAACACTCGCTCGGAGTTTCGTCACGTTTGTTTTTGTCACGAGGCCACAGACGGGTGTCACAGTGCCTCTCGCGTTCGCTTTCGGCCAGCTCGCGTACGGTACCTGTGTCTGGTTGATGTTCGCAGCAGCACAGTGGGAATTCGTAGGGGAGGGAATCGATTTGATATGTGGAAGAAGCTCAATATCGCGGGGAACACTGACGCTGCTGGGAACATTTTCGCTGCAGGTACGCTTGAGTTTCGACGATTACATCTAATCTGCGCGCGCGTTCGGTGCTCCAAAGCAACCTTCTGACATCTTTATTCATCATACGTGTATCCTACAGGCGGTGTGGAAACTTTTACTATCTGAGGGAGAGAAGGGAGTGTTGATGTGGGCAGGAAGTGCAGATGCACAGGGGATTTACGCGTTGGTTTCAGCTCTAGGAGCGCTGTTCGTGCGCGTCGTTTTGCAGCCATTTGAGGTACGTCACGCTCTCTTCTTCGCGAAGCGAACTTTGGAACATATTCTGACGTCGCATAATGACACCACAGGAAGCCGCGTTCCTGATGTTCGCAGGTGAAAACGCAGACAAAGATGAAAAGAAGAAGACGGCCACTGAAGACGAGCGCAGGTACGACAAATTCAATTCAAAAGCGGGTTCAAGAAGCATTTTATTTACTAAATCTCATTGCGCGCAGGAAATTCAACGCCTTGATGAAAATCGCTGTCGTTCTTGGATTATTGTCGGCTTTGCACGGTCCACAATATTGTCATTTGGCGCTTAAACTGCTGTATGGCGAGCGATGGGCAAATGCGCCCGGGGCAGCTGCTACTCTAGGTACGATTAACTGCTCTTCCTTCCTTTCATCTTGACTTGACAGCTCTCTAACATCGTGTCTTTTTGTTCTGCAGGCGGTTTCGCTGTCATGATCTTATTTCTAGCGGTGAACGGAATAACAGAAGCCTACGCGCATGCGGTGATGAGCCCGAAGGAACTCGCGTCTGCCAACATGGTGCTCTTGGTAAGTTAACACGAACTTGATGTGTCTCTCGCGTCTCATTTTTCGGTACTCACTCGTGTTCCCCTCCTCTTCTTGCAGATTACTTCGGTATTCAACGTCGCGGTTTCTGTTTTGCTGCAAGAATACATCGGTACGCTTGGCCTCGTCGTGGCAAATTGCTTCGCGATGTCGATACGCATCGCGTACACGCTGTGCTATGTTCGTTTCGTTCGATTCGCGGGGACATCTGAAGCGTTCTTGCCTGCGCTCGTGCCTCGAAAGCGGCTTTTGTTGTTGATGTGCGCGACTTGCGCTGTCACAATCGTGACGTCAAAGATTCATAACGCCATACACGTTTTAAGCGGTGCGTTTACATTGCTCATCACGTTAACCGCGCTGTTGAAATTCGAGCGGTCGTCCTTGATGACGATCCATCGGTCCGCGAAAAAGGAGGAGTGATTTTGGGTCTAATCTTATCATCTATTGAATTCTTGTCCTATGACTATTTACCCTGAATTCGTTCCAAATTCGAGCAATCTTTGTTTTTTTCTTTGATTTTTTCCAGAGGCGAGTCTCCGATTTGAGTTCGGTTGCTTTTGCCAGTCCCGAAAATCTGATGAGTACGGAGCTAAGGGGTCGTCTCTCGGTCAAGGAGGCCGCTCCTCAGTGTTTTGATTCGTGATTTGGATTCGCCTGGGTGTATAAACCATCCTGAGAAAAAATCAAGTTGGTTTGATGTCGGGGTATTCGGTTGGTGTATCACGGTCGGCGGTCGTCGTCGCCGAGTTTGTTGCAGTGCTTTTTGGATTTTCCAGTGGCAGATTTTCAAAAGTCTGTGTTCGGTAGCGTCTCCTCGTCCTCCTCGAAGTCCTCTGCGCTGAGCTGATAGAAGTTGCTGCTTGATGTCGCCTGCGCTTGCCTCACAGCGCCCTCAATGGTATCTTGCATTGTCACACCTTTCGTCTCCGCCAGATAGGTCGTCACAAAGCATGCTGCTGCTGAGGCTCCGCCGAATACGATAAAAGGGAGCGACGGGCTCAACGTTTGCAGGAGAATTATTTGCGGCGCGATGATGCCTCCGAGCCTCGCAACGAGAGAGCAAGTTCCCAAGGCTGCACTTCTCACGACGGTTGGGAAAAGTTCCGTTGTGTATAGGAAAACCATGTTAAAGGCAGCTGCGATTCCAAACCGGCCAACCAGCGCAACAGCAGTTTGTCCACCCCCAGTGGTAAATCCACTCACAAGACATCCGGCGCCGGCTACCGAGAGAAGGAACATCAGCGTGTGCTTCCTCCCCACTTTCTCCACCGAAACCTGGGCAAATGCATATGATACCATTTCCACGAGAGCTGATAGGATGTTGTTGAGATAGATCGAACCCCCAAGCGAACCAACATTTAGCGACAACCCATAGTACACTGCGCTGTTGACGAAGAAGATGAAGGACATGGCGAAAAGACGCGTTCGAAGCGCTGGGTGAGGAAGTACCGCCGCGATGCTTGTTGAGCCGGCTGAAGATACTGTCAGCCTTTTGAGACGGGGCAAGCCCCGTGGAGGTATAATTTGTCCGTTCCCCTTGGCGAGGGCGGTAAGAACCTCGAGGGCTTTCTCCGGTTTTCCAGCGATGAGCAGCCACTTTGGTGACTCGTTGAGCAGGGGCGCGGAAACGACACAATACAACGCCGTGGAGACGACGACGAAGGTGGTATACGCGCGCCACTCCGTGATGCCCATGGCGACGAGTGACATCAGGACAATACCTGACGCCCACCAATATTGAGTGGCGATACCCAAACGGGAGCGCCACTTAGCACCTATAGGTTCTATGCTGAGAACGAACGACGCCACGCCCACGCCGCCGCACCCGAAACCGATGATAAACTTACTCCAAAAGTATGGCCAGAAACTAGATACAGCAGCGCTGATCGCCGACCCGACGCCCCCGACCACAAGTGAGAAATACATAGCCGGCTTTCGTCCCCGAGAATCTGCTAGCTGTCCGACTATCCCCGCTCCAAAAAAGAATCCCGCAAAGAACATGGAGTCAGCTGCTGACACTTTCCAATCATCACCACAGATGAGATTCCACTCCGACCGAATGGAGGCCGACTTGGAGACCCACTCCCATTCGTCCTTGTTCAGGCTGCAAATATCACCACCTACGCAACCATCAGGGGTAACACACCGCCATGCAGGATCGCGTTCGGTAAAGACAGACATGAGGGTCATAAACACGGTGGGAGTCCAACTGAAGGACGTGCAGACGAAGTGCCTCAGCTGCGCTCTACCCAACTCTCCGACGTGCAGAGAGATCAACTCCTCCACTGTCAGTCCATCGTCTCGCGAAGGCTGGGTGGAATCATCCTCGTCGTAGCCTCGCAAGTCGATTCCAGACGACGTCGATGCTATCATCTCCAGCACCGTGACCCCAGCACGGCGGCGCCCGACTCTGTGCTGGGCCGGCGAACCCTCGTTTTCTACTTGTAGCGAATTTGTGTTTTGATTTTTTCTGACCTCGAACTGCCTCGGAATTCAATACGACGAGCATCACAACCGGACGCGTCCGAGCAAAACCATCATGTCGACGATTCCTGTCTTCGGCAATCTCAAGGACGTGTACGGTTCGGAGACGACTAGCGATGTCGAGGAGCGATACGCCAAGCTCGTTGCGGCCTTCACGGCGACCCACGGAGAAAAACCAGATCTGCTAGCGCGTTCTCCGGGACGCGTGAACCTCATCGGCGAGCACATCGACTACGAGGGATACAGCGTGCTTCCCATGGCCATTGCGTTGGACACGATCGTAGCCGTCAAAGTAGACCTCGGCGCTGACAAGCTTCTGGTGTCCAACACGGACTCTAAGTACACGGCGAAGGAGTTTACCGTCGACCCTGACCAGGCGGTAGATACCTCAAGCCACCACTGGACCAATTATGTGATGTGCGGGTACAAAGGGGTCTTCGACTTTCTGAAAGAGGCAAAACGAGACGCACCCAGCGCGGTGGGCATGCGAATCATGGTCGATGGTGTGGTACCCCTGGCTAGTGGATTAAGCAGCTCATCTGCGCTGACTTGTGCCACCTCGGTCGCCGTGATGGCTGCGCACGACCTCTCCTTCACGAAACCTGAAATTGCCGACTTCACGTGTAAGTGCGAGAGACACAGCGGAACGCAGTCTGGAGGAATGGATCAAGCTATCAGCATTATGGGAGAGAGGGGTGTTGCTAAGCTAGTGGATTTCAATCCCGTGCGCGCGTCGGACGTGAAGCTGCCTGAAGGTGCGGCGTTCCTGATTGGTAACTGTTTAGCAGTTTCACAAAAGGCTGTGACGGCGCACGACCGATACAACCTGAGAGTTGTCGAGTGCCGACTCGCCTCGATTGTCCTTGCGATGGAGCTCGGTGTGTCGAATACAGAAGCGCTCGAATACTCGACTCTGAGTCAAGTGCAGAAGCTGATTGGGACCCTGGAGGAGTCAGAAAGCACGGCGATGAAGCATCTGCATGCCGGAGCGTACACCTCGAGTGAGCTGAAAGAAAAACTGGGACAGTCTCTCGAGACACTTTTCGCGGCTTCAGAAGCTTCTTTGATGGTGCTGCAACACAACACCCGCGGTTTCAAGCTGCGTGATAGGGCTGTACACGTGTATTCGGAAGCGGCACGAGTGCTTCAATTCGCGGACGAATGCAAGGATGAAACTTCACTCAACAAGCTTGGTGAGCTGATGGATGCGAGCCACAAGTCGTGCAAAGAGTTGTACGAGTGCTCGTGTGCCGAGCTTGACGAGCTCGTGGCGGCCTTCAAGTCGGCGGGAGCTGTTGGTGCGCGTCTTACTGGAGCTGGGTGGGGAGGATGCGCGGTGGCTTTGGTCAAGCAAGATGCCGTGAAGAAAGTGCTCGCTCGTGTCAAGGAGGCTTTCTTTGATGTGCGCATCAAGAGTGGGGCGCTGCGCAGCGAGGACCTCGGACAGATGCTTTTTGCGTCGCTCCCGTCGAGCGGGGCGGCGATTCTCAAGGGTGGGTAGGAAACCGCTGTGGTGCATGTGAATAAAAAGACATCAAATGTATGAAGATAGAGATATGAATGTGTCTGATTAATATTCGCGAGCGCCAGCCAACTCAGTTTGCTTAGTTCTTGCCGTTCTCACCCCAGAGGATGCTGTCAACATCCTGGCCCTTGCGCACGTACACACCGCCGCTTTCGATCAGACCCGGACAAGGACGATACGCCTTGATAGGCCACCATTTGAAAAGGGGGATGGCGCCCATACCACCAATGATGCGGCCAGTACCATCACACTGCATTTTTTCCTTGGCAAGACCGCAAGAGTCGCAGCTTCCAGTGCACTTGGCGTCGTCCTCCTGATTTCGCGAGGAGAGATCCAAAAGTCAGTTTCTTCGTCTACAAAAGGGAGCGAGTACAGTCGACGCAGATGAAAGGCTGTTGATCGGTTCGTACCTTGCCCTCAGCGCGCACCACGAGCCTATTCGCGCGAGCGCCAGCGTTGCGCGTCGCTCGGGTCGGCCTAAGGAAAGATCAATGAGAGTGGAGAACAGAGTTAGTGTGCGAACAAAAGGACGACAAGCAGGCAGGCGTGACGATAAAATCCCGGAATTACTCGCGCGCGGCAACCTACCTGCGAGACTGAACGCGGAGCGTCGCCGCGCTGGTAGAGCACGACGCAAAAGCCATGGTCATCGTGGACATAGTGGAAATGTCCCTGAACGGCGCGTGAGGTTGTGTGACGTTGTGTGACAAGATCGCTGGGAGAAGGAAAACGACCTTGGCTGGACACGTACGATGGAAAGTACGAGGGCTGTCAACGTGATTCGATTCTGTCTCACTGTTTCTGAATATTACACTTGCGTACCCGCCTTCAAAGACTAAGACCGCTTATAGAACTCCAAGTCGTACTGCGTCTGCTCATCATCCTTAGAAATAGTGCCGAATGAGTTGCGGATGCGCTTCGCCTGTTCCTTGTTCTGCTCGAGAGCTGACTCGGGGACAAGGGAGAACAACGCGTAGAAACGACCTCCGTACACCGTAACACAGGCGTAGATGGCACCGAAGTACCCGTAAAGGTCGAAATCGATGTACGTTTGGCCATATGCCTCACGCTCGGCGACTTCGAACACATCGGCTCCTTGAATGGCATCCTGCAGGTCATAGTCAGAAAGGGCAAGGTCTCCGAGGAGCTCCGAGCGGTCCTCTTTCAGCTTGTTGTATCCCGTGAGTGTCACGCAGTACACCTTTTCCGCGGGCAACTTCGGGTTGATCCAACGCGTGTCGGTACCGTTCGTGGCCTTCTGAGTTTTGTTGATGGTATCAGCGGTCCAACCGTTGGGAACATCATAGTAATACTTAAATTTTTCGAAGTTGTTCTCGTTTCCGCCGTATCCACCGTACGAGGACGCCGAGGTTGCCTCGCCGTATAACCTCCGGAACCCGTCTCCGAGATCAGACGGGTTCTTGAAGTTCTCCCCCTTGGCAGCCGCTGCCAGCGCAGCAGGGGACTCGACAGCTCTCGCTTCGAGGGGGACGAATCCCTAAACGAAAGAGGTTTTGATATGATTTGAAGGAAGTATTTCTCGTCAGTCATAGCGCGCTGTGAGATATCGGGAACGACGCGGCGTAGGTATAGGTTTGTTGTTGATTGGAAAGCATTTGGGTAACAGATCCGTACCGCGAGGGCGGCTGCCAGACCGGTGCCGATAACCTGCCTCCGAGAAGCATGGTCATCGTCCACGGTGGAGGACGTGAGGTTAGAGGCCCGCACGACGACGCTCTTCTTCGGCGCTGCAGACTTCCGGCGCACAGTGCTGAACCTTTGCAGGTGCAGCGAGGAGCAAACAGCCGAGGTCATACTGATGACGTGGATGATGTGAAACTGCTGTCCGCGGGTCCGGTCGAACGCTGCTCGCCTTAGACGTGCGTGTGATATCGGCGAGAAGTTCGGTGGTCCAGCAACGCAATGTACTACGACGGTGCGCGGTGGAGTGACCTCGGAAGCAGTGGTATGTCGAGACAAAGCGAAGCGAAAGCTGTTGGCTCGAGACTGGATAACTCTAGCTTGTTTGGCAAGTTTGGCTAGTGAGGGTGCTCGGGGTTTTTTCGAGACGAAATCGCTAATATTATTAAATAGTCTACTACTGACCACCACCATCTTCACTTATACGAGCTTCGGCCTTGGCATGTCTCGTATGCTCTGCCTTCGATGTGATCACCTTCTGGAACAAGTCGTGGAACCTGAAGAGCATCGTGTCTAGCAACGCGTTGCTCGCATTCGTGGTTTTCAGCCCGGCGTCCACCAGGCCCTTCACGCGTTCATCTCGCAGCTGTTCTTTTATTCCTTCCAGGTCGACCGCAATCCCATCACACCCGGAGCTTCGGCACGCCTCTATGAGCTCATCGAGAGAGCACAGCCCATGCACGTGCGCGACGTTAAGAAAGGTCTTATTCCCCCGAAAACTCCCTCCCCGCGTACTCCCTTCACCGTGAACCGAGCCACCGCCGGTAGAGGAGTCCACGGTATCGAAGGTTTCAAATCTCTCCATGGACCTCGAACCGTGTATAGAGGCTTCAGTGGTATCGAGTTGAGACCTACTGTTGGATCGTGCGATGGCAGCTTTCGGTACTACTGGCAATTCTGTTTTTTCTGGTGAAGAATCAGTGTGCGGCGGTCGAGGCGGCTTTGGTCCGTTCGTCGCTCGCGCGGGAGCAGCATCCGCGAAGGCACCTTTACCGCCGCGGAATCTCACGCTTCCTTCACCCACCGCTCGCATTTCCATGTACAACACATTGAGCGATTGTTTACGTCTCGCGCTTTCTTCGCTCATTTCCTTGTCGCGTCCGTCCAAACTTCGCCGCACCTTCGTGTTTGCCTCCTCGAGTGCTTCGAGATTCGACGCACTCGTGTTTTTGCTACTCGGTTTCAGCGGAAGAGCGCCAATCGGGCCGCGTCGGCACGCGTTGATAGATTCTTCCTCTACTGACATCGCGAGCCAGTGTTGAATGGTTTCGATTTCTTCATCGCGGAGCTTGAACGCCATCAACTCGGTGGTCTTGCTGACAATCTCCTTATGGAGCTCCAGCGCCGCGATACATCCCTCGCTCGCGTACACCGACTTCGGCAACTTCGCCATGACTTTGTTGGCAGCGGAAATGCCCTTGGTAGTGAAAAATGTGTGCTGCGCGCACTGCGCGGCGTTCAGACGCTTGTCTGGATCGACCAACAGAAGGTGACCCACCAAATCACGCGCTTCCGAGCTGAAGGTTTCGTCGAAGGGTTCGTACTGCCCGGCGAGTACTTTGTACAATCCTTGCACGGAGTGCTCAAACGGCATTCGGCCGGAAATGATGAGATAGATAATCACCCCGACCGACCACATGTCGGATTGCTGGCCGTAGCTCCCACGTCCTTCAACCTCGGGTGCTTGGAACAAACTCGTGCCAAGAGGTGGCTGGTTCGCAAGCCGATCCTCGCGATCCAAGTGCGTCGCGCGCCCGAAATCAATCAGCGTGAGTCGACGAGGTTTTTTCCCAGAGATCATCAAGTTGGCAGGCTTCAGGTCGCGATACACCACCCCTCGTGAATGCACGTGCGCGATAGCGTCCGTGAGCTGTCGCAGGAGTGCCATCTTTTCTTTCACGATTTCATCGTGCGCCCGCCCTTCCCTTTCCTCCTTGTCCACCTCCATCAGGTACTTGATGAGGTGGTACCCCTCGACTCTTGCCAGTACCGTGTAAATGTCAAGAGGAGTCTGGTACCCGCCCAACAGCTTCACCACGTTGGGATGGTCGACGTAGGACAGGAGCTCGATCTCGGCAAACGCAGATGCGCGTGCGGCAGAGCTTCCAAACCTTCCGATGTGGGTGCGTTTCAGAGCCACGGACTCGCCAGTCACCCGGTGCTTCGCCGCGAAAACCACCCCCTGCACGCCCTCGCCGATTTTGTCTTCCTTCGGGTTGAACGCGTAATCATCTTCACACGCTCTGTCGTGAGAGATGTTGATGGGAACCGGACCTTCGGGGGGGCTGGATAGACATTGCCCCATCCCGGTTCCAGCACCCGAAATCGGGAATCTCCAGAACGCGTGAGAAGTGCACGGTCAAACTGATGAGGGAGCGCATCAGATTGGTTGAAGACAGTTATCGTTGTGCCCTTTCGGTTTTGACGACAAGTTCGGAAAAATCGTCTGACTCAGCAATTCTAGTGACCACTCGTACTCGTGTACGTTGAAAAAACACTAAGTCTACTCGCCTTGCCCTTCGGCATCCAACGCAGGAGACAAATTCGAGCGTCGCGTGTCAGCAGGAGCTAATCTGGAGCCCGGCATCTCAGCCATCATCTTCTGGTATTCGTTGCCCCCGCGCAGAGACAGCTCTCGCGTTTCCCACGCCGCTCGGTTTTTGTTCACCGCGATGGTTTGGTCGATGTTGTCAAACATGTTTCGCCGGCTGTCTTTCAGGCTGCCAATCACCGGCGCGTCCTTCGGCTTTTCTGTCTTCATCCCGTAATTGACCATTAACGCTTTCATCTCACGTTTCATGGAAGACAACATGCTCAACTTGTTCTTGCATTTCTTTTCCTCAATCAAATCATTCATGGAACCGATGTCGTGTACCTTGTGCTCGTCGTTGAACGACACGACCGAGCCCACACGACGCATCCCGCGGCTGCTGCCACCACTCCCGTCATCAAGCTTCGATAACCGCACGTTGCGTTCGCTGTCGTCTGGACCGCTCGATTCTCCATCCCCGATATCGCTGAAACGCTGTTGGCGTTGATTTTTGCTTTGACTCATGAACAGCCACGCTTCGTTCGTACCGTGTTTCGACACTTCCGGCGTCGGTAACGGGGTAACATCACACGCGGTCACCTCATCGATGGAATTAAACGCGTACGCATCGTCCATGGTGTTGAATTCGCTTCCTCCCCGACCGGAACTCCCTCCCGTGTGTTCCGAATCTCGTCGTCTGTCTCGCTCTAAAAGCTCGTGCAATGGAGACTCGAGGCCCGTCAACGCGTCTCCTCGCCGCACGCGTCCTCCCGCTTCGTCATCGTCGTTTTCGTCGCACGCACTGCCCGGCGCGTCAGGCGATGATTCCACAGACAGGCCAAGCCTGTCCCGGGCGCTCGGATGAATGAATGCTTTGCCTTCAGAGAAAGAATCTCCAGACGAAGCGCTCGAACCGCTCGCGACGCTACCGGTGCTACGAGCGTGACCGCTACTAGGGATAGCGATGGCTCTGGATGTCACGGAAAGATTGCTGACCGAAGCCGCCTTCGGGGGGGCGGCGTGGCCTACACCGTCATTCAGAACCGCGAAACTGCTGCTTCGTCGCAGGATGCCTCGCGGGGCAACGAATGACTTGTCGGACATTCCAACAGGGGAGCCGAACACACGTACGTCTGCCACCTCGGGAGCGATTCGCGCCTCACCAGTACCGCGTACCTACCACCCGACTGTTAAATAATAAGCGTGCTTCCAGGGATACTTCTCGTCCGCTAGCGCCGCTCCCTCTGACCGGCGACCAAGGCGCCGCGTTTGTGAAAGGACCCTTTTCGCGAAAGGTCGCTTCGTTCGTGTTGCCGACAAACACCTGATGAGATCGGAGGTGGTCGGTCGACTCTCTTGGGCGGCTCGGCGGCGAGCGAAATCCGAAAGACTATCTCCAGATCTTTTTGTTCAGCGCTTCAGCCTGTCAAAGGCGTAAAGGCGTCGCGAGTCCCCAGATCGACTCGCACCGACGCGGTTGGAGGTACGAAATTAGTCTCATCTCCCAATCATACATCCCACACACACACGCGCGTGTCTCGGGGGAACGCACGCACGCGTCTTTGCACCTGTCATCAGTGCAAAGCCATCGGCGGCGTGCCAACTTTCAAATCTTTCGCCCGATCGTGGGCGGTTTTTTTGACGGTTCGATCAAAGGAGGATCGAGTCGGCTGAACGAAAAGATACACCGTGGTGACGTCATACGTGTTACGATGACCCACGGGACACAAGCGACTCGACGTACCAACCGCGTTCAACTAATCGGGCACTAACACGATCTTCACTAACTCGATCTTCCTTTCGTTGTCGTCGTCGTCTTCCCAACTTCCCCAAAAAACAGATCTTTCGCGATCGTCATGTCCGCCATGACGGCCTCCGCCGCCGCGACTCGCGTCGCGGTGAGCACCCGAACCGTTAATTCGGCGAAGGGTTCAAGTTCCCGCGCCCGCGCTGTGTCCACCAACGCCGTGAAGTCTAACGGTATCGGACAGTCCGCGCAGTTCTTCCAGGGCGATCGTGCCACCGCTGTCGAACTCCGCCAGCGCGCGGTGACCTCCCCCGTGTCCCGCCGCGCGACCGCGAACCGCCAGGTCACCGCCAGCGCGTCGGTCCCGGTCGTGCAGGCTGCCGATGTCCCGGCGAAGGCTGAGTGGAAGGGAGCGAAGCTCAAGCCCCTGGGCTACTCCGTGCTCGCCGGCCTCATCATCTGGTGCATCCCCGCGCCCGTTGGTGTCACCGCCCAGGCGTGGCACCTCCTCGCCGTGTTCGTCGGCACCATTGTCGGCATCATCACCAACGTGCGTCTCACCCCCAATGCGACAACACCACCGTTGAAATATCGGATTGTTTCATGCATCCAGTACTGACACCCGTCTCCCTCCCTACCTGGAACAGCCTCTTCCCCTGGGTGCCACGGCTTTGATCGGCCTCGGCGTCTCCATGGTCACCGGTCTGCTTCCCTTCAGCGCCGCGTTCAGCGCGTTTTCGTCGGAGATCCCGTGGCTCATCGCGCTTGCGTTTTTCCTCGCGCGCGGTTTCATCAAAACCGGCCTCGGGAACCGCATCGCGTACATGATCGTGTCCATCTTCGGCAAATCCACGCTCGGCCTGACGTACTCCCTGGTGTTCTCCGAAGCGCTCCTCGCGCCGGCTATTCCCTCCCTCGCCGCGCGAGCGGGCGGTATCTTCCTTCCCCTCACCAAAGCCCTGTGCGTGGCGTGCGGCTCCGAGCCGGACAAGGGCACGGAGAAGAAGATGGGCGCGTACGTCATGATGACCGTGTTCCAAACCTCTACCGTGTCGTCCGGCATGTTCATCACCGCGATGGCGGCGAACCCGTTGTCCGTGAACCTCGCCGCGGCTACGATCGGCCAGACCATCACCTGGGGCCAATGGGCGCTCGCCGCGTCCCTCCCCGGCCTGGTGTGCCTCATCTGCGTGCCCCTGATCCTGTACGTGCTGTACCCCCCCGAGGTGAAGGACTCCCCCGAAGCCCCGAAAAAGGCCAAGGAAGAGCTCGCCAAGCTCGGCCCCATGTCTGGTGACGAAAAGGTCATGGCCGCCGCGCTCGTGGTGACCGTCGGTCTGTGGATCTTCGGCTCCAAAATCGGCGTCGGCTCTGTCGCCGCCGCGCTCGTCGGCTTGTCCACCCTGCTCATCGCCGGCGTCATCACCTGGAAGGAGTGCCTCGCCGAAGGGCCCGCTTGGGATACCCTGACCTGGTTCGCCGCCCTCATCGCCATGGCGTCTTACTTGAACAAGTACGGCCTGATCCCCTGGTTCTCCGCTTCGGTGGTGAAGGTTGTCAGCGCCGCCGGCCTGGCGTGGCAGCCCGCGTTCCTCGTCGTCGTGTGCCTGTACTTCTACTCGCACTACATGTTCGCCTCCGGCGCGGCGCACATCGGCGCGATGTACACCGCCTTCCTCTCCGTGCTGGTCGCCTGCGGTGCCCCTCCCCTGGTCTCCGCGCTTACGCTCGGTATCTTCTCCAACCTCATGGGCTGCACCACGCACTACGGTATCGGCTCCGCGCCTCCGTTCTTCGGCGCCGGATACGTGCCCCTCCCCACCTGGTGGAAGATTGGTTTCGGCATGTCCATCTTTTACATCGTCACCTTCCTCGGCATCGGTTCCGTGTGGTGGAAGGTTATCGGCCTGTACTAAGTGCGGCGTAACTTCGACGCGCGCGTGGGTGATTTAATTAACTGTGTTATTTATTGTCTGAAAGAACATGCGAAAGAACACGGCGAGCGCGTTGAGCGTGTTGTCATTTTTAATCGAAGCATCGAGCTAACTACAAGTAGAGCGGCTAGCGTGTTGTCATACATATCTATCGAATTTGATTGAACCGCTAAAACCTGTGTTTTGTTTCAATTCCTCTTTGGAGGCCTCCTCGCCTTTTTCGCGGGTTTCCGGCCCCCCGACGGCGCGTCCCCCGCGCCCATGCTCATCCCACCACCCGGCATTCCCCCTCCAAACATCGAAGGTGCGTTGAGTGGAGGTGGCGCGCCAGCACCGAAGCTCTGCGCGGGCGCAGCGGGGGGGCCGAAGCCACCGCCGCCGCCAAACGGGTTCGCAGCCGCCAGCGCGCTCGTCGACGCCGGAGCACCGAAAGCCAAGTTCCCGCTGGACCCGAACGCCGGGCTGGAGCCGAACGCCGGCGACGCGGGAGCGCCGCCGAATCCGCCGCCGACACCGAAAAGACCGGGCGCCACAGCCGGCGCCGGCGCATCTCGCCCCCCCGCGAAAGGATTTCCCGCGGCGGCTCCAAACGCGGGAGCCGCGGAGCCGCCGAAGCCGCCGGAAGATCCGAAAGGCGTCGCGCTCGGCGGCGGCGCCGGTTCGGCGCCGGCGCCGGCGCTCGCGCCGAACGTAAACGCGCCCGTGGAAGCCGCGGAGTGCGAGGCTCCGAACCCGAATCCCCCACCGCCGAAGCCTCCGCTCGCCGCTACTGGCACGGGCGCGGGCGCTATGTCAGCGCCGAACGCTGGGGTCGACGACGCCGCGCCAAAAGCAGACGCGGGCGTCGAGGCGCCAAACGCCGGTGTCGCGGACGCCGCTCCAAACGCGGGCGGCGCGGAGGACGCGGCGCCGAACGCGCTTCCGGACGCCGGAGCCGCGGAAGAGCCGGGGGCACCGCCGAAGGTAAACCCTCCGGTGGTCGTCGTGGGAGCAACCTCCGTTGAGACCCCGAAACCAGACTCGGCGGCGACGGAGGATTGCCCGAACATGAACGGCGCCGGCGCCGCCGCGGCGCCGGCGTTGGCGTTCGCGCCGAGTGAGGCGAGCGATCCCGAGCTCGCGCCGCCGAATAAGCTTCCCGTGACACGCGCGGTAGGCGCGGTAGGTGCTGCCGGGGTGCTCGCCGTGGCTCCGAACGTGAACACCGCGGGAGCGGGAGCGGGCGGGTCCGCGTCTTTGGCGTCCGTCGCTGTGGCGCCGAAACCTCCAAACGCGGGCGCGGGCGCCGGCGCCGGCTCCTCCGCGGTTTTCGGCGTGGGAACCGCGCCGAACGAGAACGCGGGCGCGGCGGCACTAAGAGGCGAGGAAGAAGCGGGAGTCGTAGCACCGAAGGCGAACGGCGCTGGTGACGCGCCAAACACGAATGGCGTCGAAGCGGGAGCCACGGGGGTCTCCACGGGTTTTTCAGCCGCGGGTTGCCCGAAAGCAGGAGCGGAAGCTCCAAACGTGAAAGCAGCAGGCGCCGGAGCGGGTGGCTCCGCCGCGGCCAGTTTCTCAGGCTCCTTCGGCTTCTCCGCGGGGGTGAGGCCGAAGGAGAACGCCGCGGGCGCGGGCGCGGGCGTCGCCGCCGCATCCGTCTTCGCCGGCGCCAACCCGAATGAGAAAGCAGCGGGAGCAGCTGTCGTCGCTGAAGGCATCCCGAAAAGAGACGGCGCCGGAGCAGCAGGGGCAGGCGCCCCGCCCTTACCCTTGCTCTCTTCCTCCTCGATTGCGGCGTTGACCTTATTTTGGTGTGCTTCGTTTTGTTTCAGCGCTTCCGCGCTCCACAGACCCCCCGCTTTCGGCGCCGCCGGCGCGGCGGGCGCGGCTGCGCCAAACACGGGTGCCGCAGGCTTTGCTTTGCCTTTGCTCTCCTCCTCCTCGATTGCAGCGTTTACTTGTTTCATGTGTTCGCCATTTTTCTTCAAACCCTCCGCACTCCACAGACCTCCTTTCGCCGGCGCAGGGGTTTCTTTCGCCAGCGCGGACGCGCTCGTGGAGGGGAAAGGCACAGGAGACATGCCCTCGGTGAAGGTGTACTTGACGTCGATATCCGGGACTTGCGTTGAGCCCATAAATGGTGCGTCGATCACCCCGTCGTCCTGCGCGCCAAAAGTGTACTTGGGTTCGTCCTCGTCGTCCCCGCCGAAGGCGTATTGGGGCATCTCGCCCGCGTCAAACGACGACGACGCCGACGCCGCAGCCGCCAAAGGCGCGGCGGTCACGGGAGACGCGTTTCCGAAGGAAAACACGGGAAGTCCCACGGGCGATTCGGTGGTCGCAACACCAGACGGCGCGGAGAAAAGCGGCGCCGGAGGTGCGACGGGTTTTGCCGCAGACAAAGTGTTCCCAAACCCGAACGCCGGCGCCGTTTTAGTTTCTTTGAACGCGTCGGGCTCGAATTGCAGCGCGGACGGCGCGGCGACGCGAGTCACGGGCGCGGCGGTGGGCTTTGCGTGCGACGCGATGGGCGCTGAGACGCGTTTCTCCGCGGAAGCCAGCGCTTTCGCAGGCGTCGCTCTTTGAATCCCTCGGAACCCGTGAAGAGACGACGAAGGCGCCGCGGCTTTGTTCAGGCTGGACGATAGGTTTGTGGGCTTCGTTAAAGGCGAACCCGCCGCGCCGTTGGTTTCGGTTCCAGATTTCTGACCCGCCAGCCTGTCAAGGGTCTGGAGAATCCTGCGTGCGGTGTCCGTCGTGACCGCAGATGCCGCGACGTTTTTGGAGGGAGTCGCCTTGAGCGAGCTCCCGGCGGGCGTGCCCGCGGGCATCCCCCCCGGCGCCGCGCGCGGCGCGTCTCCGTGACCGGCGAGCCTCGCCACCGTGGACCGGCCGATTTCGCGCGCGTCCATGTCCATTTCCGCGGTATCCCGAGTGCGCTTCATCCCAGGAGACAACAGCCCAGGCTCGGAACTAGGAGCTCTCCAATCCATCCCGATTCCGCTCGCAGTCGGCGGCGAGTTTGGTCCGCCGTACCTCGCCCCCGCGCGAACGGTCGTGCCGAATCCCCTCGCCGCGCGTCCCGCAGTCTCGGCGTGGCCTTGGCCAGCAGGCGCACCCAGCAGAGATGGCGGCATCCTCCCATCATGGGCGCCGTACAGGCTTCGAGCACCACGCGCGCCGCCGTAGCCGAGCGCCGGATATCTGGACGCGCCGCGCGCGTGGGGAAGCGAGAGAGGCGCGCGCCTTTTCTCTTCATTCGCGCGTCGGAGGTAGCTATGGATGTTCGAAAAGGCTGTCTCCCCCGCCGGACCTGGAGAGCGCGCCGCCGTGGGGCCCGCACTGCTCGGGGTCTGGAACAGACCCACGGGAGCGGGAGGGGGCATGGCGGACGTCGAAGGCGCGTAGGCGTCAAACGCCGCGATCTCCGCGCTCGCGCCTTGTCGCTGCAGCAGACTGATCACCGCTTGCGTCTCTTCTCTGGTCAGATTGTTGCGCTGCTTCAGAGCGTCGAGCAAGTTCGCGGTGCTGGAACCGCCCTGATTCTCGCGAGGCGCATTGACCGCGGGCTGTGAGGAAGGATAGACGAGGAAGGGGAAGGCATGGGGAGTCAGAGAGGAGCTGGAATCGCGAAAAGCGGACGTCGACCCCTGGCGCTTAGGGTTAAAACGCAACCGGTGGCGTGGGAGTTGGGGCGAGCATCGCGTGTTCGTTGAGAGACGCACCTCGAAGTTAGTAGGCGCGGCGGATGGCGTCGCAGCGGAAGGAACGGCTTCGTTCTCGAAGCTGGGGGATCCGAGGAACCCACGAACCTGCGGAGGGATAGGGAAGAGGTGAGCGGAGGAACTTCGGTGCGATTTCTTTTTAAACGCCGACCGAGGGTAAGGGAGAATCGCGAACGCACCGTCTTCGTCAAGCTGCCGATGCCCCACCGCAGCGGCGTGACGAGCTTATTCAGCGCGTTGTTACTGTCGCCACCATCCCCACCGCCAGGGCGCAGTCCTCCGTAAGGAGAGGACCTGCCGCCGCTCCTGGGCGTTTCCGTCGGCGCCGACATTTTTTTCGCGCCAGATCTGTCGGCTCGACTCCGCGCTTACCCCTTCGCGGCTAGCTCCAGAGGCTCGGCGAGACAAGCCAAACAACGCGACCGGCGCTCGATCACGTGGAGATTCGACGCCCCGCACAATTCCTCGCGCGGCGATGCGCGCGGCGTTGTGCTCGTCGCCTCGGTCGAGTACGATAGAACTGATCGCAGATTGACACTTTTCTTGGGCTGGAAATGACAGAAATGAGAGTCAGTGAAAAACGAAATGTGTGACGTCTACTTGTTCCGGTTAGGGGCTCTCTGCGGTCGCCTGGTTCGGGACAAGTCGGGAACTTTTAGGACGAGGAGGAAGACTAGGATAATGAGGAAGAGGAGGAGGAGGGGCAGAAACGAAATGCGTGACGTCTGCTTGTATTTCTTAAATTAAAACCGTCCTGCACCACGTGCTCACCAAATTTCACACACCCCGCCTGTTTCCTCAGTCCACGGCGAATGAGTTTTCGCCGCGGTCGCGTCCCGGGGTGCCTTTCCCAGACGCGGGCGAGCTTCCGTCGTTGAACTCGGAGATGTTCGCCGCGTTGCCGCCGTGGAAGTTGGCGAAGGATTCAAACCCGCCGCCCGCGCCGTTGAGGGACGCGAGCGAGGACGGGGGGAGCATCATGTTCGCCTTTGAAGGCCGAAGCGCGTCCCGCGCGGCTTCTTGTTTCTGCGTCGCAAGGGCCTGGTGCAACCGCGCGGACTCCTGTGACTCGCGTTCCAGCGCCACGCGGTACTCCTCCAGCTGCTGGTTGCACCCCGTGTACGCGGTGTACAGGGTGTAGCTCTCCTGTTTCAGCCTCTCAAACTGCTGCCGTGAAGCTTGGTGCGCGGTGGATTCCTCCTGCAGCTTCGTGGTGAGCTTCCTTTTGCCATCCGCGGTCGTGTCCTTCAGGGCGGCCAAAGCGACTTCGCGTTCCGCGAGCGTCGCTTCCAGGAACGAAATCCGACCCTTGCCGGTTTCAATCGCGACTTTGCTCGTCTCGGAGGTCTCGTTGTACTTTTGCGAAATCGTCTCGTACTTCACCGTCAACGCTTCGAGCGCCTTGTTAACTTGTTCAGTCGCCGCCTTGCTAGCAACCGCGGCCGCGATGCCTTCCTTCGCGTCGCGGTCTTTTTCAGTCTTCTCCGCCTCAGCCCGCGCCTTGGCTTCGAGCGCAATTTTGGAATCCTTCTCGGCGAGCATGCGCGCTTCCTGCGCCGCGGCTTTGTCCGCGGAGGCGGCTTCGGCGACTTGTCTTGACTTGTCCGCGTCTGCTTTGGACTTGTCCGCTTCGCGCTTCCAGTCCGCGACCGCGGCGAGCGCGCCAGTGAGTTCGGTGTTGAGCTGCGCGATTTTCCCCTGGAGCACGGCGGCGTTTGATTCCGCTTCCTTCGCGTTGGATTCGGCTTTGGACTTTGACCCGGCGAGCTTGTTGACCAAGTCGGCGTTTTCCTTCTTCTCTGTTTCCAGGGACTCGCGCAACGCCTCGAGCCTGCGGTCGAGCTCCCCGACCGCGTTGGTGTGCGCGAACGACACGTCCTTCGCCGACCCGCGCGCTTCCAAAAGCGTCGCCTTGGTTTGCTCCAAAGTCGAAAGCTGCACCGCCGCCGCCGATTTCATCTCGCCAATTAAAGCATCCGTGGATTTCTCGGAAGCGGACGCCGCCTGTTTGAACGTGTCGAACTCCTTCGCGATCTTCGCGGCGGCGATGTTGGAATCCTTGTGCGCGGTTTTCTCGGTCTGCGAATCAAAGTGGGGGTGGTGCGTCAGCGGCGGCGGTGGATTGCGTTGGGGAATTGCACCAATTGGCCAATTGCGAAATTACGGGGATATGGTCGGCGTCCTAGCCGATTGGCCGATTGCGCGCGTACGCACCTCGAAAGACTTATGCGTGGCGGAGGCGAGTTCCTTGGACGATGACAGCGAGATCTCCAGACCAGACACGGTGGATTTCAGGGAATCGATTTCCTTGTTCGCCTTGGCGAGACCCGCGTTGAGTTCCTTCCTCTCCTTGTCCGCGGCCTTGATCTCGTCCGAGAGGTCGCGGTTGATGGTGTCGTAGGTGGTCTTCACGGCATCCAGAGACGCGGCGATGGTGCTCTTGGCCTCATCGTACGCCGTCTTGAACTTAAGAGAGGAGGTCTCGGACATTGCGAGAGGGGGGTGCCAAACGCTGCCTGCCGCGGCGCCCGATTGTGGAGCCAGAAATAGGTTGTCGAGTTGATTGCGTGTCGTTGGACGGGGAGATCGGGGAGTTCCCAGTTTTCGCATTTATATGGCACGATAACTCGTGGATTGGGGGTCTACGACATCATTTTTTTCTAAAGTCGATCTCCACTACGTGAAAAATCAAAGCGAACGTCGCGACTGAGCATCCATCCTTCATAAAAAATACCCCCCATCTCCTACTTCCTAATTCCCCTCCCCAACGGGAACATGTCTCCACGATTCGTTCCGCACCCAGCCGGCTTCTCGGGGCGGCCACACTTTCAAAAACACCTTCCCCTTGAGTAGCGCGTACGGCACTGGACCGTAATCGCGCGAATCAGTGCTGTTGTTCGCGTTGTCGCCTTGTAACCACACGTGGCCTTTCGGTACTTTGACCACTAACTCGCCGCCAAAGTTACCCGCTTTCGGAACCTGGATGTGGTCGCCTTCCTTACCCAGAACCCGTTTGCACACCGTGTGCTTGGGGTTGTTGGGTGACTTGGAAATCACGACGTCGCCGCGGTTGACGCCGTTCGCGAAAACCGACACTCGCTCCATCAAAACAACATCCCCGCGGTGGTTAAACGTGGGCAACATGGAAGGACCTAAACACATGGTCACCTCCATGCCGTAGCTGTGGATCACGTTCACCAGGCACCCCAATTTAACCGCCTGGAGGTTTTGCAGGAGGGGGGGGTAAGGAGGAGACCGGGGAATGCACGTCAGGCTTTGGGGATGATTTGGGGACCCGCGAGGACGATTTCTTGCGAAGGTCGGAAGGTAGGGTGAGACGTACGGTCGGGCCGTGGGTCTTGACCTCGCTCCACAGCTGCTTCGCGAAGCTCGTCGCGAAGCTCGTCGCGACGCCGCGCATCGTGACCCCGACGTGACTCGGCCCCGCGCGGGCACGAGTGGCCCTCTGCAGCTTCGCAGTGAGCAAACAGTCCATCAGAAGCAAACTCTGGGAAACTCAAAGTGTCGTGTCTCAAACCAGCGGCAACTTTCGAACGTACACGCGCCTCATCACCACACAACCCAACAGAACGACCACGCGCGTTGACGTGACCGCACGCCACGACACCGCGTGATTAGATAGGATTCGTAGTCGCGTCGGTGCTTCGACGCGCGTGCGTATCGCTGTTTCCGGGCGTTGAACTCGGCGTTGTCGCGACCGACGGTGTGGATCTTCCGATCGCGGACCACGCGATCGGCCGATCGCGACGGGCGTCGTCGGAGGACCGCCCACCCGAGCCGAACACGTCGCCGACGATGGGTACTCGTCGGCAGTTCGGCCGGGAAACCGTTTCCGAAAAGATGTGGAGGTTCCGGGGAATTCTGGTGGTAGTGTCCGTGCCCCTGTTCCTGGTTCTCGCCGTGGTGACGTTGATGCCGACCGCGCCTTCGGATGGCCTGGATTTCTCGTCGAGTGGCCACGTACGGGACCGGATGTTGGATCAGCGGCGCGTGGGGTCCGGTGTGCCCAATTCGTCTCGCGATGTTGAATCAGCACGCGGCACGCGATTGACACCCTCCACCGGCGTCGCATTTATCGCGCAAGCGCAAAACAGCGCGGACGCGGACACGGAAGGACGGAAGTACGCGGTTGTGTTTGACGCGGGGAGCACGGGTTCGCGCGTGCACGTGTTTCGCTTCGACCTTCGCCGGGACGGCGAGCTTGTACGTATTGCATTTCCCAAATCCCGCCTCCCTGTTTGCCAACACAAGACTGACACTTTCTTTTATTTATCACCAGGCGCTCATGGACGACACGTTCCAGCAGCTCAAGCCCGGGTTGAGTAGTTTCGCGGCATCCCCCACAGAAGGCGCGGACAGCCTGAAACCGCTGCTTGAACTTGCGATGCGCACGGTCCCAGCGGCGGCGCGAGCCGGCACCACCGTCGCGGTGCGCGCGACGGCTGGTTTACGTTTGTTGCCCGGCGAGCAAGCCCACGAGTTGTTACGCGCGGTCGAAAAGCTGTTAAACGAGTACCCGTTCCAAATCAACCACGGCAGCGTGTCCATCATGGACGGCGCCGAGGAAGGCGCGTTCCAGTGGCTCACCATGAATTACCTGTTAGGAAACCTGCGCGGTGACTTGGGAAGCACCGTGGCGACCGTGGATCTGGGCGGGGGGAGCGTACAGTTGGCGTACGCGGCGGACAAGAAACACGTCGCGACCGCGCCTGATGGGTACTTCAAGGAGATGAAATCCGGCGACTTCAGTTATCACGTGTACGTGTATTCGCATCTGGGGTTCGGGCTGATGGCCGCGCGAGCCGCGGTGCTGGCGGTGGCGGACGGCGACGCGTCGCCGTGCGTCCCCGCCGGGCACGTCGGCGAGTACACGTACGCGGGCAAGACGCACAAAGCGGTGGGGCACGATTCGCAGCCCGCGGATGCGGTGAAGTGCAAAGCGGTGGTTGATACGGTTTTGGACCCAGCCGCGCCGTGCGAAGTCCAAACGCAGGAAAACTGCGCGTTCGCGGGGGCGTGGGACGGCGCCCGAGGCGCCGGCGCGACTGCTTTTTATTTAAGCTCGTACCTGTTCGACCGCGTTTCGCAAGCGGGGCTTGTTGATCCGGCTGAGCCGAGCGGCAAAACCACCCCGGGTGAGATTCTGGTCGCAGCGACGCGGGCGTGCGCCATGACCCCGGCGCAAGTCCTGACCCAGTTCCACGGCGTGGCGGAAACGGACGCGGCGTATTACTGCCACGACCTTTCCTACGCGCACTCGCTTTTAGTCGTCGGGTACCGTTTGGCGGAGGACGCTGAGGTCACGCTGGTGAAGCAGGTGGTGTACAAAGGCCAAAAAATCGAAGCGGCGTGGCCACTGGGCGCCGCGATCAACGCGCTTTCTGTATCGTGAACGGGTTATCGTTGTTTGAGATGAAGAAGCATCTGGTGTCTTCAATCGATTCTTCGCGGTATCGACGGCGTGGCGTCTTCACAATTCTTTCATCAACACAAAAAGTATGCATTTATCGCTCGATTCACTCCCCCCTGGCCCGCGATCAGTTCTCGTCTCCCGAGACCATTTTCTCCACCAAGTAATCAGCGCCTCCGAAACCCCCGTCCCGGCTCTTGCCGAACACGAGCGCCAGGGTATAAAGCAACCCCTGTACCTGCGTGTTCGACAGTTTGCTTTTCGAGTCGAAATCCGTGAGTTCCATGGACCACACGGAAATAGGGTCGCCGGTGGTTTTCCCCGTACTGAATGTCAAGTCCGCGTGGTTCATTCGCAAACCAAGCCCGGTGACCGTGGACGTGAGGGAAAGGAAACTCTGCGCGCCCGAGTCGTGCGAGCGCACGCGCAGACGCGTCTTCCCGTCATCGCCGGTGTTGTCAATCCTGATCCCGCGGTGTTCGAGCACGGTGTGGTTTTTGCGCTCGGCGTCGGTGCAGAATCGGAGGTACTCCGTGACCCGGCCTTCCAGACCTTTCGCGTCCATGATTTTCTTCGCGTGCTTGCCGTACCCCTCCACGACCCATAGCTTGATATGCAGCTCGTCGTTGCTCTCCTCGTCGCCCTGCGCCGCGCCGTACTCGATGTCCCACTCCGCGCTTTTCACGTCCAAATCGAGCCCGTTCATCAGCCAGGACAAGATCCGCATCACCCCGGAAACCGCGGTGACGTCGACTTGCAGCAAACTCCACTCCGGGTGCGCCTCGTTGTCCACGCTCGCGTACGCCAACGCGCACGCGGGCTCCGCGGGTTCGTCCTGCGAGTAGTCCTGCGAGTCGTACGACGGGGGGAGGGGAGGCACGGTCTCTTCACCGAACAAAACGTCATTCTTCTTTTTCGCGCGCGTGTGTACCAGGCGCGACGGCGACGCGGACGAGCGGTACGCGCGGCGCAGCGCGCGGGGCACCGACCGGGCGACCGGGCACGCAGACGACAGCAGAGAAGTAGACATCTCGGCGGGGGGTCACGCGGGTGTCAGCAAGAGTGAAATCGTCTCGAAACCTCGGCAAGAGATATTTTGAGAAAGGGGCTCGACTATCGAAAGTCGCATATTGCGTCAGCATTTTGAGTGGCGCAGAGATGGATGGGTGGCGCAGTGCAGGAGAGACTCGAATCGTAAGTGTTTTTGAGTCTTATAATTTACCTATTGCCATACGCAACCTCCGTGTGCGTGTACGGGTTGTGTTCCGCGGGTAGGTCTTTCCTCGATTTCGACAGCCCTTTCAAAACGCGCGCGCAGTCGCCGTGCCCGCCTTGCACCGCCCACTGGTACCGCGTCGCGCCTCGATAAAGGACGCTCGCACTGGCTTCCGCGCCGTTTTGTAACAACACTTTCGCGAACTCCGTGTGTCCCTCCTCCGCGGCGACGTGCAGTGGGGTCTGGCCTTGGCCGTCTGGTGTGTTCGGGTCCGAGCCCGCGGCGAGGAGCGTGGAGCAAATTTCCGCGCACCTGCCCTCCGCGGCGAGGTGCATAACCGCCTGGCCAAACTCGTCTGTTTTTTTAAGGTTCGGTTTTTGGTGCTCCTGCAGCAGAAGGCGCAAGCACTCCACGTGGCCGTTCCTCGCTGCGACGTCCATGGTGGACATGCGCGTGCCGCTGCGGCACGCGTTGCCCCAGCCCATGGGGGGTACCCTCGCCAACAGCTCGCTGAGCTTCGTAGAATCACCCTCCCTACACGCGTGCCACATCTCATCGGACAAATCGCTCACCGCGTGTTCTTTAATTTGCAGCGTCAGGTTCGAAGCTTTAATCTTGAGGTTCTCGGCAGAAGGGTGGACCGTCGTCACCGCCCAACGCCCCGAAGCTTTGTCGAAGCTGTGCAGCTGCGCAATCTGGCCGTTCAGGTCGGACCGCGACACCTACCCGGCGATCACGCCGCGATCACCGGACTGCATCGCGGCGGATGAGTGCGTCTCGATGTAAGCACAGTTTTCCCCGCCAAAGCAAAAGTTGGGACGACGCTGGCGAGGAAGTAGAAAAAAACAAATAAGCCGCCGTTGTCACAAGATTCCTGCCGACGCGGCAACCTGGTGCGCTGGTCACTCGGAGAGGCACGGGAAGGAGAGACGCACGATGCTGGCGTTTTCGAGCGCGCGTGCTCTCGCGCAGCCGCCGTGCTGCGCCGGCAAGCGTTGGTCGTCGAAGTGCGTCGCTTCGGCTCGGCCGATTGTGGGTTTGTCGTCCAGGGTTAGTAGGCCTACCGTCGGCGGCGGGGCACAAAATTCGCGTTCGCGTCGTCCAAACGTGGTCCCCGCGGCGCGTGCGGACGAGGACGACTTCGACGACGACGAAGGTTTCGGGGATATCGACCGGCTCGCCGCGGAGGATGACGAGAAACCACCCACCGGGGGAACCGCGATCCGAGACAGCGACGTGTCCACGGAACAGCGGCTTATGAACATCGGGGTGAACGAAGTGGTGGAGTTTGGCTTATCCGGCCGGCCGTTGTACGTGTGCCAGAGCATGTGGTGGCTCCGTTTGAGTCAGCTCAAAACGTACGCCCCTGAAGCGGGTGACGTGCGTGACATGGCGCGAAGAAGTGGGCTCACGGAACGCACCGTACACAAGTGGTTCAATGACGCGCTTGATTTTTACCACGCCCTGCCCCTGGCGCAGAAAGCGACATACTCCATCGAGTGCGACGCAAAGTTGAAAAAGCTGGAGGAGCTTACCGGGCAACTCGGAACGGACGACTTGCTGGTGTTCCGAGGAAGAGACGACGACCCGGTGTTCATGGACGCGCCTTGGAACGAGGACGGATTGTTGAGTTTGGAGGAACAGGAGGCGCTCACACTGGAAGACCCGCTTTACCAAACCATGACCAACCTGCCGGGCGTGATGGCCGCGGAAGCCGCCGCGGCGAAGGCGGACCAGGACATCGAGGAGGGCTTGGACGACGACGCTATTGCACGGATTCCCCAGGACGGTACCGACAGCAAGCCGTTCCTGGTGAACCCGTTCACGGGGAGCAAAGCGGGCGCGTGGTTCGTGGAGAAACCCGTGGGACCGGCGAACGAGTACGAGATGAAAACGGAGTGGATCGAGGAAGGCGGCTGGGACGCGTTGCCCAATCACGAGATCGTCAGCGCGGTGGACGGCGGGTCCTTGAAGTACGTCGGTGTGAACAACTCCGAGCACGTCCCGAAAGATCTGTGGAAGCTGGACCGACCCGCCACCAGGGACGCGCTGGTCATGGCGGAGGAAGTTTCCACGGATGAAATCCCGAGAGGCGCGCTGCGGCATCACGGCGACCGCACGCGAGTGCAACTGCAGAGTTTGAAGATCGGGGATGTGTTGGTTGGCGAAGTTGTCGCGACGGAGCTTTACCACGGCGCGTTGATTGACGTGGGGTGCGAAACCGACGGTTTGATTCCCATTTGCGAATCCGAATGGGCGGGTGTGCGGAACGCGCTGCCGCTGGGCGCGAAGGTTTCCGTGAAAGTAAGCGCGATTCACCCGAAATTCTGGCGCTTCCGGTTCCCCATCGAGCTAACGGTTTTGGAACCCGCCGTGGGTCACCTGCTCACTAAGCACCCGCACGAAGACGGCCCGCCCATCAACATCTACTCGGGCGAGTCCGTGCCGTACGCGCACTGGGACGCGGACCGGCCGCTGGACCGCTTCGTGGAGGCGGCGAACGTCAACGACGAAGAGGCGCTGGCGCGGAAGCGAGAGGAACTGAGCGTCTGGGTGGATGAGAAACTCGCGGAGGATGACGGGCGCATGAAAAAAAGCACGCGCACGCGGATGCAGAAAGTGCTAGCGCAGACGCAAGCCGCGGCGGATGAGGCGAAGGCGAAGGAAAACGTGCTCGTGGCGCCGGGCGAGGATGACGACGACGAACTTCCCATCGACGGCGGCGCCGCGGACGCGCTGACGCAAAAGGACAGCTCGTTGCGAACGATGGCGTCCCAGCGCGAAGAGATGATCGCCCTGGAGGAACGGGAGGAGGAGGCTTTGTTCGGGGAGGCGAAGACGGTTGGGGGCGGGGGCGAGGCAGGCGGGGACATGTCTGGAAGACGCGAGGACCCGGACGCCGTGGAGGAGGGGGACGAGGAGGAAACCAGAGAGGACACGTCTTCGGAGGACAAGTTCGCGATGAAAGGGAACCCGGAGGCGGAGGACACAAGGGGCGGCATGCTCAAAGGGGTGGACGACATCATGGCCAAGCCGGAGGACTTCGACGACGATGACGACGACGACGACGACGATGACGACGAGATTGGCGTCTCAGGCGCACGGTGAGGAGAGCTCTTTAGGCGTTCATTTCAGCGCACACTTTCTTTTCGCTTCGTCGTATGTTCCGACGAAATGTTCGACACTTCATTCGATCGCGCAAGGCGCGTGCGTCCGGTGGGGTATCGCGCGCGATGATATCCTCTCAGACCCGTCAGACCCGCTTGGTGGTTTTCGGCGTGGCTCTGCACGCTTTGCTCATCTACGCCATGTTCGACGTGCACTTCCTGACGCCTCTGGTGCACGACATCGAGCCGACCATCGCTGATTTCGCCGCGCCTGCGTCGCGATTGGTGATCATCGTGGCCGATGGGTTGCGCGGAGACAGGCTGTTCGAGATGGAGGACGCTTCTGACCCAGACACCACCCCGCGGACGCCCCGCGCGCCGTTCCTGCACGGCATTGCGGAGTCTCATGGCCGGTGGGGAATCAGCCACGCGCGGCCTCCCACGGAGTCGCGACCCGGACACGTCGCGCTTCTGGCTGGCTTTTACGAGGACCCGAGCGCCATCACGAAAGGATGGCAGGCCAACGCGGTGGAGTTTGATCACTTGCTGAACCAGAGTTCTTCTTCGTGGGCGCTGGGGGCGCCTTCCGTGGTACCCCTGTTCGCCAAGAACATCAAACACGTCAGGCACCGGATGTACGGTCCGGAGCTGGAGGACTTCGCGGCGTCGAGCGACCACGCCGCGCTCGATACCTGGGTCTTCGACGCGACGCGAGACGTGCTGATTGGGAACGTGTCTCTTGACGAGTTTGAAAATGGGGCCACTATCGAAAAAGAAGCCTCCGCTTTGCAGGGACACAGGGTAGTGTTTCTGTTACACCTGCTTGGGCTGGACAGCGCGGGGCACGCGCACAAACCCGCGGGCGATGCGTACGCGCGGAACGTGAAGGTCGTGGACGACGGCGTGCGCGAGCTCGTCGCGGCGTTTGAAAAACGCTTCGCCAGCGATAACCGAACCACGTTCGTGTTCACCGCGGATCATGGCATGAGCGCCAGGGGCGCGCACGGGGATGGGGACCCGGAGTGTACGGAAACGCCGCTGGTGGTGTGGGGGGCTGGGATCGCGGTCGCGGCGGCAGACGCAGACGCGGCGGCGGCGGCGGACCCGGCTTGCGCTTCGCGGGGAAAAAACGCCCCGACCCCCGAGCAAGCGTGGGGTCTTTCCGACAAAAACCGGTGCGATGTGGACCAAGCGGACGTCGCGTCGCTTTGCGCGTCCGTGCTTGGCATGCCCCCGCCGTTGCACAACACCGGTTTGGTTCCGGTGGCGTACCTGGACCCGCATTTGCCACAGCTGCGCTCCGGCGCCGCGGTGGCCAACGCGGCGCAACTGCTCGCCGTGTACCGGCGCAAAACGATTGTCACGGCGAGCAAATCGCTACGCGCGTTTCTCGCGCCGAACGGCTTGAAGCCGTACGGCCCTTTGGCGCTGGCGGACGAAACCCTGGCGGCGGCGAAAGGCGCGAGGGAGGCGGGAAACCACGACGCCGCGATTGCCGTGGCGCAAACCCTAGCGCGAGACTGCGTGGACGGCACCAACTACTTACACCTGTACGACCGCTGGCTGCTCATGGGGGTGATCACGTCGTGTTTCGTCGGGTGGATCGGGGTTCTCTGCGCGGAGCTGTGTTTGGGCGGCGCGGAGCTGTCTTCTGGCGAAATCGGGAAGGGGAGAAGCCGTGTTCTCGATTTTGTGGCGCTGGTGGTGTCGTGTGCCGCGTGTTTTGTACTCGCGCTGAGACAAGCGCCCGTGACGTACTACGCGTATTTCAACCTGCCGGTGCTGTTCGCGCGGCACTGCTGGCACGCCTTCGCCAGGACGAAGACAGCGGGTGGAGCCAAAAAGATAACCAAGACACCGACGCGTCACGCCCAGCGTCTGCTGGTTCTCCTGGTCACAGCGGCTTTGACGCAAACCCTGTGTCGCGCGTTCCATGACCGAGCGGTGTTCACCGGGCTCTTTGCGGTCACCGCCGCATGGCTATTAGTCTGGGCGACGTGGACGGCGGCGACTCTTCGCGGCGACCGCGCCGCTTCTGCCGCGGCGCTCGTCGCGGCGCTGGGGGCGGGGGCGCTCGCGCCGTTCACGTCCTTCAGCATCGATTTGGAGGCGAACCCAGGCTTGGTCTTAGTAGGAGTTGCGTGCACAGCCGCGATTGCAACGTTCGCGCACTTCGCGCTTCGTCCCCTTGATCTGTTCGGGGACGATCCAAGCGACGAAGACGGATTCGCGGCGGGCGGCAAACGGCGCCCGGGGTACGCACTGCTCGTGGTGCAGCTCTCGCTTCTTTGGTGCGCCGGCCTGGTGGTGCTGACCGTGGATAGTCTGCGTGGCGCCATGGCGTCAATCCCTGGGTGGCTGCACTTGTGCGCGTGGGTACTCGCATCCGGCGCGGCGCCGTTGCCGTTACTGTCGCCGAACCGAACCCTCCCGAGGTTCGTCTCCGTGTTTCTCGCCTGCGCCACCGCGTACGCGCTGTTCTCCGTGTCCTACGAGTCCCTGTTCTACGCCGCGCTGGGTGCCGCGTGCCTGGCGTGGCTCGTGCTGGAGCGTTTTGTGCAGAAAATGAGGGCGGTGCAGGGGAGTTTTCCGGGCGGTGGACACAAAAACAAAAAAAACGTCGACTTCGAACGCGTCGCCGCGCGCCGCGGCGCAAGCGTTGGCGACGCGAGGCACGCCGTCGTTTTCCTGACCCTCATCAACGCCGCGTTTTTCGGCACGGGGAACATCGCCAGCGTGGCTTCGTTCGAAATTTCCTCCGTGTACCGGTTCACCACGAAGTTCAACCCGTTTTTAATGGGGGGCTTGCTTGTGTTGAAGGTGCTGATTCCCATGACCACCGTGGCGGTGGCGTTTCTGGCGCTTTTAAAACTGCAAGCCGTGCGGACCTTCCAGCTGTACCTGATTTTCATCGCGTTGTCAGACGCGATGGCCATCACGTTCTGGTTCCAGGTCACCACCACCGGGAGCTGGCAGGACATCGGCATGAGCATCAGCAGGTACGCGCTGATGGGAACACAGGTGGTTACCGTTTTGGTGTTCCTGGGTTTGGCGGATATGTACACGCGCGCGCTTCCCGTAAACGGAGTGCGCGCGTCCGTGGATTTGAAGAAAAAACGGTGATTTGAGAGAGGTGATTTTTAGCCGTGCGCCTGTTGATTTATTGATTTATGACACACCGGTACGTATCTCGTGCCCTGGAAACGCAGTGCGAAACGTATTATCTCAAGAGTGACTCGGAGACACTAGTCTTAGACTTTAGACACAAGCTGTACGAAATGTACTGCTGGCCAAACAACGCGCGTTACTCCGCCGTCAGGTCGATTTCCTCAGCCCGTTTGTCTTTGCTCGGCGAAAACACGTCGGGCACGGACCCGCTTGGTCCGTGAGGCATCGCCAACACCGCGTTTTTCAGCGCCTTGAGGTGCACAAGGAGCATCGCGTGTGCCTTTTTCATTGAAACCGCCCCCGCGCCCCCGCCCCCGCCCCCGCTGTCGGTGTCGGTTTCGCCCGCGCTCGTCTCTTGTTTGGCCCCGCTTTCGGGTCCGGTTTCGCCCGCGCCGCGCGCTTGTTTATTCCTCGCCCGGTCTTTTGCAAAGCCGCCCGCCGCCCCTCCGCAGCTCGCCACGATTTCCCCCCCAACCGCGGCGAACTTCTCGTCCACTTCACACACCGAGTTCCGGTACCACTTCCTGCACTTCTTTTCGAATTCCAGGGTTTCTATGACATCCGCTTTGGCTGGGCAGTCGTCTCGCAGCAGCGCGGCGCCGAGCTCGCCCAGCGCGACCAGAAACGCCGACCCCGCGAAGAACTCCGTCGGGGCCTCTGTTTTCGACCTCGCCTCCTCCTCGTCTCGCTTCCGGGCCTGCGTTTCCGCCTCCCGAAGCGACTCCTCCATCACCTTGGCCATCTCTTTCTCTTCCTTCTCAAGCACGCGCTGGTGCACCACCCACATCACCGCCGCGTCCAGGTCGCCGTTTGTCCTGGCAAGAGCGTTTTTGGCAACAGACTCAGGCACGCCTTGCGCTGTCAACACCGCGACCGGGTCATCCTCGTCGATTTCCACCTCGTCCTCGGTCTCGTCGTGGTCAGTACCGACGTCGTTCTCGGGCGTGTCGGGGTCATCCTCAGCCTGCGTGTCGTGCTCACTCTGGTAATCTTCCTCATCCTTTGCAATTGCCTGCTCCGGAATCGTTTCGCGCGAAGATCGCAACCTCTTCGACGACTCGCGTCCAAGCGTGGGGGGCACGACACGAACGTCCTCCTGGTTAGAAACAGGCCCACCGCCTGAACCCCCGTCCGCTGCTCGAGCACCGCGAGCGCGTCCCATGACGCTCCCTCGCAACCGCGGCGCGGTGTGGACTGGAGGGAGGTTTCGTCGATACCGAGGCGACTTAACTTCCTCGGAGGTGCCAAAAGATTGGGTGCCGGGTGAATGTTCTCTCGGCCTCACTACGACGGAGGCGCGGCACGGAATCCCGGAGGAGGGAGGTGGTCAATCGCGGGGCGGTGATCATGGCGAAGCCGCGCGTAAAGAGTCGCTCTAAGGCGATACTCCGGCTGGTCGTCGCCGGTGTGGCGCTGTACGTGTTGTTCAGCCTTTACGAGAGCCGGAAACATCGAGAGCTCGCGGTGACGCTCGCCGATCGCGTGGGTCACGGTGATGACCACCACGCGCGTCATCAGGGGGCAACGCACGGCCACGTCGGGGCCGGGCGAGTACACGGCTTGCACCATCATCACGAGCATAGCATGCAGTCAGGGTCTGTACACGCGGATCGCGCGTTGGATGGGGAATCCGAAGCACATTCACGTCTCGGAGGAACTTCCATTGACGACGACAGTGCCGGTGCCGGGAAACGACTGGTCGAGCCTGTCGCGCGCGGTGGATCCGCGCAGGTTCCTCAAGGGTGGATGGCCAGTACAGCCCACAGGAACGCGCGGAAAGACGCTGACTGCAACAAAGGCCCGCACGCGGATGACGGCGGGAGATTCATCGACGTCCTGCCGCGCCTCGGCCTGGACGAGTGCGTCGCCGCGGAGACCATTCCCGGGTTGTGCGTCACGATCTCGCAACTCATGCCGGAACATGGCGAGGAACGTGCCGTGCTCATCGCGTTCGATGACGGACACGACATTTCGCGTGCGATTGCCGTCGCGAAAACAGCCGCGGGCGACACAGGCGCGAAAGCGGTGCTGGTCGCGGCGAGAACCGAGGCGGCGGCGGCGAGCGCGGCGCGGGCGGGGGTACCGCACGCGTGGGCCGTGTGCGACAGCATGGATCACCACGAGCCGATGCCTTGCCACCGCCCTCAATTTGCGATAGCAGCCGCGGTGCTCGCGCTGGGCGTGGATGTCCTTCTGGTGGGCCACGGCGTTTCTCTGGCAGGGCCGAACCCGCTGTTCAACCTGCCTCCGCGCCGAGGTGCCGACGCGGAGGGCGTGCCGGCGCATAAGAACTCGCTCGGCGCGGTGATTGGGATGCACGACCCCGCGATGGGATGGAGCGCGTATTCGCAGTCCATGGCGGTGCCGCACCTGATGTCCTCGTTCGTGGTGTTCCGAGCCACCGCCGCGTCGGCGCGCGTCGCGGCGTGGCTGGGCGCCGCGGAGGACACCAGGGACGCGGATGTCGCGCTGACGGATGAGCTGCTTCTCCCCGCGTACGACGCACGTGTGCGATCCGGCGCGACGTTTCGCGTGCTTCCCAGCGAGTGTTTCTCCGCGCACGGCGTCACTGGAAGTGTCGCGCAAGCCGCGATGGCGTTCGAAAGCGTTCGCGATGAACGACGCGGCGAGTACAAAGCGCCGCGCTCGGGCGAAGACCCGAACGCGATTCTCACCACGGAGACGTTCGACGACGCGCGAAGGGTGGTGCTTCGGGACGGCCCAATCAGCGACGGCGACGCGAACGGCAACTGCGCGGCGATTGATCCGAAGGAACGCATTGGCCCGGCTCCGCGAAAGTTGCGGCTCATCGCGGAACCGACGGGGCCTTTCCCGGTAAGTATTTCCCATTTACCACATTCCACTGACTGATTGCCCATACGAGACTGACATTTATATTTTTACACTCAGGTGGCGTGCGCCGAGTTTCCCGATTTGTGCGCCGTGGTTTCCAAAGTCGCGAACGAAAAACGACAAGTACTCGCTGCGGTGAGCAACTCGAACATTTTGTACATGCTCGGTTTGTTCGTGGACAGTTTGAAATCTTCCAACATCACCAACGCCGTTGTCGTGGCCCTGGACGCCAAGACGGCGGCGTGGTGCAAACAGAGGGACGTTCCGTATTACCACCGCGAGCTGACTTCGTTGACCGGGTCCACGGATAACCACGCCACGTCCGGTTTGAAATTTCGAGTGTTACACGAGTTCCTGTCCGTCGGGGTTTCCGTGTTGCTCTCGGACGTGGACGTGGTGTGGATGCGGAACCCGTTCGGAGGCACACGGGCGGCGCGCGGCGAGCTTGGGGTGGTGAAAACGCACACCGACGAAACCGCGATTTACGGCGATGCCGACGTGGAGGGCATGACTGACGGGTGGGATGACGTCAGCGCGTACGGGTTCGATTTCTTCGGCACGAACCGCGTGCCGACACGAAGGCTCGTGGCGCGGAACAGCGGGTTGTTTTACCTCTCCGCGACGCACGAAGCGCGACGGATGGTCCAGAGGTTGGCGGAGCGCGTGGCAACGGAGGTACGTGCCGTGTTTTACCAAATCCCGGCCTCCCTGTTTTGCCGATTGTCCCCAGAGTAATTACTCACACACGACACGAAACACTGACCCTTTTGTTTTACACTCGCAGAAAAACACGTGGGACCAAACCGCGTACAACGAAGAGCAGGTTTATTTGTGGTCCAGTGACGCAGGTGCCGCGGGCGGCGGCGGCCCTGCCCCCGCGGGGGTGAGCCAGCGGGTGATGAACTACATGTGCTTCCAGAACACCAAGTACTTGTTTCGGTACATGCGGTACGACAACCGGTTGTATGACGGCGCGAAAGGGCGGTCGCTACGGCCGGTCAGCGCGCACGTCAAGTACGTGTTGTTTTCCCAAATCCAGGCACACTGTTTACCGCGCCTCTTTGAGTGCACTACTAGTAACATTTACCAGTACTGGCAACTGTTACATACATCACAAGTAGACTGTTTGCTGTGCACCCATACTCGAGACTCTTGACTGACCCTTTTCTTTTCCAAAACAGTTACCACCCCGAAAAGCCGCAGCGCATGGTGAGCCTCATCGCGCAGTACCTGAACAACGAGATTGACGCTATTGGCAAGTGGTCATGGTCGGAGGGCATGGCGTCTGGCAAGGCGTGCACGGCACGGCCTTCTGAGAAAGGCAAGCCGACGCCGAAGACGAGCTCGGGGCTTTTCGAGACCGTCAAGGCGCGCGCGGTTGCGATGGCGGGTCGCGGCGTATCGGGAACGTGGGCGGGGCACTCCGGGTTTGTGCTGAGCGACGACGGCGGGTTGAAAACGCCGTGGGGCGAGGGTACGTGGGGGGCGATTCCCACGCTGGACACGGCGGAGGCGGGCGGTACGGACCGGCTTTTCTTCGATTTCGCGGGCACGAAACACATGGTGGAAGGATTTACAACGGAAAAACAAAAAGGGGGGGAACTTTTTATGACTTCGGTGCGGTGTGCGGACGGCGAAAAAGTAGAAATCGTGTTATGAACACACCGCGCCGAGACGTGGAACGCCGTGTGGAAGTCGTCGTCGGAAGATGCATCACTAACATCATCCGGCTGATTGAAATGACGCACGATTACGCCGCGGAGGTAATTGAGACACGGTCACGCACTTCAGCGCCGAGACTCGCTAACGCCGCGTTGGCATGTGCCAGCTCGCCTTGTAACCGCGCGGCGGTGTGTTTCCACCGCTCGCCTTCCGTGGTGGTGATTAACCTTCGCGCGCCGGTGGACATGCGCCGTACCCAGGCTTGGTTGATTTTCTCCAGTTAATAATCCAGCGACCCGCGAGTTCGTCGGTTTCCGCGGCCAGCACGTGCGTTACTTGTCCGCACTGCACAATGAAACACCGGTGGTTCCCCACGCCGGCACCCGCGAGTGATAAACCGGGCGGTACGCTTTCCGGGCGCACTCGTGCGATGCCAACCCGCCGGCGGGGATTCCTTTGGCGCCCACTTCGCGCGCAGCGCGCGATTCGATCAAGCGGAATAAATTTCACAACAGAGGTTTTGTCATCCCCGTTGCCCGTTCGCGTGTAGCACAACCTGTCGTCCTCGAGATAAAACCACCGTTTCTTCCACCGTACGCCTCCTCCATCGCCTTGGTACAATTTCCACAGCCATCCCGAGAAGAACGGCACGTCGTCAGGCGCAATTCGTGTGTCGGAATGGTTCGTCACGAATCCCGAGAGTTCGGAACCGGAGTCCCCCTCTAAAGCTAGTCTCGGACCCGACGCAGCCTTCGTGAACGCCCGGTGGTCAAACGCGGAGCGCAAGTCCTCGGTCGGCGTGTACCGTTTTTCCAGCTGAACCCTCTCGGCCTCGTCTTGCGTCTCGTACGGCGCCATCACGTCGGTGTGCGACCCGTCTGGGTGCGGTCTGCGGGTCGAGGCGTTTTCGTCATTTTTGGTCAAACCAATAACACAAAACCAACAATCCAAATCCCGCGTGTGGGGAGTGCAGCAAAAAGCCAAAAGCCGTAGCATCGGACGGCATTGCGTAGCGCCTACACCCTTGGCGAGGGGTTCGGCATTGTTCGACGGCGATTGCCGTGAACTACACGCGTCGTGCAGGTGACACGGCGATTTCAGGCGAAGGCCGGTGCCTGAACGGACACCATGGTGCGCCTTTCCCGGTTCATTTTACAAACGGCACGCGCGAGGATTTGCCTCTGCCGATGGCGGAAACAATCCCGTTTAGGCCACGTCCGGAACCGGCGGATTGGCCACCACGCGACCGTCCCGTGTTTGTCGCGACTTCACGATCACAAGACGCACGTGTTGTGGAACCCAACTCACCACTTTCTTCTCCCCCAAACCAGTCCGTAACATGGGAACCGGCGCCTCTTAAAGGCACGCCACCCGAGCCGAGGTCCGGACACACGTTCACCGTGGTGGCACAGAAGGCGTATTTGTTCGGGGGCGTAGGCAGAAAGGACGGCACCGCTGCGGCGCTCGGGGATCTGCAGGTGTTGGATTTGACAAACTCCGAGCTGCTGAACTGGCAGGGCGAGGTAAATTCGCCAAACGGGTTGGGGCCCAGCCCGAGAAGCAGGCACACGTGCACGGCGGTGAAGCATTTCCTGGTGGTGTTTGGCGGGTTGAACCGCCGGCTGCGCGCGAACGACGTGTGGGTGTTTGATACGAAGCAAAAAACCTGGCGTGAGCTCGTCGTCACCGCGAAGGACACGGAGCACATCCCGTCGCCACGGGCGCACCACACCGCGACCGAGGTGGGGGGTAAGCTTTTCGTGTTTGGCGGGTACGGCGGGCACGGGAAATCGTGCGACGGTTTGTTTGTGTTGGATTTCGGCACGGCGCTGGACGAGAAGCCGCCCCATCACGAAATAGCCCCGACCTGGAGCAAACCCGTTTTGAAAGGAAAAGGCCCCTCCCCAAGGTTCGACCACAGCACCACGTGGTTCCCGAACAAACTCGCGGTGTTGGGGGGCCGGGACAACATGACCATGCACGGCGACGTGCATCATCTGTGCCTCGCCACGATGACGTGGCTCGAGGAAGGCAAGGAGAAACCCAAGAACTACCAGACCGAGATTGCGAACCACAAGTTCATGGGCATCGAGTCCGTGCCGCACCACAAGCTGTTCTGCCTTACGGGCAAAACCGGGCCGAACGAGCTGTTAAATCACGTGGACGTGATGGACTGCGGAAGCGCGGTTTGGACCACGCCGCACGCCAACGGCGAACCCCCCGTGGCCAGGGAAGACTGCGCGGTGACGTACGACCCCAAGACGTGTAAGATTTTGATGTTCGGCGGGTGGGCGAACCGGTGGCTGGGGGATACGTGGCAGCTCAACGTGAGCCCCATTATCGGCCCGCCCTACGCGGTGTTCAACGTGGACCCCGATATCGGCCCGGTGTTCGGCGAAAGCGAAGTCACGATTCACGGGTTGCAGTTCAAAAACGCGGAGAAAATCGAGGTTTGCTTTAAAACCGGGAAAACGGAAGTCGTCGTGCCTGGTACGTTCGTGGACGAAAAGAAAATCACGTGCCTCACCCCGAACTTCGAGGAGTTCGGCGCCTTGGAGGTGGAGGTGAGGATAAACATCAACAACGAAGGGTGGACGGTGAACAAAATGGGATTCAGGTACTTCGCAAACACCGCCGCGAAGAACTGCCTCGCGTTCGGGCCGGGAATAAACCCACTGACCCCCGCGAAGTACGGCGTGGAGATTCCGTTCCTGATTCTAGCGAAGGACACGTGCAACGCCAAGCGCACGTCCGGGGGGGACGACTTCGTGGTGGAAGTCACCGGGGTGGACGACGACGCGAAGGCGCGCGCCGGAACCGTGCGATTGGTGGACGCCGACAACGGTTTGCATGAGGTGTACTACTCCGTGCCCAGTTCGGGGAGGTACCGAATCGACGTCGGGTACGACGACCTCGGCGAGCCGCGGGAAATCATCCCAATCCGAGGCTCGCCGTTCTTCATGGACTTTGAAGACCCGTGGACGTACACGCGCGTGTCGGGCGCCGCGCCCGTGAAGCGAAAGTTTGGCCAGATCACCAGCTTGGCGCACAACAAAGTCGCGCTGTACGGCGGCAGCGAAGACGGCGTCAGCGTTTTGAGCACCGGCGTTGACGGCTGGGCGTGGGCCACCGCGGGCGTGGACGGCGCGCCGGAGCCGGCGAAGTACCAAGGCCAAACCGGCATCGGGGGGAAACTCGTGGTGTTCGGCGGCGCTACGCTCGCGGGCAAAGAAAACGACGACTTGAAAACGTTCGAAGTGCAAGGCGCGACGGGTTCGTGGAAAACCATTCAAGGGGTCAAGCCGTACCGCGCCATGAAGTCCCGCCATCAGGTGATCAGAGAGGAAAAGGAGGCTGCGGAAGAAGCCGAGAAGGCCGCCGCCGAGGCCGGCGAAGCTCCCGAAGAAGGCGAAGGTGAAACACCAGCGCCGGCGGAGGCTGAGACGCCTCCCGCCGCGCCCGAGACGCCTCCCCCCGTCGAGAAGGAGCCTGTCGCTGTCGAGGCGAAGGCGCCGAAGGATGATGCTCGGATGGATTTAGCACCCGCCGAGCCCGAGCTCGATGAGGACGGCAACCCCGTGCCTCCCCCCGAGCCCGAGCTCGATGAGGATGGCAACCCGATCGTCCCCGAGGAGCCCGAGCCCGAGCCCGAGCCCGAGCCCGAGGACGAAGATGCCGCTCCTCTCGGTCCTCCTCCTAAGCGCCAAGCCCCCGCGATGACCATGCTGAGCCACACAAAGTTTGTTATTTTCGGCGGCGAAAGCGAAGAGGTTACCCTGGATGACTTTGTTACCCTTGACCTGAAGGATGGTTCCCTGCAGTGGATCGAGCACAAGGTGGAAGGCGAGCTTTTCAAACCACGAAAAGGCGCCGCGATATGCGCGGTGGGCGACGCCGTGTACGTCTTCGGCGGCGTGTACCGCGACGAAGACGAAGACACGGAGACGCTTCTGGATGACTTTTTCGTTTTGAAAACGAAAGGCAACGTGGTGACCGCGGAGGCGATTCCGTTGAAGGGGGCGGTGCTCCCTGAAGCCAGGGCGTTCGCGATGATGGACAAAACGGGCAGTGACACGCTTATGTTGTTCGGAGGCGTGAACGCGACGTCGGCGATCAACGACGGGTTTGTGTTTGACATCGCCACCCGGGAATGGACGCGCGTGTTCCGCGCCGATCCTGCGCTGTCCACGCCCACCGGCGACCTCGCCACCCTGCACGGCGGCGAGCTTCTGAAAGTCTCGTCGTCAGGCGGTAACCGGTTCGACGTCGTCGCGCAGCTCGACCTGGCGGCGCTTTCGCAAACGTTCACGTTCACGGGCGTGATGAAAAACGGGGTGACGAAACAAATCGACGCCCTCGAGAAGTTCTTCAACACCACGGAGGGCGCGTTTGGGATGAGCGACGACCCGGAAAAACTGGAACGGTCGTTTGACTTCTTGTTGAAAGTCATGGGGGCGTTGTACAACGTCAAGACGCGAAAGCACGCCATAGACCTCGAGCTGGATTGCGTGGAAGAGACCCTCGCGGAGCTGGCGCAGCAGAAGATCAGCACGTCGGCGAACGACAAGCGGCTGGAAGAAGCGCGCGCGCAGTGGGAAGCGATTAAAAAGATGGTCCCCGACGTTAAGGAAATTGTGTCTCCTATTCAGGACATGAGGGGTGACGAAATAAAGGCGAAAATAAGCACGTTCACCATGAAAGCGACCGAGTACCGGTCCGAGTTCCTCGCGAAGACGTTTTTCAAATACGCCACCGGGTTCACGGACGCGTACCCCGTGTTGGACACCACCGCGCTTGAAGTCGCGTCGATTGAAACCGAACTGAAAGAGCTCACCAACTTGGCGAACATGTTCGAGTTCTCCGCTATGGTCGCCGCCGCGGCGGCGTGCATCGCGGAGTGCAGGGAGGATTTGGGCATGATCAAAGACATCTGGGACTACTCGTCATTGGTGGAAAAGCAGTTCATCAAGTGGAGGGAGACGCTTTGGAGCGCAATCGACACGTCCACGATGGAGGACGCGACGAAATCGTTTCAAAAAGATATCAAAGCGCTTCCCAAGAAGCTGCGCGCGACAAACGCGTTTATCGGTTTGGACGATTCCGTCAAGAATTTCCTCGTCTCCGTGCCCCTGGTTGCGGATTTGCGGTCGCCGGATATGCGCGACCGGCACTGGACATCCCTCATGGACGTCACCGGTAAGCAGTTCGTCATCGACGACCAGTTCTCCCTGGATTCCCTCCTCGCGCTGGAGCTGCACAAGTTTGAAGACGAAGTCGGCGAAATCGTGGACTGCGCGCAGAAAGAGGCGAAGATGGAAGTCTCCCTCGCGAAGCTCGAAGTCACGTGGGCCAAGGTGGAGTGGATGCAGACTAAGCACAAGGACACGGACGTTAACACAGTTAAGTTGGGCGAGGAGGACTTCGAAGCACTGGAGGACAACCAAGTCGTGGTGCAGGGTATGCTCGCTAACCGGTACATGAAGACGTTCGAGGAACCCATCACCGGGTGGAACAAGAAGTTGATGATGTTGGCGGACGTGAACCAGATCCTCGCGGAGATCCAACGCACGTGGGCGTATTTAGAGTCGCTGTTCATTGGCTCGGATGAAGTCAAAAAAGAGCTCCCTGAAGCCGCGGAGCGGTTCAAAAAGATCGACGCGGTGGTGAAGCTGATTTTGAAAGACGCGTGCGGGGTGAAGAACGTGGTGGAGTCCAGTAACAAGGCTGGGCTTTTGAAGGATTTGGAAAAACAACAAGGCGAACTCGAGCTTTGCGAAAAAGCGTTGGCGGACTACATGGAATCAAAGCGCCGGGCGTTCCCGCGGTTCTACTTCGTGTCCACCGCGGATTTGTTGGACATCCTTTCAAACGGCAACAACCCGGTGAAAGTAATGACGCACATGAACAAGTGTTTCCAGGCTATCGAGAAGCTCACGCTTGACACCGAGAAACCAGCCGCGGGGAAGCGCCCGAAAGCCAAAGGCATTGTTTCCTGCGTGGGCAAGGAAACTATTCCGTTCCAAACCGAAATGGCCCTCGCAGGTAAGGTAGAGGAGTACCTGAACCTGATCGTGGATAAAATGCGCAGCGAACTGAAGCTTCACTGTTTCGACGCCATGCAGGCGTACGGCAACCCGAAGCCGCGGCACGAGTGGTGTTTCGACTGGTCCTCGCAGCTCGGTTTGGTGGTGAACCAGATTTACTGGTGCCAGGAAGTGGAAAGCGCGTTTGACGCCATCGCGGCGGGCGACTCTGGGGCGATGAAGAAATACAGCCAGCAGCAAATCGCGCAGCTCAGCGATTTGATCGCGTCGACGCGACGCGACCTGGATAAGCCGAGCCGGCAGAAAATCATGAACATGATCACAATCGACGCGCACTCGCGGGACATGGTCATCGGGTGCGTCGAAAAAGGCGAAACCGACAAGTCGTGTTTCAAGTGGATGTCGCAGCTGCGGACGTACTGGGACAGCGACATCGACGACAGCGTGATCCGCATTTGCGACGCGTCGTTCCCGTACGGGTACGAGTACCTGGGCAACGGCGGGAGGCTGGTGATCACGCCCCTGACGGACAGAATCTACATCACCGCCACGCAGGCGTGCTGGCTCTCCATGGGCACCGCCCCGGCCGGGCCCGCCGGGACGGGCAAAACGGAAACCAGCAAAGACTTGTCGTCGCAGCTGGGCAAATCCATGTACGTGTTCAACTGTTCGCCCGAGATGGACTACCGGTCGATGGGGGACATTTTCAAAGGCTTAGCGGCGTCCGGATCGTGGGGGTGCTTCGACGAGTTCAACCGGCTGGTACCGGAGGTGCTTTCCGTGTGCTCGGTGCAGGTACGTATTGCGTTTCCCAAATCCGTCAACGCACTGTTCGATGCCACGTATGGAGTGCAGTCTCACCACTACAATAAGTGCACCCCCGAGTACCCGACTGTTTACTCACTGTGCGTAAATCGCCCATCACGAGACTCCCCAGACTGACACTTTCTTTTTCGCAATCGCAGTACAAGTGCGTGACGGACGCGCAGAAGCGCAAGGCGAGCTCGCCCGGCCGCGGGTTGGATTTCGTGGACAAGGACGGGGTGAAGCACGACGCGATACAGAACTACAAGTTCATCGCCGCGGACGGGGTCGAGATGCCTCTTGAGGAGGGGTGCTCCGGGTTTATCACCATGAACCCCGGGTACATCGGCCGGGCGGAGCTTCCGGAATCCCTGAAAGCGCTGTTCCGCCCGATCACCGTGATGGTTCCCGACCGGCAGCTCATCATGGAAAACATGCTGATGGCGGAGGGTTTCGTCGAGGCCAAGATGCTGGCGAAGAAGTTCGCATCCTTGTACTACTTGTTGGAGGACATGCTTTCACCGCAGACGCACTACGATTGGGGGTTAAGGGCGATCAAATCTGTCCTCGTCGTCGCCGGGTCGCTTCTCCGCGCCGAGGAAGGCCAGGACGAGTCCGACGTGCTTTTCCGCGCGCTTCGCGATTTCAACATCCCGAAGATCCTCGCGGCGGACATGGTGATCTTCATGGGTCTTCTTGGGGATTTGTTCATCGGCGTGGATCCTCCTCGGAAACGAGATATGGCCTTCGAGCAGGTCATCGAGCAGTGCACGGTGGAAATGGGCCTCACCGTGGAGGATGACTTCACCCTGCGAATCGTACAGCTCTCCGAGCTTCTCGCGATTCGCCACTGCATTTTCCTCATGGGCGTGACCGGCGGCGGGCGCACCGAGGTGTACCGCGTTTTAGCGAAGGCTATTCAAAAAGGCGTGAACCTGCCGGAAAACGAAATCGTGAACGACTACCTGCGGTCGTGTAACAAAACCAAGGTTGTCATTCGGGACATCAACCCCAAGGCGATTAGCACGAAGGAGTTTTACGGGTATGTCAACCTCTCCACGCGCGAGTGGAAGGACGGCATGATGTCGTACTACATGCGCGAGCTCGCGACGATTCCGGATGAAGACCCGAAGTGGATCATCCTGGACGGTGACTTGGATGCGAACTGGATCGAGTCCATGAACTCCACGATGGACGACACCAGGCTGTTAACCCTGCCCTCGAACGAACGCATCAGGTTGTTGCCGCACATGAAGCTCATTTTCGAGATTCGAAACTTGAAGTTCGCGACGCCCGCCACCGCGACGCGCGCCGGCATCGTGTACGTCTCTGAAAAACTGCAGTGGTATAACATGATTCAATCCTGGATCAAAAGGGTGGTTCCCGAGTACGCGGTCAAGGCGAAGTGGAAAAACCCCGAGTTACCGTCCAAGTACATCCTCGAGCTGGTGGATAAGTACGTGCCGAAGACGATTTTCGAAATGAAAAAGTCGTTCCAGCACATCACGCCCCTGGAGACCATGAACTTTTGCACCACCCTGGTGAATGTGCTGGAGGGCATGTTGCGCCCCGAGAATTTAAACGCGAAAGCCGACCAAGCCGCGTTCGAGAGTTACTTCGTGTTGGCCATGGTCTGGGCGTTTGGAGGAGGCTTGGCGCCGAAAGACGGCATCGACTACCGAAAGGATTTCGACAAGTGGTGGAAACGCACGTGGAGCGCGGTGAAGTTCCCTGGAAAGGGAAGCGTATTTGATTACTACATCAACGCCAAGAGCGGCAAGTTCGCGCCGTGGGCGGATCTGGTGCCTGAGGTTGAGTACGACTCGCAAGTCACGGCGATGAGCAGTTTGTTTGTGCCCACGGCGGAAACCTCGGCGTTTACGTATTTCCTGGACATGATGCTCGAGTTGAAGGCGCCTATTATGTTCGTCGGGCCGGCGGGTACTGGCAAAACCGCGCTCGTGAAAGGCAAACTCGCGTCGCAACCCGAAGGCATCATGAGCATGAACATCAACTTCAACTACTTCACGGACGTTTTGTCGTTCCAGAAGATTTTGGAGTCGCAACTGGAGAAGAAAGCGGGGGTGAACTACGGCCCGCCGGGGCAAAATAAGCTGATTTACTTCGTGGACGACTTGAACATGCCCAAACTGGACGCGTACGACACCGCGATGCCGATTTCGCAAATCCGTCAGCACCTCGGCTGGGGGCACTGGTTCGACCGCCAAAAACTCACCCCGAAGGTGATCCACAACACGCAATACGTGGCGTGCATGAACCCCACCGCCGGGGCGTTCACCATTAACCCACGGTTGCAGCGTTTGTTCATGACCCTGGCGGTCGATTTCCCCGGCCAGGATTCCCTGATGAAGATCTACGGCACGTTCCTCAACGGGCACCTGAAGCACTTCAGTTCGGATTGCCAGGAGTTGGGTTCGCGGCTTATTCAAGCGTCCCTGGCGAACCACGAAAAGGTTGTCGCGTCGTTCCGGAAAACAGCCGTGAACTTCCACTACGAGTTCACCGTACGGCACCTGAGCAACGTGTTCCAGGGCTTGTTGAGTAGCACGCCTCAAAACTTCAACGACGTGAACAAACTATCAAAGCTGTGGCTGCACGAGTCCGAGCGCGTCTACGCCGACCGCCTGGTCACCGTTTCCGACTTGAACACGTACAACAAAAACGCCATCGCCGTGGCGGGTAAGTTTTTCAAAATCCCCGGCATCGAGGACTTTTACAAAAAAGACGACGCCAAGCCGTTGATTTTCTGCCACTTCGCGGGCGGCATTTCCGAAAAAGTGTACAACGACATCAACACGTTCTCAAAGCTTCAACAGATTCTGGAAGACACCCTGGAGGAGTACAACGAAACCAACGCCACGATGGACCTGGTGTTGTTCGAAGACGCGATGAAACACATTTGCCGCATTTCGCGAATCATCTCCAACCCGGGCGGCCACGCGCTCCTCGTCGGCGTCGGCGGTTCCGGTAAGCAGTCGTTAAGCAAACTCTCCGCGCACCTGTGTGGGATGTCAACCTACATGATTGTCATTTCCGGCTCCTACAACGTGAACTCGCTGAAAGAAGATCTTCAGAAGATGTACAAAAGCGCGGGGCTGAAAGGCGAAGGCGTTTTGTGGTTGTTCACGGATTCGCAAATCACGGATGAAAAGTTCATGGTGTTCATCAACGACTTGTTATCCTCCGGGGAGATTCCCGATCTTTTCCCGCCCGAAGACGTGGACGACATCATCAACGCCGTGCGCGGTGAAGCGAAAGCAGCTGGGGCGCCTGACTCTAGGGAAGCGGTGTGGAAGTTCTTCATCGACAAGGTTCGGACCAACCTGCACATGGTGTTCACGTGCTCGCCCGTGGGCGAGCAGTTCAGGACGCGTGCGCAGCGTTTCCTGGCCATGATCAACTCCACGGTGATTGACTGGTTCCAGCCTTGGCCCGAAAAAGCCCTGCTCGGTGTTTCCCAGCGTTTCCTAAGTGATACCGATTTGGGGACACCCGAAATCTCAAGCGCGGTGATGAAGTTCATGCCGTACTCGTTTGGTTTGGTGGCGAAGATGAGCGACAAGTTCCTTGAACAAGAGCGCCGGTTCAACTACACGACGCCTAAAACGTTCCTGGAGCTGATTAAGCTTTACAAATCCTTGTTGCTTGACAAAAAAGGCGCCACCGAGGTGAACATCGAGCGTCTTTCCAACGGTCTGGATAAACTCATGAAAACGCAAAAAGACGTGGACGTGCTCGTGGAGCAGGCCAAGGTAAAGGCGGAGGAAGTCGCCGAGAAGGTTGAAAGCGCGGGGGCGTTCGCGGCGAAGGTTGACGTGGAGAAAGAAGGCGCGTCCGCGGAGAACGACTTGGCGCAAATCGAGGCGGACAAGTGCGCGGCGATTGCTACGGAGGTTTCCGCGAAACAGGTATCGGTGCAAGCTGATTTGGACGCGGCTGAGCCGTTGGTGGACCAAGCCTTGGCGGCGCTCGACACGCTGAACAAAAAAGACCTGGGCGAAGCGAAATCGCTGAAGAAACCCCCCGCCGGCGTGGACGACATCACCGCCGTGGTTATTATTCTGCTTCAAAACAACCCCAAGGACAAATCGTGGAACGCGGCGACGAAGATGATGAGCAACGTGGACAAGTTCATGGACACCCTTAAGGGGTTCAAGCAGAAAATCGACGACGGCGAGGTTCCGAAAAAATCCGTCGACGCGTGTCGCCCGTACCTCGAGCTGGAGCACTTTAACCGCGAGGCGATTTACAACAAAAGCCGCGCCGCCGCCGGTTTGTGCGAGTTCGCGATTAACATCATCAAGTACTTCGACGTGATTACGATGATCGAGCCGAAACGCCAGGAGCTGGCGGAAGCGAACGCGCAGCTTGACGAGGCTAATCACAAACTAGCCGCGGTGCGGGAGAAGGTTGCTAACCTCAACGCCCTGGTCGCGGATTTGGAGCGGCAGTTCGACGAAGCGGAGGCTGAGAAAAACGGCGCCATCGACGAAAAAGCAAAGCTGGACATCAAGCTGGGTTTGGCGAACCGCCTGGTGAACGCCCTCGCCGCGTCGGGCGAGCAGTGGAAAAACACCGTGGCGCAGTTGAAAATCGACGCCGGCGTGCTTGTGGGTGACTGTTTGTTCGCCGCCGCGTTCGTGACGTACAGTGGGCCGTTCACCGCGCAGTTCAGAAACGAACTCGTAACCGCGTTCCAGAAGAACATCACGGAGAACGGAATCCCCATGACGCCCGGGATTGATGTTTTGAAAGTCTTAGTGGACCCGGCGACGATCGCGGGGTGGGTGGGCGAGGGTCTGCCTTCCGACAGGACTTCCATTGAAAACGGCACGATAACGTGCAACAGTGAGCGGTGGCCTTTGATGTGCGACCCGCAACTGCAAGGCATCGCGTGGATCAAGGAACGGGAGAGCGGGAACAACCTGCAGGTTGTGCGGATGGGCGCGCCGAAAACCGCGGATATCATGGAAAAGGCGATTGAAAACGGCACGTCGGTTTTGATTGAAAACATGGGCGAATCCATCGACGCGGTGTTGATGCCTACGGTTACCCGGGCGACTTACAAGAAAGGCCGGTCCTTGTACGTCAAGATGGGGGACAAAGACGTGGAGTACCACCCTAATTTCAAGCTGTTCCTGCACACCAAAATGAGCAACCCGCACTACCCGCCCGAAATCCAGGCGGAAACCACGCTGATCAACTTCACCGTGACGCAAGACGGTTTGGAAGACCAGCTCCTGGCGCTTGTGGTGAACAAGGAAAGGCCGGATTTGGAGGAAACCAAAACCGCGCTTATCATCCAGAACAACGAGTTCACGATTAAACTGAAGGAGTTGGAAGACACCCTGTTGGGGAAACTCGCGGACGCGGAGGGTGACTTGACCGAAGACGTCGAGCTTATTGAAAGTTTAGAGGAATCGAAGCGCGTCGCGGATGAGATTGTTTTGAAAGTCGCCGAGTCGAAGGAAACGGAGGACAAAATCAACGTCTCGCGGGAGAAATACCGGGTCGCCGCGGCAAGGGGGTCCCTGCTGTTCTTCATGCTCAACTCCCTGAACAAAGTGCACGCGTTCTACGCGTTCTCCCTGAACGCCTTCGTCACCGTGTTCGCCCGCGGCATCGACCTGGCGCCGGGCGGCAAGAAACGCAAAGTCAAGCTTTCCTTCCGCACCGTCGCGAAGCGCGTGATGGGCAAGTTTGACTGGAACATGGACTTGCTCGCGCAGCTCACGCCTTCGCGGAGTTTCAAGAAGAGCAAGGACAACGCGAAGAGCGAGGAGGCTGCGGAGCCGACTGCGGAGGAGATGGACAAGCGTTTGAACGCTTTACTGGAAACCACAACCTTCACGGTGTACAACTACACGCGAAGAGGTTTGTTCGACAAGGACAAACTCATCGTCTCCACGTTGTTGACGTTTTCCATCTTGCTCAAGGACGGGAAGCTCCGGCCTGAGGAGTACTCCGGTTTGATCAACGGCTTGCGCGTCCCGACCCCGCCTCCCATTTCCGATGACCTGGACAAGTGGATGACTGAAGCGCAGTGGGTCGCCCTGGTTGGTTTGGAAACCCTCGGTGCGTTTAAGGGTTTGTCCCGGGACATGGAGAAAGCGGGCGAGGAGTGGTCGGAGTGGGGCATGCACGAGCGGTGCGAAACCGAACCGCTTCCCGGGGAGTGGAACACGAAACTTTCCGATTTCCAGAAACTCATGCTCGTGAGGGCGGTCCGACCTGACCGGATCACTGGGGCGCTTTCGCAGTTCGTGGAAAGAGTCATGGGCAGCGAGTACGTCAACCAAGACGCGTTTGACGCGGAAACAATGATGGCGGAAACCGGCCCGTCCACGCCCATTTTCTTCATCCTGTTCCCCGGGTACTCGCCTTCGAAAGAAATCGAAACTTTGGCGAACCACTTGGGGAAAACGACGGACAACGGCCAGCTCACCATGATCAGCATGGGCCAAGGCCAGGAACCCGTCGCGGAAAGCGTGCTTGACAAGTACACCAAAACGGGCGGGTGGGTGTTTCTGGATAACGTGCATCTCATGCAAGGCTGGATTCCGTCGCTTGAGCGTAAGCTGGAAATCGCGGCGGAGAGCGCGCACCGGGATTTCCGGTGTTTTTTCAGCGCTGAGCCGATCAATGGGAACCCGTTCGCGAAAATCGTCCCGGAAAGCATCCTACAAACCTGTATCAAGATTTCAAACGAACCGCCGTCGGACTTAAAAAGCAACATGCGCCGAGCCCTGGCGCCGTTTTCGCAGGACGTCCTGGACCGAAGCACGACCCCGGAAAAGAAAACAGTGCACACCGCGGTTCTCTTCGCGCTGTGTTTCTACCACTCCCTGCTGCTCGGGCGCAAGAAGTTCGGGGTCGGTATCGGCATCGGGTTAGGGTCAGGCCTTGGGTATTGCCGCGGGTACTCGTTCAACATGGGCGACCTCGTGAACTGCACCGAGGTGCTTTACAACTACCTGGAAGGAAACGCGTCCACGCCGTGGGAAGACATGCGATACATGTTCGCCGAGGTTTTCTACGGAGGGCACATCACGGACGCGATGGACCGAAGGCTTTGTGTGTCGTACCTCGACGTGTTGGTCGTGCCTGAGCTGCTTCCTGGTGCGGACGGTTCCGCGCCACCCAAGCAGCTCGCCCCCGGGCTCCCAGCGCCCAACCCCACATCCTACGCGGACCTGAAGTCGTACGTGGAGAACAACCTGCCGCCAGAGACGCCCGCGATTTACGGCTTGCACTTCAACGCGCAACTGTCGCTGCTCACGTCCGAGGGTGAGATTTTGTTCAAAACAATCGGCGACGTCTCGGGCGGCGGCGGCGGCGGCGGCGGCGGCGTGGACGACATGGAGAGCATCGTGCGCAGCGGCGTGGAGCGCATGTACGATTTCTGTCCCGAGCCGTTCAACATCATCGAAATAGAATCGCGAATCAAAGACAGCAACCCGTACACGGTGTGCGCGTTGCAGGAAGCGATGCGCATGACCGATTTGCTGACGTTCGTGAAGCGGTCGCTTGAGGAGCTGACGCTCGGACTAGACGGCGCGCTGAACATGTCTCCCGCGATGGAGGAGGTGCAGATGGGTATTTACAAAAACTCCGTGCCCCCGTCCTGGATGAAGCAGATGTCCACGCGCGTCCAGGAGGTGTACTCCCTCACGCGCTGGTACCGGGACGTCCAGGAGCGCCACGCGCAGCTTGACAAGTGGACGTCGCGGACATTGGAGCACCCCAAAACCGTGTGGCTTCCCGGGTTGTTCAACGCCAAGGCGTTCATCACCGCGGTGCAGCAGGTGTACGCGCGGGCGCACCAGCTTCCCTTGGACGTCATGGCGTTCATGACCGAAGTCACCAAGTTCTCGCGAGACGACATCACGGAGTACTCGGAGGAAGGCGCGTACATCCACGGGTTGACGATGGAAGGCGCGCGGTGGGACACCGTGGATGGCACGATCAAGGACTCGAAACCGAAAGAACTTCGGTGCTTGTTACCCGTCATAAAGGTCGTGCCCGTCACCACGGACAAGTACGACACCACGGGGTACTACGCCTGCCCCGTGTACATGAACATGCAACGCGCCAACGTGTACTCCGCGCAAGTAAGCTCGTTCACGCTGCGACACCCGGAGGACCAACCCTCGATCAAGTGGACGCTCGCGTCGGTGGCGTTGCTCATGCAAGACGAGCTCGCGGCGTAATTTAAGTTGCAAACGCGAGTCTCGTGCGGCGCGATATCGGTGACAACCGGCGCGTCGAGGTGTACATACGCGCGCGTTAGACGCGCAGCGATAGACATTAGATCTAGTTAATAAAGAAACAAACGTTTTTCAAAAGTTTTCTACGCGTTTGCGTCCCACGGGCACCCGTTCGCGCCCGCCCACTGCGTAATCTCGAGATGCCCGCCCCTTGCCGCCGCCAAGCACGTCTCCTTGTCCCACGGGCAGCCGTTCGCGCGCAACCACTGCAGCACCTCGAGGTGACCAGCCCCTGCCGCCCCCGAGCACGTGCCTGCGTTCCACGGGCACCCGTTCTCGCGCGCCCACTGCAGCACCTCGAGGTGCCCGCCCTTCGCCGCCGCAGCGCACGTGGCTGCATTCCACTTGCAGCCGTTCGCGCGTGCCCACTGCAGCACCTCGAGATGCCCTTTCTCAGCCGCGGACGAGCACGTACTTGCGGTCCACGGGCAGCCGTTCTCGCGCGCCCATCTGAGCACCTCGAGGTGCCTACCACCCGCCGCCCTTGCGCACGCCTTCCAGTCCCACGGACAGCCGTTCGCGCGCGCCCATTGCAGCACCTCGAGGTGACCAGCCCCTGCCGCCCCCGAGCACGTGCCTGCGGTCCACGGGCACCCGTTCTCGCGCGCCCACTGTAGCACCTCAAGGTGCCCTTTCTCAGCCGCAGAATCGGACGTATTATTGTCCCACAGGCAGCCGTTCGTGTGCGCCCACTGCAGCACCTTGAGGTGCCCGCCCTCCGCCGCCCACAAGCACGTGATAGAGTCCCACGGGCAGCCGTTCGCGCGCGACCACTGCAGCACCTCGAGGTGCCCGTCATGCGCCGCAAACGCACACGTCCACCTGTTCCACGGGCAGCCGTTCGCACGCAACCACTGCAGCACCTCGAGTTGCCCACCCAGAGCCGCCGCTTCGCACGTCTCTGCGTTCCACGGGCAGCCGTTTGCGCGCAACCACTGCAGCACCTCGAGGTGCCCACCCTTCGCAGCCGCTCCGCACGTGCTTGCGTCCCACGGGCAGCCGTCCGCGCGAAACTCCTTCAACTTCTCGAGATGTCCACCCCTCGCCGCTACCCGACAAAGGTATTCTGGATGCGACAGGCGACCTCCCCGTTGCAGGCGCTCCAGCGCGGTTAAACATCCAAGCTTCAGGGCTTCCTTCTCATCAAGCTCCTGAAACTGAAGTCCCGTCGCCGCCACCGCGACGCGCATCGCGCGGCTCACCGCTGGGAGCCGTGCGAGATCTGCGGGGTCGTCGAAATTCTCAGTTCTGAGAACGTGAGCGACGACGATGTCGGGGAGGCCGGGGTTGGCATCGCCCGCGTTAGCATCGCGGCTGCGCTCACGCTTTCTCTTTTGCGCGGGAGCTTTGTTATCGGACATTGCGTTGAAAAACAAACTGTGGATGTGGATGGCTTCGGTGGTGCGTCGTGTGCGCGTCGTTGTGCGTCGTAGTGCGTCGTGGCTTCCCAGAAAAGCGTTACCACGACTACGAGCCGTTGAAACCGTTTGAAGCTCACGACGCCAATTCACTTCCATCGGGGCACCCCTCCCGTGCTTGACGGTATGAAGTCCACCACCACTCGGAAGACGCTTTCGGGTGTGGACTCCTCTCAACTGAATGCACGACCACACGGATCTCATGGTGACGCGCTGCTCAAGAAGCCGACCGTGGATGCAGCTCTGACCGGGAAGGCTGCAACCCGTGTTGCGCAAAGTCGGCCACATCAAACAAAGCCCACGCCGCGCAGGCACAGCGTGTACTTTTCCAGTGGCCACACGCCAAGGGTTGACCCGCGTCCGTTTGGCGATAACGCCTACATCAACTCCTGCATTCGTCAGCTGATATCTTTCCTCAGCTCCCACGGATACGACGCGTCTCTCTCACCAAAGACGCTCGCGTCTCCCACGGCAAAGGAATTCGCATCGCTGGCCCTTTTCCTCTTTCGCCAAGCTGACGAGAACTTCAAGTTTGGCTCCAAGACTGAAGACGATGTCCCAACGATATTCAGGCAGTTACGGTATCCGTTCCAAATTAGTAAGAGCGCACTTTATGCGGTGGGTAGTCAGCACACATGGCCATCACTGCTCACTGCTCTGACATGGTTGGTCCAGATGTACGTTTACGAAGAAGAAGTGCAGCAGTGCCAAGCCAAGAAAGCGATACCGGAGCCGGCAGTCGCGTTCTTCGAGTACGCGAGCTGCTCATATCAGCATTTCCTGTCAGGCGACGACGCAACGTGCAACGAGCTGGAGGGTGAATTCAATGCCTCTCAGCGAGAACGCCACTCCCAAATCTCCCGTGGAGTTACCGACCTCGAGAAAGAAAATGCTGAGCTCGAGGCGCGGTTGTCTTCGATGGTGCGAGAGCCCGTGCACAAAACAGCGCTGCAGCAAGAAAAAGAAACCTTTGAGAACGGTGTGCAACAATGCGAAGACGACATCGCTACGGTTGAAACATTCTTACAATCCGCCAAGTCCGACTCTGTCCTTGCCCGCCAGACAAAGATCACGAACAGCGAACGGCTTGACGTGTGCCGCGTGGCACTTGCGCAGCTTCGCCGTCAAGTTTCTCTGCAGTCTGTCGACGCGACTGAAGCGAAGACGATTGACAGAGACATCGAAAAACAAAAGGAGTCGTTATCACTGCTTAAGCAGCTCCACACGGACGTCGATTCTCGAGCCCACATAGCTAGAGTCGAGGCCAACGATTCACTACGAGATATGGAGAAATCCGTGCAACACTACAACGCTGTCGCGCGGACACTTCAAATCGTCCCGCACACCGCTAAATACGCAAACGAGACAAACTTAGAAGCAGAAATAAACCCTCGTGCAGCGACTTTGAATGCTATGGTCAATCTTGACTTCAAAGAAACTGTCAGAACAACCGTGAAGAAGATTCACGATCTCCACATGCAAAAGAAATGGAACTCGGAGCGCGAGTTTGTCAATCTGGAGCAGAGTTTACAGGCCTGCCAAGACACGTATGACGAGAAGTGCGACGAAGCGAACGAGCTGGCTTCGAAGGCAAAACGATCAGAATCTAGTTATGACGCGGAGCGCAGACGACTCGACGAGATGCTTGCGAAGATAACGAAAAACATTGCCAGTATCGAGGCAGAGGTTGCGTCGCTCCGAAACACGTCCGAGGATAACGTGCAGGAAACCGAAAGCGCTCTGCAAAGCTGTCAAACTGAGTACGATGAGTGCGCCAAATTCTGCGGACAAGAACGACTCGCAGTCCAGAACATGATGCTGGCGGCGCTTGATGCGCTGATGGGTCACAAACAACTCATCGGGGACGCCTTAGACACTTCGAGCTCAAACACCTTCGCCGCTGAGGGCATACACTGATAGAAATTAGGGAAAGAAAACCGCGCGACGCTCCGGAAACAAAGAAAAAGAAGTGTGACTTGTAAATAACAGATCAGGAGTCACATTAAAAGAAAAGCTCGAAAGCGTCACCGCTTGCTGTCGTTGCGCACGCCCGGTGATTTAGCGAAAGAATGTTTTATTACCAAAGTGTTTGCTATACACTCGCTGACTTCGTCTCGTGTAGACGACAGTCACCCCTCCCGGCCGACGCGCGTCCTAACGCCGCCGACCGCGACTTTTTCTTTTTCGAAACCGCCGCTTCGCCGCTTCGCCAGTTTACGCCGCCGCCACGATCTCCGTCTCCGCGATGCGCTCGTACAGCTCCCTCACCTTCAGCCCGCACAAGGTCTGGAACAGCCCCGTGCCGTTGTTGCTGCCCGGGCCGTTCTGGTACTTCAGCATTTGCTGCGTGATTTCACCGTAGAACTTCGTGGACGTGTTGCTGAGGTGGGACTCGACGTAGATGAGTTCCTCGAGCTTGTCGAACTGTCCATCCATCTCCAGCACTGAGACTTCTTCGCCGAAGAACGTGTCGGGGCCGTAGAAGAACTTGATTCCGGGGTAGCTGCAAGTCAGTTTCCTGCCGCACGGGATCCACGAAATCGTGGAGCCTTCGTCGAACAGGTACGGGGCGTCGAAGTTCTCCACGCCTTCCTTCATGATCATGCGCACGCGCAAGATTTTGCCCTCGTTGTCGTCGGGAATGAGCTGCGTGGGGAGCACCTGGATGATCACGTCGGCGTGCGCTTTTTGCGGGTCCACGAAAGCGTCGAAATCGGGCTTACGCGCCTCGATAGACGCTTTGATGGACTCCAGGGAGTGCCCGCGCTCGGCCATGTCGCGCTGGATTTTCCACGCGAACTTCACGTCGTCGGAGATGTCGAGGTAAATCTTGAAGTCGAACATCTCGCGCACGCGCTCATCCGCGAACGGGTGCAGGCCTTCCAGGATCAGAATATCCGGTGACGCGATGGTTTCGGGGGGGTCCATGACACCGGTGACGTGGTTGTAGATGCGCTTCTCCACGGTTTTGCCTTCCTTCAGGGCCTTGACCTGGTCGAACATCAGGTCGAAGTCTTGTTCCGCGAGGTTCAGGGCGGTGAGCCCGGACACCTTGCGGCCGTTCCTGTCGTTCAGGTGGTAGTCATCGAGGCACAGCACCGTGGTGGTGTCGCTGATCAAGGTGTTGCTATCGGGGTTGCCGCCTTCGGGGGGGGACGCCTTGCCGCCGAAAAGCGACGTCATGCGGCGCATGAACGTGGACTTGCCGCACCCGGAATCCGCGGCGAGGCCGATGATCACGGGGCCGTCGCGCGCGGCGCGGGTCACGGTGTTGACGCGAGCGGCGCGGGTCACGGGGGACCTGGTGATTGGGGTGAGGGAGAGGGTGGGAAGGGTTGGGGGAGGTGGCTAATGGTCAGTCTCGGGTCCCTTCGCGCGCGCAGTAATTTCGGCGAAACGTTTTGCACAACCGGGATCGGGATTTTTCTTGAGTTATCAGACCAAGCGCGAGTGGATAGATAGCGCGAAAATCACGCCATCTCGGGCGCGGTGTGCGCCCGTCCCGGTGGTTGTGGCGTGTCCCACACGTCAACCCTCGCGCGCGCTGCTTCCACCACACCCGCACGATGTTACCGAGCGAAATACACCACGCCACGCGTCTCGAAACCACCACACCGTCGCGCAATCCGGACGGTATCCATTTCCGACAGGACGCGTTCCTGTTGGACCCTGGATCGTCGCGGGCGCGCTGCGTTTTCGGGTCGGAAACGATCCGTGTGTGCGCGTTTCATGCGCGATGCGATGTGTGGGTCACGTCGACTGTGTACCGCCGTTGCGCACGACACACCCAGCACACCCTTTGTGCGCGTTACAGATCGCGTGGCGTCGCGTGCAAGGCCTTGGGCGTCGGAAGTCGCGCTCTCGATTGCGGGAAAACGAAAAGATGTAAAACGTACTTGGAAGCGAGCTTCGCCTTGGACCCGAAGGCCTTGCGAGCCGCGAGGGGGGCGGTCGCGCAGGCGGACATGGTCATCGTGGTGGCCATCTTCGATTGAGTCGTGTGTTTGCCGAACGGGAACGGGACGACGCGACAAAGAGTGCGACGCCGGCAAGGCCGATCGGCGATAAAATGCCGTTCTGTCAGGTTCGTTTGTGGACGAGAGAAATTGAGCATCACTTTCGGACAACTTTCGGATGTGCCAACTGGCGGGGTTTCCGTGGCGTGCGGCGTGGCATCGGTTCCACGAGATCGGCACCGAGAAGCGCGTCAGAACGTAAATTCCGCGTTTTCGTGCGACCCTTGAGAAGTGCCTGAAGTGGTGAATATGAAAATGATGACATGACACCCTCCTTTGCGCCACCGCGCTACGACGCTCCGTCTTCCACAAGAAGCGCATCAATCACCGCCGCGAGCCCACCCACGTTGCGAATCACGTGTGTGGGCTGTGCGGCCGCGTCTTTCGGTGCCTGTGTGAATTCCTTGCTCACCCACACCGCCGCGCGCAGTCCCGTGTTGACGCCGCCCTGAAAAAAAAATGGAAAACACATCGAAAGCGCAATCGGCGGAGACAAGGTCAGCGCGAACGGTTTTGAAGTTGGGGGATTTTTGGCGCATTGCGTGTCCTGAAAGAGCTAAAGACATCAAAGACATTACAGATATCAAAGTCCTCGTACCTGTATGTCCGTCGCGAGCGAGTCCCCTACGTGCATGGCTTCGTGCGGTTCGCACATCGCGACTGCGCACGCTTTCAGGAAAATGGACGGCGACGGTTTTTCCGGGCGCCCCGCGAGCACCTCCTCGCCTCCCACGATGATTGTTTCGGGATCCGGAAACAACAAATGCGCCTTGACCGCGGCGAGCTTGTCCCGCTGCACTTGGTGGTGGCCGTTGGTGATCATCACGGTTTTCAAACCAAGCGCCCGGGCGTGTCGCAGCGCTTGTTCCGCTTCGGGGACGAAAACCAGATGCGCGAGCCGGTGTTTGTCAAACGCGGTTTGCGCCGCGACGCCCGCGGCGACAACGTCAGGGTCGCCCTCACCGCCGCCGACAACCTGAAGCGCCACCGCCCTGGACCACATCGCGCTGCGGAAAGCACCAACCTCCATGGGCTCAGGCCTCGTGTCCCACGGCGTGACCGACATCATGGCTTTGTACTCCAAACGCAAACGCTCGCGATCGATTGGGCCCGCGGTGTCCCCCCGCCGCTCCGCTAAGGTCGCCGCGGCAGCAGCGGTCGCGGCGGCCAGCGCGGGGACATCGTGTTCGCTCGTCGCGCACAAGGTGTCGTCGAAGTCCCAAAACACAGCCTTCAGGCCCATCGCGCGCGACGCGACTGACGAGAGATGGAAGCGGAGAAGGAATAACACGAGTGTCCCACAAGTTTATTTCGTTTTGACAAAGTTCAAGTCGTCCAAAAGTCCCTCCCGTGAGGCTCTCGTCTGTTTCGTCCATCTCCCGCACGGCAAGAGCACTACTCCCAATCCTCCGCACGCAGACCCGCGCCAGCGCACCCACCATGCCCGCCCGCCCCCCCGATGAGCGAAGTCACCAGCCCCGCCGCGTTCCCGCCGTCTAAAACATCAAACTGCTTGGACCCGCTTCTTCGCTTCGCGCCGTTGCCGCCGCCGCCGCCGCGCCTGCGCGGTTCGTCCGCGTACCCCACCAGCCCCACGATCTGCTGCGTCTCCAGGTCGTTTTGCGACACTTTCCGGGGTCGGGGTCGTTTCTTGCCACTCGAAACCCCGCCCCCCGTGTCAAAGGCGTCCGGTTGCGACGCGCTAGGGAAGCTCGGCGAGCTTTGGACTGCTTTTCCTTTCCCGAAAACGGCGTCGGGAACCCGGAACCCGTCTCCGTACGCGTCCATGGACGGGTCACCTCCCGGGTCCCCGCCAAGCATGTTCGCCGCGAGGTCGTCGATCATGCTCGCCGCGAACTGGCTCCCATCAGGGACGGTTCCATATTTCCCTCGCCGAACCGGCGTCACCGAGGCGCCCGCGACCAGCGGGTCCCGGGTTTTGGTGCCGTCGTCGCGCCGCGCGCCCGGCGCGGTCCGCGTCTCCTTTGTTTGCGCCGCCACAGCGGGTCTTTGCGTCACCGGGGTTTGAGGTCGCGGCTTCGGTCTTGTGGTGCCAAGTGCGATGGGCGCGTTTTTTGGCGCCGGTGTCACCGCGAACGGCAGCGGCGGCGCCACCCGGGGGACGTCACTTTTGGTGGGCACCGGTTGAGACACCTGGAGCACCGCGGAGAGCGTAGCGCGATTCGTGGCGTTGCCGACTGGGCGCTGCGAGCCGCGTTGGCGCTGCGCACTGTGCGGGCGCGGCGACGCGTCATCGTCCTTCTCGTGAGCCTCTGGAACGTAATCGCCGTGTTTGCCATTGCCAAAGTCAGTGGTCTGGCCAGACCCTCCGGGCGCTTCCGTTTCGTCGTCGTCCTCAATCGCTTGCGGCGGCGACGAGCTCGCGCGCGGCGGCGCAATCGGCGCGAACCTCTCCTCCTCCACCCGCCGTCCCGCCGCGACGCACGCGTCGAGCCACTCCACGGTCACCACGTGTAGCCCCCACCCCATCGCCGCGGTGTACTTCGCGCCCTCCGTAGTGGGCACGATGAGGTGCGTGTTTTTGTTTCTCCCGAGCCGGTCCGTGTACTTGGCGCCCAGCAGGTGACACAACATGTGCACCCCGGCTTTGACGCGCTCGTCGTACGCCGACGTGCTGATCCGCAGGTTCTGCATCGACGGTAACGGCGCGTCGCACGGTAACGGCCGGTACGCGGGGTTCCCCCTGCTGTCCAACGATCCTGCCGGGTCGTGCAACAAACCCACCAAGTATCCCTGTTGCACGCACATCTCCAACCAGTGACACGTGACTTGCTTCTCGCGCTCCGCGCCCCGCGCCGAACACAACCCGCGCCGCTCCTCTGCCGTGGGCGCCGCGGGACACACCACGTACTGCGCGCTTTGGTACGCCGAGGTTTGCGTTGCGCTGACGCACACACCCGATCCCGCGGCGACGAATTCTCGTCCGGCGTCTTCTTCCTCCCTGGACAAAAGCGGCGAGAGGGCGACTTTCATCCCAAGGAAAACAGCCGCGCTCGCGCTACCGCCGCCTTCGTCGCCGCCCTCCCCTGGATACCTACCCGCAATTTCGGTTTCCGGAACCGCGAACGCGGTGGCGGGGAGCTCGGTACCCAGTTCCCCGAGGAGCTGGGAGTGATATCCCACGTTGGGTGGCTTGTTTTGATCCGCGGGTACCGCCGCCGCGGCCAGCGCTTCCGCCCGCGCCGCCTTCGCCAAAGCGTCTCGCGTCAGCGGGTTCACCTTTTCCGGGGTTTCCCCGCCTTTCCGCCGAGAAGGCTCCGCGTCACGTGACCGGTCCACCCGTCCGTCCCTACCGCTCTCCCGGGTCTTTTCGCGTGCGCGAGCCTTGTCTCCCTGCTCGGCGGCGGCGCGCCGCGACGCGGCGTCGGTGTTTTTGTCGTCCCCCGCGCGCGAAACCGCCCCCCCCCTGGCCGCGACGGCGACAAACAGGTTAGGCGCCACAATGTGCGGCTCTTCGTCCGCCACCGCTTCCTGCGCTTCGCACGCATCAAGCCAACTGGAGTGCACGACTTTCTCACGAAACTCCTTTAGGGACCGCAGCGACCCAACAGGCGGGTCCTCGCGCGTCACCACGTGCGTTGCTTTTTGCGGGTTCAAAACCGTACCCGCGCCGGCGTGTCGCACGATTCTTTGCACCCGGAGCGCTTCGTTTGAATTGTCCTCAAAGTCATGCAAGTAAAGACGCGTGTTCAGCATGTACGGGTTATCCCAAGGCACTAATTGTCCCGCGATGGTTTCGAAATCCTGCGTCGCTTCAGCAGATGAGTTTTCCTTCTTTTGTGTCGAATCGCGTCGTCGCGCGAACTGCGCCGAGCCTTCCACCGGAAACTCGGCTTCGTCCACCCTTTGTCCTTCCTCGATGCACGCCTGTAGCCAACCTTTGTCCACAACACAAACACCCTCCCACTTCGACGCGTGCGCGTACTTGCTGGAAGTGGTGTTGATTGCGACGAGGTGCGTACACCGCCCTTTGACTAAATCCGACGAGTACGACCCGCCCACGGACACCACGGCGGTTTCCATCTCGGCGCGCTCGTTCTGGGTGTACCCGGTAACACACACGCTTAGTCCAGAAAGGGGTGGGGGGCGGTACACGTTTCGCGTGTCCCTGGCCGCAAGGGCGCTTAGCAAGTAATCACCCGACGCGACGCTGTCTCGTAGCCACCCAATCGTCACCACGGGAAGCCCGCGCGCGCGCGCGAGCAAGTACTTGGTGCTGTTCACCGTGTTGGCCACGCAGTAGTCGAAGGGATCGTGCGGGGCGAACGCGAGGTTCACGGTCGCGCCCAAGGCTTTGGCCAGCGCCACGGTTTCGTTCTGCGAGAAAGGGAACGTGAATGCATAAACGGGTCAGCGTGGGGCGGGAGGTATGCGTGGTGACGCGCGATGAATCGAGGTAACCACGACGCGCGCGCGTAAAGTGGGCACCGCAGTGCCAGGAAGGGTGCCAGAAGATGTTCAAGACAAGATTCGCCGCGCGGGCGACGACGGGTCCTCACCTGTTCATCCTCCACCAGACCGGTGGTGATGAAGATGACGCCCATGGTAGCGTCACACCCCGCGCGTCAGCCACGGGTGAGGCGCTGCGCCCTTAACTCTGGCACGCAAGGTGCCTCGAGATTCGAGAACTGTAGACTTTTTGAATAATCCGAGAAAACACGTGAGCTGCTTTGGCGGTCGTGGACCACTATTTCGCAGTGGCGAACTCAGACCCTCTGCGCGCGGCATGGTGGCGTCGTTCGACTGCCGGTCGCCGTACGACCCGGCGGCGTACGCCGCTGCGGTGCTCGAGGAGCATCTCGAGGAGACGCGCGTGGTGTATGCCACCGTGTTCTTCGGTGCTGGGGTGGGGGATGCGCGCGATGGGTATTTGGCGTGTTCCAGTTCCAGTGGCAAAATCAGCGTGTTTAACGTAGACCTGCTCCTGGCAGCAGGTCCCGAGAACGACGTCGGCCCGGCGTTGGTGATCGCCGCGCACCACGGGTCGGTGTACACGCTCGTTGTGCACGGCGGCGACGGGTGCGCTTCCCACGCGGGCGCGCTGTGCAGCGGCGGCGACGATGGCCGAACCGCGGTGTGGCGCATCGCGGACATCGTGGCCGCGGCGGACGCCAAAACAAATGAAAAAATCGAAACCGTGCGTCCCGCGCACGTGTTCGTAAACCCGCAACAAAGTTTCCCACGGGGCGCGCTCGGGGCGGTTCCGGAAACCAACGCGCTCGGGTCGGATGCCGCGCGCGGGGTTCTGTTCGCCGCGGCGGGCGACGGCGTGTGTTACGGGTGGGACGTTGGCGATGGCGGGCGGAAGGCGCCGACCTTCAGTTTAAAAGGACACAGCGACACCCTGCACTGCGTCGCCACACGAGTACTCGCGAACCAGGTCGTGACGGGCTCGGAGGATGGCACCGCGCGGATCTGGGACGCGCGAACCGAACGGGCGTCGCAGGTCGTGAACCCGTGGGCCGCGACCGAGACGTCGGCGTCGGGAGGACACACATCGGGCAGCCCCTTACACAACGGTGACTCCGGCCAGGCCCGTGCATCGAAATGGGTCGGGTGCGTCGCCTTGGACGCCGCCGAGAACTGGTGCGCCATGGGGTGCGGCGGGGGGACGGTCACGATGTGGTCATTCGCGGCGAATGCGTGCGCGAGCCGGGTCACCGCGGGAACCGGGACCGCCGTGCAAGCCGTGCGGCTCACGGGCGAGCGCGTCGTGGCAGCGGGAAACACGCCTTTTCTTTTCCGGTGGAACCTGGCTGGGAAACTCATTTCGCGACAACCCTGTCGCCCCGAATCCGTGTTCGCGATAGACACCTCGAAGGTGGGCGCGATGACCGCAGTGGCGGGCGCCTGCGCGGCGGTGGATATTTTCTCGGCGCTAGGCACGAAAGTAGCCACGGCGAGGTGCGCGTAGCGCCGCGTGTTCGGAGCGCGGAGGTTTACTTTACCTCTTCTCAGTTGAAATAATATACCGGTAATAATTCAGAGGTGCGCTTTACCACCAAGGAGTTGATAATAGGAATGATAATTCGGAATAGTTTTAGTTATACACAGCCGTTATTATACACGCACTAGGTCGGCGCCGCGGCTTCGCAGATGTTCGCGTTGGCGTCACCCCCGAGCACCGCGGCGTACGGATCGTTCGTGTCGTACAGGCCGTCGCATTCGTACCCTTTCAGGTACAGCACGTACCCGATCAGACGCAGGGCGTGTCCCGCGTCGAAGCGAACGTCCTTGCCAGTTGACGTGACGCCGTAGTCATCCACGAACGTGGTGCGGTGCCCGGCGTCTTTTTCGCACTTCTGGCAGTGCGGCTTCAACCCGGTTCGCCTGGACGGGTCATCCGGCGCGCGCTCGTCGAACAGCATGAAGCTGTGGTACGTTTTGTTCGCGAGTGCGATATCCGCGTGGTCCACCAGGGAGGACCCGGCGGCGACGAACGCGTCAATCACGGCGGCTGCGACCGCGTGCGCTCCTGAGGCGATACCGCCGCCTATACCGGCGGTGGCGCCAACCGCCGGTCCAACGTCCAGCCCCGTCTTGACGCCGACGAACGTGGCGCACAACTCAAGGGCGAGCGCCTGTTCCGTGGTGGCCGTCCCTAGCGGCCCTCTCGGGGCGCCGCACGCGGACGCGCCCGCGCTTAGTGGCATCAAATTGGATGGACACACACATACCTCACGCGTCGTGACCCCGTCCGTGTCGAGCGCCGTGCTTACGGTACCGCCCACGCCGACGCACGCGACGCAGTGTCCGCTATGGCGCCACGAGCGCGCCTCGCCCGTGGCGCAGTTCCCGGCGGCGACCGCCGTGCCGGCACCCGCAGTCGTCGCAGTAACATCACCTGCCGCAACAAGCGTGCTGCTCACCGTGGGTCTTGTCGAACAAACCGTGCCCCTAACGTCTCCCCTCACAATGTACGTCACCGCGCTCGCGTCAATCGCCGCGCCGTTCGCGCCGGCCGGTGCGTCGTCGCCCGGCGCGGCGTACGACACCGGTACGATCCACCACCCCAGCGCCGTCCCCGCCGCCGTGCCTGGGTTGGGCACGGAGAACACTAGTTCGTACCTGGTGCTTTTCTTCCACGACCCCGTGAGAAGCGCGCAGTTGCCGCTCGGCCGGTTGAGCTGTTCCAGCTGTTTCAAAAGCACGGCGCGCGCGGTGTCTGTTTCCGCGAGCGCCAATTGCGCTACCACCGCATCGGATGCCGCGGTTCGCGCCGCCGCGTCAACCGACCAAACCGGGTCCTGGAACAACCCGTCCAAAACGTTTCCCGCGATGTCCGTGACCAAGTCGTCGTACCGCGACCGCGCGTAGCTCGTGGAGTACCGCGCATCCAGCCCGAGGACATCCGCGGCGACGCCCACTTCCACGCTTCGGTGGTTCCAACTCGTCGCGCCTTTCAACGCGGGGACGGACAACAAGTCGCTCTCCGCGACCCCCGCTATGGTGGTGGACTCGCCGGTGATGAACTGCGACCCGCCATCTTCCAACGCGTTCAACACGAACGTTCCCCGGTCGAACCGGTGACCATCCGCGGTGGCGCACAGCAGCACGCCGTTGGGAGCAACGCCGTGGGGGGTGCTTAACTCCAACGTGATTTGGTTGGTCCCAGACAACGCAAGGTTGCTGTTCTTCATGACACCACACATCACGCCGGAAACCGACATCCTGGGTCGTCCCCTGACACGCACGAACGCGGTGTCGAGCCAGCCAACGTAGCCGCGTTGCTCGCCGCGCGACGCTGTGGGGAATGCTCAGGGACGGAGCGCGAGATGATGAGAAAAAAACAAAAACGTTTCAACGGTTTGGTTTTTGTCTCTGCCCGGAGTTCATCATCAATCGGCCAACCCTGTCGGCCCTCTCGCGCGCCACACCTCCAGCGCGCCTTCGAGTCGCCGACTCCTGCCACGCCCCTGGCACTCGGTTGTACGCACCATGGCCGCCTGCGCCTTCCTCTCCGCCGTTTCCCTTCGCGGCAGCCTCGTGGTCCGCGCGCACGCCGGTTGCGGGCACGATCATTCACCCGCCAGTGTCGGCGTCCCCGGCAAAAAAGCGAAGGTCCCTCTGCGCGCCGCCGCCCCCAAAGCCGGTCGCACGATCCTCGCCGTCGCGGTGGATTCCCCCGACTTGGTGGAGGCTTTTTTGGACGGGTTGAAGTACGACGACAAAGGCTTGGTCGTTGCGATCGCGCAGGACGTCGATACCGGGGCGGTCTTGATGCAAGGCTTCGCCGATCGCACCGCGGTGCGCACGACGCTCACCGCAAAGAAGGCTACTTTTTTTTCCCGATCCCGGCAACAGCAGTGGACGAAAGGCGAAACCAGCGGCAACTTCATCGCCGTGAAATCGGTCCACGTGGACTGCGACAAGGACTCGCTGATATACATGGGCGTACCAGACGGGCCCACGTGTCACACGGGCGCGCACACGTGTTACTACTGGAGGGTGGACGGGACGGAGGGCGCGGCGTCGGTTGCGAACGGCGGCGCCCGGGACGGCGAGGAGGAGGCGTTCAGCACTTTGTACGAGCTCGAGGCTACCATCAAGCGGCGGGGAGCGGAAGTGACGAAGGAAGGAGACAAACCTTCATGGACCAAGCGGTTGCTTGATAACCCCGAGTTGCTGTGTTCAAAAGTGCGGGAAGAAGCCGGCGAGCTTTGCGAGTCGTGGGAAAAAGAAGAAGGAAAGGAACGCGCGGCGAGCGAAATGGCGGACGTGCTGTACCACGCCATGGTGCTTCTAAACCTGCAGGGCGTTGCGATGGAGGACGTCATGGCAGTGCTGCGGAACAGGTTCGGGACGTCGGGGGTGGAGGAGAAGGCGGCGAGACCGCCGAAGAAATAGAGGGAATGATTGATCGATTGTGACTTGGTTTTATTTAAATCGCCGATACGCGTCTACGCGTCTCTTGTTCGTAGCATACAACGTACAACTCGATACACGTCTTTCGATCCCCCCCCCCCCCCCCCCCCCCCCCCCCCCCTCACGTATCTCTCAGTCGTCCTCGTCCGGGATTTCCGGATTTTGAACCCCCAGACTTTCGCTGGCGTAGTTTGCGTAGAACCGGTACTGGTACACGAGCGTCGGGATCGAGGGCATGAAGGTTTGGGGTTCGCAGTTCAGGAGTTCTTTCATGAACCCTTTGTTTTCCGCGATGGTGCTGCCCATCACCTTCCCATCCGGTTTCAGTAGGAACTTAGCGGTGGTCGTGTACTTTTCCCAAACCTCACGCGTGATGAACGGCGGGTCGATCACCACCATGTCGAACGTCCCTCTCAACGCCTCGGCGTTTGGAAAACCAATCGGGGCGTTGAAGTCGTACCGCACGAACCCGCGGTCGCCCTGCCACTGCTCGTCCAAATCGAAACACCACGACCTGGCTCTCACAGGCTTGCTTAACGAAAAGTAAACTGAAGGCGTGCTGAGGAAACAACACCGAGACTCCTCGGCAGCGCACACGCGCTCCACGTCCCTAACCATAGCGTCGATGCTTCGGTTGCTGTACCAGTACTGATTCAGATGCTCATCCTCGCGAGTGGTACTCAGGAAACGGTTCTTCTTCAGCGTCTCGCCGTCGCCCTCGGCGCCGAACGCGGAGCTCTCCGCGAACACCATCTCAACGCAAGGCCAACGCAAGCAAGGCTCGCGTACGCGAGTGTGGCGGACGAGGTGCCCACTGTTTTTTTGAATCGAAAAGTCCTCAAAAAAATAAAGTCTATTGGAATCGCTGAGTCACGACTGACCCACACTCGTGCGCGAGCGCTGTCGTGTCGTGCTCCGACGGACGCTTCCGAGGCTACCGACGCAGCCGTGATGAATAGTTGCGACGACGCGATAGTCGCACGTGGCCGCACGTGGAATCTCCGGGATACCGTCGTACACGAGACGCGATGGGAGGGAAACGATGCTCGCATAGAAAGGAAAAGAGAAGTTGTGTGGAGTGTACCCCCTGCCCTCACGGCAAGCTGAAAGGCAACTGCGCGGAGTGCAAGCCCTGCCCCCACGGCAAGCTGAAAGGCAACTGCGCGGAGTGCTTCCGCTGCCCTCACGGAAAACGGAAAGGCAGCTGTGCGGAGTGCAACCCCTGCCCCCACGGCAAGCTGAAAGACAACTGCGCGGACTGCAACCCCTGCCGTCACGGCAAGCTGAAACGCGACTGCGTGGAGTGCACCCCCTGCCCTGAAGGCAAGCTGAAACGAAAATGCCCGGAGTGCAGGAGAGACTCTTCTGAGAGATAGGAATGTGAATCGTATCACAAATAGATAGAGTCCTACTTAATTCTGCTATACTCAACTACATGTACTCACTCCGCGCCGATTTCATCTCAGTGCCGGCGTCGCCGGCGTGGCTCGCCAGCTCATCTGCGTGATGAGGGAGAACGAGCTTGACAGTTTCCCGGTTCCGTTTCCCGAAAACCTTTCGTCCACGTTTTCGTCGCGCGGGTTCGTCTCGCCGTCCTCCAGCTGACCGAGCGCCGCAGTGGCTTGCGTAAGCGCCTCCGCGATGTTCACCAGCGCGTTTCCGAAAGCCTGGTCGTCCTGGTCAGTAACAACCCCCGCATCCATTCTTCGTGCCACCTCGAGCTTTATCTGCACGGCTTGTCTCTCCAGCGCCTCCAGGGCCTCGGCGCCGACCCAGGTCTGCGTGTCTTTCCGCGGGAAGGACGCTAAGAAGGCGGCGCACCGCGCGGCGGTGGCGTACAAACGCGCGGCCTGTGATTGTTCCACGAAAAGTGTCAGTCTTGAGTGGCACCAAGTGCCATGTATGGGGGATTGGGTGTGCCGTAACCGGGCCGGACACAGGGCACTGGTCCGAGTAATCGGGCCGAACAGTGCGTTTGTGATGTACGTAGTAACTACGTGATTACGGGCGGACAATTCGCAAACCGTGTGTGTCGGATTTGGGAAATGCAACACGTACCAGGGCCTCGCTGTGTTTGTTGCCCATGCTCGCGTCGCTAGACGCGGCGACCGCGGCGGCGATCGCGGCGCTCCCCACCGACGAGCTGCCCACGGATAAGCAGTGGAACCACCCGGTGGCGCACCCCACGCGCGCTGGCGAGGACGCCGCGAATCGCTCCCGATCCGTCCTAGGAGCGCACGCCGCGCCTCTGCGCGATGGCGGGTTGGCGACCCATTGCAGAAACTCCGTGGCGGCGGCTCGGGCGCGCGCGCGTCGTTTCGGCGCTGTTATTTGCCAGCTCGCCTCACCGACACTCGCCACGGCGTGGAAAAACCCAGCGCTGGCTTCCGCTTCCGATAGCGAATCCGTGGTGATTTCGCAAGGCCGGAGCGCGTTTTCCAGCCGGTTCGGCAGCGAACCGCCCGTCGCGAACGCAACCAGCGCGTCCCTCAACTCGCCCGCCTCAACACCAGAGCCCTCCGCGGCTCCCGCGAGCGTCGCCGCGACCCGCAACGCGAGGCGGTACGCCGTGGCCGGGTCGTACGCGTACTCGCCGTACCCGTTCTCGCCGTGGTGGTTGTCGGAGAGCTGCTCGCACAGCACTCCGAGACGCTCGAGAAGGTTCGCGCGTCTCAGCGCGTCCGCGCCCTCGGGGTGCCTCGCCAGGTGCAGGCACAACGCCAGGGCGGCGGGGACTTCCACGCCGCCGCTGTGCACGCCGTGGTCGTTGTCCAGTTCCAAGGCTCTTTTGGACGCGTCTTTGGCGGCGCGGTTCGCGTCGGCTCTCGCCGCGGCGTCCGCGTTCGCGGCGTCCAGAAACGGCTGCAGCGCCGTGACCGGCGCGTCGTCCATGAACTCGGCGAAGGGAAGGGAGACGAAGGAGTGTACGCCGAGGGACGCGAACTCGTCGGTACGGAAAGATCCGCGCGCGGCGGCGTCATCCGGGTCGAACCCGGCAGAAACGTGTTCACCGTTTCGTCGGGTTGGTTTCCCCGCCCCCCGATCACTGGCGTGTCGCCGGCGCGGCGGGACCAGCGGCGGCAGAAACGGCGCGCCCTGTTTCGCCGCCCCCGCGAGCGCTGATGGCGACAGCAAACCGTCGCACATCTCGTGAAGCAAACCCAGCGCCAGGGCGCCGTCCTGGCCCCCGAACGGCGTCGCGGCCGCGGCGCACAGCATGTGCATCAGCGGCAACAAGCGCTGGCCGAGCTCGGCGCCCTCCACGAGACGCGCGGTGGGCGCCGTGGCTTCCGCGGTGATTCTCCACGCGCGAATAGCCGCCGTGGTCGCCGACAGAAGCGGCCGCGCGAAAACAGCCCCGGCTGCGGTGGTTTGAGCCGAGCCGGCCGCGACGCCGTCGCCGCGACGCGAAAGCGCGCGCGCGGCGGCGCGCGCCGTGGCGCGCGCCATCTCAAACGCCTCGGACGACTCTGGAGGGTCGTCCGTGTCCACGGCGGACGCCCAGACGCGAACCAGCAGCGCGACGGCATCCGCGAGCTCGGCGGCGAGCGCGGCGAAGTGCTCGGCGCCTTCTTCGTCCGACGCCTCCAGGGCGTCGTCGAACGCGCCCAGCGCGGCGCGCGCCGCAGCGGCGCGTTCGTGTACCGACCACGACGACAACAGCTCCGCGGGTTTTTCATGAAAAAGCGACCCTCTCAAATCCTGTGGGACGTCATCCAGCGCCGAGGCCAAACAAAAATCCCTCGGGTCCGCCACGGAAGGCCCCGCCGCCGCGGCCAAAAGGTCAACCGCGGAGGACAAAGCGGCGAGCTGCGCGCTCGCTCGAGACGCGACCCGTCCCGCGACTCGCAACGCCGCCGCGGCTTCGCGGCCCGGCTTGGCGAGCGGTCCCTCGGGGGCGCCCCAACCCACGTCTTCGCCGGCGCACTCGCCGCCGCCGGTGGCCCGCTCCACCCACGACGCGTCCCACAGAAAGTCGCCGCCGTACTCGGGGGCGCCGTCCGTCCACAGACCGGGCGGCGGCGGCGCGAGGATCGCGCGCTCAAGGCGCAACTCACGCGCCGCGTCCAGGACTCGACCGACCAGGTCGTTCAAAGAGCGTCGCGCGCTGCCGTTCGCCGCCGCCGCGGAGCTTTCCGCGGCAGCCGCCACCGCCTCAAGCACCGCGACGCGATCGACATTTCCGGAAATGTCCGCGCTTTGCGCGAGGAGCTCCACCGCGGCGGCGTGCGACAGCAACGCGCGACCCGACGCGAGTGCGTTTGTCTCCAGCGTCGCGTCGGGAAGAGACGCGGCGGCGTCGTGGGAAGGCGACGCGCCAAACCCGGCTGCGGCTCGCGTAGCCGCCGCGCGTTCCGCATACGCCGCCGCGCGCAACGCCACGGCGTGCGCGCGCGATCGCGCCGCCGCGAAAACGCCAGCGGCGCGCCGGGGCTTGGTCCAGCGACGCACCCACCTTAGCAACACACTTTCCCGGCCCTCCACGACGCACCATCGCTTGATCGCCGCGCCCACCGCGCTCGTCTCCACGTCTCCTCCGCGTCTCGCCGCCAAGGTCTCCGAGGCGAGTACGGCGAGCGCGTTCGCCTCCGCGGCGAGCCTGTGCGCTTCGGTTTCGTCGTCATCGTCATCCGTCGCGTCGTCGGTGTCACTCGGCTCGAGGCACTGTTCCAAACGGGTCACGAGCTCCTCCGGTCTTGATCGAAGCACATCCACGGCACCGGAAAGCGCGCGTCCGCCGGCGTACAACGCCGCCGTCGCGCGCGTCGTGCCGGCGAGCGCGCGCGGGTTACTCGCGCGCGTCGCCTTCGCCTCCCCGAGCGAGTCCCATATTGAATCCAGCGCGCTCGGCGCGACCGGTTCGTCACTCTCCGAGTCACTTCCCTCCCCAGGTTCGTGGCCACCGCGTTTGAAACCCAGTCGCGCCGGTAACAACAACGACTCGGCGAGCATGGGCTGCCTCTCCGCGGCGGCGGTAAGGAACGCGGCGGCGGCGCACGCCAGGTCTGGATCCGCGCGCGCCATCGCCGGCGCGAGCGCGCGGACCACGGCGGCACGCGCGTCCAGGACATCCGACGCGGACAAACGTTCGTCTTCCTTGTCCAAAAGCAAAAGCGTGGACCCGAATCCAACCCCCAAGCGCTTCGAGTTTCTCGGCGCGAGCGACGGAAGCGCGCACGCCAGCGGAGGTTCCGCGGGCGCCGCCGCGCACAACGCCGCGAGCGCGGGCAACACGAGCGGGCAACACGCCGCGGCGTACGGATACGCGGCGTACGATGCTACGGCTGCCGCCAAAGGGGGACCGCCCCACGGTGCTTCGACCAGGAGCGCACGCGCGAGCGCGCCGCCACCCAGAGGCTCGACCGCGGGGTTGGAATCCAAACGTCCCGACGCGAACGCCGTAGCCGACGTAGCGGCGTTCACCTCGAGCGCACGAAGTAAGGCTGGCAACACCGAAAGCGTCGCCGCGACAGCGTCCTCCGTGGCTGCAACCTCCGAGGCGCGCCACGCGCCTTCCTCGTGCATGCTCCGCAGCGCGGCGGCGTCGAGCGCGAGTGGCGCGAGCGCCGCCGCAACCGCCCCCGCGTCTCTGGCGACAAATCCGGCGACGGCGGCGCGGCGCGCCGCGTTGGCTGGCCCAGGCCGCGGCGCAAGCGCGGAAGTCAAGGCGCGGACAACCGCGGCGTGCATCTCCCACCGATCCGCGTGACGCCGGTATCGCCACGCGCCGTGCTGCGTCAAGACCTCGACCAAGGCGTGTTGAAGCAGCGGCGTCATCGCCGGCGCGGGACCCGCTCCGGACGAGAGCAGCGCCTCCACCAGACGGAGCAGCGCGAGCGTGAGAGGGTACTCGCCCGCGGCGCGCTCCGCGGGAAGCACGGCGCGTTCGAACATCGTCAAACCCACGGCGGGTCCCTCGCCTCGAAGGGACGCTAACGCGTTCGAGGCGAACCCGCTCGCACTGCCGGACGCTTCGCCGTCAGCGCGAAGCAAAGGCGCGGCAGTGAGCTCGTCCAGCGCCGCTGTCGGCGCCGCCGCGGCGAGCGGCGCGGCGGCGGCGAGCGCGAGCGCGGCGCGTTTGACACCCGCGTTCCCGTAGCTCTCACCGCAGCCAGCCACCGGAAGCGTGGACCACGCGGCGCCGTCGGAGGTGGATCCCGTGACCACCGCCGCGAGCGCGCCGAGAATCGTGGCGGGCGACCCGGGAGGCACCGCCGCGGAGACGTCGCACGACGCGAGCGCGGTGGCGAAGGACGGCGCGCTGTTCAAAACACGCGTTAAGAAACGAAGCGACGCGTCGAGTTCCTCGGCGTCACTCGCGGTGACGCCGTCGGAGGACATGCCCGCGACGGACAAAACGCACAGACGCGCGACCAGCACGCGCACGCCGTCGGCGGGCGCCGCCCACGCGACGATATCCGCGCGCGATTCCAAACGCGGTGAATGACTCGGACCGTCGCCGTCTTCGTCGTCTCGCATCGCGTCGTCTTCGTCATCGTCGTATCGCATCGCCGACGAGCCCGGCGCCGTCGCGCTCGCAATCGCGGTGCCCCTCGCGCCGCGAGGTACGCACGCGCCCGGAAGGTGCGCGCTGGTGAGATCCGCCGCCGCGGCCACCGGGCCCGGCGGCAACGCCGGCGGTGGCGCCGCCCCGCCGGCTTCGCGCGCCTCGCGCCACCGCGCCATCGCGTCGAGCCACTCCTGTTGCGGCGCGCCGTCGGCGTCCAAGGGAACGACCGTCCCTGCCGCGGCGTCGTCGCTCGGTGCCGGAAGCGCCACCGAAGGCAGGCGCGCTAGAAACGCCAAAGCGCACTCCGCCGCTCTCGGGCCTTCGGACAGCGCGCCCAGCGCGCGGAACAACGGCGCGGCGTTCGCGGGGTGTCGTTCGCGACACCCTACTAACAGCGCGTACAGCGGCGCCTCCAAACCGTCCGATGTTGCCCCTCCCCAGAACTGCTCGCACAGCATCGGCTGGCCGGACGTGAGTTCCTCCAACACGTCCAACAGCGACCCGAGCTCCGCGGGCCGCAGCTTGTGCACGGGCAACACGTCAAACGCCGCGAGCGACGCCGTGTGCAGGTTCTTAAGCACGGATTTGTGCAGCATGGCGTTGGCGTTCATGCCTCCCGCACCTGAAAGCTGCTCCAAACGTAACAGAGAAAGAAGCGAGCCGTACCCGGCGTCGCCCGCGGACGCCCTCGCCGCCGCTACCGAGGGGTCCGCGTTTTTCGGAAACGAAAACCCGTCCCCAACAATCGCGGGCGCCAGCGCCAGAAGCGTCGCCCACGCCATTAGCACCGGGCCGTGCGCGGTGTCCGATGGCCAGTATTCCAGCGCGGTGGCGATTTCCCCGATCGCCTGCTCGGTGAGCATGGCGTGCGTTCCGTCGGCCTCCGCGCCGTCGCCGTCGCCGTCGTTCGCGGCGCCGATCCGGTCCACGGCGCCTTCCAAGTCGAGCGCTTCCACTAAAATCACCGCGCACATCGCCCTTAAGGAGTCTGCTGTGGTGCGCACGTGGCTAATGGCGGACGCTTCTCCCGATTTGCCCCCGAGCTGCTGCGCGAACCTCACGACGTTCGCGGCGGCGGCGGGCGCTCCGCCGAGCGCACCCACCTCAAACGCGGAGGCGAGTTTCGCAAACGTGGATGGCGAACACTTCGTCCTCCTGTCGTAGTACATCAGAAACACGCACTCCAACATGACCCGAGTTTCCTCTAGGGACTGCGTGGCCCATAACTTGGAAAGAAACGGGCTTTGCAGGGTTTTGTCGGTTGGTTGAGTCTCCGCGTTTTCGCCCCTCAAGTGCGCGCACAGCCCGTCCACCAGATTCGCCTCCAGCCCGTTCCCCAACAACCGCTCCAGCGTCTTCGTCATCGCCGCGCCATTGTCCCCGTGCTCGGCTAAGTCCCCGTCATTCTGCGCGTGCATTAAAAGCGCGTGTACGCACTTCAGGACGCCGAGCCGCTCGCGGAAGTAGTGCGTGGTGACGCGCTGCGCGAGACCGGCATCAAGCGAGGTCGGCATGGGGGCCCCATCTTCCGCGAGGCACCGGCGCAGCAACGCGTAGGCTTGTACCTCATCCAGGGCGAGTTTCCCTGAAACCGCGATCGTTACCTCGCGCACGGAAACGTTGAGCGTTCGAATCTCACCGCCGTAGTGCACGCTGCCGCTCTCAACCTCGGCCTTACTGTTGGGAGACGGCGCGCGGTAGCTGCCCAGGCACCCGCACAGAAAATCAGCGCTCTCGTCAAGAAGCTTCCCGAGCTCCTCACGCGACAAGCCCCGGGAAGCGGCACTCTCCAGGGAGTAGTAAAGCGCCAACGCCGCGGGGATCACCGACGTCGAAGTCGACGCCATGCTCCCACGCCGCGGCACCGCGCGCTCGTTTGTCGTTGCTCGGAGGGAGGAGAATGATGTTTTGAAGGCATTTGTTTTTTGAGATCTCTGTCGAATCAAGTCGACGTGGAATCAGGTTTTTGGCGGCCGCACGGGGCTTCGCTCGCGCACTTCAAGCGGCGCGACCTGTCCACCCGGGCAGTTCGCATCGCCTTGTCGATCGCCATGGCGTCCACATCGGCGATGTCGCTGGGATCGCGATTGGTGCCCTCCGGGGCGACGCGCGGGCGCCGCGATGTGCGCGGGGTGAAGATAGGGTCCACGCGCGCTGGTCCGGTTTCTTGCACAGAGGGCGCGCGCGGCGCGGGAAAAGGGTTCGGCGGTCGCCCCACTCCGCGATCCGCACGCGTCGTCGTCACACGGGCGGTGATAAACACGGCGGTGATGCACCTGCCCGGGCTCGGTGCGGACGGCACTACTTGGGACCCTTTGGGGTTGGGACGGGACAAAACAGGCGGCGATGGCGATGACGATTGGATGCGAGACGAGTGGGTGTCCGACGCTATTGCGCAGGGAAACGGCGAAACCTCGGTCATGCAACTGAGTCGCGCGCCGTCCGTGAACGCCATGCGGGGCCCGAAAGGCAACGACGACTTTTTCGGGAGCTTCATGGGCGGGAATTTGCCTGGGAAAATAGCAACCATCTTAGCACTGCTCGTGGTGAGCCGAGTGGGAACCTATATTCCGATCTCGGGCGTGGACCGAGTCGCGTTCGCGGAGTCGTTGCAAGGCGGAGGAAGCGTGTTGAGCTACGTGGACACACTGACCGGGGGGAGCATCAGCAAACTGGGGATATTTAGCCTGGGGATCGTTCCGTACATCAACTCCTCGATCATCTTCCAGGTAGGAAACACCACGATGACTGTCGACAAACGCCGATCAAGCACGTGTTCCCCCTCCCCCTTTCTGTCGTCGAAAAATTGGAAACCCTCGCGTTTGGCGGTGATGCGACCTTTTGGTCTCGTTCGATTGACGCGCGCGGTTCGCCGTGCGCCGTGAAACGAACTCGGAAACTGAGCCTTCGCGCGGGGACACGATGACGAATAGACGAAGAACAGACGAAGCCCGGCGTCCCGTTTTTGTTTTGTTTTGCGCGGTACGGTTGATGGTGTTTGACCGCGAAGCCGCGAAAACTCAAGACCTTTTCCGAAAAAGAATAATCCTCCCTCCCGCCGATCTTAACCCTCCCCCCCCCCCCCC
>Ga0209710_1000077_pt1 | contig 108004 bp, 104 predicted proteins | sample ArcticOcean_MG_C_5_FD_187436 | JGI IMG/M metagenome (GOLD analysis project Ga0209710, IMG submission 187436) | Marine microbial communities from western Arctic Ocean - ArcticOcean_MG_CB4_138 (SPAdes) (version 2) | ecosystem: Environmental > Aquatic > Marine > Oceanic | place: Arctic Ocean...
GTCGACGTAGTTGGAATTTCATCGACTGCAGTTGACGTCGTTACGAATTACGCGATAAACAACACTTCCGACTACATTCGCCCTTTCTCCCTCACCGCTCGCCCCCAGTCCGCGTGAACCCACGGTCGCGCTGCATTTTTCTGTTCCTCCGGTGACAAATCGAACGGCAACAGCACCGACGCGTTGTCCTGCATCGCCTCGACGTGGTGCCACCAGAACGGAGGGACGTAAAGCGCGTCTCCTGTGTTGACCACGACTCGCACGCCTTTTGCGTTTTCCGAATCCGGGTGCATCTCGCGTTGTTTGGCGCACCCCGAATCCATCAACAGCTGGTCCAGCTGCGAACACCGAACGATGCCTTCGTCGTGTTTGTACGGCGAGAGGTGACTAGACTCACTTGGAGGGTATAGCGTCACTCTTTTCGCCCCGAATACTTGGCAAATCAAGCCGTGGCACAAATCAAAGTGAAGCGACGTACACGCGCCGGCTTGCCCGACCCACACTTTCGCCAAGACGTCGTGAAAACGCTCTTTTTCTGGTGGCGCGCGTTTCCGTCCGTAAGCGTTTCTGTAAGGTTTAGGGTTTGCAGGTTCAGGGTTTCTTTGGTCGCTAGGACCGCTAGGATCGCTAGGACTTGGAAAGAACGCGTGGTCGGGAAAATTCTCGACGTCACTCCTCAGCCGCGGGCGCATGTCGCTCTTCATGTAGCAACACCGGTTTTCGTTTTCGTCCAAAGTTTTGTTTTTCGTCGCGGCGTCGCAATCGGACGCATCTGATTCATCGCATCGCCGGCGGAACACCCGGTCCACTCCGTGCGCCCAGACGCACTTTTCCTCGGTTTGCGATTCATCGCGGATTTGCGTGTCACCTAGCCGTTGTGTGAACTTCCCAGGAGCGAAGTTCGAGGTTCTATTGTTTGGGGACGCGTAGTCGTTGCTGTTCAGGGTGACGCCCGAGTTTTGGTCAGGCACGCCTTCGAAGATTTGGCGAAAGTACGTGGGGTCTTGCCACCGCTCCAACGCGCACCACCCCAGCGCGTTCGCGAACCCGGTGAGAAGAACCGGTGATTCACACCGGTTTTCAGTGTGGAACAAACTCGCAGCAGCGGCGCTGTTTGTGGAACTACTCCAATCGCACGCCCGGGTCTCCACGGGGCCGTAAATCATTTCGTTGAATGCGTTATTTTTCGGACCTTGCGAGGAGCACCACCCCACCTCCACCACTCCTCGCAATGGTTCTCACTAGACTGCTATACTTTTCACAGGACTCGACGCAAGGCGTGACACTTACCCTGGTACAGCACCGCCCGGTTACTTACGCGTCGAATGTCATGACGCACCAACACGAGCGCGCGTCGACCGGTGTGGGGAGGGGCGGCGGCCCTTCGGCGCTTCGGGCGTCAAAACGTTACCTCACGATTTTTCCGAGAATCACACGACCACGACTTTTCGGCTTTCCCTCGGACCAGCCGCAAGTCGTGTCAAAGAGAGTAGACACGCAGCGCGCACGCGGCGGGTGCGACGACCAAATCGTGCGAGAGTGATGAGAAGTAACAAGCGGTGTTCGCATGGGAAGCGGAAAGACTGCTGCACGGTGTGCACCCCCTGCCCTCACGGGATACTGAAACACGGCTGCGCGTTGTGCACCCCCTGCCCTCACGGCAAGCTGAAAGGCAGCTGCGCGGCCTGCACCTCCTGCCCTCACGGCAAGCGGAAAAGCAGCTGCTCCACGTGCACCCCCTACCCTCACGGCTAGCTGAAACACAACTGCGCGGACTGCAACCAGTGTCCGCACGGGAAGCGGAAAGGTAACTGCGCGGACTGCAACCCCTGCCGTCACGGCAAGCTGAAAAATAGCTGCGCTGAGTGCAACCCCTGCCCTCACGGGAAGCTGAAACGCGCCTGCGCGAAGTGCACCCTCTGCCCTCACGGCAAGCTGAAAGGCAGCTGCGCGGCCTGCACCTCCTGCCCTCACGGCAAGCGGAAAAGCAGCTGCTCCACGTGCACCCCCTACCCTCACGGCTAGCTGAAACACAACTGCGCGGACTGCAACCAGTGTCCGCACGGGAAGCGGAAAGGTAACTGCGCGGACTGCAACCCCTGCCGTCACGGCAAGCTGAAAAATAGCTGCGCTGAGTGCAACCCCTGCCCTCACGGGAAGCTGAAACGCGCCTGCGCGAAGTGCACCCCCTGCCCTCACGGCAAGCTGAAAGGCAGCTGCACGGCCTGCACCTTCTGCCCTCACGGGAAGGTGAAACACAACTGCTCCACGTGCACCCCCTGCCCCCACAGGAAGGTGAAACGCAAGTGCGCGGCGTGTAAGTCAGCTCGCGCAGGTCAGGCAGAGATCAAGCAGGCGCCCGAGATCAAGCTCGAGCCCGAGATCAAGCAAGAGCCGTTCACCATTCGCGGCTACTGCAGCCTGGACGGTTAGGACAAGCGTGGTTCGTTTCTAGGCTACAAAACAACTAACTCGCTAGGCTAACTTTCATGAACCAACACACTTTCCCCGTTTACGATATTGTGCTGCGCAACACTCTTTCGCGCCGTCCACGAAAACGCACTCCGTTTCGTTATCCGTTTCGGTTTTTTCGGTTTTTTCGGTTTCGTCGCTTCTCGCGTCTCTCTGGAACCCGGCGCCGATCAGCCCAAGTAACCGCTCTTCCTCCACCCTGATCGTTTCCCGGAGCACCACCACCGCGCCTTGTTTGTGTAGCCTGTCGTTGTAGAAATCGCACGCCATGTAGTGCGTACACCCGGGACACCCTCTGTTGTTCCGGTCGGTTTTGCTTTCGTCGTCCGAGGAAACAATTTCAATCTCGTCATCAATCGTATCCTCATCCACACCCACCCCCTCAACATCCACGTCCCCGCAGTCGCACGCCTGCACCAACTCAAGCGCCAGTCGCATCAATTTCAAAAAAACTCCCGCGGTGCGTTGCGCGATGCCCACGCCCCCGGGGTGCTTGTCGTACAAAAGCAACTGTTTCGGTGCGTATTCGTGAGCGTCGCGGTTCGAGCCGAAGCAATCCACGCCGACGTCGGCGTGGTTCACCAGAAGAACTAACGGGAGCGCGTTTATTACAGCGTGCGACGCAGCGTGGGCGGCGTCTTCGAAAGCAATGTTCAATTTCCTTGTCAGCACTCGTGCTGTTTCCGGAACCCGGAGCCAGCACGCGACAGTGTCAAACGAAACGTCTGGAATCTGTAAATGCAGATCCTTCCGGAAATCCACAAAGTCAAACGCGGTCCCGGTGGCTTGGTGGATCTTTTTGAACCCGGCGAAGGAAACGGTCACCGCGCACTTTGAGACTTGCGCTGACGAACCCATCGAGGTACATGTAGTACTCTTAGTAGCTGAGGTACTTGCAGTAGTAGTAGTGGTAGTACTCTTCGTACTCTGTAAATCCTGCGTACTCTCCCAATCCTGTCCAGACGTGATGCTTCGTAAATCCTGTCCATACCCAACCTGGTGTACCCCCATCGGCCGATCAGGGTACGCGTGTTTCGACCCGGCGTGCGTCGTTAACTCAAGCTTGGTGTGATTTATCGCGCTCGTGAAATACTTGACGTCCGCGCGCCGCACAAACGCGACGCGTTTTTCCAAGTCAAGTTTCGTAACCAGAAACGTCCGAGCCTGGTTTAAGTAAACTGCACCAGGGTACACTGTGTGGAACGCTTTTGACTGCTCGATTTCCTCTAGTACGTTGTTACTGTCGATATCGACCACCTCGAACTTTTCATCCTCAATCGTCCGAACGCTTACGGAAGACGCGGGGGTTTTGTTGCCGACCCCGATCCACTGCAAACGCAAATCACCCCGGGTACCGCCGACGATTCTAGGGTCTCTGCCAAGTTTCAGGGCACGCACCAGCTGGTCCACCGCGTCCCTGAAAGGGGAGACATCTCGTGGGGATGATGCATCGTCTGGGGATGATGAAAAATAAGTCACCGCGTCTTCCCCTTCAACCCTTGGATCCAAAGCCAGCTCGTACGCCGCGCACTCCAGGTGTTTCTGTAAGATGACGCTGATACCGATAAAAGAAAGTGTCAGTCGTGCATGGGAACACAGTCGGCGGGATTTGGGAAAGGCCCAACACGCACCTGTTTTCAAAATCAACCGCCGCGCGTTCCAAGGTCGCGCCGCTAAACAACTTCTCAGGGTGTTTCACGAAGTACTGATCGATTGGGGAGTCGAAGGCAACGTAGATGCTGAGTGCTTTTTTTCCTCGTCTACCCGCTCGGCCGGCTTGTTGCGTTAACGACGAAACACTGCCGGGAAATCCCAGGTGTAACGTAACGTCCAAAACCCCGACGTCCACGCCCAACTCAAGCGCGTTCGTGGCGCACACCCCTCGTAGCGCCCCCGAAAACAGACCTTGTTCCGTGTTCCTGCGGTCTTGTGACGTGTACCCGCCCCGGTACGCCCTTACCGTCTCCAACAAATGCGCACCCCCTGAATTCAAAAGCAAATCACGCGCGTACCGCAACACCAACTCGCACAGTTTTTTGGTTTTGCAAAACGCGATGACGCGCAAGTCGTGCCGCACGCACTCCACTAAAAGGCGCGCAATTTCGACAATAGGCGAGGATCGGTGCTTAGTAGTCATTGGGTTTTGTGCGGTACGTGGTAAGGGCGTATTGACTAATTGCGCAGCGATAGCCGTCGTCGTGGCCGGTTCGACGGCCCGCTCTGTCCGCTGCTTGGCCAACAGTTTCGCAGCCGTCGCGGCTTTGCCTTTCGGTTCTTTACTTTTGCGCTTCTTTTTCGTCTTCGTCCCGTCACCCCCATGCCATTGTTTCTCCGGCGGGTTCCACATCACAAAAGTCTTCGCCGCTTTCGGCGAGCCGTCCTGCGTGACCACCTGCCACCTCTGGTTTTTCGACTCAGAAAGAGTTACCCCTTGAGTCGTCCCTTGAGTCGTACCATCTGCACACCGATCCGAGTTTGCCTGCGTGCGTAACTCCGACTCCGTGTTGTCACGCCTACCACCCTCAGCGTCCAGGCTTTCGAAATCCCCACACAAAGCCATCGCGTGTTGTCCCGGCGTGTCAATGGTCGCGGACGCGACCACGAAAACCGGATCCACGCCGTAAACCTCACGGCAAACGCGCCGTAACCGCCGGATCACCAAACTCACGTGTGACCCGAAAACCCCGCGGTACACGTGCGCCTCGTCAAGCACCACTATCTTCAGGCCTTTGAAAAAGTCCGAGAACTCGCGGGCGTGGTTGGGTAAAAAGGTGCAGTGCAAGGTATCGGGGTTCGTGACCACCAGTCGCGATTCAGCCTTGATCCTTAGCCGTTCGGTTTGCGAGGTATCGCCGTCGAACACCCCGATGTCGAAGGGGTGGGGGGAGGCGTTCGATCCACCGCCGTTCGAACCGCCAACCACCTCGCAAGCTGCTTTGCACATCTTTAAGAGCTTACCCACCTGGTCTCTTGCCAGGGCTTTCGTGGGGAACAGGAAAAGCGCGGTGGCGTTTGGGTCGGCGAGCAAAAACTGAAACGCAGGCGCGACGTAACAAAGCGACTTCCCAGACGCGGTTCCGGTGGCGACGACGGTGTTGTTACCGCCGAGAACGCTTTGAATCGCGGTTGACTGGTGCGTGTACACCCTATCAACGGAGACTCCACCGGGTGACCCGTAGTGTTTCAAAGCCCTCCTCGTCGCGGGTGATAGGAGGTTTTTGTCGTGCAGTTGCGAGCAATACTTCCCGTCGCGCGCTTCTTCGTCGCGGCGGTACTCGACGCAACCTTTAGTGTAAAAGAAAAGTGTCAGTCTTGTATGGGTAAATAGGGAGGCGGGATTTGGGAAATAAAAGTACGAACCTTTCGTACCCCCGTTCCGCGCGCCGCCAAACGATTCAGCGCCAAGCACCAAGTGCTCGATGAGCTGTTCCACGTCCAGAACGTCGCACCGGTCGCAAGCCAACCGCACGCGGGTGGAGGGCTTGCGCTTCGTACCGTGACTCAAGGATGCCGAGTTAAAATGCGTAGTACCGTGACTCACGGGTGGAGTGTTTTTTATACTTTTTGCTTTCGCTAAAGTTTCGTCAACCTCTTTTTTCGAAGCCGCCGCGCGCTTAATAAACACCTCAACCTGCGCCTTTGAAACCGCACCCCACGCCTCATCCGAAGTCATCCCGCGGTGATCGATCAAAAAGTCAACCTCACCGAGCACCAGTTTTCCAAGGCACGCGCGAAAAGCACCCGAAACGCATCGCGCGAAGGCATCGCCCGCGACGGGCTTTTTCTTTGTCGCCCTTGTTTTGATTGCATCGGAAATTACCGGAGTCGAGCGCCGCGCGTCCAACAAACCCGGATCCTCCTCCCCGCCCACGCCGTACGTCGCCCGTGACGTCCGCGCGCCGTGCACCACGTGTCTTTGACCCGCTTTTTGAGTGGTGTTTTGAAACCCGAAATCCAAACCAACTCGAAAGGTTTCATCCTCGGCGTCGCAGATGAAACGCGCCGCGCTCGCGTCATGAACCTCCACGAGTAAATCGGTGAACGACGTTTGCGGATCCCCAACGGACTCGGTGGCGGTCGCGGTGACCAGGTCTAGCGTGGCCATTGCGATGACCTGTCTTTCCTTCAGAACGAGCGCGCGTGGACACAGCTTCTCGATCACGTATAAATCATTCAACGTCGCGACACTTTTCACCGCCTGTTCGATTTGTCGCCAGGTCGACCGAACGCGCTGGTGTTTCAGAAACCCGCACATTTTCGCCGTCGCGTCGTACGCCGCGGCCAGGGTTGCCAAGCAGTCGGGTAAACCACCATCATCCGGCGTCGGTTCTGTGGTGGCAAGGTCTTGCGTGACACCCGGTGAAACCTCCGCAACGACAGCCGGTGAAACCCCTAGTTCGATCGGTACTTTCGGCTTTTTCGGGTTCGGTTTCGGTTTCGGTTTCGGTTTTCGAATTCGCTTTTCCTCGGGTTCCTTTTCGCGACCCGTTTCCGTCCAATCCGCGGAACCGCCGCGGCCGTGATGCGGATCCGTGGCCGGTCGCGGAAGTTCGGACCGGTCGAAAAACACCACCCGAGCCGCTTCCTCGCGAAGCGAAACCCACATCTCGTGGCTGGCGGTTTGGTCACGAGTATAATTCGGGTCCGCGGTTTCGAAACGGACGTCTTGGTTTTTTTCGTTTCCGTTTGTGGTCTTTTCGTTCTTTTCCAAACGACTCTCCCCGGCGCGGTTTTCAAACTCCTTGTGAAGTCCGTGTCCCCCAAAAGGCGCGGCGAGGAAATCGTCGGTTTCCACGTTTCCGTCCGTGTAACACCCACGCATTTTGTCGTCGTTCCCGGTTTCCATGATGTAGTTCCGCCGAGCGCGGCCCGGACTTCCGGGGGGTTTTGTTTTTGTTTCTTTTTCATCCCCGGCGCGTCGCCCTTTCCATTGCGACGCAGGGTGCCGACTTTTCGGGACGCCATTCTTGGAAACAGCATCCTTCCCGTGTTTCCGAGTGCTAACCCTTACATACCCTAGCACCGTGAACTCAGTGTCCTCTAATTGTATCGATGCCCGCGCATCCCTAAAGAGTTCGTCCCCAGAGATCTCGCGGCCCGAGCCTCCGTTCAAAAGCAAACGCGCCCTGCACCCGCCGTGGCCAAGCGCCAGCGCCACCGAGGCTCGGACCTGATCCACGGTTTGGCCTTGAGAAACGGTGACAAGCGCGGTGCGGCCTGTGATGCCGGTTCGGAATCGACGAGAAGAAGCGCGGGGTTACGGTCAGGAGGCGAGGCGAGTGGGAAGCACCGATTCGGTGGATGAGGAAAGGGAGATCGAAGATGTTTGGCGAGAGACGAAGGTGCGCGCGCGTACCCGTGAGGTCCTTCGCGCGGACGCGAATTGTTTCGCCGTCCCCCGAATCGTCCCCCATGCTAATGTAACGTCCTTTGTTCACGTGTGCGAAAGCGCCTTGGCAAAGGCATCGCGGCCGTGCGTTGCGCTCCGGAGTGTCGTGGCTTCTCGGACTCGTCACGAGATGACAACGAAAAAATGTCCCGAAAATACGGTATTTTCAAGTCGTGGTTCCATTGTTGCGCGCCCCATGAGCGCGACGCGCGCCTCGAGCGCTCGGTTCGCGCGCCCAAAAACCATGCCGCGCTCGCGTGGCAACGCGGTATCAGCCGTTTCTTCCGTTGAACCTTCCACCTCAACCGCAGGCTGGACCCAGAAGGTCATAACACTCGAGCCGAAACAACGAGGAATCTTCATTTGGACCCACACGCTCCGCGGTGCGCTCCCCGAGATGCGCGACGTGCGCGGCGCTGGGATGCTCAACTTGTTCGTCCAATCCAGCACGTGCGCGTTGTCAATCAACGAAAACTGTGACCCCGACGTACGGAGTGACATGCAAAACGCCCTGGATGCGATGTTCCCCGGAAGCGATACCGACCGCACCTCAGCGGTGGGCGTGAGTATAGATTTGCCAGTGCGAGCCGGCGCGCTCGCGCTCGGCACGTGGCAAGGCCTGTACCTGCTAGCCTCAGGCGCAGGGCCGGTCACGGTGGTGGCGACACTATACACGTGCAGTGACCAAAGCACACAAAAACACGTCACACTGAAAGCACCAGCACGAGGAGCACATGAAGTACAAGACACTCTTGACGAAGCGCTCGAATCGATTAAGAAAATTAACAACTCGCGCGGCCCGCTTCTCATCAACGTCACGGCGAAACACACCAGCGCGAGCCTTGCGATTATGGGCGCCGCGATGGGTAACGAGTCTTGTCATAATTTGGAGCCTATGATGAACGCGTTAGTCCCGGAAAAGTGGAACTATCCCGGGCATGCCGTGACTTTTCGGCACACGGACGAAGGCGACGACGACATGCCGGCGCACGTGAAATCCAGTTTGCTCGGCGTCTCCAAGACAATTCCGGTTGATTTGGAAACGGGAGAGTTGATGCTACGCGAGACGCAGGGCGTGTTCCTTTGCGAGCACCGAAACGGGGGGGGCTTCGGTGGGACGGGGGGGTCACGCAGCGCGACGGTCACGGTGCTTGATAAAAAAGTGTGCATAGGGCAAACAGTCATCGAAGTTGTGACCACAGGGAGTGGGAAGAGGGTGGACGTGACGGAGACACTACAAAAGACGCTTGAGAAATTCTTGAAAGAAAAAGACGCAAAAGCCTCAACCGGACTGCTGCACGTCTTCGCGCGAAATTCAGCCGTGTCGCTTAGTGTCGGCGAGAAAAACAAAGGCATTACTGAAGGCGTCACGGTTGACACTTGCTCGTTGACTGCAACACTCAACCAATTGGTGTGTGATTGCGATACAACAAACCTCCCCGCGCTGGTTGGAAATTCGGTATCGATTCCTTTTCGCGACGGCGCGCTTTTGGTGAGCGAAACCCAATCTTTGTTCGTCGCCGAACATGCGGCGGTGGGCGGGAGACGAAGTATCGTTGTGACAGCGACGGGCGATGTGACACTTTGACCCAGTGATACGAGTGGACATTTTGGACCTCGCAAGGGATTAGCATTAGATAAGGTATATAAAGTTATACTCATTCACACTGATGTATACGGTTTCTCGTCGGCCTCTTTTTCGCTCTTTCCTCACACTACTCTGCCGCGCCTCTTCACATCCCGGGTTGGTTTTGGTACGCCCTCGGGTTCCACTTTTTGGGCCGCGGCGCCAGGTTCCCCACGTTCGGCACAAATGAACTGTCCACGTCACGCAGACGCACTTCGTGGTTCCCCTCCAAGAAGATGTCGTGGTGCACCCAGTGCGACGAGCACTGGGAGGTGGCGGCCTGCGGGAAGAGGGGGGGGTGGTGAGCGATTCGAAATTCGTAACGCGTCACCACGGACCCGCCCGCTCGTCTCCATCTAAAAAGGTAGATCTGGTTCCCTCGTCTAAAACCCTCGAAACCCCTTGGGTTTTCCCGGAGCGCTGTGGCCCAGCACCACGAGGAACATGCCGAACATCTTCCGGTGCACGAAAAACAGGGTATTGAACAGCCATCGCACGATGTTGGACACGGTGGACATGGTGCTTTGCGCCTGAAACGCGACGTCCAGAATCGAGACTCGTCGCGGTGCGGTCGGGACGATGGAACATCGGCGTTGCCGGTTACGTACCCGCTGCTCGTATTCGCGATCGCTCGCGCTTTTCATGCGCTCGTTCCCCCTAGCGCCCCATGCCATATCCGTTGAAGGCTGGTACGTAACATCAGGGGTATGCGTGCCTGGGGTGGGCATGGCGCGTGCGTGTCGGAGTGATGCGTCCAAGAAAGAAAAAGGCGAAAGACACGAAAAAAACGCTAAAGTTTTCGAACCCGACTTTTCGCCTCCCAATTTCACGAAACCGTTTTTTTTTCATTGTGCTACCTACCCTCCATCTCGCTCGCCGCGGCCGCGCATCGCCGCGTCGGCGGGTCGAACACGTCGAGCTTCGTGCCGTCGCACAGCGCATCGTACACCTGGTCCTCCACAAATTGTTTGCACCGCAAAAACGCGCCGCTTAAGGTGTTTGAGTCCACAAACGTCGAGTCCGCGATTCTCGAGTCGTGACTCTCCGCGGCGGTTGCCACGACGACGACGTTTGACTCCTGCCCCGCGACGCGAACGAGTTTTATCGTCACGGGCGGCGCGTCTTCCAACTCCTCCCCAAGGGTGTCACAAAAAGCTGTCAAATTATCAAACGCACTCGACCCTGGTGGTCCGTAAAAACAGTTCGCCATGATCGAGCCGCTCGTGTGAAGAACGGACCGGACATCGTGAAGGAACTGTTTTGCGGTCAAGTGCTCCGGGATGTGTCCGGCCCCGTCGTACGCGTCCAGGCATATCACGTGGAATTTATGGATCAACTCTTTTTGCTTTCGCACGAACACCGACGCATCTTCAACGACCAAGCCCTCCCCAGAAACCCCCAGAAAACCAGTCGCCGCCTCCACCACCACGGTGTCGATCTCCACCGCCGTCACTTTTTGAAAAAACTTTGAGTTTCGCAAAAACGCAGGCAGCGACCCGGCGCCCAGCCCGACGCACAGCGCTTCTTTAATTTCCAAATGGTTTTGAGCGTTTTTTGTAACGCCTATTTCCGTGTCGGACGCAACACACGCCGCCACGATCGCGGTGGTGGCCATCGCCCTGACGTACTCGAACCCTAACGCGTTTGGCCAGTGCGTGAACTTTCGTATCATGACTCCCGTATTTTTTCGGTATTTGTGAACCGTTTTGTGAAGCCAAGCGTCGTACGCCAACCCTTGCTCCACGTTGTCCAGCCAAAGCACCCTCCACGGGCCGTGTTGCGTGACTTTCACTTGTCCCTGGCCCGACGAACCTGGCTTTTCGAATATCAACGTAGGCGGCGAAACCCGGAGGTGGTGGTAATACCCGGCTTCCGAGACGGGAGCCAACGCCCAGCCGCATTCGTAATCCGGGGGTTGTGTTATTATTTCGTTGGAGTGGATGTCTTTGGTCGCGACCAACGCGAAACAAGCACCCAAAACGGGATGCCGAAACGGCACACGCTTTGTGTTGGGCTCGGTTCGGACCTCGCGACAGACGGTGCCGCCCAGGGTGGTGAGTTTGGAACGGGAGTTGTTGTCGTCGCCGGGGAGGAAGAAAACGCCGCCCCTCGATTTCACGGCTTTTCCGGAATCGCAGAGCGTGTCGAACACGTGCTCATCGTCGTCATCGTCAGAGGTGTCGGAACGTTGTTCATCGTCTGACGATTCTTCTGGCTCTTCTTCTTTTAAATTTTCCCTCGCGAAAAACATGTCCTCGCCGTTCGGGTGCCAGCGTTCCGCGTTTTGTTCTTCTCCCGTACCGGCGCGTACCGAAAGTTTCAATCCCTCCCCCGGCGCCAGCGTGACTCGCTTGCCACAGATGAAACCCACGAGCTCGTTTGTCCGCAAGTTGTGATTCGCAACACATCCGCCTCGCGCCGAGGCGTACATTTTGGAAGCCTCGAACGGTTCCGCCCCGATTCGCATCACGTAGTCCTTCCCGTTCAGGTCCTCCTGGCAGCGTCCTTGCTTCACCACGACGGATAGAATCAGTAACTCGCGAACCTCTGGGACGGGCGGGGCGGGCTGCTGCGTTTTCGGCATTTCGGAACGCTGTAGCCAGTGGCAAAAGCGCTCGGTTTGAAACAAACACGCGGCCGTGTACCCGGGGTAGTACTGCGTTGTGCAGAAAAGGGTCAGTCGCGAGTCGGCGAGTGTGGGTGTAATGTATGGGCAAACAGGGCACTTGTGATGCATGTAGCATACTTCCTTTTAATGACGGCCGTGCACTGAAGCAGTCACGTAGGAGCGGTAACAACGGTGCCTGGATTCGGGAAAGCCCCGTCCGGCCGTACCTGGTAATACGCGTGTTCGTCGGAACGCGACTCGTCGAAGTGTGCCCATGTTGAGCCGGGGAGAATGTTTCCATCAAAGTCGTGTCGCCGCAGGAACAAATCCTCGCCTTCCCTCGAATCGCGGTTGCCCTCGTGTCCGAAACCGCCGTACAACGCGGGGGTCGTTACGTTTTCCACGATTTCAAGCGCCTCGGCGTAGGAGGTAACTCTTGATTTAAGTTTGCACATCTGTTTTTCCGAGTCGATAGGTACGGCACCGGTTCCGTACAGCACCGGGTACAAAAACAGGGCCTCGCGTGACATCGCGTTATCGTGCCAGTTACTAACCACCACGGCTCCGTCCGGCTGAAGTAACACGCCGTGGCCGTGCCGTACGCCGTCCGCGTATTGCCCTTTGAAAACCGTTTTACCACTGGCATCTTTTTCAATCACTGACCCGCCCAGGCTCCCGTCGATGTACATCCCACTCGTCTGAGACCCGTCCGCGGAGGTGTACACCGCGGGGCCGTGCACGACGCCATCGACAAAGGTCCCGGCCAGGCGGTCGCCGCCGGGTGGGAATCGGTTGGTTTGGGTTTTGGTGTTTTTCGTGTCGATGCAATCATCTTGATCATGATCACCATCACCATCACCATCCGGGTCCCAGTCATCCGGTGGGAACCGAAGCGTGCCTCTTCCTTGCCTCTCGCCGCGGACGAACCGGCCCTCGTGCCACACCCCGCTTTCGTCCAGGCGCTGACGGCCGCGGCCGTGCGGTCGGCCGTCAGGGTCGCGCTGGCCCTGGTACATCAAATCAGTGTCGGCGGAGGGCTGTTCGGCGGTACCGATATCGGCCTCACCATCCCTCACCCGCCGTCGGGGCATCCCGCGATGGACTCGAGGCACGGCCCCCGAATGTCGAAATCGCCGCGGACCAGCGGTCGCGCCCAACGCGAGGCCGCGAATGACCGACCCGCCGTGTTTGCCACGAAAGCGCTGCCGGGCGCCGATACTTTCCAAGCACAACACAAACCTCGACATGTACCTCGACGCGCGTCGAGTCGTTTTCGGTCAACCTTTTCGTAAACGGCCGCGGCTCTCAAATGTGGAAAAACACGGAGCTGCCCACCGCCTGCGCCACACCGCAGGCGCACGGCGCTGCGGAGACGCGAAGAGGCGTTGAGGGCGACTTGTGACGTACGGTCCGGAGCTAGCGTAGGCGGCACATTCGTGGTTACCGCGTTGGTGCACCCGAGGGACCACGCGTTGACCGACGGAGGCTTCCGAGAATCCCGAATCTCGCGCGACGCCAACGACTCTCTTGACGTAAATCACATTCAATGGCGCGCGGGGGAGGGGGCGCGCGGAAGGTCCGGCCCGAGGGCCAGAACATGCGATGCGTGGTACAACTGCTCACCGCGGGCGCGAAGAGTGCGTTTACAGCCCTTTCGCTGCACAAAAGGCGTCGGCATCGCCCCATCTCTCATCCCCATGTCGCTGCCGTTTCTCACGCACGAATCTTGCAGTTTCCCGTATGCGCGTTCTGACCTCTCCTCCCTCGTCACCCACCCACAACAGGCTCGCGCCGCGACGTGACCGTCGCCGCAAGGCACGTCGCCTTAATTCGCCCCGGAGCCGCGGAGGCGCAGAGCGACGATACGTACGAAGTGGATGACTGCTTCGGGAGCGATTTGGGAACCGCGGAGGCGTACAAGCGGGTGCTGCACCCGAGCGTGCGGAGCGTGGTTGATGGATTCAACGCCGCGGCGTTGGCGGTGGGGTGTACGGGGAGTGGGAAGTCCACGCTGTTGCACGGCCGGTCAGGGGATGGCACCGCGCGGCTAGCAATAAAAGCCCTTTTCGAAGCCCTGCACAACAAAGCCGCGCACGTCGGGCTGGCGCTTTCGCAGCACAAAGCCTCGGGCGGCGGCGGCGCGGCGATGGAGTTCGCGGTTGACGCGAGTTTTTGCGAAATCTACGAAGAGCGCGTCCGGGATTTGTTCGCGGGGGACGGGCCGGCGCGAACGGCGAAAGGCGCGGGCGCGCAAAACGCGAGCAAATTCGAGAACAACTTCCTGGAAGTCGAGGAAACATCCGACGAGGGATGGCACGTCGCCGGCCTCACAAGCCGCAGCGCAAGCGACGCGCAAAGGTACGTATTGTATTTCCCAAATCCAGACACCTACGTTTGATGCGCTGTACGGAGCGCAGTCAGACAGTACTACCCACGACTAGACCTTTCCCATCCCACTCTCTGACTGTTTTGCCGATTGCATACAAGACACGTGCACTGTTTGCCCATACAGTACACCCGTACTCAAGACTGACACTTTTCTTTTACTTTGCAAAGCCTTCAAAACGCGTACGGCGCGGCGCTTAACCAGCGCGTCACCGGGTTGAGCGAATACGGCCACAGCAAACACGACCGGTCTTGTTCCATTTTAACCCTGAAAGTCAGCCAGTACGTCCCCGGCCTTCCCGAGCGAGACGGCACCATGCGTAACGCGACGCACCTGGTGAACACGCTGACGATTGTGGATTGCCCGGGCGCGGAACCGCTGGCGATGGACCCGGCGGTTCTGCGTTTGCGCGAAGGCGCGCGTTTGAACCGCGCGGTGCTTTCCATGGCGGGCGTTTTGCGGGCGCTGGCGACACAGAGACGGGAGTTCGCGGGACACGGCGACAGCGTGTTGACCAAGATCCTAAGCGAGCCCCTTGGCGGGAACTGCGCCACCACCATCGTCGGAACGTTACGTTTGGGGGAGTGGGAGCGGAGCGCGGCGGTTATGGACTTGCTTGAAAACGCGCGGAGGGCCAGTACGTTCCCGGTGATCAACGAAGAAAACGCGAGGGGGTTGCAACAGCGGCTAAGGTCGCGGATGCTGCAAATCAACGACGCGAGGGAGACGTACCGGGAACAAGTTCAAAGCACGGGGGCGGATGGCATTGACCCGAACAACATCGGCCTACAGATGGCTAAGCTTCACGAGCTGGAAGGGCGGTTACTGGAAGAAAGGGGGGACAAGGCGGAGCTGTTGTCGGAAAAAGAAGCGCTTTTGGAACGCCTACAGCGTTTGAACGGGATGGACAAGGAAAACCTGGCGGAGAAGGAAGAGCTTCAAGCGGCGCTGATACGGAGCGAAGAGGACCGGCTGGAAATCGCGCGGGCGTTGGTGGAGGTTCAGGTAATGATTTCCCAACTCCAAATCCGCCTCCCTGTTTGCCCATACAAGACTGACACCTTTTTTTTTCCAAACAGCTCGAGTCCAACGAAGCGCAGCTCGCGGCGGAGAAAACCCGGCACGACTTGGTGGAACGCGTGCACGAGCTGGAAGCGCGGGCGATCGCGAGCGAGGTGCGGGTGAAAGGCGCGGAGCAGGGTTTCGGGGAGATGCGTGAAAAGAGCGGGGGTTTGGAGGTGAAGAACGAGCAGTTGAGGCTGGCGCTTGAGCAAACAAGGGAGGAGCTCGAAATCGATTTGGGGTCACTACGCACGGAACACGCGGACGTGATGGGCGAGGTTGGCGGTTTGAAAGCGCAAAACCACGATTTGATTTCCGACGTGGACGATTTAAGGAAACGCCTGGCGTACGAAGTGCGCCGGGCGGAGGAAGCGGAGGCTGAGCGGGATGACTTCCGGGCCGTGGCGGAGAAAGAGGGGGGGACGTTGCAGAAGAAAGTGGAAGCGGCGGAAAGGGCGGCGGAGGAGGCCATCGCTACGGCGGAGGCTACTAAAAACCGGTTAGTGATGGGCGCGCAACAAGAGCGAGACGAAGCCGTCGCGGCGTCGAAAGAGTCACGGGAAAAAGCGGTCAGGGCGGCGCAGGAGGAACGGGACGAGGAGGTTGCGAAAGCGCGGGCGGCGAAGGACCGGGCCGTGGATGACATCCGGAAGGAAATGAAGGCGCTTGTTTTTGAAGCCAGAAGGGAAAAGGAATCCGCCGTCGCGGCGGCGCACGCGGACAAAACTTCAACCACCGCGTATCTCGAAAACGACCGCGACGTGCGCGTGGCGAAGGCTGAGAAAGACAGGGACCAAGCCGTCGCAAAGGTGAGGCGGGACATGCTCGCCAACGTTGCGGAGGCGCACAAGGAAAGGGACGAGCGGGTGGAGAAAGCGGTAAGTATTTCCCATTTACCACATTCCACTGACTGATTGCCCATACAAGACTGACATTTATTTTATTTCAATCAGGACAAGCTCGCCGCCCGGGAGGTCACCGCGGCGCTTCAGGAGAGGGATGAAGCGCTTAAGAAATTCAAAACGGAAACCGTCCGGCTCACGATTCTGGCGGACACCGCGCTCGCCAAGATCGACGGCGCGACGCGGGCGCTGGAAGCGTCGCGGTCCAACGAGAACCGCGCGAGGGTGGACGCGGACCGCGCGCTCGGCGAGTCCGCGCAGCTCAAGGAAAAACTCGAAACGAGCCGTGCTGAATACACCGGACGTATCAACGAGTACATGCTACAAGTCGGTGAGTTGGAGCGGGGCGCGCAGGTTCTGAAGGTGGACCCGGATTCCGCGCACGTGTTGCGGCCTTCGCAGCTCTCCAACGCGGCGCAGGCGATGGCGAAGGATCTGCACCGCGCGGCGGCGGCGACGGTTGCGGAGTACCGCCACGAAACCGAACGTTTGCACGGCGACTTGGTGAAAACGCAGCGAGACCTAAGAGCGCTCTACGCGGGGTACCGAGCCTTGCGACACCGGTACGAAGACGTCGCGCCGATGGACGGCGAACAAAAAGCGGTTGCGGCGGCGCACGAGGATGCGATTTTGCAGGCGCCGCCGACGCCGGCGGAGGCGCGTAAGGAGCAGGGGGACACGCGAGGTCTGGCGAGCAAGTTGTCTGATTTGAAGGAAGAGAACGCGAAGCTGCAGCAGGCGTTGCGTTTAGCGGCGCTGGATGGACGGGGGCCGCTTGCGCCGCAGAACAATGGTAACGGCGAAGACGACGATACGAGCCGCTCGCAAACGAACGCCGACGCGACTACCCGAAACGGCGACGGCCAACAGGGCGAGGTTCTGTTTTACGACGGCGAACACAAACGAAGCGGTGCGGAAAACGAGCCTGGAAACGGCAAAACCACCAACGGCAACCACCGAGACACGTTTAATTTCAACGGCGGGCACAACGAAAACGGGCGTTTGCGCGCAGAGAACGACCGGTTACAGAAAGCGATTGATTCGCTTAAAAAAACCCGCCCCGCGACGAGCGAAGAGGACGTGCGTCGCGAAAACGGAAAGCTGAAAGTGCAGCTCGCCGCGCTTGCTAATATGGACAAAACAAGAGCGCAGCTGGCGCACGAGCTCGCGGAGATCAAAACTAAATTATCCGAAAAGGAAAAAGAGATTTTCGAAACCAAAAACCACAACGCGCGGAACGCGTTTACGGAACAAAGAGCGGCGATTAAGGAATTCACGACCAGAGTGCAGGCGGAGCTTGAAAAGGAAAATCGAAATTTGCAAACGCGATCTGCGATGGCGGAGGAACAGATCAAAGAAATCAACGCGTACATGGCGCAGTCAACGCTTGCGTACCAGAAGGAAATCATGCGTCTGCGTTCTATTATTCAGGCCACGGCGCCGGAGCGGCTGCGGTCGCCGCGGGGGATCGGGGGCCCTGGGGTCGGCGGCGTCGGTGACAAAAGCGTCGGTGATAATCAACACGGCGGCGTCCGTCGAAGCGCCACGCTGCCTGTTAGTATGGACAAAACCCGGAAATCCAAGGTTGGGCTGGATGCTGTGCAAGCGCTGCGCGGCTCACAAGCCCTCGACCCCACCCGAAGGTCAGGTGGGGGGGGGGCGGGCAACGCCAACGCACCGCTGGTGGACAGGTGGGTGAACGACGGACAGTGATGCGACTCTCGTAGTGTAAGATGCTTTTAAACTCAATCGTCGTACCGTCAATGAAAACGCATCGTAGGCGCAAAACAGTCTCTCTCAGAACGAGCAGCCGTTCGCTATCGCCCAATTTTCCAAATCGAGATGACCCGCAAGTCTCGCATACGCGCACGTGCTCTGGTCCCACGGGCAGCCGTTCGCGCGCGCCCACTGCAGCATCTCGAGGTGTCCGCCAATCGCCGCATGCGCGCACGTCTGCTCGTCCCACGGGCAGCCGTTCGCGCGCGCCCACTGCAGCGTCTTGAGATGCCCGCCCTCCGTCGCACCCATGCACGTGTTTGCGTCCCACAGGCAGCCGTTAGCGCGCGCCCACTGCAGCACCTCAACGTGCCCACCCTGCGCCGCCCAGTAGCACGTTCCCGCGTCCCACGGGCAGCCGTTCGCGCGCGCCCACTGCAGCACCTCGAGATGCCCGCCCAACGCCGCATACGAGCACGTCTGCTCGTCCCACGGGTAGCCGTTCGCGCGCGCCCATTGCAGCATCTCGAGGTGCCCGCCCTCCGCCGCATTTTGGCACGTCCACCTGCCCCACGGGCATCCGTTCGCGTGCAACCACTGAAGCACCTCGAGCTGCCCGCCCATCGCCGCATACGAGCACGTCTGCTCGTCCCACGGGTAGCCGTTCGCGTGCAACCACTGAAGCACCTCGAGCTGCCCGCCCAACGCCGCATACGAGCACGTCTGCTCGTCCCACGGGTAGCCGTTCGCGCGCGCCCACTGCAGCATCTCGAGGTGCCCGCCCTCCGCCGCATTTTGGCACGTCCACCTGCCCCACGGGTATCCGTTCGCGTGCAACCACTGAAGCACCTCGAGCTGCCCGCCCAACGCCGCGCGCGCACGTCTCCTCGTCCCACAGTGCGCCGTTCGCGCGCGCCCACTGCAGCATCTCGAGATGCCCGCCTTCTGCCGCTTCCTTGCACGTGTCCCGGTCCCACGGGCAGCCGTTCGCGCGCGCCCACTGCAGCCCCTCGAGGTGCCCGCCCTGCGCCGCATTTTGGCACGTCCACCTGCCCCACGGGCATCCGTTCGCGTGCAACCACTGAAGCACCTCGAGCTGCCCGCCCAACGCCGTTCGCGCGCGCCCACTGCATCACCTCGAGGTTTCCGCCCCTTGCCGCCGCAAAACACGTGTTCCTGTCCCACGGTGTGTCGTCCGCTCGCAACGCCTTCAACTCTTCGAGCTGTCCGCTCCCCGCCGCTGCCTCACAAAGGTGTTCGTGATGCCGCAGACGACCTCCCCGTTGCAGGCGCCGCAGCGCGTTTAAACATCCGAGTTCCACGGCGTCATCCTCATCAAGCTACTCAAACCGAAGCCCCGTCGCCGCCACCGCGTCGCGCATCGCACGGCTCACCGCTGGGAGCCGTGCGAGATCGGCGGGGTCGTCGAAATATTCAGACCTGAGAACGTGCGCGACGACGATGTCGTTGAGAAGGCGGGGGATGGCATCGCCCCCGTTAGCCGTGTTAGCATCGCGGCACACGCGCTTTCTCTTACGTGCGCGATATTCCACACCGAGCGTCGCGGCGAAAGACATCGTGGAGGGTGTCGTGTGCGTCGTTGTGCGTCGAGGCTTCCGAGAAGGGCCACAGATGAAACCAGAAACGAAACCTCATCACAACCCTACTTTCACTCCGACACTGCAATCGTACTACACTTGGCACGACGCGGCGACGATGTCCGCCGCACACGTTCAAATCGTCCCGGGCCTCGACCGCGATGCTCGCCTCCCCTCCCGCGGGCGGTGCTCTTTGAAACGCCGCCAAGTGTGTGTCCGCGCGGTGCCTGTGACGGTGCCCAAACCCAGCCAGCATCTCGAAACCTTCGTCACGGTTACGAATGTCGGTGCCGCATCCCGTGACGACGCCGTGCCCAGTCGTTCCGCCAAAAACATCCCACTTCTGGATTTGAACCAAACCGACCAGGAATGCGCGGCCGTGGTTACCCACGCGCTGTTCCACGGCGTGGGATTTTTCCACGTCGTGAACCACGGCATCGCCCCGGCGCTTTTCGATGCGCTGGTTGCATCGGCCGGAGAGTTTTTCGACAACCCGTTCCACGAAAAAATGAACCTAAAAGTAGGCGACATGAAACTCTCGCGAGGGTACGAAGTGTCCCCCGAACACCTTGCTGTGATTTCGGTGGAAGATGGCGGCGGCGTAGAGGTCGTCACGGCAACAGGCGGAAATGGCGTACGGACAGTTAGTCCGGCGGATGAAACACGGGACGTGGAACCAAGCGCCGAACAAAGAATCGTGGGCGAGCGCTTTTCAATGGGCCCTTTTTCGAAAAATGAGATGAATGACGCGAGCGATAATTACCACACCGGCGAGGACGGGTCCCTATTTTTCGCACCTAACGTCTGGCCAACTTCTAACGCCGATTCCGAGGGCACGGCACACTCTAATAAGGTGCTCAAGTCTTCCATGGAGAGTTATTATCTCGAGATGGAGGTTTTGTCGATTCGTTTACTCGCGATAATCGCCACCGCCGCCGGCGCGCCGCGCGATTTCTTCCACAAAAAATCGGACAAGCACGTCTCAAACTTGCAAGTCGCGAACTACCCCACCCTGCGGTCCAGGGTTTGGGGTGATGACGCTGCTACTCAAATCCCGCCCCGGAAAAAAGCACACGCCGACAGCGGCACGATAACCGTGCTCGCCAGGGGGGTTGGACTTAAACCGGTGACTGGAGCGGAATCGGGCGTTGATACCTCAAGCGACGATGATGATCATGTGTCGTGTTCCAAAACAAGAAACACGAAAGCAGGCGGGTTACAAGTGTTGGACGGTTCCACCAACGAGTGGGTTGACGTTCCCGTGCTTCCGGGCGGTACGGAGGACGGGATCGGTGGGCAGGCTTTGTTAGTGAACATCGGAAACCAGCTCCAGCGATGGAGCGACGACCACTGGGTGAGTACGAAACACCGGGTGTTGAATCCTCCGGTGAGTGATTCTGATTCAACAACGCGACGCACGTCGATTGCGTTTTTCCACAAGGCCAACTATGACGCGCTGATTGATCCTCGCGAGTTTTTGCGTTTTGGGGGATTTGCCACGACCGCCGTGTCGGGCAACAACCCGGCGGTCGCGGCGGGGGATTTATCCCGCGTAGGTTTGTTACGGAAGTTCGCAAAGGAAGGCATGACGAACGAGGAGTGTTCGGCGATGTATCACACGCAAATGATGGGGATAACGGCGGCGAAAGAGGCGAGTGGCGGGTTTACCGCGAAGTCGTCGGACGCTTTTTGGAAAAAATCAAAAAGTCGAACGACATCAAGCGTCGAGTGTTTTTGTTTGCCCAACGACGACTTAGGGCTCGACCGCGGTAGCTCTGATGACGGCGCCGGGCTGGGCAACGAGTCTCCGCAAACCTCTTGTCCGGTGTGCAGAGGCACGGGGTGGAAACCGTGCGGGCAGTGCGACGGGACGGGGAAAAACCAGGAGGATCTTTACGGGGGGAAGTTTTTGAAAGGCGACCGGTGTTGGCTGTGCGACGGCAAAGCGAAAACCATGTGCGGCAACTGCATAGACATGACGGATACGTTTTGATTAGGGTTAGGGTTACTGTTAGTGATTACTAGGTATTACTTTTCAGTTTTGACTGCTATCCATGACGGGTGTGTGTCTATGACGGGCGCCCGGGCCATGACGGGTGTACTGTGACAGATGTAAATCTACGACTAAATATTCACGAGCTCCTCGACGATATCCCCACCGCGGTGTGCCACCGACCGCAGGCGACGCTTTGTACGGTTCCACTCGCGGTAACTTTCGTCGGCACAGTCCTTCGCTCAAGATCCCCAACCCCAAGCTGGCCGTAGCCGTTCCATCCCCAGACGCACAGCTCTGATTCCGTGGTGACAACCGCGGTGTGACGCGCGCCGCAGGAGATTTGTGCGACGAAAGTATTTTTGTCACCGTCGTTTTCGTCGTCCCACGGGAACTCCACCAGCGCCGGCGTTCCCGTCGCGGCGCCCAAGGCACAATTGTCAAACGGCACACCTAGCTGCCCATCGTGGTTGCCCCCGAACGCGTACACCGACCCGTTGGAGGTTAGACAAACCGTGTGAGCGTACCCCGCGGCGGCGGCGACGAACTTCCCAACGCCGCGGAGCGACTCGATTCGCGTCGGTTCCGTCGCGTCTTCGCACCCGTCGCGCCCGAGTTGCCCGTACAAGCCCCACCCAAAACTCCACACCTCGCCAAGAGTGGACACAAGCACGCAGTGCTTGCTCCCCGCTGCTACGTAGCTGAAGTGGACACACCCGTTTTCGTCCGTCACGGGTATGGGTTCCGAGTCAAAGGGTTCCGTAAACGCGGTAGGCGCGGTTCCGCACTCGCCGCACACGGAAAACGCGTGCCCGTTTTCTGTCAGCGCCACGCAGAACTCGTCCCCCGCGGCGAGTTGTTTCACTGATATCTTAATAAATGGCAGGTCATTTGCACCGACTTTCCATGCGGCGCCCCAGCCGATTCGCGTTAGTTCGCCGGGTCGGTTTGTCGTGGTCGTCGCGCTGGTAAGCGCGAAAACCGTCGCGAAGCCCGCCGCGGCGGGGGCGACGCCTCGCACCATCCGCTTCGCCCCGCCGTCATCCTCCGTCTCGCTATCGTCTTCCGGAAACAGGTAATCACGCACCGCACCCCAGCTCCACAACGTCCCGTCTTTTTCGCAACCCAGCGCGAAGCCCCACCCGCCGGGAAACACGGTGGTCAGGGAAGGCCGCGACTTGCCAATGTCGTCGTCGTCGTCGTTGTCGCCATCTCGCGGAAAACACGGTGTTAACGTCGCGCGCGTATCGTCCCCCCCTGATGAGTCCCACCGCCGGGGCAGGTACCCACACTGGAACCATTCAAGGTCACCCATGCATGGTGTGGGACCGCACACCACGGCCGTGGCGGGGTGGCGCACTGACTGTGACCTCGACTCCGCGGCGAGTTCGCGAGTGTGCTTACCAGATTTCGACGAAAAAAAAGCAGTCGTCTTTTGAGGAGGGTTTTTTTGACATGGCCAAAGCACATTTCGGCGCACGATCGGCCGCGCTCCCCAGTATCCGATGGAGATCCCGGCCACCGAAAAGGAGCGCAAGGCCCTGAAAGTTGGCGATATCCGCGTTCTTCTGGAAGGCGCGGGGATCGACGCGAAGGGAACCAAGCCCACGCTTCTGGAACGTTTGGAAGAGGTGCGACTTGACCGAATCTCAATTCTACCGCTCGATCTGAACACCTCAGTCGCCGCATCGCCGCGTCGCATCGCGCCATCCGGACGTGTTTTACAAAATCTCTGACCGCGTGACCCCCGTTTCACTCCCAACCACAGCTGGTGGAAACTCGCGCCTCCGCGAAGGCACCCGACGCCGTCGCCGCCTCTGGCCAATCCACGGATGCGGCGGTTTCGCCAATCATTGAGGTGCCTTCAGTTGAGACGGAAAATGTTTCGCCACGCACCGAAGCGCCGACTTCCGCGAGCGCCGACGTTTCGCCAGCCGCCGAGGTGCCTGCTGTTGAAACGGAGACGCCTACCTTTCCCGCTGTGACCACGATAACGGAAACGGAGACGCCTGCCCTTCCCGCCGTGACCACGGAAACGGAAACGGAGACGCCTGCCCTTGCCGCGACCAAGGAAACGGAGACGGGCACGCCTGGCCTTCCCGCGACGGAAATCACGGTTGAAACCGTCGAGGTCCCTCCCCCCCCCGCGCCGACCACAGTGGTGACCACCGAGGTACCCCCTCCCCCCCCGTTAGCCACGGAGACGAAAAACCCGGAGGAGAAGGACGAAGTCCAAACGGAAACCACGGATACGGACGGCGGCGAACACGACGTTTTGGTAACGCCGGCGGACGCGCCGCTCGTCGCGCAGTTGTTGCACAAACACTTGTTGCAGAAAAACCACCCCATCCACACCACACAGTTGACCGGAGGTTCCACACCGGCCGCGGTGCTCACGTTTCGCACCGAAACCGCCGCGGCCGCCGCGGTCGCGAAGATGCGGGACGACGCTACCGCGCGAAAAGACGCGACCACCGTCGAGCTGGTAAGGGCCTTTCCCACCCACCACATTCCGCCTCCCTGATTCCCCATACTCGTACCAGAAGGGACTATTACCTCTGACTGTTTGTCCATACATCGCGATATACAAGACTGACATTTATTTCCACAATCTCAGCGCCGCAAAACCCTGTGGCCGGACGAGCGCGTGTTGTTCGACCCCAAGAAAACCTCCGTGCTCGTGAAAAACGTCCCTCCCGGAATCAACCAGGACGCGATGCGACACGTGTTCGGCACGTACGGGTTGGTACACCACGTGGAGATGCCCGCGGTGTACGCGGACGGAACCTGGGCGACCGAAACGTGCGTCGTGACCATGTCTAATCGCGAGGGCGCGGAAACCGCGAGCGCGGCGCTTTCGGGGGTGTACCGGTTCGAAGAAACGCAACTGCTTCCCGTGGCGCTGGCGTGGTGCGGACAGGACCCTGACGTCGACGCGGAACACCAAAGCGGGATTGGCGAGAAACGGAAGCGCGAGGACGAGGACGTAATCGAAGCAGTCACGCGACACAAAGGCGTCGTTTCCGGACACCAACTCGCCGTCGTCGGCGTTCCAATGGGGGCCACGGAAACAGACATCGCCGCGTACTTCGGCCACGAGTGCCAGCTCGACAAAGACGTGTTCGTGCTTATGTTCCACGACACACGAACCGCGTTTGTGAGTTTCGCGGACGCGAACAAAGCGCAGCACGCGATGGAGACGTTTGGCAAACACGGAACGCTCCGGCCAAACGGCAGCGCGATTCCCGTTACGCTGCGGTGGTTAGTCGTGAGTTTGCAGGAAAGGAAAGCGCCCGCGAAGCGCGCCGCACCCCCACCAGCCGGGGTGTGGCCGCCCGTCCCGCGACCGGGCCCGCAGTACGGTAAGGGCCTTTCCCACCCAACACAAAACGAAGTACTGATTGCCCATACGAGACGTTAACCACTTTCTTTTTTACAATCAGGCGAGCCTTCGCCCAAGTTATACGTCGGCTCGATTCCCGCGCAGTACGGCGACGACGAGATACGCGCGGTTTTTTCCACCGTCGGGGTGATAAAGGATGTCAAGATCTTGCGACGAAACGACGGGTCACACAAAGGCAGCGGGTTCGTGCAGTTCCACGACGTCCCTAGCGCGGAACGCGCGATTCACTTCATCGACGGCAAGTACGTCTTGAACGCCCCCGGGTTCCCGCAACAGAGGCCGGTGTACATGAAGTTTGCGTCCGTGGGAGGGGGGGGGCTTGGGTCGGTACACGGCGGGGGCAACCAGGGCGCGCGGGCACACGCGGCGCACGGAAGGCACGGCGGGCAACAGACGGCGGGCGGGTACGGCAACGGCGGGTTCGGCGGGGGAGGCATGGGCGGGATGGGCGGGCAGCACGGACAAGTGTACGGGCAGTACGCGCAGCAACAGTACGCGCAGACGCAGCAGGCGTACGGGCAGACGCAGACGCAGGCGTACGGGCAGCAGGCCGCGCCGTACCACGGTTTAGGAGCGCCGTACCAGCAGCACGCCGCGGCGTACCAGGCGTACTACGCGGGCGGCGGGTACGCTGTTCCGGGCGCGGCGCAACCGCAACAGGGTGCTCCGTACGGAGCTCAGCCCGGCGTGGCACCTGCGTACGGGACGCAGTCCCAGACGCAACCGCCGGGGGGGTACGCGCAGTGGCCGCCGCAACAGTGAGTATCCGTAATGTGTGGTGATATGGACAGATTTGTTTTATTAAAAAGCTTTTTTCTCACTTCGCGCGCGACGTACGCTGTACGTTGATGGATCGGGTTACTCCCGGATATCTCCCCCTTTGATATCCGAAAAAACCTCAGAGACCAGACACATTTAGTACGGCGCGTGTCTCCCCGCTCCATCACCTCTGCCTCTGCCGCCGCGGCCGCCGCCTCTGCCTCTGCCTCTGCCACCCCCTCGGCCGCCCATCATAAACGGGTTCATCATCATCATCATCGGGTTCATGTACGGGTTGAACCCTCTGCCGCCTCCTCCTCTGCCGCCCCTCCCGCCTCCGCCGCGGCCGCCGCCGGCTTTCATGCCAGGCACGTTCGTGCGTTTCGCGTTGACCTTGAGTTTCCGTCCGTGTATTTCGGAATCCGTCAGCGCGATGGCGTTGGTCACCGCGTCGGTTTCCAGAAACTCCACGTACGCAAACCCTTTTGGGTTTTCGTACCGGTCGGTGAGAATCGTGACTCGGTTCACCGTGCCGCACCCTTGGAAGTGCTGCTGCAGTTCTTCAGGCGTGGTGGCGTAGTCCACGCCGCCGACGTGCACGGACCGCGCGTCCGCTTCTTCGCGCGCCTCCTGGCCAGCCTCGGAGTCGCCGCCGCCGCCGCCGCCGCCGCCGTTCATCTCAAGCTCCACCCGCGTTTGCATCTCCTTCAGCTTGTTCGCCTCGTCCTCCATTTCCTGAAGACGGGCCTTCATGGCGAGGAGTTCCTGTTTTTAAAAAAAAGAAAGAAAAAGAGGGGGGAAGGGAATGGTTTGTTCGCGCGCTTTTGTTTATACTCGTGGCTTAAGTTCGGGGGTTTTCGTTTATGTTTTTTTTTTCCCTTTCTTTTTGCCTTTTTTGTAGAGTAAGGCCGATTGTGCTTTTTTCAATCTTCGTGGTGATGAGTCATGTCATGCTCTTTGTTGAGTCATGTCCATGCTCTGAGTCATGCCACGCTCTTTGTCGAGTCATGTCCACGCTTTTTCAGGCCTCTTTTCGTGCGTGAGCGCTTTTAGAGCGAGCTCACGTGGCTGACGCAGCGCGCGCGCTTAGGGTTCGAGAGCGAAAATGCACATCATGACGAGTGGAGGCTAATTAATTGGCTGGGGATGACACGGGCCACCCCCACGATCGCGCGTGCACGCAATCAACGCACCTCCGATTCCTCCTCGCCGCCTTCCTCGTCGTCGGGAAGCTCGCCCGCGTACGCCTGTGTTGCGGAGATGGGGGGCGGGGCGAAGGTCAGAAAGGTTGGTGTGGGTGTCGAGGCGACGACGATTAATTGGCGAGTAGGCGGGATTGTGGGGGTTCTTCCGGAAGGATCTGCGAGTACGCACATCGTCATCCGCCATCATCGCATCGTCGTGCTCGGCATCAGCCTTTCCTCGAGCGGCTTTGGGCATCTTGACGGTGGGTGAAGCGAAGTGCGTGGAAGCGCGCCGCGTGACGAGATGTGTGTGCACGGTGAGGAGCAGAGGAGAGGGCGATTCATACCCCAAAAATGTTTTTTTTTTTCGTGTCAAAAAGTGACAGCCTGGCGGTTAGAAAAAACAAAAAGGGTGAAGACGACGTGAAGAGCACCATGCAAAGCGTGACATGTGTTGGTACAAGCACTTCCTTTATGACAAAAAACCCCAAAACTAACCTCCCCACTACACGTCAATCACGTCATCCGCGTCGATATCGATGGTCGCCCCAGGGTCGCTATATCCTCTGTCGCTTCGTCCGCTGGCGCCGCCGTAGACGCTCGCATCCGCCATCACCGCATCCGCCCCTCCTGCGCAATCCTTGATCACGAACTGCTCGCCCCCGTCCGTGGCTACCGTGGCGTCCACCGTGGTCACGCCATTCGTCGTGGTGCTCATTGCTTGCACCTGCGCTCTGCGTCCCGTAGTGCTTTGCAGAAGGAATGAAATGGACGTCTGTTGCGACGATACGCCGTTTATGTTTGCGCTCGAACTCATCTGGCTCATCGGCGGCGTCGCGCTGAAATCGTTGCCCAGCGCGTTCCGGACCCGTGAATCAATTCGCGTAGCACGCACCGCGGCGTCGTACGTCACCTCACTCGCCTCCGCGGCGCTTCGCATCTGTTCCTGTGCACCGCTCGCGGCTTTGTTGATCAAGCCGCTCACCGCCCTGCCAAGAAGCCCGTCCCCGAATAACTGTTTCCGCGTGTCGTCGTTGATAAGCGCGGTCGCGTTTTTGTCGTCACTTGCCCGTTTCACAAGCTCCGCGGACTTCTTCTTGAACGGGTTGATCTTGTCCAGGAAACTCTCCTCGCCCGCGGCGGCGCGGGGGGGGACGTGATGAGTACGCTTGTGGCGAACAGAAGAGGGTGGCATCACGACACGACCCCGGAAGAAACTCTTTCGTGAAATTCTTCTCGTCCGGGTCACGTCGCCGCGGACTCCGGACGCGAGAGCCTGGACGTGCATCGAAGCCATCATCGTGCCGGCCGCGTGTCCTTGTGTGCGGTGGTGCCTGGAGTGCGAACCTAGGGGAAACCTTGGCGTGGTGGCGCGCCGCGTTTTGTGAGGGTGGTAACGTGACAGCAATTGCAAATCTGACGAGGCAGAACGACCTGCAAAGATTTCATCGACGAGGTTTTTCAAGTTTCTAACGCAAGCATCCCGCGCCTCCCCGCATACCACGACCGCGCAGATCCTTCCCTGATCTAGGCGTCTCCGCAGTAGTTGTGAAGTGCACCAATTCGCAAAGGCCGCGCATGGACGTTTGGTTAAAGTGTTAGTACTGACCCGCGCGAAACTGGCCTGAGCCCGCACCACCCCGCGGCTCCGATTCGAAGAATCCCCTTGTGTGCGCATTGCACAAGGAAAGGTGCCTGATCTGTTCGTGTGTCTCGTGATGGCTGCGGACGACTCTGGAGTCAGTGATGACCGCGCGGCTACGCAAAACTGGGGCGCGGACGGGAACGGCGACGATTTGCCTCACTTGAACAACACGGAATGGGCGGACGATACCGACGACGAGCTCCCGCCAATAGATCCGTCCTGGGCGAACGCCCCCGTCCCCACGTCCCCGGAGAAGAAAGCCGCGGCGTTTCGGTCCAAGGATGACAGGGCAGGCGGCGCGGACGGAAGGGGCGGCTCCGTGTTCTCCAGGCTGGGCGAGGGTGGAGGCAACGCGTGGAGACGACCGGGGGACGGGCCACCCGATCGCGGGGCCCCACCCGACCGCCACCAAGCGGTGGATCGGCAACCCCCGCCGATGCGCCGAGATCCACCGCAACGAGAAAACGACGCCGGCGACGGCGACGCCGGACGCGCGGCGCGGGAAAGAGAGAACCCTCACGATTGGCACCGGGAACAGATGCGACAGCAGGACGAGCAGCGCAGACAGGCTGGGGCGCCGCCGGTTCGACGGAACCCGGTCCGGGAAACACGCGGCGCCAACAACAACGCCCCGCCCGTGCTCGGCGCCGAGGTCGTGTACCTCGGCAGGGAGGAGCAAAAAGCGGCGGCGACCAAGCGAGAGGAAGACGCAGCGTGGCGTTTAGCGGTCGTGCCGGTCACGGCGTTCCACACTTCTCTGACCCAAAAGGATACCCCGTACGCCCCTTCCGCGTGCCGAGAGCTCCTGAACGTCCTGAGTGAACCCCCGTTCGCGGATGGAAAGCTAGCGCCCCCCGCGCTCGCCGCGTTTACAACAGTCGCGAGCGTTTCTAAATGCGGCTTGGTGAAAAGCGACCTCGAAATCGCCGCCGTGGTGGCCGGCGTCATTGGACCGCTGCACCACCTGCTCACGCACGGCGTCGCCACGCCACCTGGCACCACCACAGGCTCGCAACGGGCGTTCATCGCGGAGCAGATGCTCAGCGGCTCCACGAAACTGCTCGCCGCGGCGCTCGAGGTTTTGGCGCACGGCGACGTTACCAAAACCGCGGTGGCCGACGCAAAAGGCGTGGAGCTGGTGCGTGCGCTTTTGCGAGAGCAAACGACGAAAGACGTGGGGAAAGGAGGAAAGGCTTCTGAAAAGCATGGCGCGGTACGGGTTTCTGAAAGGCCGGCGTCTGAGTCCCATAAAAGGGGTGTCGAAACTACGAAAAACACGACGCCGGCGCCCGTCACGCGCCGCGCCGCGCCCGTCACCGCGTCCGACCAACCCCACGTAGGCGCGGACAGGGACCGGTGGGAAAAGAAACCCGTTCCGCCGTCCTCGATGGGACACGGCACCCCCCCTTCTATGTCGGTGTCGAGCGACGCTGCGGGAAGAGTGGCCAACACGGACGAGCCTCGAGGAGCACGGGGCTCCGGACGCGCCTCGCTGGACCAGGACGGACAAAGGCGGGGCGGCGTCGGCGAGAAACGTTCCCCCGTGATGACCGGCGACTCCGCCGAACCGGTTCGCCCACGGGTCGTCCCCAAGGTCGTGATTCGCCCCGCACTGAACACCACTCAATCCGGGTCCCGGGAAGCCCCCACGCCCCCTGTGCCGAAGGTTTCGGACAGGAAACCGGTACCGCCGAGTTCGAACCGGTCGCGCGGCGGCGGCGGGTCCGCGTTTTCGCGTTTGGAGGGGTCGCCGTCGCCGTCGCCAAACGTTGTCGTCGCGACCGGCCCCAAGCCGCCGCCTGGGAAACCACCGGGCGCGACGAACCGGACGGTTTCGGCGGTATCCCCCATCCCTGCTGTGATTGCCACGCCCCCCAAGCCGCACTCCTCCAGGGCCTCCGCTGTGCCGTATCCCAAGGGTACCGCCGCGCACGAGCCGCCGCACCCCAAGCAAGCTTCAGCGCCGCGACCGCCGCCGGGAAGGGAGTTGGGTGGGAAACCGTCTGGGAAGAGTGTGACTCAGCCTGACCCGACGACCCGGGGAACGAAAAACTTTCGCGACAAAAAAAACCACGGAAAAGACGAGTGGCACGCCCTGGACGAGGAGCTGGAGAAGGTTTCGATTTCCAGGTCTTCCAAGGGTGCGAGGGGCGGGAAACCGAGGGACGACGCCAACTCCTCGGGGGACGCTTCTAAAAAAAAGGACCCCCCCCCCGCGGAGCTTCCGCATCCGAAACCGGTTTCGGATGCGGACAAGAAAAGCGACAAACCGGGTGACAAGCCATCTCCCGTCCCGGCGCCCAAGCCCGCGCCTTCTGTTGTGCCGGTAAAAGCGGCCTTGTCAGTGAGCAAACAGGCTGAAAGTGCGGCGAAGGATGACCTGGACACCGTGCTGGACGACGAACTCGCCAAGGCGAAGAAAAGTCGCCGCGGGGGCGGGCGAGGAGGAAGGGGCGGGAAGGTTTGAGGGAACAAGTTTTTGTGATACCAACCAGAAAGATTGTACGTCACTGGAAGTAATACATACTCGTTACGAAGTGACTCGTTAGCTACATACATCGGGTAATTTACAGGTTAAGACGGGTGCTATATCGCGACCGCCTCGTGTTTCTCCCGTTTGCTTGCGCGTCTCGTACTTTTACACAAGGTAGCTGCGTCGTCGTCGCCGGCTTTGAAAAACGGTTTCGCCTCCTTACTTGGAGGTCGCGGCGAGTATCTGGGCGAGCGTTTCGTTTTGAACCCGCGCCAGTTTTTCCAGCGCGGCGATTCGGTTCCCGAGCGCCGCGGTTTCGCTTCCCGAGTCCATCAGTTCGAAAGTGGCCTCATCCTCATCGACCTTTCGTTTCCGAAGAAACGCAGCTTCCGCGGAGTCGATGAGTCGCGTGATGAAGGACATACCGGCCACCACGCCTATTATGGTACCCGCGACCGCTAATGCCCAGATGGCGATGATGATGTCCATGATCTTGCCCTCATCCGTATCCGGTTCCACGGTAGTCAGGGGCGTGGGAAGCCCGCACAACATCGAGGTGACGTAGTAAAAACCGTCCATTATCGACCACCCTTCCAAAGTTGACGCCAAAAGTGTCAGTTTGTAGGGCAAACAGTTTTTGGATTTGGGAAATACGTACCTTCAACCTCTGCTAACAACACGCCGAAGATGAACGCGATGGCGATGACCGCGACGGGCACGACGAAGAACACGAACGTCATGAACGCGGCGAGCTGACGAAGAAGTTCCCACTTCGCGTGGTCCGCGACGGCGGCGACCGCGGACTCATCCGCGGCGGCCGGGGCGTCCGCTTCGGAGTGTGGGGCGACCTGTTTGGTACACACAAGTGACCGTTGCGAGGAAGGACGGTCAGCCAGAAGTCGGGAAAACAGAATTCGCGGCTACAACATGACGTCCGAAAACGACTCGGCGGACTCCCGAGACGCCACGGGGAGATGACGGTACGATGAACGCACCATCGCGGAGTTCTCGGCTTTCTTGACAGGCCTAAATGCGGCACGCGCGGGTGACGGCTGCGCGGAGTGTTGTGGCAAAAGAAAAACTACATTTGGTTTGTTCAGCGAAAAATATGCGTTTTCGCGAGACGCGTTTTCGCTTGAAAGTTTTAAGGTCGCGTCTCTTGAGTTTGATCGAATCGAGTAGGTCACCTGGTCACGTGACCACCTTTTAATTTGCGCACGCTCCTGTCAAAGCTTGCAATGAAACGAAAACAATGACAGTTGAGTTGGAGTTGCTTCTTTCTTCACAAGTCTAAAAATCAATTCGAACCTGTTTCTCACAGTCACTCCCACAGCCGTCGTTTCGCGCCGTCCGCGTGTCTGCTTGCCACGTTTCCTTCTTTTACGTACGCGTCCCGGACCTCCCTGCTGGTGGTGGGGTAGAATCGGGGTTCGCGTCTTGTTTCACCCGACCAGTACTTCACGCCCGCGGTTCGCGGCGTCGCCGGGGCTGACGAATTGTGTCGGGTCCCGGTCAAAGAAGGCAGCCGTTCCCGTTCCCTCCCCCCCCCAAGACCAAGAAGCTTCCCCACCTCCGTTTTTCGTGCCTTCCGGTGCTCACGAAGCGTGTCCCGAAAATCCCTAACCAGGTGGTACATCCCCGGCCCTCTCAGTGTGTCTTCTAAAGACACTTTTTCCAAAACGCGGCTATCCCGAGCCGAGCGGCCCCACGAATACCCAATCGCGTTTTTCTTGGTGCTCAACTTTTGAGGTCCGATGGACGACACCACCACCGCAGTTTTCGTACACGCCGGTGCGTCTTGACCACGCGCGCACTCTTCCAGCGCGCCGCCTTGATGCAGTTTCCGGTCCGTCGCGTCTCTTCTTGTTCGTGATAACATGGTTCCGTAGTTGACGTCGGTGATTACTCTTTTCCGCGCTACGTGGTCGCCAAAACTAGATACGTCGCCGCTCGAGAAGCGCGGAACGTCCTCGCCGAAGCCGGTGGAGTCACTGGAAAACGAGGCACCCGTTTGCCCGACCACCCCACTCTCCCGCCCCACGGACTTGCCGAACCCGTGCGCGTGGCGCTTCGGGTACTGGGATTGGGAAGGCTGGACGAGCGACGATTGCGATTCACGCGAGCTTCGCCTTAAACTGCCTCCCATTCCCGACGTGACCCGCGTTCCCATGGTGTTCCACATCGCCTCCGGTTCGTATGCCCCGGGCGACGGTTTCGAATCTTTGCGTCTCCCATCAGCCTCCATCGCCATCAAAGAATCGGCGACGTGTGCGTCGTCGAAGTTGTGCGACCGCGCTCGGTCGGAGCGCGACGTGCGGCTGAACATGAACAAAGGCTGGTTTTTCGTTAGGCTCGACGATTGTTTCCCGAAACTCGAAAAAGGCCCGCAGTCGTCGGGAAGGTGCGAGGTGTGCGAGGCAGCCGAGAACCGCTGCTTGCCCGTGTCGTACATATCGACATCAAATCCGGAGGAGTCACTGTGGCCGGCAACGCCGGAAGCGCCGAAGGGACGGGACGTGGTCCCGAACGACGCGGAAGCCACCATCGCGGTGAGAAGTCGAACACGCAAATGTTCGACACCTGGGGCGCGGCCTTTCAGAGTCGCGACCACGCGGTCACGACGGACGCGCGGATCAACGGTCGTGTGTTGTGTTGGACGACGACACCGTGGACGTGGAGCAGACGTTGAGGTGTACTGACACTAACACACACGATCCCGCGCCCTCGACGTGTGTTTGCCAATCGCACCCGCGCCCTCGATTGTCACATGTGCCCGATGCGGCCGAGTCGGTCGGCTGCCCACTCAGCTTCAAACATCGAAAGGTCAATTTTAATCGAAGGGCTGTAAACCCCTCAAATCGCCCGACCCCACACCCTACGCGTCTTGAAACGCTTTTTACGTGACTGCTCGCCTGTGAGCGTTACGGGGAGGGCGGTAGTGAGCACTTTCTGTTCAAGTCGCGTATGTGGGACTGGTGCTCTTCTTTCTGCTGAGGTGTTTTGAACTTCTTTGTCGTCAAATCCGAGAGAGTGTTTCACTTCGAGCGCGCTCCCCACACAACGCCGATGTCCCGATAGAGGGCCCTCTATCAACACCACACACACGCCTATGTCATTCCACGCCGGCGACGTCGCGTCCGCGATTTCGACCGCGCGCGCGTTGGCGCGCCCGCTTCTCATCGCGCTGCACCTGGTGGCCGACCCGACTTGTCCGAACCCAGCCTTTACCGAAATCGACGACGCGCGAAGTGCCGACCTGGACGAGGTTTGGCGACGTTCCGAGATTCAAAACGAGCTCTCTTCGCACTGGGTAGCGCTGCGTCTTGATGCGCCGACTTTGGTGCGTGGGGATCCAACGGCACCACCACCCGGAAGCGGTCACGGGGTGGACAAACACGCCGGGTTCATAGCCTTCGCGCAGATCTACCCCAACCACGCGGCGGTTTTGCCAAACGCGGTGGGCCTGAACCCAAACGACGGGTCCGTTTTGTTTGGACTGGCGGTCGGTCTTGGCGAAGGCACCAAAGGGACCTCTGGTCTGGACACGGACTGGGAAAGAACGCTCGCGAAGCTGGTGGAAAGCAGGCAGGCGTTCCATACGAAAATGGCCGCCGCGAATGGTACCGCCGCGAACGGCGACACCGCCGACGCCGACGCGGCGGACGCAAGCGGCGAACCGCCGGCGCCGGCGCCTCGCGGAACCCCGGAAACGCGTTTACCCACTGCCGCAGGCCACCTGTCCCACGACGGGTCGCGCCGGGTCACGGCCGGGGCAGGCACGTCCAAAAACACTCCTGAGAAAGAAAAAGAGTCTGTTTCCAAACCCGAATCAAAAACAAAAAACACCGTCGTCGCGAAGCCGGTGCCGATTGTCGCGCACCGCATCGCGGTTCGCGTTCGTTTGCCAAACGGCTCCACGGTGCTTGGGTCGTTGGCATTGGATGCGACAGTAGGGGACGTGCGTGCTTTTGTACGAAAAGAAACACCCGCTGGGGTGTTACTCGACGGGAACTTCGAGCTGTGGCAGACGTGGCCGAAGAGGGAACGCGTGGATTGCGACGGCGACGAAAAAACGCTCAGCGCGCTGGGGCTGAGGGACAGGCCCGCGCTGGAAGTCGTGCTGCCTTCGTCCAACCGTGCTTTAGGGTTTTCCGGAACGAGAGGTTTAGGGTTTGAGGGACACGTCAGCCCTAACGCCAACGCGCGCGACACCCCGGGCACACCAGCTCGCCGTTCAAGCACGTCAACCAACGCGGGTTTGTTAAATTACCTCGCGCAAGTGCTGCAGCGAGCGTGGGCGTTGCTGGGCGCGTTTCTGGGGCTCGGCGACGCGCCTCCGCTCTTGGGAGGCGAGACGGACGCACGGGACCGGCGGGTGGGTGAGGAAGCGCACACCGCCAACCTGGGGACGCAAAACGACGCCTGGGCGGCGGCGACACGAGGGGTGGGCGCGTCGCGAGGGAGAGGTGGTAACGCGGAGGCCTCCAGTTCGAAACCGGGCGGCGCGCGAACGGAAGAGAAAAAAGCCAAGCCCGCCGGCGCCGGGAACGTGCATACGTTGGGATCTACACAGACGGAGTCGGAGTCGGACCGGCGCACAACTTTCGATAACGGGAACTCTACCGTGTGGGGGGGGGACGGGAGTGATGGGGACGACGATGCGGGTGGTCCCGGGGGCGGGACGATGGACGTTTTTTGAATCGACGGCGGACGTGAGCGCGGGTAAATAGTAGGACGATTTTCGTCATTGTTTTACGCAAGAAGCCCCGTCATCACCTGCGTAAAGCCTTACCATCTACTCCCGCGCGATATCCCGCGCGCTTGCTTGGGATGTGGGGTACACCAGCACGTCGCATATCTGCACCCTCCCGGGCCTTGTCAACGCGTAGACGATGTTGTCCGCGATGTCCTCCGCAACCAGCGGGCCTCCGTACTTCATCCCGTGGTAAACGCCGTCCGCTTTTTGCGCATCGCCTTTAAACCGAACCGTCGCGAACTCGGTGTTCACGAACCCGGGGCTGATGCTTGTGACTTTGACCGGTGTGTCGAAAAGGTCCTTGCGCGCGCTTGTCGTGAACGCGTTAATCGCGGCTTTCGTGGCGCAATACACGCTGCCGCCGCCGTACCACTCGATTCCCGCGATGGACGAGATGTTCACGATGTGGCCTTGCGATTGGTAAAACAAAGCGTCAGTCTTCGTGATGTGTGTGAGTGTGAGTAATTAGCCAGAGTAATGTCACGAATACGTATAGTACACGTGGTGTCTCTCGTCTCGGAGACCGGTGTCCAAGCGATTGCTTTGGCACTCGCCGAACCGTCGGCGGGATTTTTTGGGAAAACCCAACGCGCGTACCTTCCCCGCGAGACACCATCCCTGGTGAAAACGCCCTCGTCGTGGCGACCACGCCCTTAATGTTCGCATCCAGCATCGTCGTGACGTCGTTCATGTCGTTTTCAGTCACCTTCGCGGTACCCAGCGCCCCCCCCGCGTTGTTGACCAAGATGGACACGTCCGCGAATGCCTTGGGGAGCGATTTCGGAAGCGCGAGCACGGCATCGGTGTCCGTCACATCCAACACGACGCAGTGCACCGTGGCGCCGTACCGCAAACGTAAGTCGCTCGCCAGTTCCTCCAGCCGCTCCTCTCGTCTCGCGGCGACCACCAAGCGACACCCCAGCTCAGCAAGCCTCTCCGCAGTGGCCTTGCCGATCCCAGACGAAGCGCCGGTGATCAACGCGCACCGGCCAAGCACGGGGACGGGGGCGTACAGCTCGCTGACCATGGGCGCGGGCACCGCGCGTGTGGTGGGGGCGGACATCGCGCGCGTGGTGTGTCGCGAAAGACGACGGACGTGGGGCGCAGAGAATCGAGTCGAACTCGAGAGGACGGCGCGCATGTACGTTTGACGAACGACCAAGGCGCGCGTGACGGCACCTCACGAGATTCGGCCAAGTGGCAAAGAACTCGGAAGAGGCATAAATTCCTTTCGTTTGACTTTGATCGCCAGTCTTGATCGTTCCCTCGGCACAAGGCGCCGCGCGTCAAGAGCCTCGCTACGGTCGCGGGCGAAGCTTGACGCGTACCTCACGGGACGATGCCGCCTCGCAAGGCGGCCGCGGCGGCCAAAACCCCGGCCAACGGTGGCGTCTCGGGTTTCGCGGCATCACCCGAGGCGCTTGAAGTCGCGGCCAAAGCCGCTTCCACGATGTGGTGGTGGGACCGCGGGAGCGGCGGTTGGCGCACGCGGGACGCGTTCGTCGCGCCAAGCAGTGGCACCAAGACTGCTGTGAAGGACGAAACGTGGACGCCGTGGGAAACGCTGGTTGATACCGGGGAGGCGCCGTATTTCCGGTGGTTCGCGGGCGGTTGGACGAACGCGTGTTTCAACGCGGTTGATCGGCACGTGCTTGACGGCCGCGGCGACGAAGTCGCGATGACATCGCTGCCCGAGGAGATCACAGTAAGTACACCGCGATGCGACGTGACACGACGTGAGCTGTTAGGCGCGGTCGCCACGGTTGCCGCCGTGTTACGCGAAACGCACGACGTGCAGCAATTCGACCGCGTGTTGTTTCACGCCCCCACGGACCTCACCCTGTGCGTGTACATGCTCGCGTGTCAAAGGCTGGGCGCGGTGTACAGCGCCACCGCCGTGGACGCGGCGATTGACGTTTTGGGTGACCGGATAGAAGACCTATCCCCGAAGCTGGTGATTTGCGCGCCGAATGGAAGTACGCAGCACGCGGGGGTTTCCATCGACTGCGCCGCGAAAAGCGGCGCCGCGATTGGCGCGAACGCGGCGAGCGGTGCGCCGCGACCTGAAAAACCAGCTCTGGTACAAATAGAACCGACCTGGGGTGCGTTTCACAAGAAATACGGACTGGAACGGTGGGGGGCGATGTCCGACGCTGAGGCGTTCGTGGAAGCCAACCCGGAGCAGGAGGCGGACGCGTCGTCGAAACCGCGAAAGAAGCAGAAGAAAGGCGTGAAGCTCGCCACCTGTTCGGCGCGACCGGTCGAAGCGGACCACCCGCTGTTCGTGAGCTACACCAGCGGCAGCACCGGGTCGCCCAAGGGCGTGGTGCACGGCCACGGCGGGTACGTCAGTGGGGTTTGCGAGAGCATGACTTGTGTGTTTCTAACCAAACCGGGCGAGGGGTGCGGGGTCACGACCAAAGGCGGCGGCATCCTCACCGTGGGCAGCGCCGGCTGGATCACCGGGCAGTCGTACCAGCTGATGGGTCCTCTTTTGGCGGCCGTGCGGAGCGTGTTGATGGTGGGGTCACCGGTGTTCCCGTCGCCGTTGAGGGCGTTTGAGACGATCGAACGAGAGAAGATCACGATTCTCAAAACGGGAAGCGCGGTGGTGCGGCAGCTCATGACCGATCCGTCTAACGTGGGAAAGCTGGATGGCATCGACACGTCGTCCCTGCGAGTGGCCACGTTCTGCGCCGAGCCGGTGAGCATCGAGGTGCACCAGTATGCCGCAGCGCACGTCACGAAAAACTTCATCAACAGCTACTGGGCCACCGAACATGGCAGCATGGTGTTTTCGCGGAACGTGTCGGTTCCCATCGCAACGAACGCTCCGGATACGAAAACCTGGCCGCTTCCCTGGGTTTCGGTGTCGATTTTACCCGAAACAAGCGACGTCATTATTACCGGGCCGTACCCGTCCCTGGCGCTCACGGTGTTCGGCGACGTGAGGCGGCTTGATTTGGCGAGTCTCGACGCAAGAAACTCGGGAAGTCGCGACTATGGAAACTTGCAGAGTAGTCGCGACGGAAACGTCTCGCGTGGTCGCGATGGAGGGAGATTTGTCTCGAGCTCGAAACCGTGGCGCGGTGACTTGGCGCGGTACGAAAGCTCGTACTGGCTAGTCGGGGCGAATGGGTTCGTCCAGGGGGACGTGGCAAGGGCGCACACCTCCGCAGGGAGTGGATCGAACGACGCTCGCTCCGGTTCCGGGACGAGAAAAACCCCCCCCGCGAAATCAAAAACCGCCACCGCAACCGCAACCGCAACCGCAAACAAAACCGCCTACACCTTCCACGGCCGGTCCGACGAGGTCATAAACGTGAATGGCAACCGGGTCGGTACGGAACAGATCGAGGCGTGTTTGTGGAATGTCGAGACTAACGGGTGGCACGTCGAGGGTACGTATTGAATTTCCCAAATCCCAACACTGTTTGCCCATACAAGACTGACACTTTATTTTATTTATCGTAAGACGTCTGCGTGGTCGGCGCGCCCGACTTCGTCAAGGGCGACTCGCCCGTGGCGTTTGTTAAGTTTCAGAAAAAAGGAGGGAACAACGGGACGGGACGTAAAATAGGTTCGAAACAGACCTCGAAAGAGTCTCAAACACTCACTAACAGCACTAACAGCAGCCACTCCATCGACTCCATCGACCTGGTTTCCTTCAAAGCGGATTGCGCGAAAGCGATTGCGAAACACGTAGGCGCGTACGCGAGTTTGGACCACGTGTTCGTGGTTGCGGATTTGCCCAAAACGGTGACGAACAAAACGTCGCGGAAAACGCTTCAAGTGCTGTTGCGGGGCGACACCGCGAGCGACACGAGCCTTGCAAGAAGGCACGTCCTTGTCCCCATCGCGAAGGCGGTTACGGAGTGGCGCAAACTAAACCTGGTGTCGTCACACTCGCTTGACTTGCGAAAGTACTGGGCGAAATACACCGTCGACGAACACTCGGTGCAAGGCCGGCCGATCGTGCCGGGCGCCGGGTGGCTGTGCCTTTTGAGTTGCGAAACTCAGTCCCTGAAACTGCAGGACGTGGCGTTTATGCGCGGGGTTTTTTCGCCATCGCAAACCGTGGTGCTCACGAAACGGCGCAAAGCGCTGCAAGCCACCGTTGGAACCGAGGTTGTGTTAAGGGCGAGCGTGGGTGGCGGCGCGGCTGCGCCGGAGACGATCGGGCCGCGTTTGGGTTGGGGGCCGTCAATAGACGGAACGGGAGACGGGACGCGTCACGCGAACAACTCAAAAAACAATCGCAACAGTGGCGGCACGAAACGGAAACCGACCGACCAACCACCACCGGGGGATGTTCCTTCACCTAAACGAGCGAAGAAACAGCCACACCCCGAACCAATACCCGCGGACCGCGTGCTGGTCACCGAGGAAGCCACGCGTGACCAGCACTACCGGCGGTGCGCGGCGTTGCGTTTGGAGTACGCCGGGTCGTACCGCGCGGTTCAAAACGTGGTGTGGAGTGGGCACGTTTTCAAGGCGCAATGCACGGGCACGCACCTCGCCGCGGTGTTGGACGCGGGTCTGCAGGTGGTTTGCGCGTCCATACGAGGCGCGACTTTCATTCCAGTCGCGGTGAAGGAGTTCCACCTGACGCGGTTACCGGACGAGTTCGCGTTTGCGTTTTCAGGGTTGGGTTCTGGAAGCGGTTCTGGCAGCGGTTCAAACGAGTCAACTATATACGTGCATGGAGAGATAATCGAACAACACCCGGAGTACTTGATCGCGGATTTGCGGTACGAGATGGACGGTACCTTCGCCGCGATGGGCCGCGTGCGTTTCGCGCGGGTGGAAGGCGTCAAGCCGCGGGAGCAGCCGGAGAACCGTCGGTCGGAACGGGACGCATTGGGAGCGAGGGCGCAGACGCTTGACCCGAAAACTTCACTAGCGCGTCTGCGCCAGCTCACGGGCGAGCAAAGGGTTGAAGCCGTCAGGAGCGTGATTCGGTTCACCGTGTCTGATTTGACGGACACGGATGTTGATTTCGACAAAACGGTTTTCGACAACGGCATGCACTCCCTGAACGCGGTGGAGTTGCTGTCGCGGGTGAACGACGCCCTCGGTACGGGCGTGACCACGAAGTTGGTCGTCGCGGACGCGCCCATGAGCGCGTTCGCGGAAACCGTCGCGGAACACGCGATGACGTACGAATCACCCGACGTGGACGACCCGAGCTCGAAGCCGTTTCCCAACGTGGATTACGACACCCTGAACGAGCTCGTGCGGTTACGACTCGCGGGCAAAACCGTCGGGGTCACCCCCTACGTGTTCCTCGCGAAGTACTTTGCGTGTACGTATTGGGGCTTTCCCAAATCCAGGCACTGGTTGATGCTCTGTATGGAGTGCAGTTACGCAAGTCTTACCACTACAATAAGTGCACCAGAGTACAAGACTGTTTGCCCACCGTATATAAATCGCCCATCACGAGAATCAAGACTGACCTTTTTCTTTTTCACAAACAGACAACTGGTTCAAAAAGGCGTTTCAGTTTTTCCGAATCGGCGGCCCCGCGTTCGTGCTGAATCCGCCGAAATCTATTGACCTCGGTGTGGAGGTATCCATGAACCGCCGAGTCGAGTTCCGTGACATCGACATGAACCAGCACTACACCGTGGAGATGATCGTGGCCCGATCAGTTGACGGAGTAGAGCAGCTCATGGCGAAAACCGGGTTGTCCCACGTCGAGCTTTATTACAAGTACGTATGCGCGTTTCCCAAACTCGCCACACTGTTTTACCTCTAACGCTGGTGACTGTTTGTCCATACATCGCCCAATACACGACGTTAACCACTTTTCTGTATCAATCACAGACGCAACCTCTTCGCGGCGAAGATTCAAAGCACGTTTCACAAAGAACTCGCGCTTGGGGACAAATACTTCATCAAAACCAAAATCACCAAAGTCGCCGGGGCGCTGATGGACATTCGCGTCGCGTTTCTGGACAAAAACAACGTGTTGTGTTTCGAGATTCTGTGGACCATCTTGATCGTCCTAGATTCCAGAAAAAGAGTGCTGCTGGATTGGGAAAACGTGGATTTGATGGAGGGGAAACGGTTGTTGGCGGGGCCGGGGAAGGACCGGATCGAAGCCCCAGCCACGCCCAAGAAGAGGAAAATTTTGGAGACTGAAGACGGAGACGAGGAGTAGGGGCGGGGTCGATACTTGCAGAAACGAGTGCGTGGGGGTGTGGGTATTTTTACCATTACGAGATAATACTTGACTTGAACAATACAACGCCTTCGGAGATACTACTTGCTTCCTCCCTTTCTCCCTCTACTCACGTAATAATACTTCCCATCACTCCGCCGCTTCACTTTCCTTTGGAAACCTCCGTCCTCTGAGGAAGCTCCAGTACTCGGCGTTGAGTAACGCCGCGCCCCACGCGCCGCGCGCCACGTTGTTGACGACTACACAGAAGGTCACGTCGAAAAGGTCGTCGGTGGTGTCGATGTTCCCCACCACGATTGACATGCCGTTTTCGAACTCGCAGTCATCTTTCGGCCGCGGCGTGCCTAGCCGGGGCGGGCGGTCGATTGCGTCGGCGGATCGATCGTCGTCAACGGCGACGTCCAACGGCTTTACCCGAATCAACCGCGTGGGCTTGCTCGGCAACGGCGCGTCACGCAGCGGGTCGAACTCCACGAACGCGTCGTGGATCTGTTGAGACGTTGGTTTTTCCACTCCAGGCTCGCGTTTTTTAAACGAAACCCGGATATCCACCAGGTGTCCTTTCTGCACCGGCACGCGGTAGGCGGCTATCGAGATCTTACCAATGGAGGGCATGATCCGCCGCAACTCCGCTTTCTGGTACTCCCCCGTGCGCTCCACGGTTCCTTTCAGCGGGTACACGTTACCCATGACCAACTCTTTGGGGTACTTCGCGTCTCCTCGGCCTGAAAGGGACTGAAACGTGGTGATGCTCACGTCACAAACTCCACCGAACTTCGCGTCAAGCGCCCGCAGCGCAATCGCCACGCCGCAGGTCACGCAGTTTGGCGACTTGACCAGCGACGTCGAGTCCCACTCCGGGTTTTCAAACGAGTTCGCAACCGCCAACCGCAACACCTCGGGGTTGGCTTCCGGTACCGACAGCGGATTGCGGAACTCGAACCGCGCGTGCGGCGAAATGGAAAACACCTTGATACCGCGGGCGCCCAGTTCGTCTTACGACGGGTAAAACAAGATGTCAGTCTCGAGCCTTGCCGTACGGCGTACAGTACGGGCAAACAGTCTACCTGTGATGCATGCAGTACACTTCCTTTTAACGACGGCCGTGTAGTCACGTAGGAGCAGTAAACGCCGTGCCTGGATTTGGGAAAGGCCCAACACAATACGTACCTTCGACGGCGCCGTGTTCCGGCGCGATGAAGGAAAGCGCGATTTTGCACTTGTTTTCCAAAAGCACCTCCGCCAAGGATTGCACCCGCACGGCCATGAACTCTTCAGGGAAGTTTTGCGGTTTCCAAAGATCGCTCCCGTAGTGCTCCACCAGTGCGGCTTCTTTCTTTTCGAACACCACTGAGAAAGGTTTCCCTATAGTGGCGCTGCTGCCCACCACCGCGCCTAGCTTGAAAGTCGGGTGGTGTAACAGGTGCAACGCGACGCTTCGCCCGACGTACCCGGTGCCGCCTATTATACACACCGGCTCTCTGGTGTCGATTTCTTGGTTTGATGACCCGTCCCCGGCAGTCGCTTTCGCGCTTTCGCGGTACACCGATTTCTCCAACTCGGGATGCACGTACGCGCTTCCGCAGGCGTGGCACACCGTGCCGCACTGGAACCGGCCTTGGCTCCGCGCTTCCGTGATCCACCGCTCCAAGCACGTAAGATGGACGTTTGATCTTTCGTCCCGGCACGCGCAGGGCGTTGGTTTCAAGAAATCGTCAAGCCCGTTCGCCTCGCACGTGGTTTCCCAGCAAATCCGGCACACCGCGGTTGAGGTGACGCACGACGGACCGAGGACCTGCATGACGGACGAATGCGTGTTTTGCGACCCGCGACACACACCAACCGAAACTCGGGTCACGAGGCGCGTTAGCGTTCACGGCCGTGGGCCTTGGTCACGCCAGCCCTCGACTCTTCGTCAACCGCGGACCACGGGCCGGGTCGAACACCGTTCCGCGCGACCGTCCGCGCGCAGCCGCTCGGTTCCCGCGTTCGCCGCTCGCGTGCGCACGCTCCAACGTCTGACCGAGCGCACCGAGCCTCCCAGGATTTTAATGCAAAATTCCAAAATATTCATAGTGACTACCCCAATCAAGCCGTGAATTAACGTGATTTAGCGTGAGGATTGATAGGAACAACCTCCGGTCGTTTTTCACCTATCAACGCTCGCTATATGTCGTAAATTGACGGCTTGATTGGGGTAGTCCATCTCAAAACCTATCAAGGATGCTTTTGAAAGGCAAAAATGCCTTCGTGTGTCGTCAACGGGGTATGGTTGGTTGGAAGTGTGACGGCGAGATGTATTCCTCCTCGCCGGCACGTTGTTGACAGTTTGACAGTTTTATCTATTGTTTCAATATAGAGTATCTTGTAATTCTGAACTCCGAGACTTCAAGAACCCCCTGAATGAAACTCGAGAATAAAGTGTCAAAGTGTCAAAGAAGCACTGTCCTCCTCGCCGGCACGTTGTTGACAGTCTGGCCGTTTTATCTATTGTTTCAAAATAGAGCGTCGGAGTTTGTTATGGCGTAGGTTGCATTCATGAAGTCAGGCCTACTTCAAACAGGGGTCGGGCCATACCTGGAGCGAAGCGACCACAAACAACGCCAAACTTCGGTTAGTCGCCTTCGGCGTGTCACCGCACACCGGCAGACATCGTCGCTTTTCTGTGGGTTGAAGGAGTAACGAAGTACCGAAATTTCCGAACTCTATCTTATAGAATTCGTGGAATCTTGGAAATACGCGACCCTCCGAGAGAAAGTCGTGTTTCGGTGGAAACCACCGGACGACGACACTGTTTTCTCTAGACTAGGAAACACGCGACCCCTCCGAGAGAAAGGTGGTGTTCCGTTAAATCCTCGTGGCTCGTTCTTCCGGCGACTCCTTCACTTCGAACTGTGCTCGAGCACACAGCAGCCTCAGAGCGCCTTTCGAGGCAACCATCTAACTTTCCCCACCCTGCTGTGCGCCTTTTCTTTAAGCGCGCCTCCTCCTGTTCCTACCAGGACTCCCTGAGTTCAACCAGCGAAAAGCGCTGCGGTGTGCCGCGCATACCGATGGCTTGAACTCAGTACATCGCAAACCGTGCGCCGCGGGCGCGCTTGGTCTGAACGTCAGCGACCAATGCGACGGGACGGATGAAATAAAAGCGTGTGCGGCGAAGATGGTGTGATGATGGATGTGTGGCAATAATACGTAATACAGTCAAACGCATCGCTTGTGTACACGTCTATCCATTCCTAATTAGTTTGCATTATTAGCTTCTCGCATCCCTAAATCACGCCTCCTTCGCACCTCTCGGCGACCGCCTCGGCGGTGTTTTTTTCGTGTCCCCCTTTTCCGTTCGCAACACCGCGTTCAACAGATACCGCCCGCTCAAGCCGTCGAACACAAACCGAGCCCAGTCCCTCCATCCCGCCTTGGTTGTCGTCGCATCATTGGCACCAGAACCTTTCCCCGTCGCGTCACCCGACGATGACGCGCTTCCGAACAGCGACGAAGTCCACGCCAGGTACGCCGCGATGATCCCGGAGAAAAACAAAAGCCACACGCGCATGGGACACATCGCGTTCCCGACGGCGGCGCCTGGACGTGGCCTGAAGCGCACTCCGTGCCGTGCCGCGCGCGGCGACGTGTGGAGCCGAAGAGAAGAGCCTTGTAAAGTTTGCGAGTGCTTCACCGGGGGTGGCGCGCGCGTGGTTGTGGCGCGGCCAGGACGAAGGTTCTCCTGGGAAGACGTGTTTTGTTCCGAGGGAAACTGCGTTTCGAAAAAGCCGATGAAACTGAATCGGAACGTTCGAGAAAAAATACACCTCAAAGCTACACTCCCCTCTTCGCGTGGACGACACACTCGTGGAGACGATCGTCGGCTGCGTGAGAGAAGGGAAGCGGCGGCGGGGAGTGGATGTGTTAGGCGAGGTGAGGCGGGACGAGCGTCGCGAAGGGAATCGGCGTCCAGGAGGGGAAGCGAGGCGGGACGAGAGGGGAAAAAGGCCTGGCGGAGAAGAGCGTAGAGGGGGAAAAAGAAGACAGACGCGACGACGCACCGCCCTGGTCGCGGCCTTTCGAACTTTTCACCGCACAGCACACACTGCAGACAAAATCGGGCAAAAACCGCACCTGTCGGAAAAATTCCAGAGCTTCGCTTGGTGAGGCTCGGAATGATTTTCGTTTTCATTTTCATTTCTTGTTCTACTCTCATTTTTTTTTCAACCCTCATTTTTTTTGTAAAATCGTAAAATCGTAAAATGGCTTGTGTCCAGTCTCAATTTAGGACATAGCGAGCGTTGATAGGTGAAAAACGACCGAAGGTTGTTCCTATCAATCCTCACGCTAAATCACGTTAATTCACGGCTTGATTGGGGTAGTCCGCTGCTTGATGACGGCGGAAGGGCGGATACACGAGTCTTTTTTCCCGTCGGCGGCGCACCTGCAGCGCAGACCCCTCGGCGTCGTCGTCAGGCCAATGATCGGCGCGATGCCCTTCGCGACGCGCGGCGCGGTGACTGCCACGCCTGTGCGCGTTGCGCGCGCCTCCGTTTCCGCCGCAGATGCCGGTGCCGCGGTCCCCGCTGGTTTGACCCACCGCCATTCGCGATTCGGCGGGGCCACGTCTTCGTTCCAGAAGACGCGGTCGTCCTTGGCTTCCCGACGCCAAGGACGAGTCGCCGTTTCTGTCACCACGCGCGCCGCGGGTCCCTCTTCTTCGAAGATCGCGCGCACCAACGATGACGACACGAGGCCTTTCTTCGATTCCAAGGAAGCCAACGACATCACGGGGTACGCGAACTTCAAATCTCGGGCTGATTTAAAAGACGCCGCGCTGGTGGACCGGCACAGCGCGCCAGTCGCGCCTTTGAGTCAGTCGTACCAACAGACCTTGCGGCGAAGCTTCACCGTGTGCGGCCTCGGTTTGCACTCGGGCACGGTGGAGACGGTCCGGGTGTGTCCCGCCTTCGCGAACGAAGGGCGGTACTTCGTGCGGGTGCCGGTGGGCACGATTCCGGACGACGCCGCGAAGGACACCGACGGCGCCGCGTTCGACCGGAATGGCTTGACGGACGAGGAAACCGAGGATTTGGTGCTGGAGCAGCTGCGGAGCATGCTTGGTAATGGCGACGAAACGAAGGATGGATCGAAGGCACGAGCGGAGGCGCTGCGCACGAAAACGCGGGCGGCGGCGGAATCGGCGGGTGCGTATTGCGGAAACAAAAGCGAACGACGAACCGCGGCGGCCGTGGAATTGGTGCAGGACGACTTGAGGCTGAGCACCAGGTTGGGTCTCGTATCTGACAACGAAAATACCGTGGGTACCGTGGAGCACCTGTTAAGTGCACTGGAAGCCCTGGGCGTGGACAACGCGCGCGTGGAAGTCGAGGGAACCGGCGAGGTTCCCATTTTGGACGGCAGCGCGTACCCGTTTTGCTACCACGCCAGCCGCGTCGGGTTGGTCGCCGCGGCCACAGAAGGTACTAACACTACGACTGACACTCAGTCGTACAATTCCGCCGAAACCACTCCGAGGATGGCCTGGAAGCTTACTGAGTCTATTACAGTCACGGAAGGCGACGCGTTCATCACGCTGAACCCCGATGCGGTGACGAAGGTATGTATTTCCCAATCACCACATTCCGCCGACTGATTGCCCATACGACGAGACTGACACTTTCTTTTTTATCTCTCAGCTTACCTACGGAATAGACTTTTCGTACAAGTCGAGGGCGATTGGCAAGCAGTGGGAAAGCTGGACACCTTCGGAGGACGGCTCGTACGCCGACGTCTTGGCGAGGGCCAGGACGTTCGCCACCATGTCCGACGTCATGGCGTACTTCAGAGCAGGGTACATCAAAGGAGGGGTGGAGCACTGCGCGCTCATCGCGAATGGGGATTCGTTCTGGAACCCGCCCATGTTGTTGCCACACGAACCAGCGCGGCACAAGCTCGTTGATTTAATAGGCGACCTCGCCCTGCTCGCGGAGCCGGGGCACGCGGGGGTACCAGTAGGGCACATCGTGGCGTACAAAGCGGGGCACAACCTGCACGCCAAGTTCGGAAAGGCGGTCAAGGAGGCTATTGGTAACGGGAAAGCAACCCGGGTGCCGGCAGAGATGTGGGCGCGGGAAATCGGGCCGCAGGCGAACGACAATGAAGTGAAAAGCATGATGGACGTTTTGCCGGTGGATGGGGCGTAAAGTTTTACTCTTTTGCAAAGACTCTTTTACGCTTCTTTACGCAACAGACCGCGACTGTGTGCTCACGCGCGAAAGAGAAAGAGAGGGAGACTTGTGCTTGTTGTCATCTGAAATTAGGACTGCATACTTATCTCTGATGGCCAAATGGCCAAAAGCGCGAAAAACCAAAAGCTAAACGCGCGTGTGTTTTACAGGCCGTCGTCAAACCTGAAGTAGCCGCGGATGGTGAAGGGTTCTTGCTTGATTTCGGGCTCCAGCTTGATCTCGGGCTCGAGCTTGATTTCCGGTGAACTCTCCGGCTCGCGCTTGACCCGCTTCGAACTCGGCGGAGCCGCGCGTGCCGCTTTGCACGCCGCGCACCTGGTCTTCCGCTTGCCGTGGGGGCAACCGCTGCACGCCACGCAGTTGCTTTTCTGCTTGCCGTGGGGGCAGGGGTTGCACACAACGCAGCATTTTTTTAGCTTCCCGTGGGGGCAGGGGTTGCATACCGTGCAGCTGAGTTTCAGCTTGCCGTGAGGGCAGGGGGTGCACGCCGCGCAGTTGGCTATCAGCTTGCCGTGCGGGCAGGGGTTGCAGTCCGCGCAGCTGCTTTTCACCCTGCCGTGAGGGCAGGAGTTGCACGCTGCGCAGTGGCGTTCCAGCTTCCCGTGAGGGCATGGTTTGCACTCCTTGCAGCTGTCTTTCTGCCTGCCGTGCGAGCATCGCTTTCGTATACGCATCCTTCGTTCCCCACCAACCTCGCGCGCCGCGATGTGCGGCCGTGCCCGCGAAGAGCGGGGACGTCGTCTTCGAAGTTCGTCTGGGAAGAGCCGAAGAGCCGAAGTCGTTGCGAAGCCAAATGGCCAAAATGGCAAAATTCTCCAGTGGGCATTTAGTTAGGCTTATCCAAAGAAGATCCCGAATCGTTTTGTGGAAACGATTTTCGACCGCGTTTTTGTTTGAATGATTTTGTTTTCGCGTGCGATCTCCTTCTGTTTTGCGCTTTTTGGCAACAGGCGTCCGGCGCCGCGCGCGCGCGTCCTCACAATCACACGCGCTGCCCCCCCCACGCGCGCGATGAGCGCCCGTACCGGGTGGAAGCGCGATGCGGAAGGTCGGATGTTGCGGTCCTTGTCATGCGAGGTGATCATGAGCGACGAGCAGCCCAGCATGCTGCTCGATAAAGTTCCCGCGCACGTGCTGCGAGAGGTGTTTGGGTTTCTGGGTGACTCGGATTTGGCGAGCGCGGAGGCGACGTGCGCGACGTTCCGGCAAGCCGCGCGTTCGGAAAGTTTGTGGCGGAAACAGCTGGCGAACAAGCTCGGGGACCAGGCGAACATCGTGCTGCCCGAAAAACTCCCGTACGAAAGGTTCGTGCTCGCCCCCGGCGTACCTCGCGAACGACCGAATCTTGTGCTTTTCTCGTTTGACACGCCCAGCCGTGCCGCGCGTTTCCCCCTCGCACCTCGCTGACCTTCACCCTCGCGTTTAGGTACTATCACGGCGACATCGTGGAGGAGCCCGCGTGGAAGAGCATGTTCAAGTTCTGGATGGACCCGAAGCCCAACTCGTTCACGTGGAACGAAAAGGCGAGGGGAGAAGGTACGCGTACCCCTGACACCCCCATTCGATTCTGCCCTCGCGCGCGCGCCGAAAAACGCCAAACCGCCATTCCCAACCGCTTCAATGCGCCTCTTCTTGACGCCCCCGATTCCTGACAAACCCACCGAGCCCCCTCCCTTCACAGAAATCGACCACTCCAGCAAGTTTGCCGCGCGGTACCTGCACCGGTGCACCGCGGTCGGGGTACGTCGCCCACCAACTCCCGCGCCCCTCGACCGGGCGCCGCACTTTTTTCTCCCGCCACGTGTCTGACTCGCCGCGGTTGTTGGCGCGGAGGCAATCTGGTTCGCGCGGTCGCGCGGTTTTCGGCTCGAGGTTCTCACTTTCAGAAAGTTCCAGAAACAGCGTCCAGAACTTTTGGTTTTTCTTTCTTTCGACACTCGCGCTGTCGCTCACCTCATCCTTCCTTCCCGTATCTCTCCTCTCTCCTCCCACTCCTGTGTCACCCCCCAAAAGGATGGAAACAAAATTCTGCTCTTCGGAGGCCAAGGCAGCGGCGCGGACTTTTTCAACGACCTGCATCTGCTCGACCTTTCCAAAACGCCGCTAGCATTGGAGCAGCTGCACGCCGCCGGCGATCCCCCGTTTCCGCGCTGCAGCGGAACCCTAACCACGGTTTCCGTGGCGGGTTTACCCGGGATGGAAGTCGTGGCGCTTTTCGGAGGCTCTCAAGGGTTTTTCGAGGGGTTCTCGAACTCGCTTTGCATTTTGCAGGGGGACGAAAACACGCCGATCGCGAGCGCGGCGAGCACGCACCGCGGGCTGACGTGGGAAGAACCCACCGTGGTCGCGGCGAGCGCCGCGAACGGGGTTCCGGACGCGCGGTGGGGACACAGCGCGGTGGCGTGGCGCGGGAAGCTCATTTTGTTCGGAGGCTCGAACACCCAGCACTGCTTCAACGACACCTGGGTGCTTGACGTGGGGGTGTGTGCTGATAAGGGCGGCGACGACCCGGCGGCGGCGCGCGCGAACGTCGGCGATTTAAAAAAAAATCCCTCCAGGCTCGTCGCCACGTGGTCCAAAGTTGACATCTGCGAAACGCAAAGGCCACCATCGCGAGCGGGGCAGACCGTGTCACTGGTAGGCGACTCCCTGTACGTGTTCGGCGGGTGCCACATCTCGGACGTGTTCAACGACCTGTGGACCCTGGACTTGCTGGCGTCGAAACCGGGGTGGCGGAAGCTCACCGTGGCGGTACGTATTTCCCACCCAACACATTCCGCCTCTGCGATTGCCCATACTCGTACCAGAAGGGACTATTACGACCAGAAGGGACTGTTCCCTCGGACTTTTACCCTGAATGTTTACTCATACCAATCCCTCATACTCGTCACGACCGACTGACACTTTTTCTTTCTCAATCAGGGAACGGCGCCGGCGCCGCGGGTGGGGCATGCCGCCGTGGTGCTGGGGGACAGGATCGTGTACTCCGGCGGCCGCGGGTCGCCCGCCGCGGGGAGCAGCGGCACGTACGCCACCGCGGACCAAGGCCTCGCGACGATGCAGGGCCTAACGTTCTTCGAAGGCGGGTTCGCCATGCTGGACGTGCGCCGAGGCACCTGGATGCCGATCCAGCACCCGCGCCGGGGCGGCGAGGGCCCCGGCCGGCGCGGCAGTTTGGCTGGGGTTTTCCTTGACCCGCGGGAGTCGAACGTCATCGGGGTGGACAACGACGTGACGATGACGGAGACGTCCGCTGGGGTGTCGCAAAGTCACGACGAAAACGACGTCGATGGGGTTGACGGCGTGGAAACCGCGGCGGGCAGCGCGAACACCGGCGGCGCTCTCGTGTCGGGGCCTCCCGAGGATAGCAAGCGCGTGTGGGAGCACAGAACCGGGCACGTCATGGTCCCCGCGCCAGAGGGGCTGCTCGTGATAGGAGGTTTGGCGTACAACGGCGAGTTCCAAAACGACGTGCAGCACATCAAGGTTTTTTGAAATTGGGGGTTGGTGTTTGGGAGGGACGAATAAAGGATGAGATGTTTTGGGGATGGGCACTGTTATGAGAGTTTCACGGGAGAACTCGCGATGACGCGTTAGCGACCGCGAGGATACCTTTGCGGGCTCCATTTATTTTTTGCGCGAGCGATTTAAGACCGCTGCCGCTGATTACTGACGAGGTTATTTATCATCTCGTTGGTAACTCAGCGTGTCTCTACGATCGACGAACTCGCGCCACTCACAGAATGTGATGAACACTATTTCTATTTGAATAATAATTCGAGACGACGTAAATAATTCGGCTTCTCTTCCTGTTATAACTACTCATGACTTCGCTTTTCTTCCTTTTAAGTTCAACTACTCATCTCTTCCTTTCGGCTATTACTCGCCGTGCTTTTTTCTCACGACTCGCCCGTTTCGAACCCCGCGGGCGTCCCCAACCCTTTGCTCACGATCGCGATGGCTTTGTACCGAAACCCCATCCCGGGTCCGATTCCCGCGCTGTCTTCCGCGAGCTCGTCCCCGCCCACCAACCGCGCGCACCTGGCCCGGTAAAAAAGAAAGTGTCAGTCACTCGTAATGTGTATGAGTAAACAGTCAGGGCAGAGGTAATAGTCCCTTCTGGTACGAGTATGGGCAATCAGGGAGGCGGTGTGTGGTGGGTGGGAAATACTTACGCGTCGTACACCCGTTCCGCTTGTGTTGTCGTCTCGCACTGGTCAATCAACGTGTGCAGCCGTTTTTCAATCCCCAAACCGAACAGAAGGTCTCGCTGCGAAACCGGGCCGTGACTCGTAACCCCGCCCCCGGTTGGGTCTCGTCTTTGAACGACCTGCCGCATCGCCCCGAAATCAACGTACGTGCTCAAATCGCTGGTCCCCGGGTCCTCCAACACGTCCACGAACTTGTGGTCGCGAATGGCTTGCAGGGACGCGCCGATTGGGCCTGGCACGATTAACAAGAAAGCGTCAGTCGATCGTGATGTGTGTGAGGGATTGGACAGAAACCATAGTGTGACTTCGTAACTGTTACCACGGTAACAGGTACCAGTACGTACGAGTAAACATGAGACGGGTAATCGGGCCGATCAGGGAGGCGGTGTGTGTTCAGTGGGAAAGTTCCTCACCTTCCTCGCCGTAGTCAATCGCCAACGCGGCGCCGCCGTGTTTCTCCACCCTCTCCGCGACGCGTTCCCAAATCGCCAGCGTTCGCGGGCTGATCTCCAGCTGTCGCAGCCCTTCCTTTTCTTCGGAAGGCAAGCCATCCAGTCGCTTTGGTATCAAAAGCGCGCCCGCGGGAGTCAACCCCGGGGACAAAACCATCTCGAGCGCGCCTTTTCGGGGCGGGTTTTGGTCTTCGTGGTTTGATTTTGAATCGTCTTTTGATTCGCTTTGACTCGCCCGCGACGCGACAGGTAACGTCCTTCCCTCCTTACCCCCATGCCCCGCGCTCCCCCGGATCGCCACCAGCCTTTCGCACCACCCCCGTTCTGTTCTGGTGAACTGATGAACAGGCATGGCGTCGAAGAACTCGTGCGCCAACACGATACTCGGCCCACCCGGAACCCCGTCCAGGGTTTCGTGCCACTCCACCCTGATTGTAAAAGCCGAAAGTGTCAGTCGGTATGACGCGTGTGTATCCGGGATTGGTAGTACGTAAACAGTCGTGGTACAGTCCTCCGGGAATGCGCCTTTCTGGTCGTAACCCGTCCAAGACGCAGGACGAGTACGTCGCGATGTATGGACAACAGTCACCAGCGTTGGAGGTAATATCGGGACGGCGGAGCGCGGCGGGTGGGAAAGTTCCGTACCGGACGTTGCCAAACTCCGAAAAACCGAAATCCACGGCTTCCAACCCGAGCTCCTCGGGAGTCGAACCGTGCGCGCCAGGTTGGTAGGGAGGAGGTTTACCACCTGGAGCTGGAAGTCCATCAGTTGCCGTGCTATGACTAGTGCTATTTTCGGTACTGTCGCCAGCAACAACCCCCGCCATCGGGTTCTTGGGAACCCGCACGCGTTTGATTGATTTCTTCGCCCCTTCGCTTCGCGCGTCATCCGAACACGAAGACGCGCCGTCTCGCCCAGAGCTGCATCGCAGTTTTTCCCGCTGCGTCGCCCGGTTTTTCGGGGACACCTCCACTAGGTGCACGGTCACCGCGGCCGTGAACTCGGGAAACACGGAAGTACCTCGTAACAAGTCCGCCATCAACGTACCTCTTCCCGGGCCTAACTCGATCAAGTGACATTCTTTCGGCGACCCCATCGTTTTCCACTGCCAAACCGCCCACGCCCCCATCAGCTCGCCGAAAACCTGGCTCACTTCGGGGCTCGTGATGAAGTCCCCTTTCTCACCAAACACGTCACGGTGCATGTAGTACCCGAACTCGGGGTGGGTCAAGACTTCCTGCATGTACTCCGCCACCGTGATTGGGCCGCCGCGGAAGTTTATGATGGACGCGAAGTGTTTCTCCAGGCCAACCAAGTTTTTCGTGGCCGGATTCGACCCTCCATGTGCGTCGTCGATCTGGCGGAACAAACCCGTGCGGTCGATTGCGATTTCCAAATCTCGCCGCGTGCTTCCATCGGGATCGGTAACGTCCTCGCCGGTGCTGCCCCAGCCGTGTACCTCGACCGAACCGCTTCCTGAAGTGCTCGGCTCATCGTTCGACGACGACGACGACGCGAACCGAGCGCCCATTGGGAGCGTGGATTCGCGACGCGAGCGTGTCGCGACGTACGCCGGATCCACCGTCCATGTCCGAGACACACTCCTCGTCCCAACACGGCGTCCGCCGGCCAACGCCGCGCCGAAAGCGGCGCGCGCCAGCCGTCGGAACCCACCCATCCGCGCGGCGTGGAAGCAACAATGCTCAAAGTTTTCTGTGCCGAGCGGTTTTAGCAGGTTTTGGGAAATTAGGCTTGACGGGTAAAGTTTTGGATTAGGTCGTATGGGTATACAGTCTGCTACACGTCTGTTTTTGGTGCCGTTCTCAGGAGTGGATTATTTCGCTGACTCGCCATCTCGCGGGTCGTGAGAGCACGGCACAGAGACACGCGCGTGGACGGCGCGCGCGTTGACTTGACTCGGGTCGAGTTACGCAACGAGCGGAGCACTTAGGGTTTTTCGGATCGCGCTTGTTGGGTGCTGGCGGGTGAGTCACGCGTCGTCCTTCCCGAGGCGTGACGAAACTTAGCAAAAACCTTCGAGCCCCTGAGGCTTTTGGGTCATCGGGTCGTCTTGGGCAACACGCACGGCTCGTTGGCTGGGAGTCGGGGCTTCGTGACCGCTAGTGGGATGTCCGCCCTAGTTGCCGCGCATGTCGCGCCTTCCGTCGCGCGATCGCGCACCAGCGCAGGGGCGTCGTCATCGCTGGCAAGGCAAAGCCCCGCCTGGATGGGGTTGGGGTTAGGTGCGGGACGCAAAAAGGTTCGGCGGCTGGGACGCGAGACGGGTGGCGTTTCCAGCCCGCCCAAGCGCGCGCTGGGCGGACGCGCGGTGCGTCGCATTTTCGCGACCGGCCTTGTACCAGGAACCTCAGGCCACGACGACGAGTTCCATGACCAACTCACACACCGCCCGCACCCACGCGCGCCATCCGTGGTTGCCAACGCGGTGAGCAACCCGAGCGGGGTGCAAACCGTGGATGAGTTCCGTGACCGGGCTGCGGGAGCAGGGGGTTTTTCTTCGGATTCTTCTTCAGGGTCACGGCCGGCGCGTAAAAAAAATGGAAAGTTCGTACCGACGCAAACGCGCGGACGACGCGAAAGCCACCCACCGCTGGATCCAGCGCACATGGAAGGGGTGAAACAGGGGTGGCCTCTTGCGAAGCTTTTGGAGTCGCTTCCCGTGATTCCCGTTTTTGATGAGTCTGAAGATTGGAACGGCGAGAAGACGGAGCGGGGACGCGCAGGCGGCGATGGGCAAAAACAAAAACGTTCCGCGAAAAAGATGCCGTTCGCGGACGCGCAGAGCCACATGCGCCTGTACGAAACCCTGGTGGAAAGTGGCCGGTTACACAACGCACTGGAGTTGCTTCGGTTGTTACGAGGCTCTGGGATCGACAACTTGGGCCAGAAAGTCTCGCACAAGAACTTCCTTCGGCAATGCGCCAAACGGGAAGCCGTCGCGGTTGCGTTTGAGTTTGTCTCCTTCGTCGGCGCCAAAGACGTGCGGTTGTACAACATGTTGCTCAGCGCGTGCGCCAGGGCTGGTGACGCGAGGGCTGGTTTCGCCGCGTTCGTGCTGATGTACGACGCCGGAGTCGCGCCTGACTGCAGAGCATACACCACGTTGATAAGCGCGTGCGGGAAATCGGGCGACGCCGAGAAGGCGTTTGAGACGTTTCGCCGGATGGAGATGGACGGCGTGGCGCCCAGCGTGGTGACCTACGGCGCCCTGATGGATGCGCTTTCAAGAAGAGTTTTGGAGCTCACCACGGAACGGAAACGACGCGGCGCGGGTGGCGGCGGCGCCGCGCAGACGTCTTTGACGAACGCGAACGACCCTGTCGCCCCCGCCTCTGCCGAGGATCTGACAAGTGAGATTTCGCGAACCCTACGCCGGTGTTTCGCGTTGCGGGAAGAGATGGACGACTCTGGCATCGCGCCTGACGAGTGCGTGTTGAACAGTATGGTCAGCGCGTGCGGCCGAGCCGCGGTTGTGGAGTCACTCGCGAAAGACGCCCTACGAAGGGCGTTCGACGTGTTCCACGAAATGGACACGTCGCGGCTCACTTGCGACGCGTACACGTACGCCAGTCTGATCGCCGCTTGTACCAACGCGGGGGACCCGCGACGCGCGCTCGAGCTTTACGACAAGAGCGGTAGCTCGAAAATCAAGCGAACAGCCGCGGTGTTCGCGGCGGCGGCGCACGCGTGCGGCAGCGAATTGTTACCCGGGGGGCCTGACTTGCAGCGCGCGCTTGATGTGTGGCGTGACATGAGGGACGAAAACGTCGCGCCTGATGCGATGCTGTACGCGACGTTGGTGGACGTTGCGGGGCGCGCGGGTGAGCGCCGGGTCGCGGAACGCGTCACAGCGGAGATGGAGCGAGACGGCACGCCGCCCACCGCCGCGGTGTTCGCCGCCCTCGCGGGTGTCGCGGCGAGGGAAGGCGACGTCACCGGGGTGGAGCACGTGTTGCAAGACATGACACAGCGAGGTGTCCACCCCGTGCGGGAGGTGTTCAACGCCCTGATCACGGCGGCGGCGCGTAGTGGGGACGCGGAGGCGGCTTCCGACGCGTCCGCGCGAGCGCGAGCCGCGGGGTTCCCAGACGACGCAAACACCGTGGAGACGGTCGTGCGGGCGTGCGCGAGCGCTGGACGGAGCGACTTGGCCTGGGGGCACTACGAGCGGGTCACTGGTGGCGGTGGCACTGGATCTGAAAAATCTGAAAACACGACGCCGCTGACGTTAACCCGGTCCACGTACGTCGCGCTGGTCGTTGCGTCCGGGCGAGCGGGCGAGCTCACCAAAGCCTTTGAAGCAGCTGACTTGGCGAAACGTGCGGGGTACGAACCGGATGACACGACGTGGCGTGAGCTGTTGAGCTCGTGCGCGCGAGCGGGGGACGCGGACCGCGCCTGGCGCACGTACAAACAGTCAAGGGAATCCGGGTGTCCTCCGAATGACATCGCGCTAAACATCATCATAGGCGTGACACTTTTGAAAATCCGCGAGCTGACCGACCCGGAGAACAAGAAAAACCGGGTGAAACAAATCGACGCGGACGCGGCTGGGTTGGTTGACCCGGAGACGGGGGAACGCGTGGACACGTACGGGTCACGTGTTGGTTCCACAAAAAACAACGAGTCACTCCAACCCGAGTGGAAGGAATGGGCGGACCGGGCGATCGCGGTGTACCACGAAGCCACTGTGGCTGGCGTACGGCCGCGCTTGGCGACGTTTTCCGCCGCGCTCGCGTGCCTGCGACCGCCCACGCTGCCCGCGTTGAGAGCCGTGGACTCTTCGGAACAAAGCCGAGGGTCAAGCGCCGGCAGGTTAGCGCACGCGGTGGCCAGGGAAGACGACGCGCACGAAGACGCGAGGCGGTACTACCCCCTGCGAGCGCTGATTCTTTACGAAGAAGCGCAGGCGCTCGGGGTGGTGCCCCGGTTTTCGCTGGGCAACGCGAGCGGCGGTGACGCTCCACAGGTACGTATTGTATTTCCCAAGTCCCAACACTGTTTTCCCATACAAGACTGACACTTTTCTTTTACATCCATTAGGAGTACGACATCCGCGGCTTCCCCCCCGCCGCGGCGGAGGTCGCGGTGTTGACGTTACTGCGCGTTTTCCGCAGGTACGCGGACGCGCACGCGGGCGAGGACACCGAGGTTACCCTTCCATCAGTCACGCTCCGGGTGCTGAGTGATTTGGAGATGGAGGAGATGCTACGGACGGGGACTCCGAGCGACAAGCGGTTGGCGCGGACGGGCGACCGCGTGGTGGTTTTGTTAAGAAGGCTTCGGTTTAACTACGGCGGTTCCCTTGAAAGGGGCGAGCTCGAACTGAGCGGGCACGTCATCACGCGGTGGCTCAAGGCGAAGCCGGGCCCGCGGGCGGATTCGCTTCCAGGCACGGAACCGCGGTTAGCGGGGGGCGCGCTTGAAAACCAACAGAGACATATCCGGGCCAGGGGCTTAACGGGAGGCGACGACGACTTTGCCTTCGGCGCGTCGCCGAGGCCGTCCCCGCTGACCGGCGGCTTAGGGTCGGGCCAAAGCGGGGTTGACTTTTTCGGCGCGGACGACCAGCGGTACTCGGGTGATTCGCAGGACGACACCGGGTCTCCGATTCCGCCCGGGCTCAGGTCATCGCGCAGAGGGCGGCGAACCTGGGCGCGGTCGGGCGGGGTGTCCGGCTCATACGGCGGCTCCACCGACGACGACATGATGAGCGAGCTGTCGCGCATCACAAACAAAGCGTCCGGGTCGGCGGAGTACGACGACGTGGACGAGGAGTATTACAAGTAGTAGGGTTGCGGGTGGTGCTTGTAGTAGTGTTGCACAAATTGATTAATTCTTTGAGGTAAAGTTAACTTTTTTGATAAACAGAGTAACAAGAGTGCGCCGCACTCTGACTGGTCAAAGACACTCTATATAAGACACCGGCTGCACCAAAGTACTGCTGCCATAACAAAGTCACCGTACCCCGTTTCGTCTCGGTTCGCCTCACGCGTCTTCGGAAGCGTCTTCGCTTTCCAGCCTCGCTTCCCACTTCCCCTCGGACGCGGCGTGCACTCCCCGGAACCGGCTCAAACGCCTTTCGTTGCTGTGGCCGTGCCGCACCATGGTCCGCACAAACTCCTCAAACGAACACGTTTCCATCTCGGCCAGGACTTCCGAGTACTCGCCGTACGCAAAGTTCAGCTCGCCGCACGCGGGGGGTTCGCCGAACAGCTTGATTTGCGCGGCGTCGTGCGCGCGGGCCGCGCTTTCCTTGGCGTCGAACTGCCCTAGGAAGATCGAAGTGTCGTTGCCGTCGTCGTCCTTCGCGGTGATGTGCGCTTCCCACCGCGTTTGCCACGGCGGGCGCGTGACGCCCAGAAACCCAAACGGCCTTTGATTGTGAACGAAAAGTGTCAGTCGGTCGTGATGTTCGTAACTTATATTCCGCAAACAGTGCACTTGTGATGTATGTAGGGCACTTCCTTTTAATGAGTGGACGTCAAAGAGGGGCTGTAAACGGTGTGTAGGATTTGTGAAATACAATTACGTACCGAAGCGACAGCGCGCGCTCGTTCGCCCGCGCAGCGTGCTCCGCTTGTCGCGACGCGTCGTCAGTTAAAGTGCGCAAATCATCGGAGTCGTAATAACCGGTGGACTGGTTGGTGTTACCGCGAACGTAGGCGTCAGTGGTACCAGAACCGTTTCCGTGCATAAACGTTTCGGGAGAGGACAAGCTCCTGCGAACGTTGCCGGCGCGCGCCAGCGACGTTCGCAGCCGGTCCACCAAAGAAACCCGATCGTCTGCGTTTGGGTTTTGGTTGTGGGTTCGGTTCGTGACGTCGTGGTCCCGGGACCCGGCCGAAAAAGGTTGTTGCGGGTAAACCAACTCCACAGGTGGTGGCGAATAGTCGTGCACCCCAATGGCACCTCCCGCGGTTTGTACCCGGCGGAGCTGCGAAACCACCCCCCGGGTAACCCCGCCGTGGTACGGGTGGTGCACGGCTCCGCGCTGGTGAAGCCGTGCGCCAGAAAAAAGGTGTTGTTCGTGTTGCCCCGGGTGGAACTGCTGGGGCGTTTCGTGCAACGCCCTGGCCAGCAACGCAACGACGTCCTCGTCGTCGTCCATGCCGAGCATTGATGTCCACGCCCCGCCGTCCATGCCGTCGAGTGCGGCGCCCGTGGACTCCGCGCAATCCGAAAGGTTGCCCCCGGGAGACACGAGTGGGACCACGGCGTTGTTTCGGGTGTCGCGCTGTGGGTGCCCCAAACGCGGAAGCTCCGTATCAACCCCGAGTGACACCGGGTGCGCGTCCACCGCACACCCGGTGGCGTCCGTCCCGGCGCCAGCCTTGAGCTCCGCGAGAAGCACGGTCGCGGGGGAGGTCGAATACGGATCCATCCCGAGAGTGGGACCGGGACCGCGCAAGGGTGGACTGCGAAGGTGTGGCGAACGGGGCGCGGTTTCGTTTTTCGCGAAACGAACTTTCCGCCGGTTTCGTAGAGGGCACGTTCGCGTGTTACGTCGGTCGTACGACACCGACGGTCGGTGATTCCCGAAGTTCGGACCGAGCGTCAGGTACGATTTGTTTGTCAACAGGTCACTGACGAGTGTCGAGAAAAGACGACTCGGCCGGTGGGGAGACCTCGAACGAACGAAACTAACTTTCGATGGGTACCTTTTTGGCAAAAGAAACTTTTTGGCGAAACAAAGTTTGGCAAACGTTTCGGCGAAACAAAGTTACAGGCCAACCGTTGGTGTGAGACCGACGCACTACTACGCGTTTCAGTGTTACCTCCGGCGATCAATCACAACCTTAAAAAAAACTTCACAGCGTCGCCTGCCCCCCGTACCCGTCGTACTTGAACTGGTGTCCTTTCATGCCTCCGCGTTTGTTCCCCCCCCTGTCCTTGGTGTGGTTCCGGGTGCCCGCGGGTTTCGTGGAGGAAAAAGACGACTTCGCGTTGGCGGATTGGCGCTTCAGTTTCTGCCGCACCAAATCCGGGTCGTTCCCGATATCCGCCCGTGACATGGTGGAGCGCATGGAGGACGCCCCCCCGACGGACCGTGTGTCATCACCCCCAGCCTGACTCGCCGCTCGTTCCGACATCCGCTCCGCCCGTTCCGCTCGCTTCAGCCGTTCCGCAACCGCCTTTGCCTCCTCCTCCGCGGCGCGGACCCACTTCTTCGACCGCCGGCCTTCGCCTTCGTCGTACGGCTCTTCTGACTCGTCAGGAGAACCGCCTTCGCCGTCGTCGTCACGTAAATCATCCGCATCATCAACAACCTCGTTCTCGTCGATCGTCGGCACTGACGGCTTCGAACTGGACGCGCCGCAATTCAATGAACTTTTTGAACTGGACGCGCCGCCATTCAACGAACTTTTTGAACCGGACCCGAAGCCATACAACCGCGCCAGCGCCGCTTCCGCGGCGTACGCGGCTTCCGCGTCGTTTTCCACGTCATTCTCAACGTCCTCCTCCTCCTCCTCATCATCAACCTCCTCGTCGCTACCTTCCTCCACCGACTCCTCGCCTCTGTCCACGTACCCGAACCGCGACGTCGGGTCCCCGCCCCTTTGTCCCTCGAGTTCCTCCTGTGATGAGTCACTATCGTCGTCGTCGTCGTCATCCTCACCCTCCTCCTCCCCATCACTCCCCCCAATTTCCGCTTCGTTCTGCGTTATCCTCAGCGCGTTGTACGCATCAAGGTCTTTCCCTGCCGCGGCGGTGAACCCGCTCGCGCGTAACGAAACGTCCAAGCTTTTCTCCACCCCCTCGCCCTTGCCGTGCCCCACGCCGCCGACGGCGACGTCGAAGAAATTGGGATCCGCCATCCCGTCCGGGTCCTCCGACGCGCGGTAGTCGTACCTTCGCAAGAAGAACTTGTGCAAGCAGTGCAGGTCGCGTTGAAAAAGGTCCTCCGCGTTGGGGTGGTTCGTGCTGACCATCTGGGGAAAGTCGATGACTGTGATTTCGTGCGAGTCGTTGCACATGATGTTGAACTCGTTGTAATCGCAGTGCACCAAACCGCACTTCGCCAGGTTCACAAGCTGCGTGACGCACTGTGCGTAAACGCACCCGGGTTGTTCCAAGCGATACCGCCGCGTCAAAGGCGCGCCGTCGACCAAGCTCATCAACACTGCGTGCCGGTTCACGTCCACCGCTTTCGGCACGGGGAACCCGTTATCCCCGAGCGCTTTCATAAACGCGTGTTCCTTAAGCGCGGCGAGTCTTGATAGGTAAAGCCAGTTAGTGTGCGTGGTGGTGGCTTTGATGTAGTCCCGCTTTGACTTCACGGCCCGGAACGAAGTCCGCCCCAGCCGGTGCAGCTTCAGCGCCAGCGTCTCGCCATCCGCGGTGACGACCTCGAACACGTCCGATTCCTTGCCCACCCCGATGCGCCGGCCGACGCCGGCGATAGCCCCGCGGTTCACGAACGCCTTGATCGCGAGGAAATCATACCCCAACGGCGTCAACCGGTACCCGTCGTACTTCTGGTTCTCATGGTGTACGAGCTTGTGTTTCAACAGCTCCCTGACCAGCTTATACGCCCCGCCGTGCTTCAGTCCGCTGATGGCGTTGATCAACTCCACAGGCACCAGCTCGTGGTTTTTCATGCCCATTTCGACCGACACCAGAACCCGCCACGCGTCTTTCTCGATGTAGCGCAGGATGTTCACGTCGAACTTCATCTTGACGTGTGTTTGTGTCTAGGGTTTGTGGGGGCGGCGGTGTCACGCGGTGTGTGCACCGTGCCGTACACGCCAAGCCGTGCGTCTCCGAACCAACGACGGAGAAGAGAAATCTCGGCGGCGGCGGCGGCGTGTGAGACGTAAATGTAAATCTGCGACACCGACGAGTAGTCGCACTAACGCACGATCCAAAGGCCTCGGGTAGGATTCTTTAGACGACAATCAGTCGTGACACACGCGTTGCTCGTGATGACGCGTTAAAAGCAAAACTTTCAGGACGCGTACGCGCGTCTTGCAGTGGCATCGCGGGCGGGGCGAGCGTCGGTGATTGGCAACGCGGAAAATTGGCGGACGATCGTTATTTCGTTTTCAGTGGCGGTGAAAAAGTGTGGAGTCTCACTTTCTCGGTGCCCACCTCTGCGGGGCGGTCTGCACCAGGATGGGCGCCGGCGGTTCCAAGACCTCTGGGAACGCGGCTTCGACTGCTGCGAAAACGGTGACTCGGCGCCGACTTCCCTCCGCGCCCTCCGCCTCATCCGTGCTCTTATCTGATGCGACGCAGAGGTCGCAAACCGAAGCCTCGACGTCGTCATCGTCGCGTACGCAAGATGGAAGGTCGCCAACCGGACGAAAGCAAGACGCGCGGTCCAGCACGTCAACCCTGGACCCTGGGGTTAATTTCTTCCGCCCGTTAAGCGCGAACGATGGCAACCTGTCTCCTGTCATGCGTCACCAAAACGAACTCGACATCGAGGCAAGAATGAAAGAGAAGGACGTGACTCTTGTGAGACGCATGGATCAGCTCATGGGATCCATGTCCATGTCGAAAATAGCAATCTCGGGGCATGCGCAGGCGGCGGAGCGGGTGGAGCGACGACGAATCGCCAACATGGATAAAAAACTGATAAAAGTTCCCGAGTTCGCGGCGCTGTTTCGCGTGCTGAAGGAAACGCAACGGGCTGGAAAAGAGGAGCGGATAGACCCGCAAGCGTTGGCCGTGAAATTCGGAGGCGACACAAACTCGATTGCAAACGTCGCGAAATTCTACAGGCACGTCGACCCGACGCAAATAACCGTGGAACAGAAACCCGGTGCCCCGCCCGTGTTGCGGTTCATAAAAACGTGGCACGGATCCAACAACTTCGTAACGGGCGAGAAGGGGAACACGATAGGGAAGTAGGGAAAGTTTGAGACGAGGCCTCATGTTTTTTTTCTCGATTAATCACTCCTCTCTCCCCTCTGCCTTCTCCCGCGTCGCCGCGTACCTCAAATACGCGGTCATGAACCCATCCAGCTTCCCGCCGAGCACCCCCTCCACATCGCTGGTTTCCACTTGTGTCCGGACGTCCTTCACGAGCCGGTACGGGTGCATGACGTAGTTTCGGATCTGCTGGCCCCACTCGGCTTTTACGACGTCGCCTTTGATGTCGGCGAAACTTTTCGCCCTCTGCGCGTCGGCTTCGATGATCAGCTTCGCCTTGAGCCGTTTCACCGCCGCGGTTTTATTGGCGCCTTGGGTTCTTTCCTCGTCGCACCGCACCGCGATACCGGTCGGTACGTGTTTCATCCGGACCGCAGTTTCCACTTTGTTCACGTTCTGCCCGCCCGACCCGCCCGCGCGGCTGGTCGTGATTTCGCAATCTTTCACAAAGTCATCCCCCCCGAACAACTCGTGCATCGCGTTCCCGTCGTCGTCGTCGTCCTCGAACAACTTCGGCACCACGTCCACCGCGGCGAAGCTGGTTTGCCGGGAGGTGTCTTTCTTGAACGGGCTCATCCGGACCAAGCGGTGCGTTCCTTTTTCCGAGCGTAACAAACCGTACGCAAACGGACCGGCGATTTCGATGGTCACGCTTTTTATGCCAGCCTCTGAGATAAATTAAAGAAAGTGTCAGTCTTGTATGGACAAACAGTCATGGGATGTAGTGGGAAATACAGCACGTACCTTCGCCTTTTTGCCGGTTCGTGATTTTGGCGCTGAATTCGTTTCGCTTCGCCGCCCAACTCAAGTAACTCCGCTCCAACATCTCCGCCCAGTCCTGCGCGTCCGTGCCTCCCGCGCCAGCGTAGATCTCTATTATCGCGTGTTTCTTGTCGAAAGGCCCGGAAAGCAGCCGCGACGTTTCCCATTCCGCGATTTGAACGTCGAGCGCGTCGCACGCCGCGCTCGCTTCGCGAATGATTTCGTCTTTTTCGGAGACCTCCCCGGGAGAATCATCATTCATCATGTCGTCGGCGCTCATGTCGTCAAGCATCTCTAGCGCGGTCTGCGCGTCGCCTAGTTTATTTTTGAACAAATTCGCCACGTCGAGCTGGGACTTGACGTCCGCTAGCTCTGACATGACTTTTTTCGCCCCTTGTGGATCGTCCCACAACGTCTGCGCCGCCGCACGGTTGTCCAAGTCTTTCAACGCCGATGTTAAGCGATCCACGTCCACCACCCGCAACGCGTCGTTGACCTGTACCACCAGGCCCTCGACCCTTCGGCGTAACACCCCGGTGGTTTCACTGGGGTCGTGGCTTTGTGTTTTGCTGCTGCCTTGGGAATCACGGCTGGCTGTTTCGGACGCGGAATCAAACGAAGCTTGGGTGAGCACCACGTAGGGTCTTCGCGAGAGTGGCGCCCGATGCGCGCGTCGGTGGCCGCCGAGGATGTGGGGACAAGGGAAACGAAAAGAACACGCGCGGGGCACGCGCCACGAAACCACGCACGCATGCATCCGTGCAGGAACAGGACGCGCACACACCGCGGGCGCGAGCGTGCGCCGAGCCAAGCTGGCGACACGCGTGAGCATGGCGCGCGCGCGACTGCGACGTATTTTCAGAAAGTCGTTGAGAAAACGCGAGTGGGCACCCGACGAAATTTTCCTTCTTGCTCCGGCACACCACACCGCGCAGGTGTGGGTGCGTGGCTGTGGGACCGTACGGGGTTGCGTTCCCCGTGTGGCAACAGGCGGGGCCGCCACTCCACGCCATGTCCGCGCCCCCCCCGGGACCTCGACGAAGCGTCTCCTGCTTGGTCCGCGCCGCGGTGGAGGGCGTTGACGTCGGCAACTTGAAAGTGTTAGATCTCAGCTTCAACGGTTTGGAAACGATGGACGGGGACGTCTTGGGTGAGTCCACCGGGACCACCGCGAACGCACCGCACGCGGTTCTGGGTGACCTTGTTTCGCTGCAAGACTTGCGGATGAACGATAACAAACTCAAAACCCTCGCGAGCCCGACGTTCGTCGTGTTGTGGGACAAGCTCGTGGAGCTCCGCGTGCAGAACAATCTTATAGATTCGTTAGCGGGTGTGGAAAAGTTTCGAAAACTAACCTCCCTGCGTCTGGACGGGAACCCGCTGGGGAACGCTTTGTTACGTTCCCAGCCGTTTCTGGAAGCCCTCCCGTTACGCCTGACCAGGCTGAACATCAGCCGATGCGGTTTGACTTGCCTGTCATCGCTAGCGTCGTCCGCGGCGGCGAAGCGAATCGAAGAGCTTCGGTGCGACGGAAATGTGTTGAACCCGAAAGCGCTGGATGCCTTAAAAAACTGTGCCAAATTAGTAGAGCTCCACCTCGCGGACTGCGGCTTGACCCAAACGCACCTGCCGTACCTGCGAGCTGTCGCGCCTACCCTACACACCCTGGTGCTGGACGGGAACCCGGGGCTGTGTCGGGAGGAATCGGGTAACACGTCCAGTGGCACGAAAAAAAATCCTGGACACGAGGAACCGAGTTTACCTCAAAAAACGCTCGCCCTGGAGGCCTTGCCTCGGTTAACGAGACTGGTGGAGTTATCCGTGGCGAGGTGCGGCGCGCACCACCTAGGCCCGGTCAACTGGCAGCTCGCAAGCGTGGCGCCTTTTCTGGAGAAGCTCGATGTTTCGGGAAACGAAATAGCCGAGGTGACGTCCCGGTTCTCGCGGGTGTTTGCCTCCAGTAAAAAACTTACCGAATTTTCGGTTGCCGAGAACCCGGTAAGTTTCAACAAAAACAACGTAGACACTACGTGTACGAGTGTAGACAACACCGGAAACGCTTCCCATACCCTGTCCTACCGGAGGTCCGTGGTGGCACAAGTGCCGAGTGTTCTTTACCTGGACGGACAAGTGGTGCGCGACGCGGACCGGGACGAACGCGTCACTTCACACGAAGCGGCGGCACGGCGAGCGTTGGATTTGGAGGAACTACGAAAAACAACAGCCACGGAGGTAACAGAGCACGAAACGTCAGCGGACGAGGCGTACGATGATGACGCTTCGCAGGTGTCTGATGTCTCGGACGTCTCGGACGTGTCGGACGTGTATGCGCAAACGGTCTCGGACGCTGCGAACATCGCGCGCGTGCGAGACGGGGTTTTTTTCCGCGAAACCGGTACCGAATCGTCGCAAACGAAAAGCGATCACGGTGTGTTACGTCCGAGTACCACGGAATTCGCCACGACGACCACTGAAGGCGTGGCGCACGCCTTTCGATGTGCGATGGTGCAGCACCACACCGACACGCGGCTTTCCCTGTCGAAAGTTAGGCAGGCCTTAGCCGCGACATCCGGTGACGCGATAGAAATGCTGAAACAAAACGGGTCGTTTCTGCATCACGGCGAGCGACTCGTTTCGAAACAAATGCCCGCGGCGCCCACGCTCGGGACGATTTATTCAACGACCAGGGCGGGGGCGTACGATTTACAACGGGAGGAAGAGTTCGCGCTCGCGCGTGGGGCGGCGCACAGGGCAAGGCGGGCGACGAGTTTGGGAAGGAGCGCTGATGCGACGAGTTTGGGAAGGAGCGCTGATGCGACGAGTTTGGGAAGGAGCGCTGATGCGAAGAGTTTGGGAAGGAGCGCTGATGCGACGCGTTTGGGGACTACCGACGATTTGGGAAGGAGCGCTGATGCGACGCGTTTGGGGACTACCGACGATACGATTACGCGCGAAAAGAAAACCGCAAAAGGAGTCTCGGCGCCAAACCCGGCGCCGCGCCGGAAACCGTGATTAACCGGAGGGGCCCGGATAGGTCGATTGTTACCGTAAGGGTAGGTCCCGCAAGGGTAGGTCCCGTAAGGGTACAGTACCGTAAGGGTAGCGGAATGTACATTACGTATGTACCCAACGTACCTTCACGATTTACCTTTACCACGGTGGCTCTGTGTAGTGTTGGCTTTGTACGGTGAGTATTAAAATTCCTCGACGCGGCCTCGCTTTTTGAACCCCAAACTTTACTCCGCGTTTTCCTCATCCTCGATCTTGGGCGCGAGGTAGTACCGCACGTACCCCATGTCCGCGATGAGGTACTGCACCACCACCGGGAGCTCTTTGGACATCTGCAGCTGCACCATCGGCGCCAGGGGGGTGGCTTTGGTGAACGAGTTCAGGTAGCGCAGGGCGAAGGTCAGGGTGACGGGCTCTTGCAGGTCGATGATTGTCTGGTTGTCCTTGTCCACGCTCGTGTTTTGTCGGCACGTGATGTTGGCTTGGCCGATATCACCGGTCGTGGCGAACTTCACCCCGTCTTTTGATACCGAAATCGTCACCGTGTCACCGATGGAACTCAAGTCAGCGCAAATCCGCTTGAACTCCGACGAAGGCATCTTCACCGTCGCGGCGTACTCGGTGTCGGGGATGCCGAGGTGCTCCGAGTCGATGTCCATCAGCTTGAGTTCGAAATCGGAAATCTTGTCCTGGTCTGTTGGGGGTAGGGTGTGGGATTGTTGGGTGGAAGGTTAGGGACGGTGGTTAGTCATCAGGGTGATTATGTAACAGTCACGGGATGAGGTGTCGCTGAATGGACGCGTGGGGAGCGAGTAGGCGAACGTCGGAAAACAGAATACTGGAATCGAGAAAAGAAAACGACGAAACGCAAATTCGACTCGGCGAAGCTTTTCAAACCAGTCTCGAATCTGGCGATCGCGGGTCGGGATGTGGCGTCTCTGCTTCGTTGCGAGTGTTGAAAAAAAAGACACCGACGTACCAGGCGATTCGAACATGAACGTCACCACGTCCCCAGCGTCATCCGCTTTCATGGTGATGATGTCCTCGTTGTCCGCGCACTTCAGCATCTTGGACTGCGTCGGGAAAGAAAATCGGAGATCGGGGACGTCAGGATGTGTTTCTTTTTCGCGACAAGGGACCGACGCTCGCGGGACCTACATGACGCGATTGGGGGACGAACACGGCGCGCATCGTTTCGTCGTCGCCGAGTTGACGTGCTCGCGATGCCATTTCCGGCGATGCGCGCGACATCCGAGCCTCGACCTGGGAAACAGGCCGGGTCCCCGGCGACGTCCGAGGTTTCAAAGAGGCGTGCCTACTTTTTCAAACAACGCTTTTGTTGGCCAATCGAAACGCCATGTGTCCCGGGGACGCGCGCGTATGCTGCGACTCGTGTCGTGTTAAGCGGGTACACACGCTTCGATAACCATCACACACGTACCATGTTCGTCAGGTTCATGCCCATGGTCATGTTGCGGTCGCAGCGGTAGTGCTCGAACCCGTCGTTTCTTAGCAGGAGCGCGACCAAGGAGACGTGCGAGCTGTCCATGGCTTGTAACGCGAACCCGTTGCTACTGCAGTCGAAGTTAGCGTCAGTGACCAGGTCTTTAATGCTCTCCAGGACCTTTTTCAGGAGGGAACCCTGCACGAGACGGGCCTCGAACATGGTGTGAGTGGTTGGGTACGGACGGTCGCGCGGTCGGGGCGTTCGGGTATGCCGGCGACCACGACGACGATGGCCATCGAGCGATCCGAGATTTTCGAAAAAAAAAACGTCAGCGCGCGCGCGCCGAAGGGAAGACATCTTCTTCGCTCATTGCCCCTCTGACTTCTCGTGCGTCAACCCTCCCCAGTCCATGAACGCGCACTACTCCGCCGTGCTGCTTCGAGACTCGGCGACGATCGATACGATGGTGGACGCGATGGTGGAGGATGCGGGCGGGAGTGGAGGTGGGGAGGTACGACGACACGAGATTGGTTTCCCGAATGATGCGAGAGAGAGGGGGAGGGGCACTCGGGTCAGGGATGTAAACGATGCGCGTTCGCGAGAAAGCGTTTGGCACGAGCTGGGGGTAGCGGAATGGACCTCTTCATGGACCTCTGTATGGGCAAACAGTCTACTTGTGATGTGGCATTCGCGGTGCCGTACCTCCAACTCTGCCTTGCCATCGTCCGGCTCATCCTTGACGTTGCCGCGTTTCGGCATCGGAAACGAGAGCGCGCGGTGCTCTGGCGGACCGATCGTGGGGGGTGGGCGATGTGGGTTTCCAAATAATGGCTACAATTGTTTCCAGGACCCGTCCACCCAGTGCCACTCCTTTCCTCGTCCTGAGGTTATTTCCGACCAACTCACTGACCCACCCACTACCCCCACGCGCAGACCCGAAACGTCACACCGATGAAATCCGCGGAAGGCTGGGTCGTGATCGTGACGAACGTGCACGAAGAAGCGTCCGAGGATGATGTGTACGAGGTACGTCTTTGAGGCTTTCCCAAATCCAGACACGCGGTTTACGGACCCGCTTTGAGTGCACTACTCGTGATGTACGTAGATCGTGATGTACTTAACAGTTGCCAGTTCTCGTGATGTATGTAGTACCGTACACGCGTAGTACCGTACTAGTCACGGTTACCAGTACTGCTACAAACCCCACGGATACACTACTAGTGCACTACCGGCACAAGTAACACTACCCGTTCCGTTTACCACTACTGGCACCTGTTATTACGCCCCCGTACTCGCGACTCTCCGCCGACTGACCTTTTTCTTTTCCCCAACCAGCACTTCGCGGAGTTTGGTCAGATTAAAAACGTGCATCTGAACTTGGACCGGCGCACGGGTTTTGTTAAGGGGTACGCGTTGGTAGAGTACGGCACTTCGGACGAGGCGAGTGGCGCCGTGCAGCGCGCGCACGGGTCCGCGCTTCTTGACCAAACCCTTGGGGTGAGTTTCGCGTTCGCGCAGGGACCGATCAAACGAGGAGGGGGGAAATGATGAATCGCCAAGAAACAAAGTCATTTACAAATTTACATTTGGACTTGGTCCAAATTGTCACGTCACGTCCCGCCTGTTTCCACGTCCACGACACTCGGCGCGACGTACGTGGATATTGGTTCTGTGAAATTCGAGCCCGGTGTATCACTGTCGGCGATTGAACTCGAATCGCCAACCGCCGCCGCGCTCGACGCGGCGCCCGCGCGGAATCCGATCGCGAAAATTCTTCGCGAAACCCAGCCAAACAAACCACCGCCATCACCACTCCCAGCGTCGTCCCCGAGACGCAGCAAAGGCACGGTCGCGCTGTCACTGTCGCGCACCCCGGCTTCCACGTCCACAACGTCGTTCCCAACCGTTTCTTCCCGGCCATCCCCAACTTCATCCCCAACTTCGTCTCCACCGCGCGCTCGGTTTCGTCGATCCCGCCGCCGCCGCCGCCGCCGCTGCGGCGACACCGCCGGAGTTCGGGAGTCACGACTCGTGGACAGCGTGTCTGCTACCGTGGAAGCAGCACCTACTTCTGCAGCCTGTGTTCCTACACCTACAACGACCGCAGTAGCAGCTGCCTCCACCTCACCCGACACAAGCGAGTGCTTGCACATGGGACACGAACTTTTCTTCGTGGTGAGCCACTCGTCGACGCATTTTTTGTGAAACGCGTGTTCGCACTCCAGTTCGCGGATGACGTCGCCCGGCGCGTACTCGTCGAGACACACGGTACACACGTCGTTGGTGCCGTTTTTGACGGGACGCGAACGCGGGGAGTCATCCAGGCTCTCATCAAGCGTCTGCCCAAGTGCTTCGTGCGTTCTTGTGTATGATTTTAAATCAATCTCGCGAACGGTCACGAGCCTCTCGCCCGGCGCGTTTGACAAATTGTTTTGGGTATTTACAGAAACGACGTGACCCGCCTGAAACCTGCTCGCGCACCTCGCGGTGGTCACCACCATGAACGTGAACACGCAGGCCAGGAACGCGGTGGACAGCACGCCGGCTTTGTCGTCGTCGTTTGTGCTGGTTGCGCCGTGGGTAACAAGGGTTACTTGCACGCCGTTTTTGCCTTCCGAGTCGCGCGACAAGCCGCTGATACGGCACAAAAGAAAGTGTCAGTCGGTCGTGATGTATTAGGGATTGGGAAGGGGTCCGACGTAGTGTGACCTCTGGTAAATTGACACAGGGCCCTGTGTCGTTTTACCACAGTACTGCTAAGAGTTACTAGTAGTAAACAGTCAAAGAGGGGCTGTATTCAGGGAGGCGGAACGTGGTGAGTGGGAAAGCCCCGCACCTTTCCAACAGTAAACCGCTTTCGCGCGACACGAACACGGCCGGGATTTGCACGGAGTCGGCGTCGTCTTTCGAAGACGACCTTCCCATCGGCACCAGCGCGCCGCTCGGGCGGTCGTCGAACACCACAACCGCGATCGCACCGGAGGCTTGCGCGTGAAGAACCTACAGGGGGGGTGAGGGAAAGAAAAAGGAAGGCGGAAGGCGTGAGCGAACGCGTTTTAGACTTCCACGTTTCGCGAGAGAAAAGATATTGAAAGAATCCTTCTGGGAAGATCCCCGTCAGCGTTCGTCGCAGTTGGCCACGCCCTCGCCCTCGGTGTCCTCACCTTCGTCACGAAGCTGCAACCCGTGGGCCCGTCTTCCCCTCCTCTTTGCACCAACGCGACCCACGGCCCGCCTCCCACGTTGTTCCTAAGCGGCTCGCACGCCTCCAGAGGTACCGCGAGTCGCAACGTCCCCGCCACGCCGTCGGTCGGTACGCGCGGGCCGAAGGAAGAGACCAAATCTTTAAGCTCCAAGTGCGAATTTCGCGTCACCATCACAACCCTGCTGCCTTCGTCTGCCGGGATCTGCGAAAGCGCGGCGAGCATGAACACCATGGCGATGGGCATCGCCGCACATGCTCGCGCGAAAAAACCGTCGCAACAACCCATGGCGCTGCCTCGAAAGCAGGGGCAGGGCGCAGCTCGAGTGACGCGAACACCCGTTCGAGAGAAAAAACAACGACAAGACAGCAAAGAGCAAACTCAAACATCCCGTTTGCCACTCATCGGCAAATTTTCGCCCCTCCCCTCGTGCCTCGCCTCCGCCTCCTCATCACTCTCGACCGCGCGCCCGTACCGGTGGTGCGTCGCGTGTCGTGGTTTGCGACACGATGCTGGGCCGTGCTGGGGTTTTAGTGTACGTGTTCCTTTTCGCGCTCGCGGCGTCGTCCCCGACCCCGACGCAGGCGAAGATCACGTACATAAAACCGCTGTGGCAACCCGTCAGTGAATGGAGCCCGCCCGAGGACAGAGAGGACTCCGCGGAACTGCACAGCGCCGCGATGAAGCTTTATTCGGAGTACGTGGAAAGCACGGGGGTGACGCCGTGCACGTACTGCTAGGAACGGACCTTGTTATGGACCACGTACGGAAGGGGGAGTGGGGACCAACACGGACACGGGGTGACATCGGGAAGGGGATGGAGCCAGGTTTGTGCGGGAGCTTTGCTTTGTAAATGTAAAATAACGACGCCATTCGTCTAAACACGACGCGACACGAACAGTCCTAGCAATAAGTCCGACTGCACAACGCCTACGAAACGACCGTGTCAACCGCAAACGTCATCACCTCACCAAAACCTTTTCACCGCAAAACCTCGACCCACTGGTCCAGAATTTCCGGCGTGCCGTACCACGGCCGCGCGTCGCTCGATCCGACCGGCGTGTGGAACGCGCCGTTTAAAATAATGTTATCGGCGCCTTCCAGGTGCGCGGCCGCAACCGGCGTAATGCCGTCCCCCCACACGTCGCTGTAGCCGCACACCTGCTTGTACCCCTGGCCTATCAGGAAATTTTGAGGCGATGCCATTTCGAACTCAGCGCTTCCTTCCAGCCACTTCCCCGCTAAGCACGTCACCCGCACGCCTTTTTCGTTCAAGACTACCGGCAAATCGCAATTCGCCTCGACAAACGACAGGATTCCCCTCGTCTGGTCCACCACCCCGGGCACGTCACTCGGCACCGACTTCAACGGCGACCCTAGGGACACGAAATGGCAAACCTCGGCGCATCCGAAATCGGATAGATAAACCCGCGCCATCCACCCGCCCGCGCTGTGCGCCACCAGGCGGACTTTGTCACTTCCACTTTTTTGTTTCGCGATTACAATCGCATCGCCGATCCTTCCGAGGTACCAGTCCACCGTGGGCCTCGGCTCGAGGGTGCCTTTCCAGTAGTTCACGTCCACCAACCCCGCGGCGTTCCGCAGCCAGTCCGGCCGGCGGACTTCCGCGACGGTCACCGAAAAACCGCGTTGCTCCAACTCCAACGCGAAGGCGGTGTAGTCACTCGTTTCGTTGCCGAGCCCGGGAAGCACAACCACCGCGGGTCGCGGGTCGGTGTCGGGACCGGCGACCGCCGCGGAGACAAGACGACGACCCGTGGTGCGCCGCGCAACACCTCTACCGCGCGAAACGCGGACGCGCGGCGGCGCGGGGCACGCCACGGCGAAGGACATGGTGAACGAGCGTGCGCCGGCGAGTGCGAATGATGAAGGAGATTTGCCATGAGACGTGGCAGTGCCAACTGCCAACACTCAAGAAAAAGCAGGCACCACCTAAGATACAAGCGAGCGAGTCGTACTTGTTATGTCTTCTGGACGTGTCACAACTGTCATCATCGGGCGCGCGCCCACTGCTACTACTCTGTTCATCGCTTCCCCCCCCCCACCGCGTTGTTGACCATCATCCGTACGCTTTCCGCGGCGCGGTCGTCGCCGACCACGGTGAGCGTGGACATGCCGGCGCCGCCCTTGCCTTCCTGGATGGACACTTTCGCTTTCGACCTGGTTTCGATTTCGCGAATCGTGGCGCCCGCTTTGCCTATTATTCGCCCCACGATCATCGCGGGAATCACGCAAAGAATCGTGGGATGGTCGCCTTTACTTTTCCCCGGTTTGAACGGAATCCCCCCAGGTTTCCGCTGAATCTGGCCCTTCTCGTACAACCAACTCATCACGACCCCATCCGCCGCTTCCGCGAGTTTCATCTTCGCGAAAAGCTCCTCCGCGTCCCGCGCCGCGCGCTTGGCGTTTTCCTCAGCCTCGGCTTCCGCTTTTTCAGCCAGCGCTTTTTGGACGCGCTCGCTCTCTACCTTTTCAGCCGCAGAGCGCTGCTCGGGAGTCAGCGTGTACGCCCCCCCGCTCGCCGCCACCGCGTCTTTGGCTTTCCGGAGCGCCTGTTTCCGCTCCAGAAGCGCTTCTTCGTCGTCGGAATCGATGTCGCCGTACTGCTCGTCGTCCAAGTCCTCCGCGCTCGTCAGCCGCGCGCGCCGCACATCCGCTGTCGCGTCGTTTTGCACACGTTTCTCCGCCGCCTTTTTCGCCGCCCGCACGGCTTTCTGCTCCACGAGCTTGCGCTCCGCTTTCGCGCGCTCCTTCTTGGACATCTTTCGCATGCGCTCTCTTAGCTCGTCCTCGTCTTCGCTGTCGGAGTCGTCGCCGGCGGCGGGCTCTACAGGTTTCTCCTCCACGGTTTTCACAGCCTGCGCTTCTTCCGGTTCTTTAACCTCCACTGCTTCTGCTTCAGCCTCCTCCTCGACCTCTTCCTCCGACGCATCCGAAACGCTCAGCGCCTGTTTCTTCCCCTTCTTTCCTTTCCCGCCGGGCTTGTTTTTCCCGCCGGCGTCCCCCGCCGACTCCGACACGCCGTTTTTCCGCACGTACACCAAAAGTTCCTTCACCAAGATGGCGCTTTTCCCGATCATCTTTTTGATTTTATTGTCCGCCAGGGGGTTCCCTTCGAACTCCAACGCCCGAACCTTCTTTTCCTTCAGCTCGCCTAGCTCTTTGGGCAGGTTTTTAATCGCGTTATCGGTGAAGAAAACCTCGGCGAGGAGCGCGCACTTGCCCAACGCGGTCGGCACGGTTGTTATGGAACACCGCTTCGCGCTTAAGGTAACCAGCCTTTCCTTCCGTTCGAACTGCAGACCGTCGACACTGGTGATTCCCGGGTTACCGTCGATCACCAGCGTGACGAGGGTGTTACACCCGGCCAACACCCCAATGCTTTCGTTGGAAAGCGCGTTGTTCGCGAGCCGCAGGTTTTCCAGGTTTTTCAAGTCCCCCAACGACTCGGGAAGTTTTGTGAGTTGGTTGTCCTCAACCTCTAAGACTTTAAGTTGCGTTAGCTCCCCGATTGACTCAGGCAACACGGTTAGCGCGTTGTTGCTTAAGATCAACGTTCGCAGCCCCGAAAGTCGCGTGATTTCGGCTGGAATTCTGGTCACCCGAACGCCCAATTCTATTTTAAGCGAATTCACCGAAACCGCCCACCAAGTGGCTGGGTCTATTTCCGTTTCCATCGGTACCAAATCCAGGTCGTCCAGTCCGTCAAGTGTCAGGGTGAGTTCCTTGCTTTCCGTATCGATTGCTTTTCCGACCTCGATCCACACCGGGTTTGGGCGCTCGCGTTTGAGCATAGCCGTGGCAGCTTCCGCGTCGTCGATTGCGGCTAAGCGTTTCTCCTCGTTCGCGGCGTGTTCGTCAATAGCGCCCCGCCGTTCCCTCAGCTCCATCTCCTTCTTCCTCCGCTTGCTTCTCTGCGTCGCGGTTTCGCCTTCCGGGGCGTCCGGGTCGTGCTCAACAGCACCGCCCGCGGTATCTTCGTCGTCCGTGTCCTCCTCCGTGTCCTCGCCCCCGCGGTTGATGCGAAGGGCGAGCGCTGCGTGCCCGGCTTTTTGCGCGTAGTCGGCCGCGGTTTTCCCTCGATCGCACTGCAACTTGAAGTTGCACCCCGCGTCCAGAAGTTCCTGACAACTCTCGGCATGGCCGTGCGCCGCGGCCATCATCAGCGCGGTTCGCCCATCCCCGGCGCCGTCCCGTAAGTCCATCTGCTCTTTTTCCCGGGTCTTCCGCGTGTGGTCCACCAGCATCCGCAACACTTTGTGAAGATTACCAGCCGCGGCGATCATGATGGCGGTGTACCCGTCGTCATCCCTGACGCTGGGGCTCTGCCCGCCAACCCCCAAGCTCCATCGCACCGTGTCGAGCTTCTGCTTGCGACAAGACTCCAGGAACTTTTCCCTCTTGTTGCCGCCTTTGTTCGACATCTGTTGTCGAACGAGGGACGACGCGAGCGCGACGTGCGTGCGGAAAGTGCGAGATGCGCGAGGAAGCCGCCGCCGAGGTGGAGAAATAAATTGCCATCTCGCAAAACCAGCAACTTTTTCCAAGCTCGTTGGTCCACGTGGCCATCTTCCTCGGACGGCACGGAGCCGCCTGTCTTGCCTCTGGTCCGTCACTTCAAGCAACACCTCGTGTTTCTCACAATGGCCAGCATCTTCGCCACACGACTCACGGTCGCGCGCCCCACCGCGCGCGCCTCCAGCAACAACAGGGACAAGGTACGCGGGACCGTTTGGTTTGGAAGGACGGCAGAAGGAACATCGCACATCACATTCGCGGCCATCGTCCTTGTTTTGTTATCCTCGAAAGCATCATCCAAACGAGCATCGGCTATCCTCGAAAGCGTCATCCAAACGAGCATCGGCTGACACTTCCTATCGCCTTCTGCAATCTCCCTCTGCAATCGCCCCCCCCCCCCCCCCCCCCCCCCACACCCCCCCCCCCAGACCCAAATCGCCCCGTACTCCCTGCCCAAGCGCGCCCTGTCCGGGCTCGCCGCGGCGAGTTTGAGTGTGACGTTGAGCCTTTCCTGCGGTTTCGGTTTCCCAGGCTCGGCGAGCGCGGAGATGCGGCTCCCTCCCATCGACCAGGACCCGGAGCGGTGCGAGCGCGCGTACGTGGGGAACACCATCGGCCAGGCGAACGCGGTTTCCGACCGGGTGCTCGATTTGCGGAAGTGTACGTTCGACGGGACGGACTTGAGCACGAAAAACCTGAGCGGTGGGTTGTTAGTAGACGCCAGTTTCAAGGGCACCAACATGACGGAGGTCGTGATGAGCAAGGCGTACGTACCACCGGGGAGGCGTTAAAAACTCGCACCACCCTGACTCCCGTAGGTTCGAACCGACGACCGTGTGTCACCGTGAATTGACGTGTCCCCCACCTCAACCACCACCACCTGTTTTTATTACTGACTGTCAACGCAATACACCCGTGTTACAAAAAAACGCAGGTACGCGCTGCACGCGGATTTCACAGGCGCGGATTTCACAAACGCGGTTGTGGACCGGGTGACTTTCGACGACGCGGACCTCACGAACGTCAACTTTCGAAACGCGGTTATCACGGGCACCACGTTTGTCAACACCACACTCACGGGCGCCACGTTCGAGGAATCCTTAATAGGCAAGGTACGGCCTCGCCTCGCGCGTTTCCCAAATCCAAACGCAAAGTTCACCGCCCCGTGTGTGTCGTCCACCGCGGTGGTTAAAGGAAGTTACTACGTACAGCACAAACGCACTGTGTCCGGCCCAATTACTCGGACCAGTGCCCTGCGTCCGGCCCGATTACTCGGACCCCAATCCCCCATACAGCACACCCACGGACTCGCCGACTGACCCTTTTCGTGTACCAACCACCAGGAGGACGTGAAACGGCTGTGCGACAACCCCACGCTTGTCGGGGAAACCCGGTTCCAGGTTGGGTGCAGGGACTGATGTGTGTTTGAGCGTGTTTGGGTTACGAAAAATTTGGGCACCGGAATTACCACGGGATCCCCGGACAGACTTTCTAAGTTCTAGCGGGAGTTGTGAAAAACGCGGACGCGCGTTGACTACAGTACTACCCTCGTTCCACGCTACTTCGACCCCGGCTACTACTTCACCCCGACTACTACATCACCCCGGCTACTACATCACCTGGCTACTACTTTACCCCAGCTTCTACATTACCCCGGGTACTACTTCACCCCGGCTCCTTTTGGCAATCACAGTGAGGGAAATTGCCCATACACCTCGTCAAAAAAAAAGAACGCGACCCGGCGTCGTTTACAGTTGTCTCCACGTTTCCGAATCCCTCGTCGCTTTTGTTACGACTTCGGTTTGCGATTGCGACGCGTCACGTCCAGCCGGTCGCAACGTCGCGTCCAGCCATTGGTGTGTCAGCCGTAGCATCTCGGGCGTACACTCGTGATTCGTGTTGATCTGTGCCAGCGCCGTGAAAGCACGCGAAACGCCCCGTTTTTCGTACGCCAAGCGCGTAGCCTCCACCACTCCTTGAACACCCACCAACGGGTTTCTCGGATCGTGCTCGCCGTTGAGCACTAACAGCGGCCGCGGCGATATCGCCGGTAAACTGACTCGGCCGTCGAAGGAATCGAGCAACCCGGGGGTAATCTTTTCATACACAGCAGTGACGACGTCGGAAGTTACAATAGTACTCTTTCCGGAGCTCAAATCCATCATCGCCAGGTCAAACACGTGCGGCGGCAACGAGCCGACCCGCGCCTCCCATTCACCGTTCGCCAGACCCCACGCGAAATCGGAAACCCCGATGAGCGGCGCGACTGCGCCGGTGACTAAATCAGGTGCCGCCGCGGCGGCGAACCAAGAGTACATGCCGCCTAAAGAAACGCCGGCGATACCCACGCGGGTCGGGTCGATTCGTGGCTTCTTCGGGACAGAACGTTGTGTATGCGCCGTCTTGCCATCATCATCACTGTTCCATAGCCCCGTATTAATACCATCTTCATCACCGTCAACGCGCGCATCTCCTTTCGTCACAAACGTTATCGCCCGTAACGCGTCCCAGGCGCCGTCGTACAGAAAAGGCCTCGCGTCGCCGGCGTACCCGTTGTTTTCTTTTTTGTAAGACGCCTTTCCGTTCCACGCCGCGCAAAGCGCCCGGCCGTACAACTCGAACGTCTCACCGCGACTGCGCGTGAGGGATACGTGGCTGCCGCGGGTGAACTCGTCGCGCGTTTTTTTCTCCGTCTCTTTTTCTTTTTTGTTTATTTTTTCCACAGCAGACGTGTACGTCATCGGGTCCAGCCTTCGTCCGTGACACGGCGCGTCCACGCCCAGTGCGACGTACCCCCGTCTCGCGAACGGGACGAGTTGCGAAACAACAAGGGCCTCCGTGTCACCGCCCGTGCCGTGCATGAAGCACACTAGTGGTAACGTTTCGGAACCGTCGGAACTGTCAGATGTGACGAAGCGCTCGCAGTGCACAATCGTGATGGGCACCGCGTGCTCCCGCCCGTCCCTCGCGTCGGGCGCGAGCATCAACCGGCGTACCACGACCCCGCCTTCCATGCGCTCAACTGGCAAGCAGTGCGAACGCATCAGGGTGGGCACTGTACCGGCGCGGCCGCGCGCTAGGGCGGCGCGTAGCGAACGCCGGGTGGACGCATGATTGGCATCGTCATCACACGACGACGCGTCCTGGTCGGCGTGCGACGTCGCCATGGAAATCCGCGGCCGTGCACTCCTCGGCGACCTTCCTCCACGAACTGGTCTCACCAAGTGATGACTCACGCGCCGGAAACACTCGTGGGCGTGTGACACACGCGTTGACATGCGGGGAGTCTCAATTCGGGAACGGGACCGCGCAGAGAGGGAGACGTGGAGGTGTGCGATGGTCTCTGCGTTGCTCCTCGATTTGGTGTGCCTAGTTTGGGAAAAGGTGAGGGATTTTGGAAATTTACTCTGGAGAAGGTCGACAGTTACGCTGTGTTCCATATTCATGAAGACTCGCCGCACCGGGCTAAAGGGTATCTTCCAGCTCCCCCTCTCGCTTCGCTTTGCGCTGTTTACCTTGCTTCATCTGGAGGGGGAGGATCAGGGTCAGATTAATCAGACAAAGAACGTCAACAATGATGCCGACAAAAAAAAACAAAGTCGAGACAAACAAAAACATCTCTTCCCTCCTCCAATACCTCAAATAACTTCGCGTCGGATTAGTGACGCATGAAAATGGTGTGCCTGCAGATTAATCTCGGGGAATCATTTTCCCACTGTAAGGTTGGCATCATTTGACGGTCGGGTATCTCTCCCAAACACGTCTCAGCGGGTCGACACGGTTATAGTCTACAATAATCAAAGAAAAGTTCATCTTTCTGGGTTTGCTTTCGTCATTCGCGAAGTTAAGTTTGGTTCTTGGGGAACGTGAGGGGTACCGAGGTCCCAGACTGTATACCTGTGTACTCGGTACAACGTGTTGTACCGAACACACAGGTGCACAGTTTTATGATGCTGCTTGTTTGCCTCGGGTAAAACGGGCGATGGAAATAAAACGGGCTCCCACGGGCTTTTCAACCACCGCAAACTTACCCGCGGGTTCGCGGCGCTCAGCGTGGGCGACTGGCCAAACTTTTCGGTGATTTTCCGCGCGCCCCCCGCCGTGGGTCGCGCCGCCGCTGTAGTCACGACTGGCACGTCTGGAATTCCCGCCAACTTCTTCAACGCCGGAATCCGCAACAGCTGCGCCTGGCCAAAGGAAAACAAGTTCGTCGTCACCCAGTACACAAACACGCCTTGCGGGAACGAGCACGTCAGCGGGATCATCACCGCGGCTAAGCCGCGCATGCCCCACTTCATGCCGGGCTGCGCGTTCGGATCGGCGCCACTTGGCGGGTTGGTTTCCACGGAGGCAAGAAACGTGAGGCTGCTAATCAAAGGCAGGACGTACGTGGGGTCCGCTACTGATAAATCGGTGAACCACGCTTGGCCTCCGCCGTGTGTGAAACTCGGCACCCCGACGCTCATGCGTTGAATCGCGATGAAAAACGAAATGAACACCGGCGCCTGCACCACCAACGGCGCGAACATCTTCACCGGGTTACAGTCATACTTTTGCCATATTTTCCAAATCTCGCCTTGGTACCGTTCCAGGGCTTCTTTGTCACCGCTGTGCGTCTGCGCGAGTTTGTTAATGGCTTCTATTTCGGGCTTCGCGAGGTGCATGCGCGCGGCGTTCTTTTGCTGCATCACGGTTAAAGGGACTGACACCAACCGCATCACCAAAGTCGTCGCCACGATCGCTTGCCACCACTCAAGCGAGTGCGCGACGTGGAAGTACTCGATGGCGTACATCAGCGCTGAGGTGGTGTACCACGAGTCGCCCGCGATCGCGGCGACTTCGCCGCCCACGTGCGCGGTGGCGGCGAGCGCGTTTGCGTCGAACGAGCTCAACGCATTAGCAGCGGCGTCGCTCAGAGCGCTTTCGGAACCGCTTCCGAGGTTTAACGTGTCAGACGCACTAGAGCTCGCGACCGCTTGTTCGGAGGTTTTATCGGATCCTCTTCCGAACCACCCGCCACTGCTCGCGTGTCTGATTTGCCCAGACCCCGCGAACGCGCCGATCGCGATCGCTCGGTGGTGTGCACCAATGACGTTTTTTCGTCGCCCGCCGTTGGTGGCCCCAAACCCGATCGGCGCGAACCCCATGGGCGCGAACGCGTGTGTGCTCTCATATCTGGCATCAGTACTTCGCACCCCGTGATTCGTGTCATCCGTGCCGATCCCGGATGCGGCCCATGACGGGCACGCGACTCGCGCGCCGCCGTCACGTCTCCCGATCGCCGAAGTCACTCCATCGTCCAGGGACGACGCCTCCGCCTCCGCCGCCCCGATCGTTTGCGCAAACGCGCCACCGTGACACGCGCTCGACGCGGTGGCCCTCGACGCGCTTTGCGCTGAAACAACCTCGCGCAACGCAAACACCAACGCCCGACGCGCACCTCCCATCACGCCACACCCCACACGCGCCGGCGCGCGCTTCCTTGTGAACGCGACGAGGTTATTGGGGACGAGAACTGGTTGGGGTTTTGGCGATCTGATTTCTGGAAGCGTTGTTTTTTTTCCCCAAAACCGCTTACCAACCTCTCCTCCTCATCGCGACGACTCCGCTCGCTCCGCCTCCGCCTCCCTCGCCTCCATTTCCTCGCCAGCTTCTTTTTTCCGCGTCGCCTTCGTCGCGGCTCTTTCATCCGCCCGGCTACTTTTCCGTGACCCAACCTCTAAATGCACCAGCAGCGACGACACGTCCGCGGGCGTGACGCCGCCGATGCGCGACGCCTGGCCCACTGTCGCGGGTTTCATCTTTTGCAGTTTCTCCCGCGCTTCCATGCGAAGCGTGGTTATTTTTCCGTAATCAACGGACGGAGGAATCTGTTTGTTCATCTTACCCGCCACTTTCGCGACCTGCGCCTCCTGCCGTGTAATGAACCCCTCGTACTTCACCGCGGTTTCCAGGGACTCCTTTTCCCAGCGAGACATGGGATGGGTTTTAGATTCATCGTCGTTTTTTTTTCCATCTTCGTTTCCATCATCACCGCCACCCGCCCCGAACCCGTGTTCCTCAAGCGTGGCGTACGTGACGTGCGGCCTTCGTAACAGCTCCTCAAGGGTGAATGAATCCCGGGTGGGTTTCTTGGCTGCTGTTGAAGCCGCGTTTGCGTCTTTCGAGGTGTCTTTCCGAAACGTCTCCGCGATCACGGCGGCGACCAACGCGCCGTGGCTCTTCGCGCGCGTGGTTTTCAGCCTCGCCAACTCGTTTTCCGCTCGCTTCGTCTTTGCGCAAAACATGTCCCACCGATCGTCCGTTACTAACCCTCTGTCCCTCCCGATCGGCGTCAGCCTGGAATCCGCGTTGTCACTGCGAAGCACCAAGCGAAACTCGCTCCGGCTGGTTAACATCCGGTACGGCTCCCTCAAGTCTTTCGTGCACAAGTCGTCGATAAGGGTCCCCAGGTAACTCCCTTCTCTTGGTAGAAGAAGTTGTTTCACACCCAGCGCAACCGCCGCCGCGTTCGCGCCAGCCACCAAGCCCTGCCCCGCCGCTTCTTCGTACCCAGTGGTGCCGTTGATTTGCCCGCTGAAAAAGAGGCCGGCGATTTTTTTAGTTTCCAATGAAGGGCCGCATTGATACGCGGGCAAAAAGTCGTACTCCACCGCGTACGCCGGCCTCAGCATCTTGACGTTTTCCAACCCGGGAAGCGTTCGCAGCAGCGGCAGTTGCAGTTTCTCTGGTAACCCCGTGCTGAACCCCTGCACGTACACCTCAGGACAGGACCGCCCTTCCGGTTCCAGAAATATCTGGTGCGACTCCTTATCCGTGAACCGCACGATTTTGTCCTCGATGCTAGGGCAGTACCGCGGGCCTTTCGCCCCGACCCAGCCGCCGTACGTGGGCGTGAGGTGCAGGTTGTCTTTGATTATCCGGTGCGTCTCGTTCGTGGTGCGTGTCAGGTAACAAGTCATCTGCGGTCGCTCGACGTGGTGTTTTTCGTCGAAAGAAAACCACCGCACGTCTGTATCACCTGGTTGCGCTTCCAAATTAGAGTAATCAATACTCCGCGAATCCACCCGAGCGGGCGTGCCTTGCGATAGGTAAAACAAAGTGTCAGTCTTTCGGGCCGTGTGTATGAGTAAACAGTCACCCGTAATCGGGCCGAACAGGGAGGCGGGATTTGAGAAACCACCAATACGCACCTGTTTTCAGTCTGCCGGTTTCGAAACCCAGCTCGACTAAGTTCTCGGTCAAACCAAGACTCGGCGCTTCCCCCGCCCGCCCCGCCGGTAACGTCTCGCGCCCGACCCAGATCTGGCCGGACATGAAGGTCCCGGTTGTTAACACCACGGATGGTGCGTGAAACTCCATGCCGAAGTAAGTCTTCACGCCTCGCACGTCGTCGTTGTTCCCGAGCAGCAACTCGGTGACCATGCCTTCCCGCAACTCAAGAAGCGGTTCTTGCTCAAGCCGCGTTCGCATGGCGCGCGAGTACTCCCATTTGTCCGTCTGCGCCCGCAGCGCCCACACCGCGGGCCCCCTTGAAAAGTTCAACGTCCTCTTTTGCAAATAGCACCGATCTGCCATGATCCCCATCTCACCCCCGAGGGCGTCGATTTCGTGCACCAGCTGGCTCTTCGCGGGGCCGCCCACCGCCGGGTTACACGGCTGCCACGCGATTTTGTCAAGCGTCAGCGTTAACAGCAAAACACGCGCGCCTCTTCGGCAAGCCGCGAGCGCGGCTTCGCACCCGGCGTGCCCCGCGCCGACCACGATCACGTCGAAGGAGTCGATGGGCTCGTGTACGTGGTACGTGGGAAGCCGGGAAGTGGCGCCGTCGTTCGGTACCGTTGACCGGTGTTGACCCGAGGTTGGAGCGGCACCGACATCGTCACCATCGTCCCCCGCCGCCGAGACGCACGCGCGTCTTCTCTGAAAACTTCCAACGGAGCGGTATGGAGCTGCGCGGTGCGTAGTCGAGGCGAAAGCGGGAGAGTGGTTTACTCGCCACGCGCGTCCTGAACCGCACGCCCTCGCCTTAGACCGGGACGCCACGCATGCAACCGATGGCACGGTCGCCGACATCCCACCGGTGATGTGCGCTGCAAAAGTGTTGGCAGTGACGATATTTTTTCGCTCATCACTGGATTATCGGTTGGCATACCCAGTCAGATTCGGTTCAGTGGTGGTCGCGCGCGGGGGCGACGAGACGCGTTGGCACGATGAATCTCAAGGCGGTCGCGTCGGTGACGTGGGCGGCGTCCCTGGCGCATCTCCTTGTTCTGTTCAACCGCCTTAATGCGGTGTCCCCGGGAACCGTGGCGCTCGTGGTGACCGGGCTTCTGACCACGATTCCAATGTTGTGGCTGTCGTCCGCCGTGTTACTGGCGCCCGGTGCCCTACACGCCGCCGTGGCGTTGGCCTTTGGCCAAGGACACGGGGACCCCGTTTCCACGACGGTCCCGACGCCGACCCCGAAACAGGCCGTCGCGAAACACGGTACCGGCCACAACGGTTCGGCGGACGGAACCGGGGCTATGGAGGAGTCCGCCGGGGGGGGGGTCGCGTTGCGCGTCCCAGCGGGGACAGCGGGGGGGAGCGGCCAATCCACCGTGGACGAAGTGGTTTCCCCAAACGCAAATGTGACCGCCGTTTGGGACGAAAACGCGGACGACGCCGCGAGCTGGCGCGACGCGGTGATTGGCATTAAAGGCATGGCGCAGGCGTTGCACGACGCGAACAACCACGTTTCTGTTGTGGCCCTAAACGCGGACCTAACCGTTTCCCTCTCAACCATGATGCTCAACACCTTATCGCTGTTCGAAGCGTCTTCCGGCGGGTTCGGCGATGACGGAAAAAACCTTCCACAAAACCACAAAACCTTCCAACCGCAAAACGTGGCGCACCTGGAAAACGCGAAGAAAATAGTCACGGACACGTGCGCATTAGCAGAACCCCTTTTCGACAAAGACACCCCCCTTGTGGTACACAACAACTTGGACGACGAGATGTGTTTCCTGTCAAGAGACACGTTCGCGTAAGTATTTCCCATTTCCACATTCCGCCGCCGACTGATTGCCCATATAAGACTGACATTTATTTTTTTACAATCAGGTGTTGTTTGTTCGCGCTCGTGTACCGCGCCAGCGCGCGGGTCGTGTCGGGGGCGTGCGTGTTGTCGGCGGAGGCGAAGACGTTTTCGTCGGGGTTTGATGAAAAAGGTGAAAAAGATTCGCAAACTTCGTCAGATGGAGTTACAGGAATCAATTCACCACGAGTTACACCCTCAAAGCACTCCGTTCTGCACCCCCTGGGCCCGGCCACCGGGGTGTGCGTCACCGTGGAGTACCTCCGCGCGGTGGAGACGCACTCGGCGCGGGAGAGCGCCGGCGAAGGTCCATCCGACAGCACGTGGGCGCACTTGGAAGACACCGGCACCTGTTTCGACCCGAAACGCCCTCGGTCGGCGGAGATGCAGTTCTGGCGCCGGCGGTTGCGGAGCTTGGGCGGGTCGCTTTCCGTGACGTACGTACCGGGGGCGGGGGTCGGTACGGAGATTGAAAAAGGTACGTCCCCGCGTTTCCCAAATCATAGACGACTGTTTTACCTCTAACGCTGGTGACTGTTCAGACCGATTACCCTGACTGTTTGTCCATACATCGTCCTATATATCGTCCAATACACGCCCAATGCAGTGCTGACACTTTTCGTTCACAAAAAAAGTCTCGCTCTGGGTTCCCACGAAAGGGTCCGACACGTTCGCGTTCGCGTCGGTGGACAAACCGACGGAGTCTTTTCCGACCGAAAAAAACGAGTTGTTTGGCCCTGGCGCGCCTCGCGGTTCCGGCGACGCGCCCTCCTTTCCCTTCCCGGAATACGACGGAACCACGTCACGGTCCAGCTCAGGGTCACGAACCGTGACCTCCGGTTCCGACGGCGCGCCACCCGGAACGCGCGCGACGCAACCGCACACTTTTCGTCCGTCCGACCGACCCGCGTACCCGGGCGCGGGCCAAACAACAACAACGACGCGCCCGCCCCGTTTATCAACCGCGGGGTCGCACTCCTTCCACGACAGCATGTCGTCCTCCTTCCACGACTCCCTTTACGATTCGTACGTATCCACGATCACCACGGACTTTTCTATTCTGTACATCGAAGACGAACGCGTGCAGGCGTACTTTTTCATCAACAAGTGCCGCCGCGTGTTCGGGGACCGGTGCCACGTCGCGCACGAGACGGACGGGGTCGGTAAGTTTTTTCATCTCACCACGTTCCGCCTCTGCGATCGGCGCGATTACCCTTCCCTGTTTACCCGTACTGGTAACTCTTACTGGCGTACTTTGGTAAATTGACACAGGGCCCTGTGTCAATTTACCACAGGTCACACCCCGGTACCCTGTCCAATCCCGGATATACACGTCACGACCGACTGACGTTTTCTTGTTCATTGCGCCAGGCGCGCTCGCGCGCTTGAAAAACGGCCAGCAGTTCTCCGTGGTGGTGAGCGACATATTCATGGCCGGCATGGACGGAGTTTCTTTTTTCCACACCCTGTTCGACGCGGATTTGAACCAAGGCCTCAGTGGGGGCGAGGGGACGATCGAGGGGATGGGTGATTGCGGCGTTGGCGTCGCGAACGACGGCGGCGTCGCGAGCCACGGCGCCAACGGTGGATCCGCGGCCCGACGCGGAGGACGAAAACCGCCGCCGCGGCTGAACATCATCCTCACCGGCGCGGACGTGGATCCGTCGCGGGGGGAGGACGACGCGGGTACGTATCGGGTCTTTCCCAAATCCAGGCACACTGTTTTATCTCTCAGCTGGTGACTGTTCGGACCGATTACCCTGACTGTTTGTCCATACATCGTCCAATACACGACTGACACTTTTCTTTCCCAATCGCAGAGCTGGCGTTCGATTTGAACGACCTCCAGGAAAAGCACGGCGTGCTGTGCTACAACAAAACAAGCGCGGTGGACGTGGTGCTGGACGTGATCAAACCGCACGTCGCGTTTCTGGAACGCTCGCTGAACCGGTCGCACCGAACCTCGGGGGGGGGGGTTGGTCACGACGGTTTCACCGAAACCGGTGACCGGATGACCGGATACCGCGTGGACGAGGAGTTGGTTGATGACTTGACCGATGCGTTGAACGATGCGTTGACCGACGAGCGCGACCTTTGGCTGCCGCCGCCGCGACGGGGGAGTGTGTTTGGCGGGAACGGGGACGGGGACGACGACCACAGCCACGGCGACGACGACGCGTTCAATCTCGTCGCGCGATCGGGACGCAGCGTCGGGGCGTTTGGCGTGGTCTTTCCCGACACCGAGGCCCTTGCCAGAGCTGGCGACGACGAGGGGTTGGCGGGGGACGGACGGGGGTAACAACGAGTCGCAGGACGACCGGGGGTAACCGACATTTGGCCTTAACGAGGTCCTTAATAGTCTAGCATAAGTCCTTGAGGAGACTCGATCGAGTCGAGGGGATTTTTCCGCGCGTGCGTCGACCGAGTCGCACGGTTGGACCACGCGCACATAGCGGCGATAGACTTTGCGTCCGATCGATATTACGGTTGGACCACGCGCACATAGCAGCGACAGACGTGCGTCCGATCGATAGCACGGTTGGACCACGCGCATAAGCGGCGATGGATTTTGAAATGCGACGTCAAAGACACTCGAGTTTGATTTTGAAACGCAACGCATAGACACTTGCGACGAGTGAACCACAAATACGCGGCGAAACACGTTCGAAACGTGTTCGTCACCCTCTCAACACCCTCTGCGCGGTTTGTTTTTCCCGCGCCAAACTGACTCGCTCGACCTTATCGATTCGCAAAAGTTCCCGCGCGACGTCGTTCGCCAAAGTTCGATCCGCCCGTTGCACACAACGAAAGTCCCGCCGCGCCTCTGCGTACTCGTGCGTCGCGGCGAGACTCACCGCGCGTCGCCAAAGCGCTTTCACGAACCAAGGCTCCTTTGTGCCTGGATTTGGGGTATTTGGGGTAAGCGAAACCGTATCAGCATTCTCTTCCGTGTCATCTGCGTCGCGTCCATCGCCGTCTTCTTCGCCGTCTAAAATCCGTCCCACCGTATCAAGCGCCTTCCCGTGCTCGCCCAGCCGCTGCCACGCCCTCGTTAGGTTCAGGGTAAGTTTCCGTCGCACGGCTTCAACGCTTTCAAACTCGCCAAACTCCAGCCCGCGCAACCCGAAAACGTCCCGCAGCGCCTTTTCGTACTTTTCGCACGCTAGCTTTGTGTGTCCTTTTTTCAAAAGCGTGTTCCCTTCCAAACACACGCACTCGGCTTCGCGTAACATCTCAGGGAGTTCCGCTTTGTACCAGTTCACGGGTGTTTCGAAGGACACGAGCTGGACGAGAAACTCGAGGTTGGTTTTTGTTTTGTTCTGCTCGTTTGAAAAAAAGTCCGAAACAGCTCGAGCGCCGATCGCGCTTGAGCTGGAGTCTCGCGACGCGTCGTACCCGTACCTTACGTTTTTCGCGTTTTCGTACTCCACAAACGTCACCGTGGAAAACTCCCCGGGGATCATCAAACGCACCGAGGTTTCCAACGCCAAGGGGAGGTCGCCGCATCCGAGCCTCGCGGTTAGTGGCGCCGGCCCCGTGTGGAAAAAAAAACCAGGTCGCGTCGTGAATTTGGCAAACAAATCGTCACAGGTACCTTCAGGGTTACCTTCAGAGGTACATTCCGAGTCATCTTCTTTTTTAACCGCCACCTGTTCTTTTTCGTCCTCCTCCGCCCCGCAAACCCCCCGGACTGCAAACCTCATGGAAACCGCGCAGTCTCGCACCGGGCAATCACCCGGGAACTCGCCGGCGCCGTCGAGGACGCGGCGCTTGAAAACCACGCCGTCCCCGAACACGTCCCTCACGTGTACAATGGAGACCAGCCGCACGTGGTACTCCACGCCGTTCGTGTTACCACTTACGCTTGAAAAGAACGAACACACTGATGTTTCTTTCTTTGTCCCTTTTCGCCCCAGCCTCCCCCTTACCGTCCCCGGTTCAACTCCCGGCGGCTCCCAAACCCGGGTCGGCCCCGGCGGAACCCAAACCACCGATTGTTCGCCGACCCGCATGGTGTTCACCGCCTGATACGATAAAAAAGAAAGTGTCAGTCTCGTATGGGCAATCAGGGAGGCGAGATGTGGTGGGTGGGAAATACTCACCGCGTCGAGTTCGGGTGGGAGCTGGCCGTCGCCCGACGCGAAGAACAACAAACTCGGTGACCCGAACACGGTTTCGGTGGAAACACAAGCCCCGAGACTGACTGCCCGCGAGAGGTGCACGAAAAGTGTCAGTCTTTCGGACCGCGTGTATGCGTAGACAGTCACCCGTAATCGGGTCTCCACAGTCGGGAAGGGATTTGGGAAACGCAATACTACTGACGAACAGTCTTGGTATTCAGGAAATACCTGTACATACTGACCTTCGATTGTCACGTCGAACGGCGCGCGCGGGGTTTCCCACCCGGCGCCGGGAACGAGCGTTCGCTTGGTGGCATACGGCGATGGGAATTTGCCAAGACTTCCAGGGTAAATACCCACACCACGACTGTTTTCCGGCCGACGCACCGCCTCCACTTCGCGCCGCGCCAAAACCTCAACTTGAAAGAACAAAACGTCCTCGGGACGGACGCCGGTGGGCGGTTTCGGGAAGCGGCGGTTTCCCCCCCCCTCCATTTCTTGAGTCATTAACTCGTTAGGAAGCAACACGCAGTCAAAGTGCGGGTCCAGGTACGCGTACTCGGGGGCGACGCGGACGAAAAAACGTTCGCCAGCGCGCGCGTCCGCCAGCGCGAGCTTCAAGCCGCGACAACCAACGTCGGCGGGAAGTATTTTGTTTTTCTTTTTTAAAGACTTTTCTTTTTGTTTTCCGTCGTCGGCGTCTTCGTGTTTGTTTTCGTTTGTGTCAACATCCTCCAGCGGGTTCGTGTCTTTCGTGTCCCCTAGAAACACGCGCGCGGGGACCCCCCCGTTGTCGTCACTTTTTGTGCTGAAGAACGGGTGGAACGTGCCCACGAACGCGGCGAGATTTTCGTACTGTTTCGCATCATCAATCGGGTTTCCCGAGGCACTCGTGGTCGTGTCGTCTCCCAAACCTCCCACCAGCAACGCCTCCGGTACCGCGTGTGCCACGACGTGGAACACGATCTCTTCTTCGTGTGTGTCACTGGTTTTAGTCGGTGTCACGGAGCGGTTTTGTCCGTCATCAGGCAGCGCGTGTGTCACCCACTTACGCACGCGATCGCCCGCGCGATGCAGCTCGCGCGCCAGCGACGCGCCTTTGTCCAGTTTCGGGGCGTTCCACAGTTCCGGGGACGGCGCGGCGAGTCGTGGGGGACGCGCGCGCACGGAGGTGACCCAACGTTGGAGCTCAGGCGACACCGAGGGCGTTGGTGACTCTCCTGACGTGCGCGCCATGGCACCCACCGAACACGACGCCCGCGCCGCGCGCGACACGTGTAACGGTTCAGGATCTGGCCGTGCCTCAAAATCGCTGACGCGACTTGAGGTTTATCAAGGCGAATATTTGAAGTGCGATAGAGGGCTCCTTGTCGCCTAGCTTCGCGCCACATCCGGCTGGCCCCTTCGTGTTCCCACGATGGCGACGGCGACGATTGCCGTGACGCCCATCGCGCGTGGCGCGTGCGTTTCACGACGTCGACACGGCATGACACGCGGCGTTTGCGTCGTGCGTTGCGGCAGTGGCAAACAAGGCACGGAAATGCCGCCTCGGAGGGTGGTCTCGCGTGCCTCCGCGAGGGACGTGTCTGTATCCGCCGCGTTCGACATCAAACCCGACATGGCGAGGGTCGCCGCGGCGGTGCGTTTGGCAGCGGCGGTGTCCCCCGCGCTGGCGGACGCGAGAAACGCGCGTCGCGCGCGCGTCGTGCCAAGGGGCTTGGGTTCGGGGGTGACCCCTTCGAAGGGTTCAAACCACGGTGCGTTTGCTCAGCGGGCAACAAAGTCAGGCGCGATCGGGCCTCGCGGCGGGCGGTATTTGGAGGTTCTGCCCGGGCCCGGGCCTGACGCCAAGTACCCCGGCGGGTGGTGGGGAGCGGGGACGTACTCCGAGTCCCTGGGACGGGGGAACGGGACGTCCACGAAGGCAATCTACGGGGGGTCATCCGGTGCCGGTGAAAAAGGTGCTGGATCCTTCGATCCTTTTTGCCGCGACGGTTTTGAAAGTAGCGCAAGAGACAGAGACGTGAGCTCCAGCGCGTTCGGGGCAAGCGCGGGCGGATCTCAGTCCGGGTTCAGCGGTGACAACGACGCCACGAAAGGAATTAACACAAACGCCGGACGGGCAGATGACACGCCGCAAGCGGGAAGGCCGAACCCGTTTGAACAGCTGTGGCTTCGGCTGGTAAAGCCTTTGCGCGACTTCGGGTTCGGGCGCACGAACATCTGGGAAGGCGGGGTTGGGCTCTTCTTAATAGGCGGAATAGGGATATGCGCGCTAACCGTGAACTGGATTTTGGGGGTCAATTTCAACAAAATGCGGTCGTACCAGGCGTTCGTGGAGTTTCCGTTTGCGTGCGGCATCCAGGTTGGCACGCAGGTGCGCGTGCGCGGGGTGAAGGTGGGGAACGTGCTGAGGTACGTATGTCAGGCTTTCTCAAATCCAGGCACACTGTTTGCCCATACATGCCTGACACTTTTCGTGTAACAATCGCAGCGTCCGCCCGAACCTGGAGCGGGTGGAGGTGCTTGTGGAGATGGACGACGATGGGATTGTTATTCCGCGTAACTCGCTGGTGGAGGCGAACCAAAGCGGGCTCATCGCGGAGACAATCATCGACATCACACCCGAGGTCCCGATTCCCAAAGCGCAGTGGGGACCGCTCGATTCGGGGTGCGAAGGTACGTGTTGCGTTTCCCAAATCCAGGCACGCTGTTTCTGCCGCCCCTCTTTGACGTCCACTAGTTTCATTCAACGGAGGTACTTCCCGCTAGTAACGGTTACCAGTACTCGCGGCTCGTACAAATACAGCACAAACGCGCTGTTTTATCTCTCAGCTGGTGACTGTTTGTCCATACATCGCCCAACACAGTACACCCACACTCGCCGACTCGGGACTGACCCTTTGTTTTATGTATCGCAAGGCGAAGGCTTGGTGGTTTGTGACCGGGGAAAGATCGTCGGGGTGCCAGGCGTGTCAATGGATGAGCTGGTTGGTATTTGCACCAAGCTGGCGCGGGAGATGGACGCGAACGACGGGATCGCAAAGATGTTCGCCACCGCGGAGACGGCGCAGACGCTGATGAAAAATTTAGAGCCGTTGTTGCTTGAAGCGAGTTTGATCGCGCGGGAGTTACGACCAATGTTGGCGAACGTCCAGGAGCAAGGAACCCTGGACACGATCGAACTGCTCGCGGGGCACGCCACGAAGGCGGTGACTGATATTCGCGAACTGAAGAAAACCATCCTCACGGATGAAAACCAGGAGATGCTTCGGCAAAGCATCACCATCATGACCAAGACGTTGCAGCACATGGAGAAGGTGAGCGGGGACATCTCCTCCGTGTCAGGGGACCCGGCGACGCGGCAGAACCTGAGGCACCTGATTCAATGCTTGTCTCGTCTGGTGGACAAGTAAAAAAGTAGTCGCACTTTCCGCGTTCGAGACGGATTAAAACACAAAAGACTTTACACGAGACTTTACATCTTTGTACCTCTGCTATAACGTACGTGAACTGGCACTGTTACAACTACACACAGCACAAGTACCTCTTTTCCGTAATAATACGCCGTCTCAACGTCTCGTCATCCCTCCAGGTCGAACTCTCGGTGCTTGAAACCCGCGGTTTCAAGCTCGCGTTTCGCGAGCGACGTTTTATCCGCAAACGTCTCCCCGTCCCCGGTACCGTCCCCGTCCCCGCTATTTTCGTTCCCTAACAACGTTTTTTCGAAATCCACCCCCGCCGCCACAGAGGCGTCTCGCGGGGTCATCGCCGCCACCATCGTCATCGTTTGCGAAATTTCCGACTTCCACTCCGACGACCCAGGCACTTGGCCAGCGAAAATTCCCACGGAAATCGCCGCGCCTCGAGCCTGCCCGAACGCCAGCCCCGCGGTCGCGCCTTCCCGAAACCCGACGTTGAACCCGCTCTGCACCGTGGCCTTCTTACCCTCCTCGATGCCGTCGCGGTACCCTTCGCTCCAGAACTGGGATGGAAGGTGTGTGGGAACAGGCAGGTTAGGCAAAGTGCGTGAGAAAAAATAGGTGTGTCGGCGGTGGTTCGGTGAAGATGGGCCATTGCGTACCCGGTCGCGTCTTCGCCTCGCTTCGCGTTCCAGCTCGGCGTTTCCGTCGTCGCCCGAGAACTCGCCGTGGTCTCCGCGTGTCTCGTGTTCGTCGTTCTCTTCAGCCCACGGGTCCACACCCATGGTGGTTGTGCGTCGAAGGTGTGACGGAGAGACGACATTTTTCACCGTCAGCGCCAGCACGCAGCAGTTTCCAGGTCGTCAACAACGAAGATTTGAAAATTTTGATATTCCGCGAAGCAACCACCCCGGCTCTGACACAGCTCTGTCGCGCGCGCAGACCGCACGACAGACGAACGATGTCAGTGAGGTGCGTCCATGCCGCTGACACCCACCGCGTTGATTGTGTTCTCCACGATTTGGCCTCCGCTCTCCGTTTGGCGGTTCCCAGAATTTGAAATCTCGGAATCTCACAAATGTCCGCCGTTACCTCGCCAGACCGCCCTGACCACCCTCCCTTCCCAAAAGATCGTCGCTACAAGAGCTGCGTCCCGTGAGTAATACGAACATGCCGGTCGAGGTTCACGTTTCCGGCAAGAAGGGAAACAAAATCCCGAGGCGCGACGAGTTTTTCGACCAGGCTCCCGCGCCAGATTCGGTGGACGATGTGATGCACGACGACGACGACGAGCCGATGCGCGTTTCCGTGTCTTGGGCTGAAGTCGGCGCGACCGCGGATGCGGTGCTCGGCGCCAGCGGTGGGGTCGACCCGGTGGTCACAGAACAACACACCGCGTCACCCCGGCGCGGAACTCACGACCTGGACGACGTCCCCGTTACGGGCGCGCCGGACAAAACGTTCCAGTCGTTGCTGGAGGAGAGTTTGTTGCAAGAGGCGGATCCCGAAAACGCGACCCCCACACGAGGCACAAACACGACACCGAAAACCACCGAATCCGCGCCGTTAAGGCCGTTCCTGCGACGCGGCGCGCGGTCGCAACGCGTGGCGGTGACGGGTTCACCGAGTGAGTCAAACGTTTCACTGAGTGAAACCAAGCCGAGGGTGGATTCGCACCGCGTCGCGAAGGCGCCGGATTCCGGAAAGCCCGCGACGCGCGCGCGCGGCGGGTCGTACGCGTCGGCGTATTTACACGAAGAAAGAGATTCGAAATTCGGGTACGACGAGACGGAGACGACACGGGGTGATAAGACCTCAACACTCGGAAAACACACGCCTTCCAAAGCCGTTACCGCGATGGACGAGCTCGCGGAGTTTGAAGCGCTCGAGCTGGAGCTGTTGCTTGATTCGACGTCGCGGGCGAAATCGACGTCAACTCGCGCTGGTGAGGGAAAAGCGAGCGGCATGGCACCTACTGTGCGCCACTCGCAATCCATGTCACGCACGGAATCCGAGCGTGTCAAGCTCGCGGCGGCGATGAAGAACGTTAACGTCAACCGGTTGTCCGACGTGAGCGACAACGACGGGCGGTTTTCTGACGACGGCGACGCAATCGGTACGCGTTTCTCGGGCAAAAATTCACCAAAGAAAATTGAGCTTGAGCCAAAGAAAAAAGCGCCTCCCCTGTCCCCCGCCGCGAGCGCGTTTGACGACGACGAGTCCTGGGACGACGACGGAGTGTATGGGCATTTCGGTGACCAACGAACATCGGCACGCAAAGTCGCGGCGCTGTCGCCGCAAAAGCCGGGCGCCGGCGCGCCGCCGCTGATCAAGTCTCTTTTCTACGGCGCGAGCAGCGACGCTGCTGGTAAAAACAAAGACACCGGGAAGAATCGAACCAGCGCGCCCACGACCCGCGCCATCGGCGTTACCAATGCCACCGTGTCAGCCGCGCGCAGTGCTTTGGACGCGGCTGCGGCGCAGGAAGCCGCCGCCGCGGCGCGTGACGCGTCGGAGAGCGTGCGTCGCGAGCGCGAGCGTCTGGAGAAGGACAAGGTTGTTTTCGCCAAGGAGCGGCGTTTGTTTCAAAAAGAGCGACAACACGAAGAAACGCAGCTTCAACTGTTGCACGCCGATCTGGACACGAAACAACACGCGCTTGACGTCGGGGCGGACAAGGTGAAACGGGACCGGCAACGTTTGGAGCGGGAGTCGAGGAGAGCGGCGGAGATTGCGCCGACGAAGGCGGAGCGCGTGGAGCTGGAGGATCTGCGACGCGAGATCGGTAGGTTAACCGAGGAGGCGAAAACGTCCGGCGCGAAGCACAAGGCATCAGCGGACCGTTTGCGACGGCAAGTCACCGACCTGAGGGACGAAGTCAACGAGCTCAAGGGGGAGAAGAAGCGTTTGGAGATGACGCTTCTGCGCGGACAGGACGACGGCGGCGGGAAGTCGAAAAAAGAAAAAGGCACCGCGGACGAGCGCGAAACGCGGGAGCGCGAGTTAAGGGAACAACGGGAGTTACGGGAACGAAGGGACCGGGCAGAGATGGAAACGTTGGCCAGGGAGCAACAAACGCGACGCCATGTTGAGGAACAAAGGGAACGAGAGTTGCGTAACGCGAGCGTGTCTTTACGCGGGGACGCCGAAAACGAAACCGGCGACGACGACCGCGAGAGCGACGCGAGCGACGACGACGCCGGGAGGGAAGATACGATTAACTCAAGAATGACGAGTCAAAACGAGTCAGATACAAGGCTCGGACGGTCATCAAGGGGACTCGGAGCCGGTGTGTCACAACGCACCACACCCACCACCCACCCTGAAGTCGTGGGCGTCACCGTGTTGGAAGCCGCGGCGGCGCACGAGTTGCCAAGCGTGCGAGGTAAGTATTGCATTTCCCAAATCCCGCCGACTGTCTGACCATACAATACTGACACTTTTCTGGCAAAACTCACAAGACGCGCCGCCGCGAGTCGGCCCGCCGCCCGCGAACGACGGCGCCGATTTGCCCGGTACGGCCGTTGCGCGTTTCCCAAATTCCGGACAACTGTTTACTACCCGTCATGTGACTATTTGTCGTGCACTACTGGTAACATTTACCAGTACTGGCAACTCTTCAAATACATCACAATCACGACTGTTTGCGGATACAGTACACCCACACTCGCCGACTCGCGACTGACCCTTTCTTTTACCTGTCCCAGGTCCGCTTGAGCTGAACTCGCACGAGGACGGCCGAGTGGAGCGCGTGACGCCGTACGGCCGACGCGTGGTGAAGTTCGCCAACGGCACGCTGAAGGACGTCACGCCCTCAAACAACGGCCCGATATCCACGGTGTACTTCACAAACGGCGACGTCAAGCGCGCGCACCCCGGCGGACGCGTGGAGTACTTCTACAAGGAAGGTACGCGTCGCGGCTTTCCCAAATCCAACCACGGTTTGACGCGTCTCTTTGACTATTTGAGTACACGGCCGTCATTAAAAGGAAGTATACTACATACATCACGAGTGCACTGTTTGCCCATACAGTACGCCCATTTACTCAAGACTCCCAAGCCTGACCCTTTTCTTTTCAACCCAAGTCGACACCTGGCACACCACGCACCCGGAAGGCGTGGAGGTGTACCACTTCCCTAGCGGGCAAACCGAGGCGCACGGGGTGGATGGGCGGAAGGAAATACTTTTTCCGGATGGGCTGTTGAGGCGCGTGTACCCGGACGGACGGGAGGAGGACGAACCGAGCAGCAGCAGGTAGAAGGTTACATATTTATCAGCTTTTTGGCAACTTTTTTGGAACGCTACTTTTTGTTCTTTCTCATGTCATCAAGGGCTTGCCTCTCGGTTGCTCTCTCGGTTGCTACGCAACGCCACACCTCGCCACGCGATGGCGTCAGCGTGCTGTTTCGGTATCCAATCGAGGGTTTCGTTGTTCTCGTCACCGCGGGTTTGTAAAAGCACCAACACACCCCGCGTAGCACCGCGCGTGTGCGGTGGCGGAAATCGGGTGGGCGCCGCGCTTCCGCGTTCGATGACATCTCCCAATGGGCGTCGCCTCCCGCGCGCGTCCTCAGGTGACTCTTCAAACAACGCGTGTGCGGCGTCCGGTGCGCCGTCATTGACGGACAGTGAGAAGCAGTACTTACGCGACGAAGCCGTGTCTTGGGCGGCGCAGCACGGTTTGCTCGTCGCAACGGACGGGGCGACTGTTGGCGCGGCGATGGCGTCCAACTTCACGCACGCCCCGATCTCGCTGCTTCCCACGCCGTTCCCCAAGGACGTGTTCGCAACCGCAATCGCGGTGTCCCCGCGATTCGCGGAGCTGAGCGACTTGGTGTCACGTGACCACGAGTTTTTGGTGGAACAACTCACCGGCGTCCTGGAAACGGACGACTTCACCGCGGCGCTGTGGGACGTGTATTTGCAAAGCGGCGGGCAAGCCGGGCGAAATGAAATCGAGCTCGGCATTCTGCGCTCCGATTACATGCTTGACGTGCCGTCTGGTAACCCGTTACAGGTGGAAGTCAACACCGTCAGTACGTCCTTCATGGCGCTCTCAACAAGGGTGACGCAAATGCACAGGCATTTAGTCACACACTCGAAAACGTTAGCCACGCACTACGCGGCGGAAACCGCCGACGAGACCGGCGATTTCTTCGAAGCCGCGCTCCCAAGCAACGTCGCGCTTGAAAAAGCGGCGGAGACCTTAGCCGCGGGTCACTTAGCCGCTGGTGACCAGGACGCTAAGCTGCTGATGGTTTGCCAGCCCAACGAAAAGAACGTTTTCGACCAGCGGTTAGTGGCGCATTTATTGTGGGAGAAACACGGCGTGCGGGTAACGAGGGCGACGCTCGCGGAGATGGACGCGCACGCTGAATTAAGTACCGACGGAGACGACTTGATGTACCACAACGAAAAGCACAGCGTGGTGTACTTCCGAGCCGGGTATGCGCCTGGCGATTACCCTTCCGACAAAGAATGGCGCGCGCGTTTGCTGATTGAAAAAAGCACCGCGGTCAAATCCCCGAGCGTCGCGATGCAGCTCGCCGGGTACGTATTGCATTTCCCAAATCCTGACACTGTTTACTGCCCCTGGTCGACTACACTATCATTAAAAGGAAGTATACTACATACATCACAAATAGACTGTTTGCCCATACAATACACCCATACTCAAGACTCAAGACTCAAGACTGACGCTTTTCTTTTACAATGGCAGGTGCAAAAAGATCCAGCAAGCCCTGGCGGGTCCCGGGGTTTTGGAACGGTTCGTTGCGAGGTTTGAAAACGAACAACACCGAGGAGTTGACACTTCGACTGCGATGCGAAGCACGTTCGCGGGGTTGTACGCGTTGGACGGCGAGGCGGGCGGCGTCGAGGCGGTCGCTGACGCGATTGTCGAACCGCAAAAGTTCGTGTTGAAGCCGCAGCGCGAAGGCGGCGGGAACAACCTGTACGGCGACGACATGGTTGGTGTGTTAAAAACGTTCGACCCTAGTGCTAAGCCTGGCCAAAAAGGCAATTTAAGCCAGTACATCCTGATGCAGCGGATATTCCCGCCCACGAACAAAACCCTGTGTTTACGAGCCGGCGAGATGGTTTACTTAGAAACCCTTTCCGAGCTCGGGGTGTACGGCGGGTACGTGCGCGTCGGCGATCAAATAATCCGAAACGAAATAGGCGGGCATTTGCTGCGCACGAAAGCCGCGACTTCGGACGAGGGGGGGGTCGCCGCGGGGTACGCAGTGCTGGATAGCCCGAAACTAGAGTAGTGGTAACTTAGTATTGGTAGTGGTATGATTACTGAGTAGTGGTGACTTGATTATGATATATGATAGAAAAGAAGAAGGCTCTCGTGTTCGCTCGAACGTTCTCGAACGTTCTCGAACGTTCTCGATCAAAGTGAGTACCGCGTTTTCGTTTCCCATCTCCCGCTGTTATGTACAGTGCGCAAACGTGCGGTGCGTGTGTTTCACCGGCCGTCGTCCAAGCCGAAGTAGCCGCGAATGGTGAACGGCTCGAGCTTGACCTCGGGCTCGACTTTGAGCTCCGGTAAACTCGGGCGCTCGGCGCGTGCTGACTTGCACGCCGCGTAGCTGCGTTTCAGCTTCCCGTGGGGGCAGGGGTTGCACGCTGCGCAGTTGTATTTCAACTTGCCGTGCGGGCAGGGGTTGCACGCCGCGCAGCTGCCTTTCACCATCCCGTGCGGGCAGGGGGTGCACGCCACGCAGCTGTGTTTCACCTTGCCGTGGGGGCAGGGGGTGCACTTCGCGCACATGTTTTTCCGCCTGCCGTGGGGACACTTGTTGCACTCCACGCAGTTGCCTTTCACCTTCCCGTGAGGGCAGGGGTTGCAGTCCGCGCACCTGACTTTCACCTTTCCGTGCGGGCAGGGGTTGCACGCCGCGCAGCTGCCTTTCACATTCCCGTGAGGGCATGGGGTGCAGTCCGCGCAGTTGCTTTTCACCTTCCCGTGAGGGCAGGGGGTGCAGTCCGCGCAGTTGCTTTTCAGCTTGCCGTGAGGGCAGCAGTTGCAGTCCACGCAGTTGCCTTTCACCTTGCCGTGCGGACAGGGGGTGCAGTCCGCGCACTTGTATTTCACCTTGCCGTGGGGACACGGGTTGCACTCCTTGCATTAGTGTTTCTGCCTTCCATGCGAGCATCGCTTCTGCCCTACCATTATTAACCTCCGCGCGCGCTTAGTCTTCGCTCCTCGTTCACGACGGCGAAGACGGAGTCGTAGTTTTTTTGAGGTGACGTTTTTTTTCAGTGCCCATAACCACGTCCCCACTTGCCCTTTTTTTTGCTTTTTGCGGACGTGGAGCGGTGGAGGAAACTTTTCGCGACTTCCTCGTCGATTCGCCATTTGCGGCGCACCGGGACGCACGCGCGAGTTCCATGTCGTGTCAGGCGGGACGCGCGATGGCGGTGGTTTCGTGTCGGGTCGGGTCAGGCCGAACCGCGAGCGCGTCTTCGGGAAGAACCAGTCGCGTTCGGTCGGACGCATCGGTTTCCGGACGCAACGGGTCACATGTGTTCGGTGCCAGAGGTCGCAGCGCCGTCAGGTACGTGTACCCACCGCAGCGCTGGTCCGACAGTGTCCATCACGTACTGTGTGTTTCGCGACACAAACTTTTCGGGCTGTTTGTGCGCGGTGCCGCGATAGCAACGAAGACGAATCAAAATCAAATCCAGCATCGCAGCACGTACCTCCCATCGAACCCGGCATCCGGAAGGGACCGCGTTTCGCTTGCGACTAACACCGCCTCCCCACCGCGTTATCCAATCCACTTTTTTCCCAACAGACCTACGCGCTGCGCCGCCGTGCGCTCGTCCTCCCCCTCGAAGCGAGGCGACAAATTCGAGCTCTCGTCCGGCGGCAAGGAGGGCAGGGGCAAAACCGTATCCACCGCCGCGGTGTCCCCCCCCGATGCGGAGATTGGAGGTGCGTGCGCCACCACCCGAACCCCACATCCCTTTTTGCGACGACGCGCATTTATCCGGGAGCGTGTCTCGAAAAAAACAACTCTGGCGGCGCAGGTGGAGGCACCCGCGGAACGGAACCGTCGCTGCATCCATCGGGGACGCGCGGAACACTCGACACGCACGTCGTGGCCACGGAAACACCGCGAAACGCGTTCCATGCCTACTCGGCTCCCCCCGACCACCCAATCGCTGACCGTCCTCCCCCTCCATCACTCGCGCGTCCAAATCGATCCCGTTTTTTCGCCTGTTTCGCCCTCGGAAACGCGAAATATCCCACTCCACTTTTTTTGCCGCAAACAAACTCTAGCCGATTTCGAATTCGGCAGCATCGACGAGAGTTTGTTGAACCTGGGCGACCTTTCCGATGAACTGAGTGCGAAGGTGGCGCAGATGCAAGCCCTGCTCGCGGAGGAAACCTCCAACATGGGTAACCAGCTCACGCAGCTGGACAAGGACGTGCTGCAGCGGTTAGAGGAGAGCTACGCGTCGTCCGATTCCGAGGACGAGGACGACGACGGAAAGCGAGTGGCGCGCCACGCGAAGAAAGCATCCGCCACCGCGACCGTGACGAAGAAAATGAAGGTCATGAAGAAACCCAGGAAGGATGACGACAATTTCTCTCCGGACACGGCGCCGGTGACGGGGATCACCACCGGGGACGGCCCACCCAAGCGCGGACGGCCGAAGGGGAGTTTGAACAAGGCGAAGTCGGGGGCTTTAAACGCGTCGGTCGCGACAAACACCACCACGCGCGCTCGCGAACACCGCCCCGACGTGGCGAACGTCCCGGGGTCGGTCCCGGGGTCGACGGTCGGCACGGTGTTGCCTCAAACCACGCGCGCGGGTAACGTCGTGCGGCGGGGGCCCCGGGGGAAGAGCGGGGGAAAGGCGACGGACTCCATGAAGACTTACTTGAAAGACATCGGAACGGTGTCTCTGTTGAACTCGGCGCAAGAGGTTGAGCTGGCGAAACGGATTCAGGACCTGGTGTACCTGGACGGCGTGCGTGAAACGGTCACGGATGAGCTGGGGAAAGACCCGAGCGTGTTTGAATGGGCGTGCGCGGCGAACGTGACAGTGGGGGAGCTGGAAACGAGGCTGGAGGAGGGCAAGCGCGCTAAAAATTTGATGATCCAGGCCAACTTGCGGTTGGTAGTATCAATCGCAAAACGATACGCGAACAAATCCATGAGCTTCCAGGATTTGATCCAGGAAGGGTGCGTCGGGTTAATTCGTGGCGCCGAGAAGTTCGACTTCAAGCGCGGGTACAAGTTCTCCACGTACGCGCACTGGTGGTAAGTATTTCCCCATTTACCACATTCCGCCGACTGATTGCCCATACAAGACTGACATTTCTTTTTTTACAATCAGGATCCGGCAGGCGGTGACGCGTTCGATTTCGGACCAGTCAAGGACCATCCGGTTACCCGTGCACTTGTTCGAAATCATTTCGCGGATGTCAAAGCTGGAGCGTGGGTTGGTTTTGAAACTGGGAAGGGACCCCACGGTTGACGAACTCAGGTAAGGGCCTTTCCCACTCACCACATTCCGCCTCCCTGATTGCCCATACGAGACTGACATTTTTGTTTTACAATCTCAGCGTCGCGATGGACATGACCCCCGAAAAAATAGCGCAGATCAAAAGAGCCAGCCTGGTGCCGATTTCGTTGAACCAGACCGTGAACGAGGACGACAAGCGAACGGTGGAGGAGACGTTGATTGACGACTACACGGAGAACCCGGGCGATGCGACTGGAAAGGTTCTATTGAAAGAGGACCTGGTAAGTATTTCCCATTTACAACATTCCGCCTCCCTGAGTGCCCATACGAGACTGACACTTTCTTTTTTATCGTATCAGGAGAACGTGCTTAACACTTTGAACCCCAGGGAGCGGGACGTTTTGCGGTTGCGGTACGGGTTGGACGACGGGCGGGTGAAAACGCTCGAGGAGATCGGGAACGTTTTTTCGGTCACGAGGGAGAGGATTCGGCAAATCGAGGCGAAAGCGCTGCGGAAACTGCGCCAGCCCAGCAGGAACGGGGTTTTGCGGGAGTACCTACCGTCCGACCACGAAGCGCAGGTCGACGCTGTTTAATTTGCGCCGGTAGGGGCCGTGTTTCGTCTCGAGGGTATACACCTTGAAGGGGCACACAACAAGGTTTAGGAGTACGGTTAGTAGTGCTTAAGAGTATTCATTTTTTGTATCACCCCACAACCCTTGCATCGGGTGTACTACCTTGCGCATATCTTTTTCTTACGAACATCGAGCTAACTAGTGCGACTACCTTGCATCGATCACCTCAACAACGTTAGCCCGCCTTCGAAGAGCAGGATGAAGCCCAAGATGGACGCCACCACCAACCCGCCCACTCGTTTCGCGATATCCCCCGCCTCCGCCGACGTATCCCCCGCGATATCTAAATTCATCAGGTCCATATCCCCCATCCGCTGCGGTTTCTGGCCAGCACTGTTCGAACCTACGCTCCCTCCAGGCGCCGCTCGGCTTTTTTCGAAAATCTCTCGCTGCACCGTGCCTTGGCTCTTCATCTCGCCGGACGCGAACTTGATCAACTGATTATAACCGAAAAAGTGTCAGTCTTGTAAGGCCATGTGTGTGAGCAGGGTAACCAAACACACAAACATACATGTACTCTTAGTTACCCTGGTATTACGTAAACAGGGAAGAGGTAATAACCGTCCTTTCGCAGGACGAGTACGGGCAATCGATCGTCTCTTGACGTGTGCAGTGGGAAACAGTTAAGTATTTTCCAATAACCACATTCCGCGGACTGATTGCCCATACGCGACTGACACTTTCTTGTTATCTCTCACGTACCTGATTCCGCATCTGCGCGCCCGCCTCTAGGGTCATGAAGTCGCTGCGTCCCATCGCCGACTCGAAGCTCATGCCCGCGATGTTCATGTCCCTCAGGAACTGCTTCGCGATCTCCACGTCCCCGAAAGCGGCGTTGCAGCACATGCAGCTGAACAACAGTTCCTGGCGCGTGGCGAGCGGAATCAAAGCGTCATCCGCGCGCAACGCCTTTTCGAACATTTTGTACCCCCGCATGCGCTCACCAGTGGCGTACAGCGCCTTGCCCTCCGTCAACAAAACCTTCGGATCGGGGGGCGGGCCGAAAAGCGCGTGCACTCTCAATGATGTGCGGGACACCGCACAGGACGGGTGTGTCCCGGGGACTCGTTTCAACGCGGAAAGCGGGACGCGGCGCTTGGATGACAACGCCGCGTCAGGGCGAAAACGTGAAAGTGGAGTCGCACACGCACACGGACCGTACGCCACGGTGGGAACCGAACGACCTGGCTTGGTCGTCCCAGCGCCGGCCAACGGGCCATACACGGCACACACCCCGGACACGGACACGGCGAGCATCACCGGACACTACGGGAAACCGAACCGAGACGCGGGACGGAGTGTGGAGATCGACGTCCAGGTTCGACGAGGGTAAAAGAGACAAGATAGAGCCTGGTACAAAAAGGTTGGGAGGTTTTTGTTTTTTTTTTCTTTTTTTTTTTAAACATCCGAGCGGTTGAATTACAAACTCAGGCGACTAAAAACCCCCGTCACGAAGAGGGGAAAAGTCTGTTGCCGTCTCGATATCATCCAAGTGCGCAATGAAGTCCGGGGCGGAGTCAAAGTGCAAGAGGAAATCGTCGGCTTCCAAGCCCGCCGCGGCGGGGGATAGGGGAGTGGGTGGTTGCTGTACCTGGCGTGGAGGGGGAGGGGGCGGGAAGGCGGAGGGCTGCGTTTCGGGCGTTGCCAGAAACGCAGCGTTGAAACGCCACGTTGGCGCCGCCAACGTGACCGGTGGTGTCGCCGCACTCGCCGCTGTCGTGAACACAGCGGCTACCATCTCGGCGTACCCAGCCGGATTCACGAATCTCGTCAAATATCTCTTCGCCGCCGCCTTGATGACCTTACGCCATTCGTATAGGTTGCACCCCAACCGCGTCTCCACCTTTTTTTAAAAACATCCGAGCGGTTGAATTACAAACTTTTTTCACCACAAAGTATCACGGCCGTCATCCCCCCCTAAACAACCGGGACTCTGACTAAAACCGCCGCCCCCCTTTGTCATTTACGAGGTTGAACCTCCCATGGAACTGCTCGAAGTCCGCGGCGGCTTTTGTGATTGTTCCTAGAAACTGCGTCGCGCAGGCGTCGTCCAGTTCTTTGTTCATCTCCTTTCCAAACGCGTCGCCGTCGCCGGCTTTGACCCGCTTAGCACTCGCCATCGCACCGGAGGCTAACCTCAACACCTCGTGGTCCGGCTCAGCAGTACCTTCGTGGACTTCGATTAGGTACCTTAGCAACAACTCTAGTCGCACGTCAAGCATCTCAATCGCGGACACCACGCCTTGCGCGTGAAGACCTGAGATTGTAAAAGAAAATGTCAGTCTCGTATGGGCAATCAGTCGGCGGAATGTGGTGATTGGGAAATACTAACCGAGCTCGCCGGTCGCCGACTCGTTCGCGCCGCTCGCCTTGCTCACGTGGTCCACCGCGACGCGCTCCGCCTCCGTGGTTTCGATGCGGTACCCAGTCTCGATGAATTGCGTGGTGGGTGGTAAACCTGATCCTACGGGACACCGCGTCACTGGTTCGAACAGCGTGATGGGGAGCCCTTTTTGTTTTTTGGTGGTAGTACAAGAGACGTCTTGCCTCGCGTCGCGTTGTTGATCTGTCACCACGTCGTCGGTTCCTCGGCTCGGGTCGAACAACAGAAACACGGGGCTTTCGTGCATGTGACTCAGGGACTCGTGGAGTCGGACGTGGTGAACCTCGTCAACAGCAGCGCCGACGCAGTACCACCCGACGAGCTCGAACTTGGGGAAGTTCTGCTTGTACCGGGCGAGCTGGTCGGTGAGGTACTGCTGGTCGAACGCCGGTTTGCCTGTTTATCGGGTAGTTAGGTACCGTGATTCCGGGAGAGGTGGTGTTTGTTAATACCGGTTGGCCGGGGTGGAGGTAGTGTGGCGGCTATACGTCGTAACACAGGTACGGGTGGTGGAGGTAGGGGGGGTTTCGCTTACCGGTCACGGCATCTGCAACCGAAGAGACTTCGAACGAGATGCAGATCTCGACCTCCCGAGTTCCGGTTTGGAAGCCCAACAAACATCCCAAGACTGTTTGCTCACTCGTGGTGGGGTCACCGTGCTCACGCTGCGCCGCGAAACGCGTGTGGTGATCGGACACGTTGATAAGCACCAGCGGGTGCAGCTTGTACGTCTCCATTTTTGGAGTCAGCAGGGGCACACCGGCCACAGCGCGCGGTACCGGAATGGAAGATCTCATCAACGTTTTGCCACCAAAAAAAAAATAGGAAATCAAAGTCGTCATCAGATTGCCCTTGTGAAAATCGCGCCCTTCGAACGCGGGGCTTCGATTGCGACGCCACACTCCACGGCGCTTCGCAACACGAAGTCCGAGAAACGGTTCCGTTTCCGTCCGTGATCCGCTTTCGCGAAACGCAAACCCCGATCGCGGTGACACGGTGTGCGTTTCACGCGCTTCGACCAGCAGAGGGAAGACAATCTTTGTCCAACTTCTGATCGCGAAAAGGCCGGCCGCGGCGCGTTTCTTCCGTGATCTTCCCAGATGCTGCCCCTGTCGCTTTTGAAGACGTCCCAGGGCCACCCCATGGTAGGTGATTTTTTTCCCATGCTCAATTGCAGCACAAACGCAAGCCAGTCACCAAAAGGAACGCGCTTTTCTCGCGTGAGCTCCCCGATCGATCGATCCCCGTCTCGGAATCCAACGATCAAACAAACGACTGACCAACCCCCTCATATTTTTTTTCCAACCATTCTTTCTTTCTTTGCCCTCCTCCTGAAAGCTGGTGGAACTGAAGAACGGCGAGACCTACAACGGCCACCTCGTTTCGTGCGATACGTGGATGAACGTGCATTTGAAGGAGGTTATTTGTACCGCCAAAGACGGGGACCGGTTTTGGCGGATGGCGACATGTTACGTGCGCGGGAACACGATCAAATACATCTGCGTACCGGACGAAGGTACGCGCGTACGGCTTTCCCAAATCCGCCACACACTGTGGAGGCCCGATTACGGGTGACTGTTTACTCATACACGTTACGAAGTACATCCATGCTCAAGACGGAAGGGACTGACACTTTGCTTTCCATCGTATCAGTCATCGGTTTGGTGGAGGAGGAGAACGCGAAGAAAGAAAAAGCGGCTGCGAATCGCGCGCCCGGAATCGGCGGGCGCGGCCGGGGACGAGGCGGACGGGACGGGGGGCGGGGCGGCGGCCGTGGCAGTGGGGATTTCGGAGGCCGAGGCAGGGGCGGCGGCAGGGACGGGGGCAGGGAGGGCGGCCGAGGCGGGCGGGGCGGTCGAGGTGGAAAATAATGACACCTTTTTTTTGGCCAGGCGCGGCGAGGTTTTAGGGTTACCGCCGCTCAAAAGTTAAGGAGAATACCACCACCATTCAAAGTTTCTCAC
>Ga0209710_1000078_pt1 | contig 107385 bp, 103 predicted proteins | sample ArcticOcean_MG_C_5_FD_187436 | JGI IMG/M metagenome (GOLD analysis project Ga0209710, IMG submission 187436) | Marine microbial communities from western Arctic Ocean - ArcticOcean_MG_CB4_138 (SPAdes) (version 2) | ecosystem: Environmental > Aquatic > Marine > Oceanic | place: Arctic Ocean...
CGTTTCCGCCACAGCCCCCCCCCCCTCCTTGGAAGGAAGGGGACCCGGCGTTAGCTCCCACGCCGCCGCCTCCAAGGCCCACGACAAGGGGCGTGGTGCCGCGACAAATATGCGAGGACTACGGTGACTTCATCGGCGAAGCGCCGTCTATGAGCGCGGCGTGCGGCACGCGGGCGTGCCCGGACTCGCCCCGGTGGGACGTGTCTGCGTTCGGCGACGACGCCGCCCGTGTTTGTTCCGCTAATTGCGGCGGTGGAGTGGTACAACGCACCGTGCGGTGCGTGGTGGGCGGCGACGGCGTTTCTTTGGATGCCACGGCTTTGACCGAGGTTGACGATTCACGTTGCGCGGCGATGGTTACCGCGTTAGGCCCCGCACCGGCGTCGGACGTACCGTGTTCCACGCAAACGTGCCCTTCACGCATATGCGAAGCCAATGTGTGTTCGTTTTCCGGGACCTGCGACGCAGCGTCCGGGCAGTGCGTGTGCGACGAAGGGAGTGGCAAGACCGGAACGTTCTGCGACATCCACGAAACCTGCGGATCGCTGAACGACGAGCTGATTGAAACAGACGACGCCGGCGACTGTTGCCCCGGCGTGGTTGACACGAACGGCGTTTGCTGCCACGTCCAGCTCGGCGTGGCCGTGCTGGACGGGTCCGGGAAGTGCTGCGCGAGTGGTGTAGTGGACGCGTGCGGCCTCTGCGACGGCCCATCAAGGGTCGTGGACGTAATCGGGCAGTGCTGCGCCGGGTCGCTGGACGCGGGCGGACACTGCTGCGCAAGCGGAGTGTTCGACCAGTGTGGTTCCTGCGACGGTACGTATTTTTTGCATTTCTCAAATCCCAACTCTGTTTGCCCATACAAGACTGATACTTTTCTTTTTTCCAAAAGGGTCCGGCGATACGTGTCCGGTGTGGCTCGAGATGAGCGTGGTGGTGCCTTCTGAGGTGTACGACCGTGGCGACGCGGTAACAGAGACGCACGTGTGGGAATGGGCCACGTTGGCGCTGAACCTTTCGGGAACCGGTTTCGCGAACGACGCGTACTTGGACGCCACGGCGCGACTTTCGGGGAACGGGAACTCGTTTGCCATCACGGCGATGGCGCCACCGCCGCCCGCCACGAACCCGCCGCCGCCGCCGAACCCTCCAGGCGCTGTGCGACGCCGGTTACTGTACGCGCAAACAGGGTCACGGTTACCTGAGAGAAAGATACTACATGTTCATTCGAACCGACGCCTGACGCAAACCACCCCGTTTCCCGTCGCGGCTGCGTTTCCCATTCGCGTCAACCGCGTCGCCGTGACGACGACGACGGCGAGTGGGTCGGTGGCTGAAACGACTCGCGCGATTGACCCTATGTCCTTCGTGCTTGAGCGGCTTACTCAGCTGGAGCTACGGTCGAACCGGGCGTTTGACGCCGCGGACGCGGTTGGCGCCACGGATGACCTGTGGAACACCCGGGCGCGCAGAGTGCTCGGCTTGGCAAGAGCTGGTGTGTGCGGCGACGGCGTTTGCGACGTGTTGGAGAGCTGCGGGTACGGGCCGGTGGAGGGAACCGTGGTGCCGGGAGGCAGGGACGACGAGTTACAACTTGTCGCGACCCGGATCGAGGAAAACGACCAAACCGCGGTCGCGCTGGGGATCACGGGGTGGCAAGCATCAGTCGCGGTGGTGGAGCAGGCGCACACTACGTACGGCCGAGGCGTGCTAGGTCCGGCGCTGGCATTAGCGGCGGCGACGTGCTGTCCAACAGACTGTCCTGCCCCGAAGGAATGTCCAGCGCCTGAAGGATCCGACATGCCGTGCGGCGGACACGGGCGGTGTCTTCCCGCCACCGGGGCGTGCGACTGTTTCCAGAACGGGGGGTACACCGGCGTGGCGTGCGGCGAGTGTGCTGGTGGGTTTTACTTGTCACGAGGAACGTGCGTTCGGCGGCGGGTACGAGACGCCCCGACGACGCCGACAGAGACGACCACCACCGCGAACGATACGTCCGCGGCGGTATCTGTTACCGTGCCGAGTACCTCCGAATTCACCAAAGCCGCGTGGTTCGCGCTTCTGGGCGTTTGCGTCGCGGTCGCTGTGTTGTGCGCTTTCGGTGTGGTGTGCGGCGCGTGCGCACACACGGTGTCGTCGCTGTTTGCACAAAAGGACGAGGACGACGACGACGACGACGACGAAAATCTTCGGTTCTTCGCAAAGCAAGGTCACGGAAAATCCGACGAGGAGCTCGGGTACGAACCTGATGGTTACGAATCGCCGCCGTCGCCGATGCTCCCGGTTTTCAAATTCAAACGCTCGCAAGCCGTGCAGGGCGGTTTCATTGAAGAAGCGCTCGGGACGGCGCAAGGCCGGTGGAGTTTGTACGTGGTGGACAAACACGGAAAGAAAAGGGCGATTCCTCTGGATGACGGTTTCGATGAAATCATCAAGGAAACTGTTAGTTGTGAGGATTCTTTGGACTACGCAGATGAGTATCACGATTTCCGCAAAGCCGAAACCGATGGAGACGCGCGTTCCACGCGGCCGGATTCGCCCACCACACGCGCCCCCCTTTCGACTTGGTCCGGGAACGCGTCAAACGTCAACGAGTCAATGATGACCGACCAAAACCAAAAAAAACTAAACCTAAACCCTAAACCCTAAACCCGTCCGCGGGGCGTTCGGAGCCGATTTTCCGAAACGCGCCGGCGACGGGCGCCGTGTCCGGAAAGGAAAACGACGTGACTCTTTCGACGGCGTCCGCGAAACTTTCGCTGGCCAACGTCGCCAACCGCGCGGTTGGCGACGTTGAACGTAAAACGTTCCCGAAAAAATCGTCAACACTGAGCTCGCGTGTGGCCTGGCCAGAGGAACACACACGCATCGGTTTATCAGACGACGGCGACGTCGGCTATACTCGTCACAAGTTCGTGGCGAACGCTTTTGCGGGTGTTTCCGGGGACGACTCCGCGCGACACTTTCACTTTGATCGAGGCCTGCCCTTTCCCGATTGCCGCCGCGCGAATCACGGCGCCGGCGGGAACGGCGACGCGGTGACCGTCTCGCCACTCGGTTCCTTTCGCGATTTGCAAACTAGAGGGTTACCTGACGGAAACGAGAGGCGCCGGTCGGCGAAAAATAAACCTGGCGGGTTCGTCGGAAACCGCGGGCGGTGGCCGAAAGAAGAGGCGCGCGCGGAAGGAACGAGTGACGAAGGTGCGGAGCACGCGGAAGGAACGAGTTGTACAAAACAAACGCAATAGAATGAGTGGGAGGTAACGAACGATCTGGATGGGAGATTTGTACGATTAGACAACAAGGCGTCAGTCGGCGGAATCGTTGAACAAGGAGAGTTTAGACAACAAGGCTTAAGCGTTTCGTCTGCGAATGTTCAACAGCGAGGTTTAACAGCCCGTCGGCAAAACTTCGAAATGCGTTATAAATTCGCCGCGTTACGCGTGTCCAACTTTAAACCCTAAACTTGCGTTACACGTTAAACTTAAACACCAGCACGTCCCCTTCCTTCACCACGTACTCCTTGCCTTCCAGCCGCCACACGCCGTTCGTCTTGGCGCCCGCGAACCCGCCGTTCGCGATGAAGTCGTCGTACCCCACGGTTTCTGGTGTAAAAAATGAAAACAGGGTCAGTCTTTCGGGCCATGTGTATGCGTAAACAGTCACCTGTAATCGGGCCTCCACAGCGTGTGGCGGATTTGGGAAAGCCCCAACACGTACCGGCTTTGATGAACCCTTTTTCGAAATCGCCGTGAATCACGCCGGCGGCTTGCGGCGCGGTGAAGCCTTTTTTAATCGTCCAGGCTCTCGTTTCCTTTTCCCCGGTGGTGAAGTAGGTTTGCAGTCCTAACAACGAGTACGCGTTCCGTATCAGCGATTTCAACCCGCCCTCCGTCGCGCCTAGGTCCGCCAAGAATTCCTCGCGCTCCTCAACGTCGAGCTTAATAAGCTCCGACTCGACCTGTGCGCTTATTATGGTAACCACGCTTCCCTCCTCCGCCGCGTGTTTCCGAACAATTCGCACGTACTCGTTGCTCTCGCCGTTGTCCGCCAAATCCCCCTCGTTCACGTTCGCCGCGTACACGCACGGCTTCGCGGTGAGTAACATCAGGTCTTTCACCAACGCCCACTCGTCTGGCTTCAAATCAACAAGACGCGCGGGTTTCCCCTCGTTCAAGTTGGCGCTCAGCTTGGCGAGAACTTCTCTTTCCACGAGTTCGCTAGCCTTTTCCTCCGTGCTCTTCGCCCGGCCTTTCCCCAGCCGCTCGAGCCGCCGTTCGATCTGCGCCATGTCCGCCAGCGCCAGCTCGCAGTTGATCACGAAGATATCCGAAAGCGGATCGACTCTGGAGATGAAAAAGCCGAAAGTGTCAGTCTCTCGTAACGTGTATTACGTAAACAGTCTTAGGTAATAGTCCCTTCTGGTACGAGTATGGGCAATCAGGGAGGCGGAACGTGGTGAGCGGGAAATACGCACCTGCCGTCCACGTGAATCACGTCGTCGTCGTCGAAACACCGCACCACGTGTACCACGGCGTCGCACTCGCGGATGTTCGCCAGGAACTTGTTCCCTAACCCGGCGCCGTCCGCGGCGCCTTTCACCAAACCCGCGATGTCCACGAACTCGCACGTCGTGGGGACGATGTTGGTGGTGCCGGAAATCAAGGCGAGGGCTTGCAGGCGCTCGTCCGGAACGGGAACAATTCCGCTGTTGGGTTCGATGGTACAGAACGGGTAGTTCGCCGCCTCCGCGGTGCTGTTCTCCACGAGGGCGTTGAACAGGGTGGATTTCCCGACGTTGGGTAGGCCCACTATGCCTGTTTTCAGCGCCATGCACGTCACCGTGGTGGTCCGGAACGTACGAACCGGGGTCTGACACCACACCGCTTTGCCCGCGCTGAACCCCCCGGAGGATCGAGACCGCAGGGAAGCAGCGCCGCGGTGCGCCACGAACTTGCACGTGTTGAGCGCCATGGCGGACATCTTCCAGGAAGACGAGGGCGTGACGTGGAGTGACCGAGAGGAGCAATCGAAAGTCGGATAAAGACGAAGCGAAGCCTGTCGCCGCCGACAGGCGACACTTTTCACAAACGTCAGAAGTGAAGATGGGGCAAACATGATCCTCAAAAAAGAAAAAACGAAACTCGAAACGTCGAAAGGCACTCACACAAAACACCTCCTACCCCACCAACTTCTTCTTCGCCGGCGCCTTCTTGGGCCTGGGTTTCGGTTTCTTCTTCTCGTCGCCCTTCGCCACGAACCCCATCGCCGCGAGTTTCTTGGCGCTGACCTTGGGCTTTGCGGGACGGTCGTCGTCGTCGTCGTTTTTTTCTTTTCCGTCGTCGTCGTCGGCGTCGTCGTCGGCGTCGTCGTCGGCGTCGTCGTCGTCATCGTCCGATTCGGCATCCTTCGCCGCGCCTTTTTTCTTGCTGCTCTTCTTTCCCTTTTTGAACTCCTGCGCCAGAATCCCGCTGTGCACTACCCGCGCCCCTGAATTGCACTCCCGGGTGAACGCAGATTTCACCGCGGTCGGTATGTTGGCCGCGATGTCCGCGAATTCCTTCCCAACGCCTTTGAACTTGCAAAGGTCCTGCACGCTGTCCCAGTCCTGTGATTGTTAACGAAAAGGGTCAGTCCTTCGTAATGTGGCCTGAGTAAACAGTCACCCGTAATCGGGCCGAACAGTGTGCCTGGATTTGGGAAACGCCCGAAACGTACCTGCCGCGTCAGCGAATACGCGTCCATGCGTTGCATCACCTCCGGGATGCCCTCTTTTTCCAACCCCCCCACGCTGAGTTTCGTGAGCGGCGTCGTGATCAGGCTTTTTAACAGAGGCACGTACTCGCCTCTCAAACTCGCGCTGTCCGCTTTGAACAAGCCACCCGCGACGCAGTGCGAGTGGAGCTCCATCAGGAGTCGCTTGTTTTTGGAATGCGTGCTGTTTTTACCGAGCCAAAGCGGGAACCGGTTGAAGTTCCGTTCGTTGGGATAAGTGTTAAACGCCTCACGGTTGCCCCGCAACACGCTGGTGGGCATCACGGAAGACACCATGTTCGCGTAAGGCATCAAGCCCCAGTTCTGGCACGATAAAAAAGAAAGTGTCAGTCTCTCGTAATGTGTATGAGTAAACAGTCAGAGGGAATAGTCCCTTCGCAGGACGAGTATGGGCAATCGCAGAGGCGGTGTGTGGTGGGTGGGAAAGTTCCTTACCTGTCGCGCCCGGACGCTTTTGTTCATCACGTCGCCTTCGCTGATCAGCGCCGCCGCTTTCGCGCAAAGTTCCAGCCGGTGCAGCTCGTTCCGGGCTTGGTACGGACGGTAGTGCAGGTAGTTCTCCTGTATGAACAGGGGAATTATATCCGAATCCTGGAACACGAGGTTCAGGCGGTCGTTTACGGAGAGCAAGTTCGCGGACGGGGAACACAGTTTGTCCACCGCGGTGAACGGTCCCATGTCGACGTCTTTTTTTGAAAGCCCTTTCACGTCGTCGTACAGAAAGCTGGACTTGGTCTGCGATTGGGAACGAAAAGTGGTTAACGTCTTGTGTATCGCGATGTATGGACAAACAGTCACCAGCGTTAGAGGTAAAACAGCGTGTTGACGGATTTGGGAAAGCCCCAACACGTACGAGCTTCCGCATCTGCAGTTGGTTGATTATCAACCTGATGTCGTTGTTCGTGGTTTCGATCAGGCACTCCATCGCCGCGGCTTCCATGGCGATTCCCTCGTCCGCCGCTATTTTCAGCATCCGGTTCAGGATCTGCGGTTTTGTGGGCCGCGAAAACGACATGTCCAGGGTGTAGTTTTGTAAACTCTTGAGTTTCTGGTTGTACCTGTCGTTGCAGATGCAGATGATTGGGATTTTGGATGCCTTGATACAGGAGATGAGCTCCATGACGCCTCCGCGGTCGCCACCGCTCATACCGTCCACCTCGTCCATGATAAGGCACATCTTTTGAGATGCGTAAAACAAAGTGTCAGTCACGAGTCTGTCGTAACAGGTTTGAGGTATGGGTGTACTGTATTGGGCAATGTATGGACAAACAGTCACCAGATTCGGTAAAACAGTGCACTTGTGATGTATGAAGTCGTAACAGTTGGTACTAGTAGCGCACTGTAAACAGTCACAGCGGGGCGGTAAACAGTCGTCTATGATTTGGGAAACGCGCAAAACGTACCTTCTTCGGCGGCCCCCCGAAGAAACTCACCGCCCTGAGAGATAAAAAAGAAAGTGTCAGTCTTGTATGGGCAATCAGTCAGCGGAATGTGGTGATTGGAAATACTTACCTGTTAGTCACCATCTCCCTGATCGCGTTCGAAGCCTTCCCCGCGACGCCGTCCTTCACGTCACTCGAGCTTTTCCCTCTTGTGTCACTCGCGTTGACCTCGGTGACTTGGAAACCCAGCTGCCGCGCGATGATATTCGCGGCGCTCGTTTTCCCAATCCCGGGCGGACCCGAAATCAAAACCGCCTGATTGAAATAAAATAAATGTCAGTCTCGTATGGGCAATCAGTCGGCGGAATGTGGTAAATGGGAAATACTTACCTTCATGGGTTTGTCCTTGCCCTTGCCTTGCGCGCTCGGGTGCGTCTGACTGACGTGCACGTCGTGCCAGGTCGTGAGGAACCTGCGCAAATCCGCGATGTTTTTGCCGTTGCCTATTAACTGAGCGGGCTGCGACGGCTTGTACTTGTTCACCCACAGCGGGGTGCTGTCCGCGGCGGCGGCGGCGGGTTTGATTTCGGGCCCGCCCGACGTTGAAGGCGCACCAGTGGACGTTGAAGGCCTGGCCGCAGATGCTGAAGCCCCGGCGCTTGTTGCGTCTGTTTCAACTCGCGGAACAACCTCCTGTTCCTGTTTCGGCGCCTCAACCGGCGCGTCGCGCGCGAGTTGCGTCACCATGGCGAACAAGCCGTCCTCGTCCAAAAGCGCGGTGCCGTGTTCTTTGGCTTTCTTAATCTTCGACGGCCCGCAGTCCATGCCCACGAGGACGTAGCTCGTTCGCCCGGAAACCGCCGCCGTGACCTTCCCCCCGTGCCGCTTCACGAAGTCCTCTGCTTCTTCCCTTTCCTGGTACGATTAACAAGAAAGTATCAGTCGGGGTATGGGCAATCGCAGAGGTGGAATGTGGTGATTGGGAAAGGCCCGTACCAAGGAGTCCAAAATCCCGGTGATCACGAAAGTCACCCCTTCCAAACACCCGTTCGGCCCGCGAGGCACGAACTTTTCCACCCCCCTGTTCGGAGGGTCCGCCCGCTTGTCATTCGCCGCCCACGCAGTGCCGCTGTTTTCGAGCACGCTGAACTTCAACTCACTGTCCTTCTTGGGGTACCCGGGCGGAACGGGGAGTGGTTTTTTTTCTTCTTTTTTCACCGACGTCGGGGTTTTTTTCGCGGGCGCTTTCCGCGGCGTCGGGGTTTTCTTCGGCGACTTCGTGGGCGTCGCGGGTTTGGGTTTCTTCGCAGGCACGGCGGGCACGTCTTCGTCGCGGTCATCTTCCGAGGTCAACTGGGTTTGGTGGGATCACGGGGGGGACAAGCAAAAGGTCAGCGGGATGTAAGACGTGTAAATAACAGATCCCCGGGGGCGACTTAAAAAATCGAGTCATTTTACGAATCGGGAGTGGCAAAAAGGGAGTGGTGGTTCTTTCAGATCGACACGGGCGAAGGGGAACACGCTCCGTCGCTCCTCCGAGAAACCGCGTGGACGGGTGACGTGCGTTTCGAAAACGATTGCGCATCACGTGCACTTACGTCCACGGCTTCTTCCGGTGCCTTTCTCTTTTCGCCCGAGCTCGGTGGTGGGTTGACGTCGTCCGTCAGATCGATCTCCATCTTTTCGTGCATCTTTGCATCATCCGACCGCGGATCTGGTTTCGCATCCGCGGTCGTTGGCTCGGCGGTTTTTTTCGCGGCGCCCCCGCCAAAGAAACTGCGGATGTCGCCCGGCATCGCGTCGTGACCTTAAACAGGCTCGCGTGCGTCTCGGGCAGGCGTGAAACGAGCTCTGCGCGCCTGAGAGTGACGAGATCGGACCAGGGTGCCCAGCTCTGTTTAAATAATGCGACGTTTTGGCCAGGGGTGTGCCAACGAGACCCGCCACTTTCAAAGGGGCTTGAAAGGTATAACATTTTTGATCGCAATTTCTATCGCAAACACTTTTGCGATCAAACCCTGTGAGAGATGCTGCTCATTACAACCACTACCCCCTCCACGTGTGTGTTTCCTCTCCATCTACCGCTTCTTATTCGCCTTGGCGTTTTTCCCAGGAGCCGCGGCTGTGGTTTTCGCCTTGTTGTTCCCCTGCACCACCAGCACGCCGACCAAGCCTAAAATCGCAACATCAACCGCACCTGCATACCATGGGATTCCCCCACTAGCCGCGCTCACCGCTTCCTCGGCCATCGCGGGCATCGCGGTGACCAGCGCCGTTGCGAGAGAGGCCCAGCAGGCAGAAACGGCGGCCGTGACGGCAGACGCCCTCGAGGACGGCGTGTCGGTGCACGACGCGGTCGCGACCGCGGTTTGCCGGACTTTCGCCTTTGGGACGGCCACCGACTTTCGCGAGAACGACGCCCGAGGCGTGGCGACCGTCGTGGCACGAACTAAAAGCGCGCCTTGCGCGGGCACGGCGTGGGCGTGCATGTCGTGTGGAACGGGAAAGGACAACGCGGACCCGTGCGTAGACCTGTGGCGCGCGCGTGTTTGTGACGGCGAGGCGGGACGAGACCGAATGACAAGTCAGCACGGAAAAAAGCGCTCGGACTTTCTCGGCCTCAGCTCGCGTCCTCGGACTGCAATGGATAGATTGCGGGACGCTCGCCTTGCCGGCCGATCACAGACACGCACGCGTCGAGTACCGTAACGCACCATGTCCTCCGCCATCGCGACCCATTCGTTCGCCGCCAACGTGCTTCGCGTTGGCGCCCGCAACGCGGGACGCACCGCGCCGAGCCGCGCCAACCGCATGACCGTCCGCGCCGCGGCGTCCAACGGCGGACTCGCCATCGACCTTCGAGGTGCGTTCCACTTCTCTCGCAGACGTGACTTCGTGTGTGGCGCGCACGGCTTCCGCGACGCCCCAAATTCCGTCACGAAAAATCGATCCGACGGAAAACGAGTGTGACAACACGGGACCGATTGGCGCGGCGGGGGTGGTAGGGTCACGCATCCAGCACGCGCCATCGCCGGCGCGCGCGGTGCCGCGAAAAAGCGAACCATCCGACACGACCAGAACGCTTCTTCGCGATCTGCAAGAGAAAACACGAAAAACGCACGAGATGGTTTTTTCAATCGCCGCAGAGAGTACCCATAGAGAGTACCAACACGAAGCTCACCCACTCCACCCGAATTATCCCCGACTCGCCTCGTTCAAACAGGCAAGAAAGCCTTCGTCGCGGGTGTCGCGGATGACCAGGGCTTCGGGTGGGCTATTTCCAAGTGCCTCGCGGAGGCTGGGTGCGAGGTTATTTTAGGCACCTGGGTCCCAGCGCTGAACATCTTCGAGACTTCGCTTCGCCGCGGGAAGTTCGACGAATCGCGGAAGCTTTCCGATGGTACCCTGATGGAGTTCGCCAAGGTGTACCCACTGGACGCGGTGTTCGACACCTACGACGACGTCCCGGAAGAAATACGAACAAACAAGCGGTACGCGGGGAACGAAAACTGGACCGTCGCGGAGTGCGCCGCGGAGGTCGCGAAGGATTTCGGCACGATCGATATTCTGGTGCACTCCCTGGCCAACGGCCCGGAGGTCCAGAAGCCTTTGCTCGAGACCTCGCGCAACGGCTACCTCGCCGCTATTTCCGCTTCGTCGTACAGCAAAGTTTCGCTGCTGCAGCGGTTCGGCCCGATCATGAACAAAGGCGGCGCCGCTATTTCCCTGACGTACCTCGCTGGGGAGAAGATCATCCCCGGGTACGGCGGCGGCATGTCCTCCGCGAAAGCGGCGCTGGAAAGCGACACCCAGGTGCTGGCGTACGAAGCCGGCCGCAAGTGGGGCATCCGGGTGAACACCATCAGCGCTGGGCCGTTAGGGTCACGAGCCGCGAAAGCCATCGGGTTCATCGACGACATGATCAACTACAGCATGTCAAACGCGCCGCTCGCGGAGAAGCCGCTCACCGCGATGGAGGTACGTGTTTGATTTCGTGTGGAGGGCAGTCACACAGTACATCCCGACACTGTTTACTGCGCTGTATGGAGGGCAGTCAGACAGTACCACGCACCACACGACCTTTCCCAATCCCACGGCCTGACTGTTTGAGTGCATTGCATCATCACATGTGCACTGTTTGGCCTGATTAAGATCCAACTCTCTGACTGTTTGCGCATACGAGTCACTGACCCTTTTCGTTCACAAAAACAGATTGGCCAAACCGCCGCGTTCTTGTGCTCGCCCCTCGCCAGCGGCATCACCGGGACCCTGGTGTACGTGGACAACGGACTGCACGCCATGGGCTTGGCGGGTGACTCGCAGGCCCTGGCGAGGGCGAAGGACGAGTAAGGAGTGTTGGGGGGTTTTAACACGAACAATGGAGACACTCTCGCTCTCGTCAGCTCTCATCATACACATTCACGTTACTTCACCTTCCAAGGTTACACTCAAGCACACTCAGTTCGAGCTTCGAAGTTTGTCGTTTCCTGCGTCGTTTCACGACGCCGACGGGTCGGTGAACATACACCTATGAGCCCCACACCGCCCTTTGATGCTTCCGATGAAACACACCAATCAAAGCCAATCCTTGGGGTGAAATTTCCTGCGGCGGCTGATTCGCACCTGCGCCCCTTGTTTTTTTGGTGCCAGCCACATCGGTGTCTCCGCCCTCGCCCCACCGCCGGCCTGCCAATTCGCCACGCGCGCCTTCCGCGTTCGCGCCGACGGTTGATGCTCTTCGTGACCCTTCGTCGCGGACTCGCTGGCAAACAGACGACGTACGTTCAAACCCTCAAGTCCTTAGGCCTTCACAAGGTTCGGCAAGAAGTCGCGGTCGCCAACAACGAAGCGGTGCGCGGGCAAATCGACAAGGTCAAGCACTTAGTGTCCGTGGAGACGTCCGCGCAACGAGACACGCGGCTCGCGGAGCTCGCGGTGAAACTCGCGCCTAAAGAACCCCTCGTGGTGCACCACTAAGCGCGCGAACGCGTCGTGTCGTCGTCCTCGAACCGCAAGCACTCTCTCTGCACTCGCGACGCACATGTTCGCGCTCGCCCAGACGTCGCGTTTGTGTCCGCGCGTCGCACCCCGCGACTTGAAAGCCAGGCACGCACGTGTGTCCACGGCTCCAAACCGAGCCAGGGTCGTGATCAACGTCGCCGCGCCGTCCATGCCGGCCACGAACAACAGGTACGTTCCGGCGGTCACCGGGCACCGGTCAATCGGCAAGGGCAGACGAGACGAGACGCGTCCGAAAACCCAACGCGTCGAAGCGAGCGTGTTTTGAGAAGTTTTTGGGATCGAAACGTCGGTTGGCAACTTTGGTATTTTTTCATCACCACGAGTGCGACGCGAGGCGCGTGTCGCTCATCTGACTAACCCCAAACCCGAACCCCAAACCCTACACAACAGGGAACCTTCCAAGGAAGTCCTGTCCTTGATCGCCGCCGCGTCCGCGTTTTGCTTCGACGTGGATTCCACCGTGTGCGTCGACGAAGGCATTGATGAGCTCGCCGGGTTTCTCGGGAAAGGTGCGTCCACTTTCCCGCTTCGCCGCGCTCCGCCTCCGCGATCGGCCCGATTACCCGTCTCCTGTTTACTACGTTCCGTAACTGTTACTAGTACTGTGGTAAAAAGACACAAGGCCCTGTGTCACTTTACCAGATGTCACAACACTGTACCGTTTCCAATCCCGGATATACACATGGCCTTACCCGACTGACGTTTCTTTTTCCTCGCCAAGGCGAGGAGGTCGCCGCAATGACCAAAGCCGCGATGGGCGGAACTACTAGTTTCCGGGAGGCGCTGGATAACCGGCTAATGGTAATGCAGCCCACGCAACGCAGCGTCGACGCGTTCGTGAAAGAAAACCCCCCGAAGCTGTCACCGGGGATTAAAGATTTGTTCGACGCGCTAAGAGCCGCGAACAAAACTGTGTACCTCGTGAGCGGCGGGTTCCGCCCGATGATCAACCCCGTTGCGGATGCGCTTGACGTGCCGCGCGAAAACGTCTTCGCGAATGACATCCTTTTCAACGAAGACGGCTCCTACAACACCTTCAACGCGAACGAGTTCACCTCGAAAGCGGGCGGGAAAGCGGACGCGGTGAAGCACATCAAGGCGAAACACGGGCACGCCGTGATGGCGATGGTCGGGGACGGGGCGACGGATTTGGAAGCCCGGGTGGTTGGCGGCGCGGATGTTTTCGTGGTTCGTGTTTCCCACCCACCACACACCGCCTCCTTGATTGCCCATACAAGACTGACATGTAGTTTTACAATCTCAGGGGTACGGGGGGGTGCAAGTACGCGAAAACGTCAAAAACGGCGCGGATTGGTTCATCACCAAGTTCGCGGACTTGGTGCAGGCGGTGCGGCTGGTGTAGATGTTGTGGGGACACTCTGGGACACGTCTGACCGGACAACGTCAAGAATGGGGAAAGAATTGCGCGAACGAAACTGTGTCGCGCGAGAAAGGAGTTGAAATAAAGTTGAAAAATGCGCATCACCATCTCACTCCTCTCCTCACTTCTTCGTCTCGCGTCGACGATGTCGTGGTCCTTTTCTTTCGCGCCGCGTGTCGCGGCGCCGGTGTCGCGTGACCCTGGTCAGTCTTGTCTCACCCTACGTGCGGTGCCGAGCGTGTGGGTCGCGCCTTCCGGGTTTTGGATTTCGATTTCGTCGCCTCGAAAAGATTCGTCGCAAGTGCGTCGACCGCCGCCGCGGACTCGCGCGGTAGTGGCGTTCGCGGCCGCTCTTGGTGCGGTCCGGTCGGCCACGCCCTCACGCGGTGGTTCGCGCGGCCGCGGCGGTTCCAGAGGCCGCGGCGACGGAGGCAGGCGAAGTCGCGACGACTCCGGTCCCGGTCGTTTGGGATGGGGCGATCGGCTCGCGCGTTCCGAGGAAAACACCGGCACGAAAACCGAGGGTGATGACCAACGCGGCGTGGCTCGCGGTGACGAGGGGGCGTGGGTTCACGCGGGCCAACGGCGGTCGCGCGCGTGGGCGCGATCCTCCGTGCCGCTTGGCGACGGCGAGGACTTTCGAGTGGTGGATGTTTCTGGGGACCGCGGGGAGGTCCAGGCCGTGATGATTGGCGGTTCCGACGACACGAAAAACAAAAACGCCGTCGGCGCAAACGGCGTTCGCGTGAACAAGTGTTTCAAGGATTTCTTGTCTCGCCGGGAGAGCGACAAGCTCGTGGCACAAGGCCGGGTCACGGTGAATGGGCTGGTGGTCACCGCTGGCGCGCGGGTGTTTCCAGGGGACAAAGTTTTTCTGGACGGCCGAGTCGTTGCGTGGGAAACAATGAACGTCATCGACGGCGACGTGTCAAACCTTGATGACACACAAAAACGAACGTCGCAGTTCGTGTACCTGAAGTTTTGGAAACCAAGGGGCATCACGTGCACCACGGATTCACGGGACCGGAGCAACATAATCACCGCGCTCCAGTACAACAGCGCCCGGGTGTTCCCGGTTGGAAGGCTGGATAAGGACTCCACCGGGTTGATTTTGTTGACCAACGACGGGCGCGTGCCAAACGCGGTGCTCCGGGGCGGCGCGCGAAAAGATAAAAAGTACGTGGTTGTTTTGGACCGCCCGATTCGCGAGGTCGATTTGCGGACTGTAAGAAACGGCCTCGTGATAAGCACGCCAACGCGCAGGGACAAGGTGGACCGAATCGTCACCGCGAAGACGTTGCCGTGCGAGTGCGCGTTGGTGGAGAACCGAAAAGGGGACTCGGGCGGACGAAAAGAAAACACCGAGTTAAAAAACCGCGTGGTTTCCATCACCCTGCGTGAGGGCCGGAACCGCCAGATCCGGCGGATGTTCGATGCGCTTGGGTACGGGGTGCTGGAGCTGCACCGGATGGAAATCATGGGCATCGGCTTGGGGGGAATCACGTCCGGAACGTGGGCGGAGTGCGACGCGGGGGAGATGGAAATTATCAAACTGTGTCTTTCGGCGCCTGCTGAGAGGACGGAAGAACCGGTAGAGACGGACGACGAAGAGGAGTAACGGGTTACTGTATTTAAATAACACCTCGTTCAAGTGGCACACATTAAAAGTGGTCGACTTGGTGTAAACGTTCCGTCCCCCGAGTCGTACCTCCAAAACCGACCGGTCTTCACGTCGTACTCGTCATACCTGCGACTCCTTAAAGATCCAGGTCGAAGGTTTTCTTGAACTTGAACACCACGTCGCCGAGCGCGGGAGGGCCTCCTTTCGCTCCAATCGGCGCCTCGATCCAGGCGTTACCTTTGTGCAGTTCAACCGACCCGGACAGGTCGTCCTTCAGGGTGAGCTTGCACTTCATGTTTTCGGGCATTTTTTGCGTAACAATCCCGGTGAATTGCGTGGGCGCACCGGGCTTCGAAGGGAAGTGCTCGGCTTTGAGCTCAACGTTGGTGTCGGTCGTGACGTCGCCGGCGACATTTAGCACCAGGCCCTTGGGCCCGTTGCTGTACGTGGCTTTCGGGGTGAATTTGCCACCAACCTTAGGGCCCTTAACACTGGCCGTGATCACGTCGGACGGCTTGACGTTTCCTTTCATCGCGAGCTCGCAGTCCACCACGAAGGTCTCGCCGGCGACGACGACTTTTTGCTCCGCCTTGACCCTGGGCGCGAACTTCTTGTCACTCGCAAGTTTCTGCAGGTTGTCGAAAAACACAGTCACCCTATCCTTCCCAACCTCCGCGTTCACCTCCACGGAAGACGGCTTGGTGTTCAGCTTCACTGGGTTCAGGGAGAGGCTAGGCGTCGCAGGCTTCGCAATCGCCGTGATCTTGAACCCACGCACCGACGTCACGGCCTTGACCTCGAAGTTCTTGAACTCCGCGTTGGCGGTCTTCACCGCGGAGGTGGTGGCGAGCGTGACTTTCACTGGTTTTGCACGAAACAGCAGAGAGGGGTGGGAGAAAAAGCGCGTGGATTGATGGGGTGGGTGACGAGGTCAGCGTGAGTGAGTTGGTGGGTGCGTGGTAGGGGTTTGCGCATTCGCGCGATAGCAGCGCTCGTGTGACTCGTCCCCACACAAGTCGTGGATCCAGAGTGAGTCCAAATCAAACAAACCCGAACCCGGGGGTGCGTGACCTTTCAACTCCCGGACACCTCGGTTGCCGAAAGTGCCGTGAGATTGATTTGAGCGTCTTCCGCCGCGTGGCTTGTTCTGCAGCGCCGCCGCCGGTGGCGCCAATGGATCGCAACTTCGACGCGACACGTTACCGCCCGGGTCGCGAAACTGGCGAGGGCGCATCGTACGTACTTGTGGTGAGGCGAGAGCGGCGACGGTGTGTCTGGTTGTGAGTAGGTAGACGACGCGGCAGCAGGAAAAGCGCGTGAGTCCGCGAGATCTGCAGGTGCAGAAAAAATCAGCGGAGTGATCACGAAACTGGGCGGAAAGCAGTCAGTCAAGCGAGCGCGCTCTTCCTTTCGTCGGCGGACGAACAGACGCGCGTGGGTTTTGAACCGTCCGTTGCGCAGGCTCGTTTGCGTCGCGCTCGCGAGTTCGCGATGAGCGCGCACCCGGGCGGCGGGACGGTGCGTCGATCGTACCACACGCGTACCACCCTCCGATTAGGGTTGATTGAGATCACCAATGCGACTCCGTGATCTGACAACATTGTTTTCGGACGCACCACCGACCGATCCGTGGCGCGACCGCGTGGTGCACGCCCCTTCCCGCTGAATCACTTTCTTTAGCCGTACCCTAACCCAATCTCATCCCATCCATGCTCACAAAGGCACCGCCTCCTGGGGTTGGCCAAACCGGTCAACCACCCGGTGCGTCCCACAAGACCTCGGCGGCGGCCAAGCCCATCTTTCGCGTGGTGTCCGGTTTTACGGCCTCGCAACTCTCTCTGTTGCGCCAACAAATCGTGGCGTTTAAAAAAATGAAACGCAACGAGTGGGACTTTCCCACGCCGGGCCGGCCTGGGGTAACGGCGGCAACGCACATGGCGGAGCGACGGCGGAACTTTCCGCAGACTAATTGGTCTGTGAACCCGAACCAAATGGGCGCCGGCGCGGCGGCGGCGGCGGCGGCGAATAGAAACGTTTTGGCGCCGAATTCGAGTTCGTTTTTCCCGAGCGCCAATAAAAGCGGTACCGACTTCGGTGCTCCGCGCGGCCGCGGGCGACCGCCGGGGGCGAAGAACAAGGAACAAAACCAACACTTGAGCAAATCACCACTCAACGCTGCTTACGGTACCGTGGTCCTCCCAGGTTCAATCCCTGGCGGGGGAGGTTTTTACTCACAACACGCACACGACGCGTACACGCCTTTCCTGGACACAAACCCGGCGCGGCGCGAGGCCGTTGTTTCCGGGTCCGGGCCCGGGTCCCAAAAGAACCTACCCAGAAGCATAACGGCCACACCCTGCTGGTACGTTACCGCGCAACGCCCTTTGTGGGAGCTCGTGGACCACGGGTCGCCTGAGTTGATGGCGGGGGGCGGGGGGCGGGAGACGCACGCAGCCGCTTCCACGAAACCACTGCCGCTGCACTACGACGCGAGGCAGGCGATCGAAGCGGAGGCGGACCGTCGGCTTGAGATTTTCCGAAACAAACGCTTGACGAAAATTCGCGACGAGCTCAAAGTGTTAACCGAGGCGGAGGCGCGACGACTCAACGGTGGGTGCGGTACCGAAATCACAAACGCAGGGATGGCGTCGCGCGACGGCACCACAGGCACCGCCACGCACGATTCTCTGGCTCAAATTCGCGGAGCGAAGCGCGTTTTGAAAATCGAGGAGAAGTCGTTACTGCTGGTGCGCCTGCAGGACTTGGTACGCGCCAAGCTCTGCCGGAAACAAAAAGAACTCTGCGAAATGGGCGAGCGCGGGTACAAGAAAACCATCAAAGAGGGTGAAAAGGCGAAAGAGCTCGCGGCGAAGGAGGGGTTGAAACTGAAAAAACGCGAAAAGGTACGTCGTGCATTTCCCAAATCTCAAGACTGTTTGACCTTACAAGACTGACACTTTTCTGGCAAAACTCTAAAGGAGGACCATCACAAACAAATCAAAGAGTGGCGGCGGGTGATTTGGGAAAACGCGGCGGACAAAAAGGAACTGTCGGTCACGAAAAACCGCGCCATCGTGAAGCTGCACGAGAAGATGGCAAAGGAACACCAAAGACGGGTCAAAGAACAGCAAGCGCACCTCGCTTTCCTGAGCCAGCAAGCCGCCGCCGCGCTTGGAAAAGACCAACAAGGCGCCGGCGCGCAGGTACGGCCGTAGCGCGTTCCCCAAATCCAGGCACTGTTTGATGCCACGTATGGAGTGCAGTCAGCAAGTACGACCACTACAATAAGTGCACCAGAGTACGCCGACTGTTCGGCCCGAGTACGCCCGACTGTTTACTCATACAAGTCACGGTCCCGACTGACCTTTTTCCTTCCCAATCGCAGTCAAACGTGGAGTACCAAAAGCGCGTGTCGGCGCTCAAGGCGAACGACATGGAGGCGTACCGGGTTTTGCTGGCGGAGGCGCGGGGGCGGGAAGGTGGGGTTGGCGGTGGTGTTGCGGACGGTGCTGGCGCTGACACCGACGAACGATACGCGTCTCTTCAAGAGTTTCTGGAGAAAACCGAGGGGTACCTGTCACAGCTCGGTGGGAAAATCGCGGCGCTCAAGCTTGATCAGCAGCGCTCGGAAGCCGCCGCGGCTGCGGCTTCGGTTGCGGAGGAAAACGGATTGAGCGAGGATGAAATTCTCGCCGCCGCGGAAGCCGCGGCGAACGCGGCAGCCGCGAAGGGAGGCAAGGACTTGCTGGACGTGGCGAACAAAAGCGCGGACGGCGATTCCAAGCAAAAGTACTACGCCCTCGCGCACACGACGCTCGAGCCGATCGCGGCGCAGCCCAAGATGTTAACCGCGGGCACGCTAAGGGATTACCAGATCGTTTCGTTGCAGTGGATGATCTCCTTGTACAACAACAAACTCAACGGAATCCTGGCGGACGAAATGGGTCTTGGGAAAACCGTCCAGGTCTGCGCGCTCATCGCGTACGTATTTTTTTCATTTCCCAAATCCCATCACTGTTTGCCCATACAAGACTGACACTTTTCTTTTTTCCAAAAGGTACCTCTGGGAAACCAAAAAGAACTACGGCCCGCATTTAATAATCGTCCCGAACGCGGTGATCGTGAACTGGAAATCCGAAATCAAGGTACGCGGCTTTCCCACTGAACACATCAAGACACGACTGATTGCCCATACTCGTCCTGCGAAGGGCGCATTACCTCTGCCCATGCTCGTCCTGACGAAGGGCGCATTACCTCTGCCCATGCTCGTCCTGCGAAGGGCGCATTACCTCTGCCCATACCCCGACTGACGTTTCTTTTCCACAATCTCCTCAACTCAAGCTCTGGCTTTCGAAAATGGAAGCCGTGTATTACGTCGGCGGCCGGGAGGAGCGCGCGAAGATCTTCACCACGCAGGTCACGCAGCTGAAGTTCAACGTGTTAGTCACGACGTACGAGTTCATCATGCGGGACCGGAGCAAGCTTTCGAAGGTTAACTGGCAGTACATTGTCATCGACGAAGCGCAGCGGCTGAAGGATCGTGAGGGGCGGTTGAGCCGGGATCTGGACCGGTTCCGGTGCAACCGGCGGCTGTTGCTCACCGGGACGCCGTTACAAAACGACCTTTCCGAGCTTTGGAGTTTGCTGAACCTTTTGTTACCCCAGGTGTTCGACGACGCGAAGATCTTCAACCAGTGGTTCGGGGCGGACAAAGGCTCTGCAAAGGCGAAGGAGGTGGCGAAGAGTGTTTCTTCGCAAGCGCTCGCCGCCGCCGGTACCGGCGCCGCGGAGGAAGATTGGATGGAGAAGGAGAAAAAGATAATCGTCGTCTCAAGGCTTCACCAGATTCTCGAGCCGTTCATGCTACGTAGGTTGGTACAGGACGTGGAACGAAAACTCCCTGCGAAAATTAATCTCGTGATTCACTGCCCAAACTCGGCGTACCAGGCAAGTACCTACGACTGGGTTGAGAAAACGGGCACGATTCGCGTGGATCAAGCGGTGGCGAAAATTGGCCTCGCCGCGCGCGCGAACTTCCGCGGGTACCTGCCCCTTCAGAACCGGTGCATGGAGCTGCGGAAGCTTTGCAACCACCCCGCGTTGAACTACCCTGCTGAGAAAGGCGGTGACTGGCGGAGCGGCGCGGAGTTGGTACGGGCGTGCGGCAAGCTGTGGGTGCTCGACCGGCTGTTGGTGAGTATTTCCCACCCAACACATTTTGCCTCTGCGATTGCCCATACGAGACTGACACTTTTTCTTTTTTATCGTACCAGGTGAAACTGCGCGCGTCCGGGCACCGCGTGTTGCTTTTCAGCACCATGACCAAGCTGCTTGACCTGCTTGAGGTGTACTTAAGGTGGCGACAGGGGACGAGCTCGGGGGTTGGGTTGGAGTGGTGCAGGATCGACGGAAGCACGTCACTTGATGACCGCGAAGTCGCGATCAACCAGTTCAACGCGCCTTCCTCAACAAAGTTTCTTTTTCTGTTGAGTATCCGAGCCGCGGGGCGAGGGTTGAACCTGCAAACCGCGGACACCGTGGTTGTGTACGACCCCGATCCGAACCCCAAAAACGAAGAACAAGCCGTGGCGCGGTCGCACCGGATCGGGCAGAAAAGGGAGGTGCGGTGTATTTACCTGGAGGCGGTGGTGGACGCGGTGGGGGCGGGGCGGGACGAAGGGGGCGTGGGTGGGACGACAAACGTGGTAGATGTGGAAGAAGTGGAAGAAACGGAAAAAGAAAACATAATAGACGACCGCACCTGGGGCACGGGCGGTGAGCGAACGTACGCAGAGAGCATCGAAAGCGTGGTGCGCAACGTGATTCAGGCCGGCAAGATAGAAATGGCGGACGAGATAATCAACGCCGGGCGGTTTGATCAGCAAACAACGCACGCTGAGCGGCGAGAGACTCTTGAGAAACTGATGTCCGACCAAGCCACCGGCGTGGTGAAGAGCTGCGCCGCGCCGAGCCTGCGCGAGCTTAACCGGGAACTGGCGCGTTCGGCCGAAGAGGTTTTACTGTTCGACGCGATGGACGCCGATGAAAGTCTTTGGCCAGGGCCTCTTTTAACGTCAAAAGACACCCCGCAGTTCATCAGTTATGACGCGATGGACAGGGACGAAGCCATCGCCTCGAACGCCAAGCCCAAGCCGGGAAGGGCGGGGGACCTCGCGGAGGCGAAGAAAGCGCAAGACGCGCAGGACATGACGGGGGTTACGTTGGGCCGGGGCGAACGCAGCCGGGGAGGGTACGTACCCGGCGCGTACCGAGCCGCGGACGCCGCGCTGGTTGGCGGGGACGCGGACGCCATGCTCGCGAGAGCGGCTGCTGCTGCTGCGGCGCCGAAAAGCCATGCGCTCACGGAAACGCCGGAACCCGTGGAGGGCGCTTCAGGGGAAGACGCTCACGAAGAAGACGAAGGGCTCGAGGTTATAGAAGCGGAAGATTCAGAAGTCACGCAGAACGACGATGACGACGACGACGACGACGCCGGGGTGGTGAACTTCGACGAGTGCGAAAAGTGGGAAGACGAGGATGACGAGCCCGGAGGTCGAATCGGGCCTGATGTTGAGGACGAGGAGGAGGAGGGGGGGGTGAAGCGCAAGCGCGAGGAAGCAGAGTAGTACTTGTAACTGCGCTGAAAAATTTCCCTTCGTCACTTTGAGTGTTTGGAGAAACTCGAGCGCGTTCGTTCTGGACCGTCGCTTCGGAAATGGCGAAAAACGAGGGTACCGAAACGTTTTTCTCTGTTGAAGGGGTCAGTCTTGTATGGGCAATTGGTCAGCGGAATGTGGTAAATGGGAAATACGCACCTTGCGCCAGTTGTCACGCCTAGAGGCTGAGAAACGCGGTGGTTTGTTTCGGCAATCGCAATCGCGATATCGCGTTCGCGTTCGTCTTCCCCCCCCGACCCTCACTTTCTCCCGCACACACCCCACTTCCCTTTCACAACAAGGAAAGATGGCCGCCGCTGTTTCCCAGATGGCCGCGCTCAACGCTTCTTTCGCCGGCGCCAAGGTCACGTCGAAGGCCAAGACGGTTTCCACTCGCGGCGTTTCCGCGCGTGCCGTGACGCCGGTCCGCGCCGCGCTCGCCGCGCCCGCGGACGTTTCCGCGGACACCGTGATGGACTGCGTCAACACCGTGCGTTTCCTCGCCATTGATGCGATCAACAAGTCCAACTCAGGCCACCCCGGTTTGCCCATGGGCTGCGCCCCGATGGGGTATGTCATCTACCGCGAGGCGATGACGCACAACCCCAAGAACTACCAGTGGTTCAACCGCGACCGCTTCGTGCTCTCCGCGGGGCACGGGTGCATGCTGCAGTACTCCCTGATGCACCTCACCGGGTACCCGTCCGTGTCGGTACGTGACAAACCCCACTTTCTTTCCTTTTCAAGCGTCGAGAAGTCATCGCCGCCGCGGTTCCGGGACCCGGTCCGGCCCGATTCGCGTCATTTTATCCGAACACCGGGGATGGATGGATCGGCCCGTCCCAAAAAGAAGCGACTTTCCGGCGGCGCCCGTGGTGCCGGAGTCCGTTTCGGACGTGCTTGGCGACGCGTTTGTCGAAACAGCGCGCGTTGTGTTTACAACAACACACAAACGAGAGTCGTGTGGCAAAGAAACGACACAACCGCTGCCTTCGGCATCACCCGGGACGCGCGCGCCACCGGCGCACCGATCGTGGTGGAAATGCTACTCGTTTTGTTGGCCAGCCTGTTGCGACGGAAAAAGCGTTTTCCGAAGCGGGTCTTTTTTCACTTTTTTGGGAATGGTCTCGAGTCGTGTGAATGACTCCTTGACCTGTTGTTTACTTTTTCGCCTCGGTGACCTGACCGTCCCCCCCCCCCCCCCCCCCCCCCCCCCCCCCCCCCCCCTCCACAGAACGACGACCTTAAGAACTTCCGCCAGTGGAACAGCATGACCCCCGGGCACCCCGAGAACTTCATCACCAACGGCATCGAAGTGACGACCGGTCCGCTCGGCATGGGCATCTGCAACGCCGTGGGCTTGGCGCAGGCGGAGAAGCACCTCGCGGGGCGGTTCAACAAACCCGATTGCGAGATCGTGGACCACTACACCTACTCCATCATGGGCGACGGGTGCAACATGGAAGGCATGTCCGGCGAAGGCGCGTCACTCGCCGCGCACTGGGGCCTCGGTAAGCTCATCGCGTTCTACGACGACAACCACATCTCCATCGACGGCCACACCGACATCTCCTTCACCGAGGACGTGTGCGCCAGGTACGTCGCGTACGGCTGGCACGTGCAGCACGTCGAGGACGGTAACACCGACATCGACGCCATTCGCAAAGCCATCGACGCCGCGAAGAAGGACCCCCGCCCTTCCCTGATCAAGGTCACCACCCTCATCGGCTACGGCTCGCCCAACAAATCCAACTCGCACGACGTTCACGGCGCCCCCCTCGGCGCGGATGAAACCGCGGCGACCAGGGAGAACCTGGGGTGGAAATACGCCCCCTTCGAAGTCCCTGAGGACGTGATGACCGCGATGGACTGCAGCGCCAAGGGTGCGGCGGCGGAAGCGGCTTGGAACGCCAAGTACGCCGAGTACAAGAAGAAGTACCCCGAGGACTACGCCGAGCTCAACTCCATCATCACCGGCGAACTCCCCGCCGGGTGGGCTGATTCCCTGCCCGACTTCACCCCCGAAGACAAGGGTGTCGCGACCAGGATTCACTCGCAGACCATGCTCAACGCCCTCGGTTCCGCGATTCCCGGCTTCGTCGGCGGCAGCGCAGATTTGGCGCCCTCCAACATGACACTCATGAAGCAGTTTGGCGACTTCCAGAAAGACACCCCCGCGGAGAGGAACATCAGGTACGGCGTCCGCGAGCACGCCATGGGCGCCATCGCCAACGCCATCGCGTTGCACTCGCCCGGGTTCAAAACCTACTGCGCGACGTTCTTCATCTTCTCTGATTACATGCGATCGGCGATGCGCATCGCCGCGCTTTCCGGCGCCCCCACCCTGTTCGTCATGACGCACGACAGCATCGGCGTTGGTGAAGACGGCCCTACGCACCAACCCATCGAGCACCTCGCGTCGTTCAGGGCGATGCCTGTGATGTTGGTCATGCGCCCCGCGGACGGCAACGAAACCGCTGGGGCGTACAAAATCGCGATCGAACAGACCGACCGCCCCACCACCCTGGCGCTTTCCCGCCAGGTGGTCCCGAACCTCCCCGGCACCAGCAAGGAGGGCGTCTACAAAGGTGCGTACGTCGTGTCCGGCCCCGCCGCGGGCGAGGATGTTGATTGCATCATCATCGGCACCGGCACCGAGTTGGAGCTGGCGGTGAACGCCGCCGCGGAGCTGGGCGCCAAGGCCAGGGCCGTGTCCATGCCGTGCTGGGAACTGTTCGAGGAGCAAACCGACGAGTACAAGGAATCAATCCTGCCCAAGTCATGCAAAGCCATCGTGTCAATCGAGGCCGGCTCCACCTTCGGCTGGGCCAAGTACGCGCACAAATCCATCGGACGCGACGACTTCGGCGCAAGCGCGCCCGCCGGCATCCTGTACAAGGAATTCGGAATCACCACCGAAGCCGCCGTCGCCGCCGCCAAGTCCCTCATGTAAGTGGGTGTTCCGATTTACCAAAAGGTATTGCGTGAAGGAGTGCGACGCCGTTTATCAGTCGTCGCCGAGCGGTGCGTTGTAAGGAAGTTACTATCAATAAGAGGTGTCGTCAGTCTGTCGTCTGTGTCTTTTCTCGTTCTTTTTTTTCGCAAAATAATGCCACGTGTTGCTGCGGTAGAAATTCCTTTCTTTGTTTCTTTCTCAACAGCGTCGTCGTTGCATTGCGCGGGGGCACGGCGCCATGCCCCGCGATTCCCGGGCGCTGGGCAACCTGCGGCGGTTCTTCGGCGGTCGGTCCGCTAAAAGACGCGCCAGGAAAGAGGCGGCGGCGGCGTCGGTTTCGTCCTCAGGCGCGTCCGTTTTTCACGACGGCGACGACGGCACCGGGCTACGAAATCATCTCCATCCCTCTGTTCGACACGGCGATTTCGGACGACGCGAGTCTCCGTCCGAGGATGACACCGATTACGACACCGCGAGCGAGGGTGACACCAGCGAGGCGTTTCTGCGTCATGTGCTAAAGGGTGGTGACGAGTTCAGGGAAAGTCACGGCGGTGTGCCGGGGTACGGCCCCGACGGATCGGTCGGGGGACGCGAGAGTGGGGTGCCGTCCACGTCAATGACAAATCGGAGTTCCTTCGACGGTGTTCTTCCGCGCGCCGGCGCGTTCGTGGCCAGTTTGGAGAATGACAATGCGGCAAAAAAATCCACACAAGCGCACTGGTCCGCGGACGTCCGAGTTCTGGACTGGCTGAAAGTGCGCGCGCCAGGTTACCTGACCCAAAAAAGAAAGCAAGTACCTGGGACGCCGGTGTTGGAATGCGTGGATGTTGATTTATTCACCTTTGACGATGGGCACCAAAACGACGTCGCGCGGCATCGCCCGGAAAGCTGGCTCAACATTGAACGTGAGACGTGGCACGGTATGGGCAAAAAACTAGAAGAAATGCCGTGGACGTTCGTGTTCCAGTTCCAGAACCCCGGGCCGCCGTGTGTGAGCATCGCTTGTTACTTCCAGCCGACCGGAACGCGGGCGGGAATGAATCTGTCCCAACTTTTGGCGTTCGAACACGGCACGCCTTTTGGAACCGCGTTGTCCCGATTTCTCCGCGCCGACCACAAAACACGGGACACAAAGTTCAAAGTGACCTGCGCGTTGATGGACGCGCCTTGGGCGTTACGCGCGGCGGTGCCGCGACGTCCGGTTATTTTGGGGAAAAAGCTGGGCAAGGAAAACGGGTTGAAGTACTTCCAGTCCTCCAATCATCTCGAGGTTGATTTCGAGCTGGGCTTGTCAAAATTCATGGAGCGCGTGTACCGCGCTTTGAAATGGGCCAGCGCTTTGTCCAGCGAAGAAATTGTGTTTTCAATCGAAGGCCAGGCGGAAGATGAGCTTCCGGAGGCGGTGTTAGGGGCGGTGTCGCTCAAGAAAATCGGTGAACGCGCGTTCATGAAACTAAACCCGATTAGCGCCGAAGCGGGCGTAGCGGGAGTAGCCGGGAGTAGCGCCAGTGATACAAACAAAACCCCGCCGACGGAGGGCGGGGGAGGGTAGTGGGGTGGTAATAGTAGGGTAACTAAGAATACAGTTATATACCCTACTAATAGAGTGGATACATAGACATAGACAGAAAGATTGACAATTTATATACCCTTTCCTTTCAAATCACCTACTCCTCGTTTTCCGGAAACAGCGCGTCGACGAATGAGCTCGGTTCGAATGTTTGCAGATCGTCGATCCCTTCTCCCACGCCCACGAACTTGACCGGAATTTTCAGTTCGTCAACAACGCTCACCACGGCTCCGCCTCGCGCGGTTCCGTCCAGTTTCGTGAGAATCAGCCCGTCAACTTGCACCGCGGCGTGAAACTCTCGGGCTTGGTTCAACATGTTCAACCCGGTTGTGCCGTCCAGCACCAACAGGGTTTCATGCGGCGCCCCCCCCATCGCCTTTCCGATGCTCTTCTTCACGCCCACGAGCTCGTCCATTAAATCGCAGTTCGTGTGCAGCCGGCCCGAAGTGTCACAAAGCACCACGTCAACGTCACCTGCCTTGATCGCGTCGTCAACCGCCCGGTAACAAAGCGCGCCGGGTTTCATGCCCTCGGTGTACTGGTTTCGGAAAGGAAAAGGTCAGTCACGCCGAGTCGGCGAGTGTGGGTTTGTAACAGTTGCGAGTACTGGTAAGTGTTACGTACGCCGTACAGCGCATCAAACGTAGGCGTTTGGATTTGGGAAAGCCCCGTCCGGCCGTACCTGCGCCATCACGCCGTTTGACCTTTCCGCCCACGTCGCCAGCTGCTCCGCGGCGGCGGCTCGGAAAGTATCGCCTGGTACTAGCATCACTTTGGCGCCCGATTCCTGTGCGAAGCGGTGGGACAGCTTACCCACGGTGGTGGTTTTGCCGCCGCCGTTGACGCCGACGACTAAAACCACGCTCGGCTCGTTTTCTTTTTCGTTGAAATTCAACGGCACGGCGCCCGCCTTGCCCCCGTTGGCGGATTCCAATATTTGAACGATAGCGTCCTTCAAGCCCTGTTTCACTTCCCTCCCCGTTTTGATCTCGCCCTTTTCGACTTTTTCGCGAATCGCGTCGAGCACCTTACCACTCGTGGCCGGCCCGAAGTCCACGGAAAGCAGCGTTTCCTCCAGCTCATCCAGCGTGTCCTCCAAGTCATCCAACCGCCAAAGCGCCAAGACTTCGTCCATGTAACTCAGCTTTTCCCGGGTTCGGCTGGTGCCTTTGAACACCCGGTCCAGGTCACCTTGCGTTTTCTTCGCGAGCACAGACGTGAGCTTGCTCACGCTGAACTGCGCGTTGATTTGCAACGAACGCGACGACCGGGTTGTTGTCGGTGTTTTTTTCGAGGATGACGAATGTCCGCGTCGCGTGACGCCTCGGCCGCGAAGCACGCACCCCTGGGTCACGCAAACAGTCGCGGATGACGCGGCGAACATCGCGGCAACACGAATCTCTCTGGCTCCGCGAGGTGCGGGTCGAGAGTGGGGCGTACGTCGGGGAGCGCGTGGGAGACACGATTGGGAACTGTGTCAGCCATCCAGAAATCTCCAAATCTTCATTTCTTACTCGTTCAGATTCGCGAGCTGCTTCTGTCAGTCTAAGAGATCTTCCCGCTACGATGCAACCGTCAATCTTTCATCGGCAACCCCCGGTCGACGCCCTCGATGAACCCTGGCTGGTTCGCGCCGATTGATCGGGGGCACGAAGAAACGAAAGGTAAACCGGTTCAAGTTTGGACTGATTTTGCGTGTCGGGAACTCGGGATGAGCAACAACTTCCGAAAAGCGCATGGAGCGTCGGCGATTCCGTTTCGCGAGGTGACCACCGCCGGCGAACGCTATTCGCACCCACAACGACGCTCGCGTTGCCTGTTTGACCGGCAAGTCGAGCGCACTTAATTGTCGCTTCTGTAAGGGAGTCGAGACAAAAACGTCGGCACCACCACACGCCGCAACGACACACACACCGCTAGGGACCGCTCTCAATGTCGGTTTCCGCTGTCGGCGCGCCGACCGCGACCGCCGGTCGCGTCTCCCCGTTCCTTAACGGAGGCGTCCGGGTCCCCGCGCGCAGCGCGTTCGCGCGCGTCGCTTCGATACCCACACGCAATGTAACCACCGCCGCGGCTGAGGTACGTTCAAAGTCGCAAACGCGTCGCACGAGGGTTCGCCGGACACGGAAGCGCGAACAATTTCGGCGCGACCGAGACCCCAACCGAGGGTTATCCTACACGGCATGCGAAATCATTCGGCGCCGAGTGTGGGCCGAGAGTGACGGGACGCGGCGTGTCTTCCTTGGATCGCGTTTCCTTACGATCCACACGTCGCACCAGGCGTGGCGCGATGGGAACGTTCCGGTGTCTTAAAAAAGGCCACGCAAGCGGCGAACGCGCGGACGACCACCGACGGGCTCGGCCCCCTCGTTCATCATCTTTCGTTCGCCGCCGAGATCGGTAATTTTTTTTCTGAAAATCTCTTCTCGCATCGTTCGCTGACGCCACCACGCGTCCCCCCTCCCCATCCCACAGGACAAGCGCCCGTCCCCGTACGCGTTCGAGAAGGAGATGGACGGCTTGGAGCAGCAGCAGCTGAACCTGGGGGGCGCGCGGTTAGCGGCGTACGCCGCGGTTGTGGGCGGCGGCTTGGCGATGGGCGCCACCGTGGGCGGCAAGGTCGGCGGCAACGCCGGGCGGGCGGCGCTGGCGGTCGGGCTCGGGGCCGCCGCCGCGGCTGGTGTCGTGACTGCGGACAAGAAGCGGGTATCCGCGGCTCCCAAAGCGCTTTGGAACGGCATGATGAACCGCGACCCCGCCTCCATCACGAAAGCGGAAGTCGACGCCATAGGAAGCAAGTTCGGCATGAACGACATGGCCAAGGATTGCCCCGAAGGTGCGGGGCTTTCCTACTTTCCCACATTCCGCCTGCCTGACTGCCCATACAACAAGACTGACACTTTCTTTTCCATCGTATCAGGCGTCACGGAGTTGTACGACGCGTACCTCATGTCCGTGATTCCCATGGGCGACGACCCCGTGCAGGGCTGGGAACCGGAAGCGCTTAAAAACTTCCGCGCGCAGTTAGGTTTGGAGGACGCGGACGCCGCGAACGCGCACATCGAAGTCGGCCGCCGGTTGTTCCGCAAAAGAATCGAGCTAGGGGACAAAGACGCGGATATCGAATCAAGAAGGGAGTTCCAAAAGCTCGTGTACATCAGCACGCGGACGTTTGGGGAGCAGCAGGCTAAGTTTCTGTTACCGTGGAACCGCATTTTCCGCGTCAGCGACGCGCAAGTCACGCTCGCGATGAAGGACAGCGCGTCCAACTTGCTTAAAACCGTGCTCGCCAAGAGCGGCGCCGTGGCCAACCTGGACGACGCCTCCCTCGCCGCGGCGAAGCAGTTCCAAAACGAAGTCAACCTGAGCGACGCAGACGCCGCGGCGGTGGTGAGCGCCATGGCGCAGGAGATCGTGGTGGGCAAAATCGAGCAAGCCGCGGAGCTGGCGTCCGCGCGGACGGTCAACTCGGACTACACCGCCGCGAACTCGCTTTTGAGTGAAGTTTTGAACTTCAACAAGACGTTGGCCTCCAAAGCCGGCGCTCTGCCCGGCCTAGGCGTGGTGAACCTGTTCGGTTCGTCCTTCGCGGACAAAACCGGGGAGGCCAAGACGCTGTTCACCAACTTCCTGACGCAAGGGTGCGAGGACGGTACGTTTTCTGGTGAGCTGAAAACCAGCGCGGGTTCGCTGAAAATTTTGTTCGGCATGGGCAACAAAGAAGCCGAGGATGTCGTGATTGACGTGACCACCAAGGTGTACCGACAAAGACTGCGTGACGCGGTGAAGTCGGGTTCCCTGGACAGCGCGGAATCCCCCGCGTCCGTGCTGCAGCAGATCTGCGAAGCCCTGCAGTTCCCGCCCGAGCTCGCGGCTGAGGTGAACAAGGAAAACTACCGGACGAAGATGGAACAGGTGATGGAGAAGAAGAGCTTAACGGATGAGGACGTCGAGGCGCTGTCCCGAGTTCGAAGGCTGCTGTGCGTCCCCAAGGACGTGGTTGATCAGTGTACCCGGGAAATCTGCGGCGCCGTTTACAAAAACCAGGTGCGCTCGGCGCTCAGCGTCGGCACTGAGGCGTTCACCCCCCAACTCCGCGACCGGTGCAAAGCGGCGAAGAACAAGGTGCGTTTGACGGATGAGATGGCGCTTGAGATTCTGAAAGCCGAAGTCACCACTGCGTTCATGGCGTACATCCGTGTGGCGCGGACGAAAGGGAACAAGATCGAACAGAGCAAGGAAATAAGGAAGATGATCTACTTCAACCAAACCGTGGTGACGCCGATGGTCACGGATGTCACGAAAGCCGCCGCGGAGGACGCCGCGAAGGAACTCGCGTCTCTTTTGAAAGAAGCCACCGAGGCGGCGAGGAAGGAGGAGGAGGCTGAGGCGAAGGAAGCCGCGGCGGTTGCGGCGAAGGCTGAGGCGGAGGCGAAGGGAGAGGACGCCACGGGTGATGACGAAAAGGAAGAGGCCTCTGCTGAGGCGAGCAAGGACGAGGTCGTGGCTGAAGAAAAGTCCGAAGACGCGAAGCCCGACGACGTGAAGGTTGAGAAGGAGACATACCAGAAAACTGTCACGCTCCGTTCCGAGATGGACTCCGTGGCGTCCCAGGGCATTTACCAGGACTACCTGATGTTCTGCATGCAGGGCGACACGGTGACGGCGCCGATGGGCGTGCAGATCACGATCGAGCGCGACCAGTCCGAGTTCACGAGGCTGGCGCAGCTCGGGGACATCCTCGGCCTCAATCAGATGGAGGTCGGTACCGTGCACAAGGGGCTGGCGGACAAGGCGTTCCGGGCGCAGGCGGAGCAGCTTCTCGGGGACGGGAAAGGTTTGACCGCGGAAAGGAGTGAAAAGCTGAAAGAGATCCAGCAATCGCTGCAGCTTCCCGAACCGGACGCGCAGCGGATCATCAAAGGCATCACCAGTAAAAAGGTACGTGTTGCACTTACCAAATCCGTCAACACACTGTTTGCCCATACTCGTCCTGTAAACCCTAAACCCTAAACCCTAAACCTCTGCCCTGACTGTTTGTCCATACATCGCGATATACAAGACGTTGACCACTTTTCTGTAAAAACAACAACAGATGATGGGCGAGATGCAGGCGCAAATCGCGATGGGCACTTTGACCATCGCGGACGTGCGGCGCATGAAGCAGGAGGGGGTTGAGATTGAAAACGTGATTTCGCCGGACAAGAGGATGGCGCTTTTCCGCAAAAACGCGGAGGCGAGGCTCACGGATGGCAGCGGCGCCGCGGATATCGAATCCTTGAGGTACGTGTTGGGCCTTTCCCCAATCCCGCCGACTGTTTGCCCATACTCGTACCAGAAGGGACTATTACCTCTGCCCTGACTGCTTGTCCATACATCGCGATATACAAGACTGACACTTTCTTTTTTTGGTATCAGCGTCACGCTTCCCGCCGACCTCGGCATCGACCCGGCGAAGGCGAAAACCGAGCTGCTGAAAATCGCAAACGACAAAAAGAGAAGCACCATGGTTGCCGCCGTGGCGGAGCTCCGGCAGAAAAAAGTCAGCGACGTGGTGCGGAGCGCTAAGAACCTGGTGGCGTGCCACGGCGTGTCCCCCGATTCCGTGCTGGAGTGGTCCGTCAAGGAGGAGCTGCAGGACATTTACAGCGTGTTCGCGAACGAAGGCGCGAACGAGACGGACCAGAAGAACCTGCAAGACGCGCTCGGGCTGGACGACGCCACCGCGGCCGGGTTGCGGGAAATCGTCGGGGCTGGGAAGTTCCAGCTGAAACAGGACGTCGCGGACGAAGCGCTGTTTTAGAGGTTCTGCACCGGACATCGAGAAGCACGACGCGAGGCAAGGTTTACATTTTTTCAATCGAATACACCTTACGAGTAGAGTAAAGTAATGAACCAATTTGCTAATAAAAAGCTACCGCGCAAGAAAAGAAAAGAAACGCATCATCGTGTCCTTTTAAACACCGCGAGCGTTTCAACCGCGTCGCTTCCCGGGAAGAAGTTGAACCCTTCCGCTCGGTGCAGACGCCACTGATTCGAGTTTAAAAGAATCGCGCAGTCGCGCTCGAAGGAGGCAAAGCCGCAGGAGACGTAAATCAAGGTTTGTAACCGACTCGGCGGCGGCTGGGTTTCTTCAATCGTTTCGCGCGCCGCGTCGTCGGCGGTGTTTCTTTTCAGTCGCCGGTTGCGCTTGTTGCGTTTTTTCCGCCCGCTCCCCGCGGCGCCTTGCTTGCCTTTCCGCGGGTCGAGGTTCGTTTCCGGTTCCTTTTCATCGTCGTGGTCCTCGTGGTTCTTGTACCCGCAAATCGCGGCTAGGGTTTTCCGGTCGAGCCCCTTCCTGGGCGGGTCCACGAGGAGCACGTCCGTGTTTTGAACCGACTCGTTCGCCGCGTCCGCCGCGGAGGCGACTTGGAAAGAAACTCGGTCTCGTTTGGCTTTGTCGCCGGCGCCGCCGAAAGTTTTCGCGGCCGATAACCAAAACGTCGTCTCCGCCGCCGCGACAACCTCTACGCACCGCAACGAGAAGGACGGAAAGTGCTCCAAGCCAACCTGCGACGCGGCGAGGGACAAACCGATGGCGCCCGCGCCGGCGTACAGCTCCGTGACGCTCGATCCCGCCGGCACGTCTTTTTGAATGGAAGCAAGCAATTTATCATACGCGCCTTTGTTCGCCTGAAGGAAGCTCCCTGGGGCGTACGCCACGCGCGCGTCGCCGTGCGTAAGCCACACGTGCGCCGGGCCGTGCGCGTGTACCCAGTTCCCCGTGTCGGTCGCGACGATTTCGTTCGTGCCAGAGTCGTTGTAGTTGACCCACACGGAGTGCACGACGTGGTTTCTTTTGGTGTTTTCTTTTTCCTCAGAAGTTCCTTTTTCCAAACTCCCGTCGCCCCCGTCAACCCCGAACATAAGCGCGTCCACGAACCGCTTCAGGGGCGGGGACATGCTCGCCCCCACCACGGGCGGCTTGCCGTTCCACACGACCGCGATTTGAACCCCACCGCCCCCGGGGTTCGATCCCCCCCGGTGCGTTTTTTCCGACGCAGCAGGGTTAGCCGCCGCGCCTGAAGAACCCGCGTCGTCGGTTTCACCCGCGACGGTGAACTGCGCGTACCGCAGCTTCCCGTCGCCCGTGTTTTCGTCGTACGCTGCCACGTTCAGTTCGTTCGCGACTTGGGTGACCCAGTCCGACGCAATGTTGATGGAAGGGTGGTGCACCACACAATCAGGAATCGTCACCAGGTCGTGGCTGTTTCTTTGAAACAAACCGAGCGCCAGGGGGGGCGGTTTGTTTTTCCGCGGATCGTTTGCAGAGGTGGACCTTACGGCCAACTTCGCCCTCGTGCGCCACCCGTTCGTGGCGCCGGTGTGCGATTTGAACCCTCCCTCGCCCTCGTCCAGCAGGCCTTTGTCCTTGAAGAACGCCTTCGCTCGCGCGAGCGTGGGGGGGGCGTTCAGGTCGACATCCAGGGAACACCCGGGGCACGTCGCGAAGTGGGGACACTGTAAGTCGTAACACGCGGACGCATCGTCGGCGGCGGCGGTGACGATTGATGATTTCACCCCGCGCCGTACAGACGTGGCCCGGGGAAGACGAACCGACGCCCGTGACGATTGCCCGCGCCCCGAGGGCCGAGCCCAGGGACACCCAGTGAGCTCGAAAACCAAACGCGACGCCGTGGCCATGGTGGTGTCGGCGTGCGCGAGGGAATGGCGGTGGTTCGAAGAAATCTGAAAAGGGCGTTTTTCTCGAGGCAAAGAAGCTGACTGTGTTTTGCAATTTCATCATTCGCTCGATTTGGGGACGCGCGGCCGGCCTCACACGTCCCCGCGCTCGTCAAGACAGGCCGCGGCGGCATGGTGTTCGACATGAGCTGGTTCGGGGCGTTGCCCGGGCCAGCGCCTCACCCGCGTTTGTCACGCGTATCGCGGTGGTGCGCGCCGCACCCGTGGGACTCGTTCGTGGCCGGTTTTTGCGGGTACTGGTGCTTCGGCGGACCGTTCGTCTTGTGTCTGCTCCTGCTCGCGCCGTTTCTGGTGCTGCCGTGGATGTGGGTGTTCCTGCCGCTTTTGGCGACACTGTACTGGACAATGGAGGGCGCGTGGTTCGTGCACCGGTGGTACTTGCGGTACCGCCAAGAGCCGTTTACGGTTCCGCCCCCGAACCCGGACCGGGAGAAGCACATGGCGCGTTTCTTGCGGCTCAAGCACGACGTGGTGCCGAGCATTCACGATTACCACAGCGCGTGGTTCCGCGGCGCCTGCGCTTCCACGATCAAAAGGGAGAACGTCCGCGAGTTCGTGCGGTACGGGTTTTTTGGGTACACGGACTCGTCGCAGTCCAGCCCTGAAGATGAAACAGAAATTGAGACTTGGCTTTGTCAAGTGGAACAGGTTTGGCAAATCACCCTGGAACCCGGCCGAACTCCCGGGTTGACGTTCATGAAACACATGCGCGAGCCCCTGAAGGCGTTCCACACCCCGCTTTTCGTGGTCGCGTACTCGCACTTAGCGGAGATGTTCGCGGGGGTGGTGCTTCGGGCATGGGGGTTTACGCACCACACCTGCGCGGGCACGGGCGTGACGTACTGGCGAAGGGGCGGGAAAAGCGGCGGGGACGAAAGTTATGTACCGCCGACCGTCTCGGCTTCCACAGAAAACAATGATTATGGGAATGATTCAGGAATGAATGATTCATCGAACTCTGTGCACGCTCTTTCCTCCCTGGAGCGTCCGTCCGGGCAAACCCGGCCGGGTTCCGCTGAGGTGTGGTGTCGCGAGTGCCAGGTGGAGCCGAGAGAGAAAGCCGGAGGGTTACTGCAGCCGCTGCGACGGTCCCTTGATTTGCTGCGACGGCGAAGCGGCGACGGGAAACCCTCGGTTGGTTTGGCCTACCCAAAAACGCAAAGCCGGTCACAGAGCAGGGAAGGAAGCCGCAACGGAAGCTCCGGGGCTTTGTTCGACGGCGTCTCGGGGTGTCAAGACACAAGGGGCACCGACGACAACGCACACAAACGGTGTTTCGGGGGGTGCCGCCCTCCGTTACCTCCGCCTCCTCCGCGGGACCCGAGCACGCCGACGTGGGCGCCGTCGCCGACGCGTTCACCGGAACCCACCCCCGCCGTGCTTCTTCACGGCTTGGGAATCGGCCTGCCCCCGTACCTCTGGACCGTCGGGCACCTGCTACGCGCCAAGCCCGACCGAGCAGTCGTGCTGGTGTGCCTCCCCGAAGTTTCAATCAGGGTCCGGTTTTCGGTACCCACGCCGGATGACCTGGTGGTGCGTGTTGTGATTCCCGAATCCCGGCCTCCACGTTTTATCTCTCAGCTGGTGACTGTTCGTTCATACATCGCGATATACTCGTCCTTCCGAAGGGACGCTTATTACCTCTGCCGATTGTCCGCCCGTAGCTACGTAACACACGCGGTGTCACAAGACTGACGCTTTCGTTCACAATCGCAGGACGCGGTTGAGCGGCTTTGCAAAAAACACGAGCTCTGGACGCCGTGTTTAATGGGGCACTCGTTCGGGACCTTCGTGGTCGCGAGGGCGTGTCAGCGCAGCCGAGTCGCGGCCGCCGTGTTAGTAGACCCGGTGTCGTGTTGTTTGATGCTTCCGGCGGTTATTTCAAAAGTGCTTTACCAGCTCGAGGACCGGTGGAGGGAGCTGTGGGGTTTGGTGAAGGCGGGGGCGACGGGCGGGGGCGCTTCGGAGGATACGCACTCCCGGCGGAGAGGGATTTTGCACCCGCTCGTGTCGTGGCGCCACCGCTTCGACCTCGTCACGCGGTTCACGTTTACACTGTTCCGAGACCTGCTCGTCGTCAGGGAACTGTCCTGCGCCGTCGCCCTGTCCCGGAAGTTCTGGTGGTACCAGGTGTGCCTGTGGGTGGAGGACATGCCGCGGCGGAGCCTGGTCGTGCTGCAGTCGTACGACGCGATTCTGGACCCCGACGCGATCGCGGCGCACGTCCTGGCTCGCGACGCCGCGGACGTGGTGTGGGTCGAGGGGTTCCAGCACGGCGAGTTGCTCGGGCCGCAGGGGTACGAAGGTACGTGTTGCGCGTTTCCCAAATCCTGACACACTGTTTTACCGAAGCTGGCAACTGTTTGTCCATACAATCGCCCAACACAAGACTGACACTTTGTTTTACCCATCGCAAGCGCGGCGGCGGGTTGTTAATTTCCTGGAAGCCCTGGACCACGAAAGAGTCGCGCGGGATCTGATCGGTTTGGAACAGACGTGGGGGAAACAACAAGGGCGGAAAAAAGATGGACACGGGGGGGGGAATGACGGGCGGCGCGCGAATAAACCGCCGCTCGCGCCCGAAACAAACGCCCGAGCGTTTTTTCCAGCCTGAGTTTTATAGTCACTTCCTTTACTTGCAGAAACAGAAACCTAAAGACCTGATTTAGGCGAGCCACCAAGGAGTAAGTCGTACTGTAAACCCGCCGAAGGTCGTAGATAGCAAACTCGAGTTGTAAATATCATCAATAGATAGTTTGATCACAACTCGACACCGTTCAACTCGACCCGATCAATTCAACTCGACTCATCATTCGCCTCGGCTCGTTTCAACAAACCCCCACCCGTCGTCCCCGGCGCCGCCCCAGGGCTGGAAGAACTTGTGCAGTTGCCGCGGTCGGCACCGCCGGTTCGGGTCCATTTTCATCTTGAACGCGCCGTGTCCGTCAGGCATGGCGACGTCGCGAGCTAGGCTCGGGTGCAGCATCTTCGCCAGGATCTCCACGCCGACCACCAACCTCGGGCCGGCTCGGGAGAAAAAAGCGTGGTGCGCGACGTACACCTCCCGGTCCCGCACGGCGGGAAGCGCCCACCACCCGGGCAGCGCCGCTAACCGCTCCAGCTCGAGAAGCGTCTGCGTCGGCGATTGCGAGACGCATGGCGCTAGCACCAACACCTGCGGGGCGTACGCAAGGACCTGTTCCCACCGAAGCGCCACCGCGGCGGACCCCGGTTCCAACAGCTCGTCAACGCCGCCCGCTAGGAGTTTCATCTCCGGCAGCCAGTGCCCTCCAACCGCAAACGGCCTTAACCCTTCCAAGGAAAGCACCCGCGGTTTCCGCTGCGCCGTGGCTACTCTCGCGGCGACTTGCCGTAGCCGTTCCCGGAGCTGACCCACAAGCGCGGTCGCCGCGTCCCCCGTTCCCGTCGCCGCACCCACCTGCGCGATCGTTTCAAGAACCTCGCCCAGGCGCTGCGGATCAAGCGCCAGAACCCCGACGGCGCCGCGTTTGGACGCGCCGTCGCCGGTGTCGTCGTCACTCGCGTTTTCGTCGTCCTCGCCTGCGCCGTCCTTCCCGAGCAACCCCGCAGCCGCGAGTGCGCGCGCGACGACCCCGTCCCCGTGACCACCCACGCACCGACCGCACGCGTCTTGCGCCAACACCAACCCCGGCCGCGACCGCCGCAGCCACTCCACGTCCACGGAGACGCTCGCGGCGCTTTGTCCCGCGTGTTGGTTCGAACCGCCCGCGCCGCCGCGGTCGCGGTCGCCGTTCGGGCCGAACCCGAATCCCCCCGTCCCCGCCTTCTCGGCGTTGTACATCGCCGTGGATATGGACTCGCGCCTGGTCCCCATTCTTCGGGCCGCGCGTTCGTTGGCGGCGCCCCCCGCGCGCTCTCGCGATCGCAAAACAATAGGAAACGCCCGCTGTACCGTGACCGGGTAGTCGCACCGGTCCGTGACGCACGCCAAACGCGACTGCAGCCCCAGGGCGTGCACGATTTCCGTCGCCGCGGGAGAGAGACACGCGATTTGGCAATGAAAGTCCGGCCTCGGCTGCGGGGTCGCCGCGGGGGTGTGCGCGTGCGCGCCGTGTTGGGAATCGGCGTCGAAGTGTTCGTCGAACAAACCGCTCCCCCGTCCCGTGCGCTGCGACCCCGACGCGGGCGGAAACGAAAGAAACGCCTCAAGTTCCAAATTCGCCGCGTTTGCGTGGATGGGTGACCCGGCCCGGGTGCCGGGCTGGGTTTGCGAAAGCGACGCGACCGACCCGAAACTCGCACTCGACGCGCTTTTCATGGAAAAGAAAAGGGTCAGTCTTGAGTATGGGTGTACTGTATGGGCAAACAGTCTACTTGTGATATATTTGTAAGAGAGGCCAGTACTGGTAAGAGTTACCAGTAGTGCACTTCCTTTCAATGACGGCCGTGGACGTCAAAGAGAGTCCGTAAACAGTGTCGGGATTTGGGAAACGCCCAAGCCCGTACCTTTTCCGCATCAGCACGTTTCCCATGGACTGGCTTTTGTTGATCGGGCTGTGGCTGTTTTGGTTGCCGTTGTGGTTGTGGGTCCCCATACCGTTGTGGCTCCCGTTTCCGCTTTTCACGGACTGATTACCCCCAAAGGGCGGGAACGAATCCATATCCTCGCTCAAACTCTGCGCGCGCCGGTGCGACGCGGGTGGTTTTTGTGAACCTTTTTGAGAGATAAAAGAAAGTGTCAGTCTCTCGTGATGTGTATGAGGGATTGGAAAGGTAACAGTTACTATGTAACAGTATCACTAGTAAGTGGTGCTTGGGAAAGTTCCTTACCTTTTTGACCCGCGGCGTTGGTCCCAGAACTCGACGACGCGCCGCTGCCGCTGCCGTTCATGGAGGACAGCTTACCCTGGCTCCCTCGCGACCCGAACCCGGCTGCGTTGGAACCCGGACCTGCTTCGTTCAAAACCATTGACGGCAAATCCACCTGCGACGACGCGTTTGAAACCGAGCCGCCTTTGTGCAAACGAGTCGGCGACCCCCACTGGTCGTTTCGCTCCAGCTGGCGATCGTTGGCCAGCCCCGTTATCGAGTCGCTGCTGCTGCCTTGTAGCTGCGGCAGCGACGGCGCGCTGCCGTACCCCCCTGGCGTCACCACTTGGGGGGGCGCCGCGGCGACCGCCGCCGCCGCCGCCCGCACCGCCGCGTCGGCGGCGGCGTGCGGCACGGCCCTGCACGTCTCTACGAAGTGCGCCGCGACGGTTGGCTGGTCCCCCCAGTGCAGACGCGCGTAGGACACCAACACGTTTCTCCAGGCGTACCCCTCCACCACGCCTAATCCGGTGAGGTCGTTCCTGCGCCCGTCGGCGCGGTCGTCGCGGTGGTTGGTTTCGATTTTTCGCACCAAATCGGTAACGGTCGGGACGTTCTCGGGGTTGTTTTCAAAACACGGTTCGGCCGATTCGCGTCCCGCCCGTCGCGTTTGGTACGCGGCGAACCACGCGGAGTTATTTCCGAAGTTACTAACCCCTTGTCCATTTGTGTGTGACCCCCCTCCGGCCGTGACCACGCCGTCGCCAGAAGCTCCGTTCACGCCATACCCACGCACCAGCGCGGGTTCCTGGACAACAACGCTTCTGCGCGTGACGTACCCGCGCAAAGTCGCGCCGGCGGGAAACAGCGGGCACCCGTGATTCGCGGTGACCACGACGTACCCGCGGCACCCGCGGGAGTTTTGCGATCCCCCGCGTCCGTACTCCCTCTCGGATGAATGACAGCTGCCCGCCAACCCGTTCCGTACGTGTTTACCCCCCAGCACGAGCTTGGTGCTGAACGGCGCCAAGCCGCACATGGCTGTTGGTTTACCACCCGCCTGGTCCGCCAAAGACTGTGACAGAAAAGTCAAACCCCCGCACTCGCCGTACACCACGCCGCCCGACGCCGCGAACGCGGTGACCGCCGCTGATTGTAAAAAAAGAAATATCAGTATGGGCAATCAGTCAGTGGAATGTGGTAAATGGGAAATACGTACCTCGCAACGGCCGGTTGTTCGCCAGCCGCTCGGCGTGCAGTTCGGGGTACCCTCCTCCGAACAGCAGGCCTTTGACGTGTGTCGGTATCCCCTCGCCCGCGATTGGCGAGAAAGGCACGAGCTCAGCACCCGCCAGCTCCAACGCGACAAGGTTTTCGCGGAAGTAGTGACAGAAAGCGGCGTCCCGCGCCACGCCTAATCGGACGCTGCCGCCGCCGTGGCGTTCAAACAGCGGTCGCGGTAATAAGCCCTGCGCGCCGTGCCCGACGCCCCTGCCTAGCCTCAGCGCGGGGCCTAGATGGGACGCAACGTTGCCCACCAGCTCCACGGCGCCTCGCAGTACCTCGCGCTTGGACGGGGTTTTCCGGGGCGCGCTTTGGCCTCCGTGTTTGGGGGACTTGGGCGTCTCTTTTTCGGCTTTTTCTTTTTCGGAAGTTTCGCCGCTTCTCGGCGTTTTCGGAGGGTCATGACTCTCTGAATTCGACAAATCAGCAGCGGTAGGTACGCCAGGGCCTTCGCGTGGGTGTCTCGGCGGTTTGCTGCTGGAGCCAGCTCGAGGGCTTGCTCCTCCCGTTTTATGCGTGTCCCCGGAAAACGTTTTCGGCTCAAACCCCGGCGCCTCCCCGGTTCCGTCGCCGGCGGAAATACTTTTCTCAAAAAAAGTCTCCTCCGGATTATCCGCCACGAAAGCGCGCGCCGCGCCAAGCACCGCGTTCAAGTCGCACCCCCTGCCCACGACATGCGCCAGCTGCGCGGCGACCCCCGCGACGAAGTTCCCGGGCCGGGGAGGGGGCGAGTCGTTTTCGTTTTGATTTTTAGTGCCGAGGCCGGCGGCGGCGTTTGACGCATTCACGTTTAGCTCTTCCCGTTTCGCGTCGCCCGTGTCGGTTTCTCCGGAGAAGCTCCCCACGCCAACAAGCGCGCCTCCAATGGAGTTGCCCCCCCCCGCGCTGAGCGCCGCGGCTGCTTTCACGCCTTGCGCGGCGAAAGCATCGACAGCGTCCGCGCTGTTTGTTTCGCTCGGTCCTAACGCCGCCGCGGCGGCGTCCCGGCGAAGCGCGCCCAGGACCGGGACGTTTGGCGTCGCCGCCGCGATTGCTTCCCGTACTTTCAATTCGTGCGCCTCGTCTTCCGTTTTGTTCAGAATCACGCCCGCGATTGTTAGGTGTTCGTCGAAGGTAACGTGCCCTCGCACCGTGGCCGCCGCGCCTCTCGCGCTTTGAGTGGAACAGTCCACGATAAGCAACACGGGCGCGCCGAGCCACTTCGCAATTTCGGCCGCGCTTCCCGTCTCACCAGACAAACACGAATCATCCGCATCGAACAAAGTTTCGCCCCCCTCTATGATCGCGATGTCCACGTCGTCACCCGTACTTGTTGCGATTTGCGCCACCCTTCGTGTGTTGTTTTCCCTAGACCGAAGCCACCCGTCCAGGTTGTACGAAGGCCTTCCCGTGGCCGCTTCGTGCAGCAGCGGATCCAACTGATCCGGACCAACCTTGAATGCCTGGACCACCAAGCCCCGTTGCCGAAGCGCACCCATCAAACCCACCGCGAACGTGGTTTTGCCGTCCCCCGACCGCGTGCCCGCCACGAGAAGCACCTTCATCACTTCCGGTGGGTGTGTCTGGGGTCGTGCGATTTCGCACGCCAGGAGCGTAGGTTTGCGGTGTGCCGATGGGCGACTCTCTCTTTTTTTGGGACGAATCGATCTCCACGCGGATTCGCTACCGCACGACGTGTCCGCCAACCCACCAACCAAATCACCCGTCCCTAACCACCCAAGTCCACGCTAAAACCTACAACCACCGAACCTCACCGCGCGTCTCGTCCCATCGCACGCGGTGTTGGGAGAATTCAGAGACAGGCAGAAGGCCCCGCGCGTCGCAGTGGTGAGATTTCGTTGAGGCGATGGCCACAAACTCACAACAAACCATTTTGCGAAATATGGATTTTCGTTGGACTGACATGACGCTTTTCCAGAGGACAACGTCGACACCGCCCCGCGCCCATTCCAAATCGCGCGCAGTCCACGATGTCTGCCTGTGCTTTCTCCCTCTCCGCGCGCGCGGCGGTCGCGACGCGCGTGCGCTCCGCGGCGCCGCAACGCAGAGGTGCGTTTCGTGGGTCGCGTTTCCAACGGCCGCGGTCTGTCCGGCGTGCGCTTGTTGGAAAATCCATCCATCTTTCCACCCGCCATCGTTTCGCGGCGTGCTTCGGGGTTAGGGCTTTGTTTTGGATGTGCGGACAGGGCGCCGGCCGACCGTTCGTTTCCGCTTGTGTGGCTCTCAATGTTGGCGTCCCGTACCCCACGGCATGCGCGTGTTGACGACACGCGTTTCCCGAAGCGCCAGAGCACCGTTCCAGACGCGACTCCGGGACGCGAGACGCAAACGCGGACGCGGCGATTCGGATAACGTGGCCACGGCTTGTACATTCGTTTCGCGAAGGGTGCCGTGACGTTCGCCGCGCTAAGGCCAGCGCACCTGCGAACCGTCCATAACCAACAATGACCTTTTGACTCACCTCACCTTCCTTCTTTTCTTCCAACTAAAGTCGCTGCTGTCACTACACACACCAGCTGCGCGATGACGGACAAGGAGCGGCGCCGGCAGAAGCGGCACACCAAGATCAGGTCGAAGGTTTCGGGCACGGCGGAGCGGCCGAGGATCAGCGTGTACCGCAGCAACCAGCACACGTACGTGCAGGTGATTGACGACGAAAACCAAACCACGCTTTGTGCGGTCGGGACCATGTCCGTCTCCATCAAAGAAAAGGTTGGCAAAGAGGAGTGGGCCACGAAAACGGTGACCGCCGCGAACGAAGTGGGCAAGGCGCTCGGTGCCATGTGCGTGGAGAAAGGGATAAAAAAGGCCGTGTTCGACCGCGGCGGGTTCGTGTACCACGGACGGGTCAAAGCCGTGGCGGAAGGGTGCCGGGAAGCGGGTGTGGAGTTCTAATCCGAGGGTTCCTAGGGTTGATGCGCGCTGTAACTACATAGGGTTAGAGGGGGCATTTTATTACAAGTATAAGGAGTCGTTTGCCGAAGGCCTAAACTTGTTATCAAAGAACCAAATTTGATTGACATCAATGATAGCTAGAGCCTTTTGTCCCTTCTCGATACTATCGAGAGAAACGCGCTCACGTATACGTGATGAAAGAGACGTTCTTCCAAAAGAAATGAATAGTGGGACTGGCAAAACTCGGGCACTGCTCACTGGGTGGATTTCCTCGTCGATGCCCAGATGCTCTGGCTTTTGGCCTTTTCCTGGCTTTTGTCTTTTGTACGGTGACGGATAACAGGCAACCTTCAACTTTTCCATCTACCTTCCCTTCCTCCTCCTCACACCTGCGTCTCGCGTGCCTTGTACCACCACGCGTCGTCGCCAGCATGGCGTGCGTTTCCGCTTGTTTCAGCACCCCGGGTGTGTTTGCCGCGAAGCCCACCACCACAGCGCGTCGCAGCAACCGCGCGGCGCGTGTCGTGACGCGCGCGGATGCATCGTCCACGTGCGTGGTGACCCCACAGACCGTCGCATCCCGAACCGGCAGCGCCTCGGTCAAGGGAACCGTGCGGAAGCAAAACGAAGACCGGTTCGCGGGATACGTGAGTAGTGCCCGTCCTCGTGTCGCGCTCTTCCGTGTCTCTCCAGACTGTCAGCGTGTGACTCACCGAAACCCGCGCCGGACGGAAGCACGACCGGACCGATCACACATCCGATCGGCCGAGACTTTTTTTTCCACGAATCCTTTCCTTTTTGCAATCCAGTCGATCCTCCGAAGACTCACCTCGTTCCATCCTCGCTGTATGTATTCAAAACCTCATCAGGTTAACACGAACGCCCCGAACGGCTCGCCTTATGCGATTTACAGCGTGTTCGACGGCCACGGCGGCTTCGCGGTGAGCGAGTGGCTGAAGGATAACCTGTCCACGTTGATTTGCGACGAGTGGCCGAATTGCGATTTCTCCTTGGAAGCCATCAGCGCCGCGTGCGTGAAAGCTGACTTCACCTTAATCCAGCCCCCAGCGGGTTTCTTCGGCGCGTTCGGCGAGCGAGGCGTGGGTGGCGCGAAGTGCGGCAGCACCGCGGTCGTGGCGGTGTTGTTCAAAGAGGGGGACTCGACGAAACTAGCGACCGCAAACGTGGGTGACGCGCGGACGTTACTCGTGAGGGACGGCAAGGCGGTGCAGCTCTCCGTGGACCACATCCCGGACGACCCCGCGGAGCGAAGACGCATCGATGCGGGGAACCCCAACTTGCGACAATCGCTGGTTACGTTCAAGGAGGGAACCTGGAGGGTCGGCGGTGTGCTCGCTTTGTCCCGGGCGTTCGGCGATGCGTTCTTAAAAGAATCAGGAAAGTTCGAGGGGTTTGGCGAGCGAAACGCGGACTACGGGTCAGGGTTCGGTTTGAACGCCGAGCCGGATTGCTACATCGAGCAACTCAGTGATAAAGACTCGTGGATCATGCTGAGCTCGGATGGTTTGTTTGCAAACGACTTAAGAGGCGGCGGCGGCGGGTTCGAGAACCAGGAGATTGCGGGTACGTATTTCCCAATCACCACGCTCCGCCTCCCTGATTGCCCATACTCGTACCAGAAGGGACTATTACCTCTGCCCATTACCCTGAATGTGTACGTAATACACATTACGAGAGACTGACACTTTCTTTTGTTTCGTATCAGACTTTTTGCTCAGCGCGCCGCCCGGCGCGACGCCCGAATCCCTGGCCAAAGAACTGTGCTCCATGGCCGTCAGCAAAGGGAGCACGGATGACATCACGGTGACACTGATGAGACTTTAAAGCTTAGGACTTTAAGAGCTTTAAAGTTTAGGACGAGGAAGGGGGATAGAGTGCGAGCATTTGGGAAGACCGCGAGGTTTCGGGAAGGCGAGAAAAAGACGGCGAGATGGAGGAGCCGAGAAAGAATTTGGTGTGGGCGAGAGAAGTGGAGAGAGATTGGCGATGTGCGCGAGAAACTCCACGCCGTGGGAGTCCGAGAAAGTGGAGTGGTGGTGTGAGGAGGCGCGTGTACGGGCGGTCGTTTGACTGTAACCAGCGGTCGCTTTAGTCTTTGTATCGAAGACTACACGAGTGGATTTTTTCACACCTTTTTTTGCTCCCAACTGCCCACGCTCCGAATCAGCACTGTCATGACGAAAGAAGGACGTGGCACCTGCCCACGGATCTTGCCACGCACCTCCGCGTTGGTTGCCTTCGAAGATCGACCGCGCACTGCACTTCTCACCGCGCTCCAAACGGACGTCACAGAAACCCACATCCGCGATGGCCTCCATCACCGCCTCCGCCGTTTCCCTCCAGGTGCGTGGACGCGTGTTTATCGTCCCGGCGTCGCCGTCCCGGTGTCGCGGCGTCGTGTCGCGCGTCCCAGCTTGTTGGTTGTTCGTCCCGGTTGGCACATTCACACGCCTTCGAACGCGCATCCGCTGACCTTTCCCGTCCCCGATCCCCCCCTCCCTGTCCATCAACGCAGAAAATCCGCGCGCCCGTCGCCGCGAGACGCGCACATTTCGCCGGCGCCGCGGTCAGGTGCGTCTCCCCCCAACTGATGGCCGTCCTGATCGTCTCTCTCCGCGAATCCCTGCAAAGAAAATATCCGCCGGCGACCGAGAATCACAAATGGCGGAGAATCACAAACGGCGCGCTCCACTCTCCAAATTGATCAGAAGATCAGAAAACTCACCGCTGCGTCTCCTTTCTCCAACCGTGTTACCGAAACAACAGGTCCCGCGTCGTGTCCCCTACGACTTCCGTTCGCGTCGCCCCCGTCGCCGCGCTTAAGAACAAGAGCGATGCGTACGTATCCGAAAAGAAGATGCCGATTGGTTTCAACTTCGCGCTCGCCGCGATGATTGCGGGCAGCGTGTTCACCATGGACGCGATTTCCCCCGAGTGGGCTGAAGCGGGCCGGTCAGGTGGCAGGATGGGCGGCTCGAGCTTCAGAAGCGCGCCAAGGATGAGCGCACCAAGAGGCATGGGCGGCCAGTCAAGACAAGCCCCGAACCCGGGCGCAATGCGCGGCGGCGGAATGGGCATGGGGTATGGCTCGTTCATGCCGTTCCCCATGTTCTCGCCCTTCGGGTACGGCATGGGTTTCGGTTTGGGTGGGTTCGGGTTCATTTTCCAAATCTTCGCCCTGCTGTGGGTGGTGAACTTCGTAAGCTCGCTGCTCGCGAGCGCGTCGCAGCCGCCGCGAAACGACGACGACGAACCGCCGCGAAACTAGGAAAGGAAAGGTTTGGAGCGTCCGCAAAGAAAGGTACTTGGTCTGTTAGTCTAGACTAAGATGAAAGGTAAAGCGGCGGCGCTTCTATTGTAAAGAGTATAAACATCAATTCAATCTCGTTTTGTTTCGTTTCTATTCGTGTGCCACTACTATCTAACTACTATCATGCGCGCCTGCGAGTCGTTTACCTCGCGATTGTACGGAGCGCGTTTAGGCACAGCCAAGTGCCCCCCTTTTCCAACCCGCCTTTCCCCTCACACCCACGCCCAGGTAACTAAACCCAACATCCCGTTACCCTACATCCACGCCATCCACCACACGTACATCGCACCTAGTGATTTGCGCGAGGTGGCTTCTTCGATTAAGCGCCGCGCCTGTCCCTGCGGCGACAGCGGCAACGACGGCGCTGAGCCGACGCCAACCACGACGCCTTCCAAGCGGCTCGTAATTTTGTCCAGCGCCTCTTTCCCGCGCTCCGCCTCGGCGCCGAAATTCGCGCCTTGGCCGTCGCCCCCCGGCCTCCGGCCGCTGCCGCCCCCCGCCTTCACCGCTTTGCTCCACTCCACGAGCGGGTCGTGCACGAACGTTTCAAGCACCGACATCAGCGCCTCTCTGTGGTTTCGAAGCACGCCGAGGGTGATTTCCGAGGCGCGCATGAACACCCCCTCATACCCGCCCGCCCCCAAACCGTCCACGATGTTCTGCGTGCACCGGAACGGCACCATCTCGGGGGTTTCCAACTCCAAACCTTTGTCGAACAAACACGAGAAATCCACGTGCACGCAGTCGCCGGACTCCTGTTCGGGTTTAGGGTTTAGGGTTTAGGGTTTAGGGTTTAAGAAAGTGTCAGTGTTGGCAAACGTGGAGGCGAGTTTGGGAAACGCGACGCGTACCTGATCAAGCAAAATGTTCTCGCCGTGCCGGTCCCCAAGCCCCACCACGTGCCCCACCATACTCCACACCGCGGCAGTGTGCGCGAACGCGGTTCGCGTGCCGTGCCACGCTGCCGGGCGGTCTTTCCACCGGTTCAAGAACCAGCGGTGAAACACGGGGGGGAATTTCTTCAAAATCTCGCTCATCCACGTCGTCGGCGTGGCTTTCAAACGCTCGTGCATCTCCTTCACCTCCACTAGCGTCCGCTTGTGGTACACGCCGTCGTCCACGTACAGCTTCTGCACGACGTGCCGTAACCCGGTGGTTGACGGGACCCACTCGATTAAACCGCAATCCTCGGTAAGCGGAATCACGGCGAACGTGCGCAGGTCTGGTGGTGTTATGCGAAAAAGGTCAGGGAACGAGTCGGCGAGCGTGGGTGTGTACTTCGTAACGTGTATGAGGGATTGGGATTGGGTATAGTAGTCGTGGGACTTTCCGACTGTACTCCATAAAGAGCAAGTAACAGTGCACTTGTGCCGTGTGTAGTTGTAACAGTCGCCAGAGAGTGTTACGGCCGTGGTGTACTCGACCAGGAGCGGTAAACAGTGTGCCGCCTGATTTGGGAAAGGCAAAAAGACGCACACAAACGTCTTTTCCGCGACCGCGGGTCGTTGCCCAACAGCCGGTTCAGCATCTGGCAAAACTCCATCATGCGCAGATCTTTTCTTAGGTCGTCTTTGGGTTTGCACAGGAAGCTTTTTTCCGCGCCGTCGCTGTCCACGATGGTGAGCTTTTTCGGTTTCTGAAGGCTCGCCAACACCGGGCACTCGTCTTGAATCGAGAAAATAGTCGGCGTCTCGTTTGGAAACGCGTTCCACTCGGAAACCGTCGGGACGTGGTTGGCGTTCGCGGCGTTTCGGAACGTGCTCGGAGGCAACGACGGGGTGAGCTCGTTTTGGGTGGGGACCATGACGTCGCACGGCACCAAGCGCCTTAGCGCTGGAAACTCGGTTTTTATGGAAAAAAACTTGGCGCTCCGCGAAGACCCGGGCACCGGCTTTGGTTGAAACGCGCAGACCCTGATTAGCTGTTTGGAAAAAAGCCGAAAGTGTCAGTCTTTCGTGATGCGGCCTGCGTAAACAGGGAAGAGTAATCGGGCCTCCACAGTCGGGCGGATTCGGAGTTGGGAATCGCGTACCTGGTCGCAAAGCGCGGCGCTCTGTTCGAACAGCGGCCGCGCGCTTGTCGGCGCGCCGTCCTTGGCGCGGTCCAAAATCCGCTGCGCCGCGCTTGACCGGTCAACGTGCGTGCTTCTCGCCATCGCGGTCATGCTCCATAAAACTTGGTTGGGGAAGTTCTTCACCAGTCGGTAAAGAAGCTCGTGAATCAGTTGCCGGGTTTCGTGGTGCGGGTGACACAAACGCGAGGTGAGCTGCGGAAGCGCGGGCAACCACGTGTACAGGGGCAGTTTCTGGGAAAAGTCCTTCAGCGAATTCGTCGCGGTCAACGCGACCTTGCGTTCCTTGAGTTGCGTGGACGTGAGTTGAGGTTGGTTTTGGGTGCGCTGCGCTCCGGTTTGAAGGCGGCTGCCGTTACCGTTCTGCGCGGTTGACGTTGGCGTCTCAGCGTGCATCGCCGCCGCTGCTCCGACGTCGAACCACAGCGTCAACATCCGAGGCAAACTCTCGTACGCGTGTCGGTGTCCGTGCCGCAGCGAAGTGGCGTAGTGCTGAATCACCTCCACCACGTAATCAAGCGAGCGCTCGTCCACGTCCCAGGTTTTCGACCCGCGCGGCCGTTGCGCGCCGCCGCCGTTGCTCTTGGCGTCGTCTTTGTTCATTGGATCGCCCCGCTTTCTATCCTCCCGCACCTTCGCGTCCTTCAGCAGGTCGTCCATGTACTTGGCGACGTGGAAGTTGGCTTTTTCCGTGTGCCGCTGATCCCGAAGCACGTTGCTGTAGATGTTCAGCACGTCCGTTTTGGAACGCTGGCCGGTCGCGGCGCTCCAGCGCGCCAGCCGGAGCATCGCGCGAGACGTGGTCAACGGATCCGCGCCTCGCAACGCGCTGTCATCCAGGGCCTCCTGGATCTCAACCGTGGCTCTGTGCTGCCGGCCAGTGCACCACAACAGCTTGGCTTGCTCCACGGCGAGGGCCATGCCAGGGGCGGGTGACGCTTTCAGCTTCGCGCCGGGAAAGTCGGTGGACTGCAAAATACCATCTGCGGCGGCGCCCGCGCCTCGCCGGAAACTCGCGCTCTCAAGCGCGGCTCGCGCTTCAAACAACGCCAGCTGCGCCGCCCCCGCGTGCCCGCTCGCGCGGCACAGCTTGGCCTGCGCCAGCCAGGTGTACGCGGACGCGTCTTCCGCGGCAGTGCCGAGCGCGGCGTACGCGACTCTTCGTAGGGCTAAAATAGGCTCCCGGGTCGCCATCGCGGACGGCGTGAGGTCCAGGCGCGGGTCCCAATCCCCGAGGCGCTCGATACCGGAATGGCCGTCCAGGCCGTCCGCGGCGGCGCGCGCGCCGCCGCCACCGCTTCTTGCTCGTTTCACGCCGGGGGTGTTTTTCGTCAGGCCGGAGCCGGCCAAATTGGAAATGGAATCGAGACTCACAATCGCCTCCATCGCTTCCTCGGCTTCCCGAATCAAATGCAACTGCACAACCGCCGGGTGCGCGCGGCGGTAACTCCCTTCCATCGCCGCAGCGGCGAGGGGGGTGATCACGGCGTCCCTCGCCGCCGTCGCGGCGCGCGCCACGCCATCCGCGTCCCGTCGGTGCAGCGCCAGGAGCACTCTGCCTACGGCGGCTTCGCCGCCGGGCCTGCCTGCGAAGTCGCCGCCGACCCCAGCGGCGCCGCCGTCCACGGGCGCGCCGCTTTTGTCCAGGACGTCGAGAAAGTTCTCGAGCGAGTCCCACTCGCCTAGGCGCCACGCCGCGGCGGCGCCCATATCCGCCAGCTCCGCTCTTGAATCAGGACGGGACGCGATTAAGGTTTCGGCTTCCTTCTCAAGCGCGCGTAGGTGCCCCAGGCCTTGTAAACACCGCAGCCGGCCTCGCTCCGCGGGGTCCAGTTGTTTCGAGTCTTGCGACAACGCGTTTGCGCCGAGCGACTCGCCCTCTCCTCGCCGAGACGCAGATTCGTAGTGCGTCATCGCCTCGGTCCACTCCCCCGCCTGCTCGTGCTGCAGCAGCGCGTCTTCTGCTCTGCGCCTCGCGGCGGCCAGCGCGTCTGATCCGGCGAGGCCGCCGGTCAAAGCCCGTCTTGACCGGAGCCGCGCCACCGCTTCAAGCGCGTCGGGCTCCGCCAACGCCCTGTGCGTCGCCGCCAGAAACGACGCGCTTTGGTCGTCAAGCCCGCCCCCTTCCGGCTCGCCGTGCTTCAGCGACGACTGGTTCAAAACGTTCTTGTTGCTTCGCAAGTGGTCCTCGAAGTAAAGCAAGGCACGCGCGGGGGCGCCGCAGCGAAGCGCCGCTCTTGCGAGTAACTCTCTCGGGACGGCGTCCAACAACCCGCTCAGCACTGAGATTGTTTCTTGGTCGTTTTTGGAAACCGTCTGCACCGCCCCAGATCCGTGCTTCCCACCCTCAACCTCAACTGGGTTCCCCACGTCCTCCTTCCACGCCGCGAGCTGGTCCAGAAGCGTGAAAACAGCCTGCGCGGCGAGCTCGGCTTGCTCGGAAACGTGCGTCCCGAAAGGAGGCACCACCACTGAGGGCGACGACTCAGAAGTGTTTCCCGCCGCGTCGCGAAGCACTGCAATTATCTCCGCCAACACGTTTGTGACTCGCGGCGCGTCGTGGTTCGCCGCGAGCGCGTCCAGGACCATTCTTGGCAGTAGAAACAACATCACCCGGGTGTCGTGCTTGAACACGCCAGCGGCGCACACGGCGAAGACGGGGGCGTCCGGACCAGTGGCTTCGCTCGCCAACGCGCGGCACCACGAATACAGCCACCTGCGGAACGAAGGCCCACCCGGGGCTTTGTACAGCGGCCGCGCCGTGGGCGGCTTTGCGGGCTCCCTGGTGAGGCAGTACATCGAGGTCAACCCTGGCGCCAGCAGCGCGCGGATTTCCTCGGGAAGCCCTTCCCAGAAAGCCTCCCCTGTTTTGCTCGCGCCTTCGGGTAACCTCGCCGGCTTGTCCTGTGAGCTTCTGTGAGCGTCCTTGGTTGTGGTTTCCGAGTCGTCCGTCCCGACAACGGAAAAGTCCTCGGCCCTCACCGACGCGGGGCGGCACTCGACGTGCACCAGGATCTCCTGCGCCGCGATGGCGGCGGCGTCAAGCATGTCCACGTCGACCGCACCGCGCACGGTCCTCGCGATGTGCTCGCACAGAAGCTTGTTCGCCAGTTTAACCCCCGACGCGGCGCCGCTGAGTTTCTCACTCAACGCAATAGGCAGGTCTATCCTCCCCGGGTCCACGGCGCCGAGCTCGCCGAGGCACACGGCGGCGAGCCGCTGCACGCGCAGCGACAGCGCGGTTCTGTTTTCGGAAACGCAGCACCGCAGCAGCGCGGCGACGAGCCTGCCGACGACATCCGCGGCGCTGTCCCTGTGCGAAGGCGCGTTGCCGTGTTGCGTTCCCGTGGATACGCGTTTGGTTAGCAACCCGGACGATGGGTCATCATGCGTGCCGTTCAAAAGTTTCGAAACCTCCGCAGGGTCAACGCGAAGCGCGCGGCGCAACTCGCCAAGCGCCGTCGCGCGCACGGCTTGCGATTCGTCTTCCAGGCCGTCCGTGAGGGTCTGCAACAGCGACACCAACGGGATCTCGCCTCGCTCCTCCCTGACCGCCGCGTTGGCAAGCGCGAGGCGGTCGCAGTTAGGAAGCGTGGGTAACCGCGCCAGTAACCCGCACATGATTTCCTTCCCAGAGCGCAACACGAGCTCGTCGATGACCTCGGCGGCGGCCGCGGCGTTGTCTAACGCCGCATTGGGGTTGGCAGGGTCGTCGTCGTCGTTCAAAAGAACCTCACGAAGCGCGTGTTGCATCGCGGAAACACTGGCACCTCTGGGTTTGTCAAACCCACTGCCCGGCCGGCCGACCAGATTGTCGGCCGACCCGTCAGGAAGGTGCGGGAGCATCGCCACCACGACTCGCCCGGCGACCGCTCGTAAGTGAACAGGGGCGTGCTTCGCGAGCTGCTTCACCACCACCAGCCAAGCGGCTAGGGCGTCTTTCCTTAAGCGCGCGCTCGGCCGCTCAAGCGCGGACGTGAGGTGCGCCATGACCTTCGGGGCGAACTGGGGAAGGTGTGGCCCTATTAGGTGCACCATAATCGTAAGCGATCGCAGAAACCGCCGGCGCGCGGCGGCGTCCCCCGACCGGTCGCTCGCGTCGCCCATCACCAGCCACGTGAAGTGCGGTCTTAGGAAGTCGTGCACCTCCGGTGAGTGGGAGTCTGGCGCGCCGTTCCCAGCCACCGCGGTGCCGTCCGCGGCGAGCTTGGCGAGGGTGCCCAATACGTCCCCTAAACGCTGCGCCTCGTCGTGCGGGTTCGCGGCGTCGTCCGCGCCCGCGCTTCGGATCAGCGCGCGCATCAGCTCCTTTTTGTGATCCGCGACCAACACTTCAAGTGCCTCCCCGGTGTGCGTGGTGAGGAAAGTCATCGAGTCAGTGACCTCCTGTGCCGACCGGACTCCGCTGTTGTTGATCAAGTCCGCAATCGCGGTGTAGCACCAGTCGTGCAGAATCGTGGCGACGTCGTACTCGGCGCCCAGCCGCTGCGCGTAGAGTTTCAGGGTCTCCACGTCCCTGCGCTCCTGATTGAAATAAAAGAAATGTCAGTCTTGTATGGGCAATCAGTCGGAGGAATGTGGTTATTGGGAAATACTTACCACTAAACGCGGCACCGCGGCTGGTAGCAGCTCCACTAACACCTGCCGCTCCGGGACCCTCAAAAGCGCCTCTGCCAGCACGGCCAACACCCCAGGCGCGTTCGGGAGCTTCACACCTAAGTGCCCGGCGACTAATTTGTTGCCCAACAAAAGCTCCCTCGGCCGTAACCCCTTGCGCGTCGCCGCCGCGCGCACCAGCTCAACCGCCGCCGCCCGGACACCAGGGTCGGGGTCATCCAGACGGTGCACCATGGAAATAAGCGCCGCGTCCAAGCAATCCGCGTGCGGCATCGCAGCCGCGGCGGCGGCGAACACCCGGAGCGCGGTTTCGCGCGTCGCCGCGTCGGACGCGTCCTCGACGTTGGATTTCAAACGCTGAAGAAGAGACAAACCCGCGTCCTTCACGGAACGCTCGCGCGCGTCGTCGCCGCCGACGCCGCGCCCGTCCATCTCCATCGCGTCGCCGTCCTGAAACGCCGCGTCCAGGAGCGCGCCTCTTGACGCCAGCGCCGGGGCCGCGACAAGCAACGCGTAACGCACGTGTGCTGAGTCGTGACGCGCCAGCGGCGTCGCCGCCGACGACAGCGCGGCGGCGCCGACGAGCGCCTCACCCGCCGCGCCTCCGCGCGTGGCGTGGCGAAGCACGCGAGGTGTCGCCGCGAGCGCCGCCGCGGCTACGTCCGCGTTTTCGGTCAACGAAAGCATCGTGGTTAACAGCCGCGCCGCGTCCTGAACGGGGAGCGTCGCGCTTCTCGCCGCGTTGGCGTTGGCGGTGGCGCGAGAACGCCCGGAGGTCCCCGCGGTGGCGCGCGAAGCGGCGCGTTCGTTCGCGCGCGCCTCGGCCCGATCCATAGCGTCAGTGACTGCGATGTCGAACGCAGTCGCAGCCGCGGCGAGCGCGCCGGCGTTGCACGAAGCCGCCGCGGAGACGCAGCGCTGCCCAGAGTCTCTCGCCAGCGCTCGTAGGATGGCGTCGTTGGCCGCCGCGCCGCGTCCCGAGCCGCCGGCGCGCGCGCCCAGCGCCGCGCCGGCGGCGGCGAGACCGCCAACCGCGGTCGCCACCGCCGCTCGAACGTGCGCACTCGTGCCCCTCGCCTCGGCGACGCTGGCGATGACCCCAAGCGGCGTCCTCGCGTCCAGCGCGCCGCCGGCGAGGCCGAGAAGAAGATGCGACGCAGGAGCGGCGCACGCCGCCGCCGCGCGCACGGCGTCGTCGCCGTCGTGAAACCCCGCTTGAAGCGTGCGCTTCATCGCCGTCTTTGCCGTGGTCGAGGGCTCGGCGCGGGACGCGACCGCGGCTAACGCCGTGCGAAGCGCCGCGATCTTCGCCTCTCGTTTAAACTCCGCAGGAGACTCATCCGCGCCGACGCTCCACGGCCATAACAACAAGCCCTCGGTGCCGAGATCCTCGTCCCCGAGACCGTCGGCGTTTCGGTCGTCGCCGTCGGTATCGTCGGTGAGGATCTCGTCCGAAACGCGCCGCGACAAAGCATCAGCGGCGCGAAGCACCGCGGCGTACGCCCCAGCGACCGCGCCGTCGCCAGAGTCGTGCGCCCTGCGCGCCCATTTCATCCAGTCGCGCGTCGCCGCCGCCGCCGCGAGCCGCGGATGCGGCCGACGGAGCGCGGCGGCGACGCGCGCCAACCCCGCGGAGGCTTTCGCGCGCGCCGGCGCCGCGAGCGATGGGTCGGTTTCGGTTCCATCGCCAACGAGCGTGCCGCCGGCTCCCACGAGCGTCGACGGCCCGAGCTGCGACAACGCGCTGACAACGCAGTTTTCGATCCACGCGAGCGTCGCGTCGTCCGCTGACCCAGCTCGACCGGATGAGCTCGCCAAACGTCCGTCCTTACCATCCTCCGTGGTTCCAAGACGCTCGTCGTTTGAAACGCCCGCGCCCGGTCCGGTGGGACCGGCCCCTAAGGACAGCCGTCGTCGTTTCGAGACACCCGCCTCGTCCGCCGTATCGCCGCGCTTTTGATTTTTATCGACAAACAAATCCGGTGTATCTTTCCCAAACGTAAACGCGCGTCCCACACACTCCACGAGCGCGTCCGCGACGTCTGACGACCCCGCGTGCGCGAACAACGGCGTGAGCGCCGCCGCCGTGGACGGTTTCGCCAAGCAACACGCCCTCGCTGTTCGCAGCGCCGCCGCGCGCAAAGCAGGGCTCACCCCACCCACGCCCGCCTCCACCGTCGCGACGGCGGCGACCACGAGTTGCTCCAGCGCGCCGCCGCGGCCGCGCCCGTGCGCGGTTGCGTTTCCGTGTTCATCATCGCCGCACGCATCGTCGCACTCAGCACAAGTCGCCGCGTCCACCGAGGCGTTGACGCACGCGGCGAGCTCGGCGTCGAAGGCGTCTCTTTTTCTTCCCTCCGGCGGCGTCGCGCGCGCCGCGCCGCCTGCGCGCTCGCGCATCGTCACCGCCAGGTGCGCGAGCACCGCATCCGGCGAGAACACGCCTGACGGGCACTCTGCTAGAATCGACCGTATCGCCGACAACGCCGCTCTGCGCGTTTCGCAACCCACGTTCGGGTTCGAGGATATCTCGGAACACGCGGTGACTGTTTTCGGGGTTAGGAAGCAACACGACGCTTGCGGCGAAACGCGAAGCGCGTGCGCCTGGCACGATTAACGCCGAAAGTGTCAGTCGGAATGTATGGGCAATCGCGTAGGCGGAATGCGGTAAATGGGAAAGGCCCTTACCACCAAACGGCACGCCACCAGCGCCAGCGCCGCCGCCGCGTTCGGCCCGGAGACTTCCACGGCTAACACCGCCGAGTTCCGGTTGGCGTGGTGTTTCCCCAAACCCGAAGTCGTCGCGTTGCCTTTCTCGCCAAACGCGAGCGCGGCCATCGAGTCGTGGAACCCGAGAACCACGGCGCCTGATTGTAAAAAAGAAAATGTCAGTCTTGTATGGGCAATCAGTCGGCGGAATGTGGTGGGTGGGAAATACTTACCGTACCCGTGGCCCACGTGGTGCCCTCCTTGCCACACGAACTCCTGCGCTTCCTGAAACGACCGCAGCAGAAAACCGCAATCCTCAGCGAGCAAAGAGACGCCCACCACCAGCTCGCGAAAGGAAACGCAATCGTCGCCCACCGCGTTGTGCGACACGGTCACGAGCTGGCAAAGGCACCAGGAGATTGTTTCCCGAACGTTGTCGCTGTGTTTTGGGAGTGGGTGATGCGGGGGAACGGACGGGTCGTCAGCTTTTGTTTGTGTTGTCTTTTTGTGTAAAAACAGAGACGAAGAGGATGAGATTAGAGAAACTTCGCTCGTTCCTCTGGGTGTACTAAAACAGACTATTCTCCAACGAGAATCACCCGCTTTTCGGTTTTCGTGGGGTGCCCAGATCTGGGAAGAATCAATCGCACCTCAGCCCCGCGCACGTGACCAGTGGCAGTAAATGCGCGAACGCCCTGGCGCAGAACGGCGCGCTTCCCGTGAACACCTCGGCGTGCCGCTGTAAGGCGACTTTCAACAGCCCCAACAGCGATCGCGTCTCCCGTTTGTGCACCGCGTTCGGGGCGAAATACGCCTCCATCAACTTGCGCAGCACATCACGCACGTGTTGTTTCACGGTGGACCCGGTTTCCGCGACGACCGCTGCAGCGTCCCCTGCATCGCCAGAACCGTTCGCAGAGTCTTCCTTCAAAAGACGCTCCAGCGTCTTCAAGTCCTTCTCGAGAGTCGAAGACCCGCCCCCGCCGGGGAGGTCCGCGCCCGTCATCACGGCGCGCTTCGATTTGAAAGAGATTTAGGCACCGCAAGGGCCGACGGACGAGCGACGACTTTCCGGAAATCGAAAATCCGACTCGACGCGTTTTGCGAGTCGGCGGCGGTGCGCTCCATTCACTCCCTGGAGTCGACGCAGACGCAGTGTCCGCGGCGCACAACACGTCGTTCGACTTGTGTTTCTCCCCTCAGCCACTCTCCTAGCCTCGCGGCGTCGCCGTCACCGCTTCACGAGGCACACTCCCACCGACAAGAGCGTGTCTTGAACACCCGAGCAGCACGCCGTTAAAAAAGCCACCATGTCGGAAACTGTCCCCGTCGAGACACCCACCAGCGCGCTTGATGCGGTTCTTTTGAAGTCGGTGGAGATGCCCTCTGGGACGCGCACGGTGTGTGGGTACGACTTCGAGGGCGCGTTTGATTTTCAACAAATGCTGGACGCCATGTTAACCTCGGGGTTCCAAGCCACGGAGTTCGGCCGAGCGGTGGACGAGGTGAACAAGATGTTGAAGTGGCGTCTCAGCGACGAGCCGTGCGGCCCCGACGACTGCGACGAGGAGAAGGACCCGGCGTTCCGGGCCACTGTGCGGTGTAAGATTTTCCTGGGCTTCACCTCAAACCTAATATCTTCCGGTGTCCGGGAACAACTCCGGTTCATGATGAAGCACAAAATGATCGACGTGTTGGTCACCACGGCGGGCGGCGTGGAGGAGGATTTCATCAAGTGCCTCGCCCCCACGTATTTAGGCGAGTGGAGTTTACGGGGCAAGGAGTTACGAACCCAGGGCTTGAACCGAATCGGGAACTTACTAGTACCGAACGACAACTACTGCAAGTTCGAGGACTGGATCATGCCCATTTTGGACGCGATGTTGCTTGAACAAAACGAAAAAGGCACGCGGTGGACGCCGAGCCGGATGATTAAGAGACTGGGGCTGGAAATCCGCGACGAAACCAGCGTGTATCACTGGTGCGCCGTACACGACATTCCCGTGTACTGCCCCGCTATAACCGACGGCTCTATTGGGGACATGCTTTACTTTCACTCGTTCAAAAACCCCGGGCTCGTCGTGGATTTGGTGGAAGACATCCGGGCGATGAACGACGAAGCAAGGCTTGTGGGCCGGCCGCGGAAAACAGGCATGCTGTTGTTGGGCGGCGGCGTGGCGAAGGTACGGCCTTTCCTGGACACACTGTTACCTACGTTTTATGGAGTACAGTCGGAAAGTCCGGTACCACTACGGAACTACCCAATCCCGGATATACACATGGCCCGAAGCACACCCACACTCGAGAGACTCTCCGACTGACACTTTGTTTGTTACCCCATCTCAGCACCACATCAACAACGCGAACTTGATGCGCAACGGCGCGGACTTTTCGATAAGCATAAACACCGCACAAGAGTTCGACGGCAGTGACAGCGGCGCGCGGCCGGACGAAGCCGTGAGCTGGGGAAAGATTCGCCCGGAGGCGAACCCGGTGAAGATATACGCCGACGCCACGATTTTGTTCCCGTTACTCCTGGCGCAGACGTTCAAACCGAACTTCGAACCGAGAACGTGAGGGTTGTTAACAATGAAAGCACCGTAAATGGGGTGACGTTCATTGCGCCAGATGGAGCGCCAGATGGACACCGTGTTGTGTGTTGCGGCGAGAGAAAATGATCTTACGCTAGACTATAAAAAAGACTAAGACTAACACGCAACTCCTGTTACGTCCCGAGAGTTCCCCAGAAGCTTTCCCGTGGAGGCCCCACGCTTTCTATTTCCATATCCCGCACTTCGTGTTTGATTCCCCGGCGCATCACACGCCACACCTCATCGTCGCCTAAAACTAACTCCGAAAGCGTCCCAGCGAAAACAACCGTGTCGTCGCGCAGACGAAACGGCGCGTGCCCGTCCAGGCGCCCTAACACCCACATCTTGCGCGATAAAAAAGAAGTAACGTGTCAGTCAGTCGTGATGTTCGTAACTTGTATGCGCAAACAGCGCACTTGTGATGCATTTGTAAGAGCCGCGAGTACTGGTAAGAGTTGCTAGCAGTAAGTACGTTACTAGTAGGGGAAGTACTTCCGTTGAATGACTATTGGCCGTCGAAGAGGCGCTGTGATCAGGGAGGCGGAACGTGGTCAATGGGAAAGGCCCTTACCTGCATTCGGATTTCCCTTTCCGCGAACGCGCCTTTCCGAACGCTTGCTAAGACGCTCAAAATCTCATCACGACGTGTTGTATCCGTCGGGTTTCCTGTCATGCACTCCACCAGCCCGGCGAGCACCAGAAGCGTTGGTGAAGACTCGTGGCTCAAAATGAACTCCACGAAACACTCCAGCGACATGGCTTTGATTTCGGCCAGAGCCTCGGTGAACACTTTGCCGTGAACGCGGTGGTTATCAGGCACGGCGAGCCTTGCGGACGCGGCCCGTGTGCCGTGCCTGGCCCTGGACACCGCTAGTGCGAACAAAGCGCGCCAACTCTGATTTGATGACGTCGACGCCGCCTCCGAAGCGTGCTGCTTCCGCTCTGCCTCCGTGAACCGTCGGTTGCACCGATTGCGCCAGCACTGTTCATCACCCGAAACCTCGCGTAAACCCCTCGAGGTCATCGCCACGGAACACAAGTCACGCCAGTGCAGCAAGTCAAGCACTGCGCGCGTACACTCCACAGGCAGGTCATCAAACGACATCTGCCCGGCGCCGCGCACCCCCCTGAGGTGCCGTCAACAGGACGGCACCGCACGACCTTTCGTTTCGGAGGCATTTTTCTCGGACGCGAAGGTGCCGAGTCGTGTAAATGCGGCGCGGTTGTTTTGCGATTTCGGTGACTAAAACCCTTACTCCGTTTTAAGGGTGCCGTCATCTCAACCGTCGGCACCCCTGGAGCCGACAAGTCAGCACCGAAAGGCAGGCCGTTGCGAAACGCTCTGAAGCGTGCGATTTCGAGGTTTACTAATTCTGGGCCGTTTTTCGTTTTTATGGCAAATCCGTATGGGCATTTCAGCAAACTTTTCCCCACTTGCGAAAATCAAAACGTCACAAAAGCGCACGCCGCAGAGGATGCTTCAAAGATGATGACTTGGATAAACGATTGAAGTCACGATTGATGGCCTTTATCCATCGCCGTGCCGCGAGCCTCCTCACTTCCGTACGCACACGACTCCCTCGTGTCCCACCTAAGTCGTTCCGCAGGTCGTTCCGTTCACGGTTCGCCTCGTCCGCACCGAGACAACCCTCCTCCCCTTCCCTAAAATGGGCCCTTGCGTTTCCACCCCCGCTCCCAAGGAGGATCCCCCGCTCACCCCCGAAGATGTCGTCGGCGTCCTCAAGAGCCGCGGCTGGGAAGCCACCATCGTGACCGAGGATGAGTGCCCCATCTCCGTCGTGGACGTGAACCCCAACGGCATCTTGAAGTGCGTCGACGGCCGAGGTTCCGACAACAAAGCCATGGCGGGCCCCAAGATGCTCGGTGGCGTGTACGGCATCGCGAACTGCCGTGGCATCAAAACCGCCGCGGAACTCGGCGCTATCTGCAGGGAAGTCAAAGCCGCTGGCCACGTTCCCTCCGTGCACGGCGACGAGTCCGGCATCATGGGCTGCGGCTTCTGCAAGCTCTGGGTCACCGACGGCTTCGCCGACGCCGGCCTCGGCATCGAGCCCCCCAGCTTCACCGCCGAGGAAGGACGCGACGCCGTCAAGGCCGCCGGCGGTACCATCGAGAACCACTACGGCGCGCACGCCGAGAAGATTGTGTACATCAACTTCATCTCTGACAAGACCCTGGAGCCCGACCACGATGACCAGCGCTTCATCGTCGATGCCTGGGCCGCCGCGAAGTTCAACCTCGACATCCCCAAGTACCTGGTCACCGCGGCGGTCACCGTGGAGAAGCTCGCCAAGGGCCAGCTCAAGAAGGCCATCCTCGTCGTCCCGAACAAGCCCCCCCTCACCCCCCAAGACGTCGTCGGTGTCCTCCAGAGCCGCGGCTGGGAAGCCACCATCGTGAAGGCTGCGGACTCCCCCATCCCCCTCGTTGACGTGAACCCCAAGGGTATCCTCAAGTGCGTCGACGGCCGTGGTTCCGACAACAAAGCCATGGCGGGCCCCAAGATGCTCGGTGGGGTGTACGGTATAGCGAACTGCCGTGGTATCAAAACCACCGCGGAACTCGGCGACATCTGCAAGGAAGTCAAAGCCGCTGGCCACGTTCCCTCCGTGCACGGCGACGAGTCCGGCATCATGGGCTGCGGCTTCTGCAAGCTCTGGGTCACCGACGGCTTCGCCGACGCCGGCCTCGGCATCGAGAAGCCCAACTTCAGCGCCCAGGAAGGTGCTGACGCGGTCAAGGCCGCCGGCGGTGTGATTGAGAACCACTACGGCGCGCACGCCGAGAAGATTGTGTACATCAACTTCGTTGAAGGAAAAACCCTGGAGCCCGACCACGATGACCAGCGCTTCATCGTCGATGCCTGGGCCGCCGCGAAGTTCAACCTCGACATCCCCAAGTACCTGGTCACCGCGGCGGTCACCGTGGAGAAGCTCGCCAAGGGCCAGCTCAAGAAGGCCGTGCTCATCATCTAAGCGCCGCGTATACGCGGCGGCGATTCGCGACGTCGCGTAGCTACGAAAGATTAATAATAACGAATTTCTTCACACATTTAATAACACAAGATCGTCCTACTTCCGAAAACGTCGTGTCTTGTGTCCGTTTCCAATTTCAAAACTTGTCTTTCCGTCGTCTCGTCTCCGCGAACACCGCGGTATCCTCCGCCCCGTGCATTCCGAGTGTTTCCCGAATCCCAAACGAATCGGGCCGGCAAAAAGGATTGGTCGCGAGTTCTTTTTCTATGGTGGTGGGCACCGTGGGCTTTCCCTCTTTTCTCGCCTCTTCAACCTCCGCGACGCGCGCGGCGAGCGCTTCGTTCGTGGGGTCCACGCTAATCGCGAATTTGGCGTTGGCCAGGGTGTACTCGTGCGCGCAGTACACCGCCGTTTCCGATGGCAGGGCGATTATTTTGGAAATGCTTCTCCACATCGTGGCCGGCTTGCCTTCGAACAGCCGGCCGCATCCCATGGCGAACAGCGTGTCGCCGACGAATATTTTTTGCTCGCTCGGGAAGTGGTACGCGACGTGCCCGGCGGTGTGCCCTGGGACGTCAATCACGGTGGCGACGATGCTGCCCAAAGTCACGGTATCGTCCTGCCCCACGGAGATGTCCATACCGGGAATCGCGGCGTAGCCTCGTCGTTCCCCGCGCGGCCCAATCACCACGCACCCCGCGTGTTTTTTTTTCAACTCCTCATTACCACCGGTGTGGTCCGCGTGCCAGTGCGTGTTTAGGATGTGCGTCAGCTTCCACCCACGTTCGAGGAGCGCCTTCTCGATGGGCGCGACCTCGGGGGTATCAACCACCGCGGTCGCGCCCGTGGTGGTGTCGTGCAACAGAAACGAGTAGTTGTCCGTGAGGCACGGGAACTGGTGTACCTGCATCGCGCCCGTTCTCGAAACACCGCTTGCAGATCCGGGAAGGACGAAACCACGCGAGCGGTGCGCGGGGTCGGCTCTAGGTGCGATTAACGGGCGGCGCGCGGCGAGGCAAGAAGCAGGACGGCGCGCGACCGGAACCAAAGCGCGCGACAGCAAAGCGCGCATGCGGGTCTCCGCTTGTGTGTGAAGTGGTGGGGTCCTTTTGCGAGCGCTCGATTTTCCTGAAACGTCGTATTCGGTCATCCCGATCGCCTACTGCAGGCCGCCATTGCGAGCCTCGCAGTGTCACGTGTTTCCGCGATGGCGGCAAAGCTTTAAAATGGGCCCTTGCGTTTCTTTCCCCGCACCCAAGGAGGACCCCCCGCTCACCCCCGAAGATGTCGTCGTTGTCCTTCAGAGCCGCGGCTGGGAAGCCACCATCGTGAAGGCTGCGGACTCCCCCATCCCCCTCGTCGACGTGGACCCCAACGGTATCCTCAAGTGCGTCGACGGCCGTGGTTCCGACAACAAAGCCATGGCGGGCCCCAAGATGCTCGGTGGGGTGTACGGTATAGCGAACTGCCGTGGTATCAAAACCACCGCGGAACTCGGCGACATCTGCAAGGAAGTCAAGGCTGCTGGCCACGTTCCCTCTGTGCACGACGACAACTCCGGTTTAGGGTTTCTCGGCTGCGGTTTCTGCAAGCTCTGGGTAACGGACAGCTTCGCCGACGCCGGCCTCGGCATCGAGAAGCCCAACTTCAGCGCCCAGGAAGGTGCTGACGCGGTCAAGGCCGCCGGCGGTGTGATCGAACACCACTACGGTACGCACGCCGAGAAGGTTGTGTACATCAACTTCGTTGAAGGAAAAACCCTGGAGCCCGACCACGATGACCAGCGCTTCATCGTCGATGCCTGGATGGCCGCGAAGTTCAAGCTTAACGTGCCCAAGTACCTCGTCACCGCGGCGGTCACCGTGGAGATTCTCTCCACGGGCCAGCGCAAGGACGGCCAGCTCAAGAAGGCGGTCCTCATCGTCTAAGCGCCTACTTTTTATTAGCTCTAAAAAGGTGCCTAATTTATACACAGTCGACGCGGCGGCGATTAGCAACGTCGCGTCCAGTAGCTAAGTAGGATGAATAAAAACGAATTTCTTCTCACATTTGATACCACGAGTAGTCCAGGACGGCGCGCGATCGGAACCAAAGCGCGCGACAGCAAAGCGCGCGCGCGGGTCTCCATGGCGCGTGAAGTGGCGTCGGTGCCAGTCTCTTTTTTCTCGCTTCTCGTGAAAACGCGTCCAATAAATCAAGCCTCGATTTTCCTCAATCTCGTATTTTTGAATCCCGGCTTTGCGCAGGCCATTGCGACCTCGGCGGTGTCACGTGTTTCCGCGATGGCAAAGTTCAAGGCGAAGGTCGGCCAAGGCAAGAGCAAGGGCACACACGGCTGGGTGGGCGGGGGTCTGTTCCCCAAGGGCACGCCCGCGGTGGGCAAGGCGTCATCCGGTGGCGGGAAAAACAAAAACAAAGTGCAAGTCAAATCGGTGTTGTCTCGAATCACGGGCGGTGTGTCGAAGGGGAAGGCCAAGACCGCGGTCGCGGGGGTGCGCCGAGCCGGGGGTCCTCCGGGTGGTCCCGGCAAAAAAAACGATTTGCGTTCCCGGCTGCAACTCGGCCCGACGGTCACGCGACACGGCGGCGCCCGCGTGGTGCGCGTGGTGAGCGCGGTGCGGTCGCCGTCTGGTGGTGGGGGATTTGGTTTTGGCCACGACGCGCGGTCGAAGGATTTGAGGGCGGGTTTAGGATCGCCCGGTGGAAGGTTCGGGAACACCAACACCACCAAACGCACCAACACCACCAAAGGCACCAAAGGCACTAAAGGCACCAAAAGCACTGGTAACCTCAACACCAACACCAACACCAAGTACGGCGACGCAAAAAGCACGCGTGCCTTGCTAAAAGGAAACGGAAACGACGCCGCCGGGCGCGTCGGCGACTTTCTGCGAAACCTCGGGTTGGGAAAGTACGTTTCCTCGTTCGCGAAGGAAGAGATCGACGCGGACGCGCTGCGCGAGTTGACGGATGCGGATTTGCACTCGATAGGCGTGCCTTTGGGGCCTCGGAAGAAAATCCTAGCCGCGAAAGGGAAGATACGACCGCAGTAGGGCGTGGGTCGGTCAGGGTTTGGTTGAGAAGGGTCGTCGCGAGGGATTCCCGATCTGTCGGTTCCGCGAATTTCGTACTTCACGCATTCACGTTTTTCACTTACACGTACAAGTCGCACGGGGTACATCCACCCTTCCCCTTTAAAGCGAGTGCTGTACATTGTGTATCCACCCTTCCCACGCAAAGCACTCTCCCGTTACGTAAACAATTACTCTCGTTTCAAAATGACCTTCGTGATTTCCCCCGAGTTCGGCTCGCCGTCCGCGTACACGCGCAAAAGCTTGTACTCCTCCGTTTTCATTTTACCGAACCGTTTATACAGCTCCCACTTCGTGCCTGGTCCGGCGTATCGCAGGGCACCGAAAATGGGAAAAAAATAGGGTTTCTTGTAAAGCAAACGAAAGTGATACGCGGTTTCCCACTTATCGACGTACTCGCGGCGTTCGCCTCTGCCGCGAACTGACATGACGTTTCCGGCTGATTGGATGTCATCCAACCTCGGGTTGATCATGATCATCGGCCGGTCACCACACGCTTCTTCCATTTCGATTATGTACGGCAGCACCGCATACCCCACGATGTTTTGAGGCGCGATTAGGATGAAGTAATCGTCATCGTCAGTGGGGACGTCTTTCCCGATACTCCCTCGGCGTACGAATTCGTCCGCCTCGCCCCAGTCCATTAAATCTAAAATCCGCGCCACCCCCGAAAGACTCAGGGGCAGGGCCTGGAACACCCCAGCGCCCATGCTGCCTTGTACACACACGCGCACCTTCTTTCCATCAACCGCGAGTTTCGTGGCCAAGTCCCTGACCAGCTCCAGGAGTGTCCCGATGCGGTACACGTCGCCTTCCACGTTCATCTCGGGGAACTCTATTTTCGCCTTGCACCGGGTCATTTTGTGTGTAGTCACCGCTTTCACGAGCGCGTCCGTGCTGTCTTTGTAGAACCACTGGCGCGTGCTTCTTTCGTGGGGGGTGTTGTTCAGTAACAAGGGCAATTGGGCGGGCGGGTCTTGAGCGGTGGGGAGGTTCACGTTGTCCTCGGCGCGCGGCTTTCCAGGGGCGCGACCGGACGGGGTGGGTCTGCCAGCCGATGCCGACTCTTCATCCTTTCCGAATACACCAGCGGTCACGACGCGGCGGGGTTTTGGGTGGGGAACCCGCACTCCGCGACGGGAGACGAGGCCGCGGACGCAGACGCGCGGGCGCGCCGCGACCGCGGAGAGGGCACAGGTGGACGACATCGTGTTGAGCACAGTGGAGGCACCCTGCAAGCAACAACCGATCGTGCGCAAAAAAAAGTCGAGTCACGATTTCAAAAAGCGACACGTGGCGAGCCTGCATGCCGTATCAAACGTATCTTTCACATGTCAAGACACAACGACGCGCACACGCCACCCTCCGCGATGCCTTCCGAGGCGCATACCGCCATCACTGGCGCGGCGATGGGCGATTTGCCGAATTCCCGCTCGCCTTCCGCGCCGGTGTATGCTCACGACGCAACGCCCCGAGCTCCGCCCGGTCGTTGGTCACTTTCTTCGATTCGGAAAATGGCGGCTTTTCTCATGCGTCACTCCGTCGTCGCCGGCCTCCCCCGCGCGCAACGCCGCCGTTTGCGGTGGACGCGTCGTCGGTGATATCGCGACCGGCACTACTCCCACGAGCCTTGCCGACGCGCAAGACGCCATCCCCGGCCTTCTCAACGACATCGTCATCACGCACGTTCTCAGAGCTGAGTATTTTGACGACCCCGCAGATCTCGCACGGCTCCCAGCGCGACGCGATGGCAGAAACGGGGCTTCGGTTTGAAAAGCTCGACGAGTATGAGGCCGCGGACCGTGGCTGTGTAAGCGCGGTGGAGCGTATGCAACGGGGAGGTCGCCTGTCGCATCAACAATTCCTTTGTCAGGCAGCGGCGAGGAGTGGAAATCTCGAGAAGTTGAAGGAGTTTCGCGCGAACCGCTGCCCATGGAACGTTCTGACGTGCGCGGGGGCGGCATACGGCGGGCACCTCGAGGTGCTGCAGTGGGCGCGCGCGAACGGCGCGCCGTGGGACTGGCAGACGTGCATGCGGGCGGCGGCGGGCGGGCACCTCGAGGTGCTGCAGTGGGCGCGCGTGAACGGCTGCCCGTGGGAAAAGTATACGTCCCACTGGGCGGCCGATGAAGGACATCTCGATACTCTGAAGTTTGCGCGCGCGAACGGCTGCCGGTGGACCGCATCGACGCGCGATAGGGCGGCAGACCTCGGGTACATCGAGAGCGATGGGAGTTTGTCTGACGAGTAGGACCACGACAGTTTTTCTGACGAATCGGACGACGACGACGATGAGACGAGCGAACGAGATACTTTTTTCGGGGTGTGCCTTGCTTTATTTACGATTAAGACGATAAACGAAAACTCAACGCTCCGACTACCCAACCGCTCTCGCCCTCGCGGTTACAAAATTAGTCCAACTCGCACGGAAGATCGTCATCGCCAGGCGCGCCTGTACACCGCGGTAGCAGTCCGAACGGTTTTGTGTTTTTATGGACCTCATCAGTCTTCCCCTTCGTCCAACCCGAAGAAGCATCCATTGCTTCGTAAAAGTTTCCTGCCAGCAGATTTGGTCATTTGTTGAGCGACGGTTCGATAAAGTCTACGTATTATTTTGCGGCTGAAGGTATTCCGGCCGGCGCGGCATGGCGGCGAGCGCGGAGACGCGCGTGGGCGAAACCGACGGAGCGGGAGTTACCGGCGGTGTGTCTGATAATTATTCCGTGAGTGGCGGAAAGGAAGACAGAGCAGTGGCGTCCATTGCGAACTGCGCTACCGATACAATGCAATCCGATATCGGCGGCGGAGAGGACAGGTCGGCGGCGGATGATTTCTCGGAGGAGGAGACGGATGTGTTGGGTGGTATGTCCACCCTAACCGTCGTGAGTGATGACGACAGTGCACAGAGCGACACCACCGATACGGAAGCCACCACCGCGGAAGTCGTTTCACCAACCGAGCCTGACGTGTTCGACCGGCTCGGGTACGGAGACAGCGAAGGCTCCGATACACACGAAACTTCGTCATCGCCATCCGCCGCAGCCTCGGACGACGACAGCGTTTCCACGGACGAAGAGTGCTCTTCTGGGTGCGACGACGCCGCGAGCGCGTTCCTGGACGCGGTGGTGGCCGTGGGTAATGGCACTGCAGAGCTGGACGCACCAGCACTGGGCGCAATGGCAAGAGCGCTGGCACGGGAGGTGGGTGTGATTTTGGAAGATGACGACTTGACGCAGCTGGCGGACGCGCCGAGGGCGGTGCGGGTAACGGTGCGGAGGGTCGCGGATTTGGCGCTGGCGCTTACGCTGAAGCCGCCTGATTTACAAAGGCGAGGGCCTGGTAAGACACTGCTAAGCGCGCCCGTAGCGGGGTCGTTTCGCATTGTCACGCTGGAAATAGTCGCCGCGCTGCTAGGGTGCTCCATCACGGAAGCGCGGGAAGCCGTGGCGCGGTGCCCGGTGCGGCGTCGGGAAAGTGCGGACGGCGACGGCGGGGGTAGTAGTGGGACTATTACCTCTGGCGACGATGGCGACCAAACCGCGTCCACGTCGGAACCACAAAACCACACCGTGCTAACCCCCGTCACCGCCGCGGCGGCGATGCTGTTCCAGTACGGCACCAGCACGCCCGCGCAGTGCGCCGCCGCGCGCGTGCTTTGCGCGGCGCTCACCGTGGCGGAGGAGCCGGCGTGGGCGCCGTTGCTTCTTCGCGGGTGGGGTACGAGGGCGAGGTTGGAAGGCGTGATTCCTGATGATGAGTCTGTGTCGGCAGAGGACCGCGGGTCGGGTGAGCTCGCGCTGCACGAAAGGCTCGCGGAGTGCCTGCGTTTCGCGGTTACCCAAACGCCCGGGCAAAGGCCGTGCGTGGTGGGCATGGCCGTGATCGTGGCGGAGACCCTGCGTGACGTGCAGCGGGAGGCGAAGGAGGTAGAGAGGGGTTTGGAGAGGGCCGCAGCGGAGAGGGGCGACACCGGGAACGGCGAGGGTTTCGGCGCGGCGGCGGAGAGGGCGGGGGGCGAACCGAGTTTGCCCGCGAGCAACGACGACGTCGGCGACCCCTCGCCGACGCCGATCACGACGCAGGCCAACGTAGACCAAACGACTCCAAGCAAAACAACCGAAACCGAAAAACTCAGCACATCGTCGTCTCCGCAGAAGCAGTCCGACGACGGCTGGAGCAAAGCAAAGCTCAGTGAGGCGCTTGGGAACTCGCAGGCGTGGAGTGAGGTGTGCGCCGAAAACGGCGCGCTTTTCGTTTTCGAAACCCAAACGCGAGGCCCGCTGTGCGGCCCGAAACCGTGGCGAGGCATTTCAATCGAGGATTTCCAAAACGCCGAGTTCCCACCCGGCTCGCCGACGCCGGGTCCGGGTCCGGCGAGTGGGGGAAACGTTGTTGTTGACGAGTCAATGACTCAAAGTAAATCCACAGAAACCGTCCCGCGCAGGATGCTGGGAGGGGACTTACTGCAAGTACTGCAGCGGCTCGGGGGCGTGCAACTGACGCCGGCGAAACCGGAAACGTAGCCGTATATATTTTTAGAGGTATTTATGATAGTCTTACAAGTGCCATGCGTCCACAGAAAGAAAAACACTACGTCGCTCTTCGTGAGATGTTCCGGATCCCCGCGCCGACCGTGGAGAGAAACACGGTTCCGCTTTCGGGTTCGGGCTGGATGTTGAAGGTGACGCCGAAAAAAGCCTTGACTACGCGTAAACTGTTTTTGTAAAAGAAAAGTGTCAGTCTTGTATGGGCAAACAGTGTGCCAGGATTTGGAAAATGCAATGCGTACGTTTTCACCGCCCGCGGCGTGAGTTGCCCTAGACGAACTTTCGAGAGCTGCTCCGGGCCGATGGCCATTAAAAGCAGCACAAGCGGCTGGTGCGCGCTGTCGCACACCCCCCCGCGCTGGATCTCGGCCATCAGCGCCTCGGTGGTTGAGGTCCCGATATCCTCGGGCGTCGCGGGTTCGCCCCGGCCTCGTTTCCGGGTTTCGGTGGTACCGTCGCCCCCCAACTCAAACGAGTGTCCTCCCGTTTTCTGTTCCTTCTCCTCACCGTCTTCGGTGGTATTACCTTCGCCGAACGCTGACAAGCCTTCTTCCCACGCCGCCCTCCCTGCTCCTGATGCCGCGTCCGCCCCGATCAAACACCCCGTGGTGGTTTCCGCGACCAGCGATAAACCAAACCCTGGTGTGCTTTTCTTTTGCCGCCTCGCGCCTTTCCCGCCTTCCCGGCCGTCCCCCGCGGAGTGGTCGGTGAAGATGTACCTGTTTTTTTTGCAATAAAAGTGTCAGTCCATTTGTTGGACGTGTATTGGACGATGGCCTGGTCAACAGTCACCGTAATCGGTCTGAACAGTCACCAGCGAAAGGTCCGAACAGTCGCCCGGCCATCGGGCCTCCACAGTCACAGGCGCGTTAGAGGTAAAACGGGCGGTGTTCCCGGATTTGGGAAACGCGGTACGTACACGTCTGGGAGGAACTTGTTCAGGACACCTCTTGCGGCGTCTACTAAGCGGTTCCCGGTTTGCGGGGACAATCGCAACGTAAACGCGACACCGCGAACGCGTTTCACCAGCCCCTCGTCCGTCCAGTCAAGAAGTTTCAGTTCCTTTAGGATTGGCAGTTTGACGTTGATTTCGCCGTTCGCGCCGGGGGGCGCGCCTCGCCGGACGATGGTCAAACTAAGACCCTCGTCGCACCCGAAGTTACGTTTCATCATGGGTAGGGTAATCGTCCTGAACGTGTCGACGCTGATGTCACACTCGTCGTTGGTGATTCCGGTGAGTGTCAAATCCAGCGGCTTCTTCGCGAACAGCGACACGCAAAGCACGGCTTCCAGGAAGTACCCAACCGCCCTTCCGCCGCCGCAGTCGTGCGTCACGCGTCGCCCGCCAACCACCACGCCCGGTTTGTACTTCAAAGCGGTGCCGCTTTCGTTGATCTCCACCGCCATGCCGTTCGTCAGCTTGTCAAGCAATCGCAGCAAACTGGCTTCGTAATCCCGGAGCCCTGGGCTCTCGGCTTTGGCGCGGATGTCGTCGACTCTGGATTTGGTTTGGGGGAAACGACGATGGGGATGATGGATTGATGATGATGGATGCGAGATGTGCAATGGGAGACCAACGGCGTGGTGTGCGTTTTGGGAACGACGGTCAGGGCGATTTTTTGGAAACGTGTCAGGGACGATGCGTAAGCGGGCGTCCCGGTCCCGGTCCCGGTCCCGGTCCCGGTCCCGGTATAGGTCCTCTCGCGCGCGCCAACTTGGTGTGGGATGCCTAGGAACGCGCGCGATGGGCGGCGGCGGCGGCCCGAATCTCACGACTGTTTACGCATACACCAGACGCACCTCAGCGCTCTTCCGGAAAGCGTGGCGCACACCAAACGCATGCGGAGGTCCGCGGCACCTGTGAAGCGCACGTATTGCGTCGGCATCGCGCCCGCGGACGCGTGCGGGACGGGCGCGGCGGACCGGTGGTGCGAAGGAAACTGCAGAAACCGAAAACCGAGCTGCGACGACTGCGAGAGCCGACTGCAGAGGAGACTGCAGCGGCAGAGCAGAGAAAGGGGTGAAGGTGAAAACTGCACTCCGCACACGCACAGGCAAACAGTGCGCAGCAGCCTTGAAATTAGCGGCTGCCTTTGCGAGTGTCCACTTTAAAACTCGATGACCTTCACGCGCGGTCGCAGACCGTGTGATCGCGCCGCACGCCGCGTATCGCGCATCGCGACCCAGCAAGATGGGCGCTGGCCGAGGAGACGACTCCGGGTCCGAGGATGACGCGTTCGGGGAGGCGCACGTTTCCGATGACGAGGCGTACGACCCTAACGCCATCGAGGAGGAGACTGATGAGGATGAGGATGGTGGAAACGCGACCGTGATGAGCCCATCCAAGATCAAGGCCGTCAAGGAGGAGAAGAAACGCCTTCGGGAGTTGAAGAAGTCGCAGCGAGCGGCGCTGGAGCGAACGCGTGAAACCCAAAACGCGTTGATCGCGAAGGTACGTCGTGTGCCTGGTCCGGACGACGACGACGACGCACCAAACAACCCGTCCCGACCCGGGTTTGGCGCATCGATCTGGTTTCGCGCCGAAAGGAAAACAGGAGTCACAAAAAACCGCGCAAATGGCTAGGGCACGGCAGACACGCGCGAAGATCTGGGCGGTCTGTCCCGTTTCAACGCACGCGTCACGCGCAAACCCACCTGCCCGTGCGATCCCTTTGTTTCCGGATGTGCTCCCGAACGCACGCCAAATCGCGACCCGACCCAGCGCGCCGATCGCACGAAGCACAGCAGCGCGTCTGTCCGTCGTTCTGCATTATTTTTTCGCGCCTTCGTGTCTGCCATGCCTAACCCATCATTTCCCTCCCAAAAAAAAAAAAAAAAAACAGGATTCCACCGGCGGCAAGTGGAAGTACCTGATGGCGCAGACCGAGGTGTTTTCGCACTTCCTCGCGGGTACCAAGGCTGAGAAGGCTAAGAAACAGGTCGGGCGTCGGGGTAAAGCGGCTGAGGAAGAGGAGGACGCTGAGATGGTGGAACACGCGGAGGAGATCCAAACCGTGCGGCTCACCGTGCAACCCGAGTGCATTAAACACGGCCAGGTGCGGGGCTTTCCCAACCCAAATCCGCCCGACTGTTTGCGGAGTACCCGACTGCACCGCAAGACTGTTAGCCCATACAAGACTGACGTCTTTTCTTTTCTCCAAACAGATGCGCGATTACCAGCTCGCTGGACTGAACTGGATGATCCGTTTGTTCGACCACGGCATTAACGGCATTTTAGCGGATGAGATGGGCCTCGGTAAGACGCTGCAGACTATTTCGCTGTTGGGTTACCTGCACGAGTACCGCGGCATCACAGGGCCGCACATGGTCGTCGTGCCGAAGTCAACCCTCGGGAACTGGATGAACGAGTTCAAGCGCTGGTGTCCCATGATCAAGGCGTTTAAGTTCCACGGCAACGCGGAGATGCGGGCTGGGCAGATCGCGGAGCACCTGCAGCCTGGGAAGTTCGACGTGTGTGTCACGTCGTACGAGATGGTGATCCGGGAGAAGAACGCGCTGAAGAAGTTCCACTGGCGGTACCTCATAATCGACGAGGCGCACCGGATCAAGAATGAAAACTCGCGGCTTTCAAAAACCATGCGCATGTTCGCGTGTAACAACCGGCTTTTGATCACCGGGACGCCGTTGCAGAACAACCTGCACGAGCTATGGGCGTTGCTTAACTTTTTACTACCAGAAGTGTTCGGCAGCGCCGGGCAGTTCGACGAGTGGTTTGGGACCGGCACCGACGGCGAGGACAACGTGGAGGTTGTGCAGCAGCTTCACAAGGTGTTGCGGCCGTTCCTGTTGCGCAGGCTGAAAGCGGAGGTTGAGAAATCCCTACCACCGAAGAAGGAGATGATTTTGAAAGTGGGCATGTCCGAGATGCAGAAGGAGTACTACAAGAAAGCGCTGCAGAAGGATATCGAGGCTGTTAACTCCGGGGGGGACCGGTCGCGGCTTTTGAACATGGTCATGCAGCTTCGGAAGTGCTGCAACCACCCGTACCTTTTCCAAGGCGCCGAGCCGGGGCCGCCGTTTTTCGCGGGCGAGCACTTGATCGAGAACAGCGGTAAGCTCGTGTTACTCGACAAGCTCTTAACGCGTTTAAAGCAAAAAGGATCGCGCGTGTTGATTTTCTCGCAGATGACCCGGCTGCTCGATATCCTGGAGGACTACATGATCTACCGGAAACACAAGTACTGCAGGATCGACGGCAACACGAGCGGCGACGACCGCGAGCTCGCGATTGACGGGTACAACGCGGAGGGCAGCGAGAAGTTCGTGTTCCTTCTGAGCACCCGGGCGGGTGGTTTGGGTATCAACCTGGTGACCGCGGACACCGTGATCATATACGACAGTGATTGGAACCCGCAGATGGACCTCCAAGCAATGGACCGGGCGCACAGGATTGGCCAGAAAAAGGAAGTCAGCGTGTTCCGGTTCTGCACCGATAACAGCGTGGAGGAGAAGGTGATCGAGAAGGCGTACAAAAAACTCGCGCTGGACGCCCTGGTGATTCAGCAAGGCCGGCTACAGGAAAACCAGAAGAACCTGAACAAAGACGAGCTCCTGTCCATGGTGCGGTACGGCGCGGAGAAGATCTTCGACGGCGCGCAAGGGAGCACGATCACGGATGAGGTACGGCCTTTCAGTAACCCAAATCCCGCCGACTGTTTACGGACCCTCTTTGAGTGCACTACTCGTGATGTAGTAGCATTGCCAGTGCTATTAACAACATTACCAGTACTGGTAACTCTTACGAATACATCACAAGTAGACTGTTCGGCCCGTATCCCTCCGACTGTTTGCCCATACAAGACTGACCAAATCTTTCCTTGACTCAGGATATCGAAACCATCATCGCGAAAGGCGAGGACGCGACGAAACAGGTCCGTCTTGCGTTTCCCAAATCCCGCCTCCCTGTTTGACCATACAATACTGACACTTTTCTTTAAAACTCAACAGCTCAACGAGAAGATGGCTGGTTTCACGAACAAGGCGTTGAACTTCGCGATGGACGCGGACGCGAGTCTGTACGAGTTCGCGGATAAACCGGACGACGCGGAAAAAACCGCCTTTGACGGCCTGGACATGAAACAGGTGATAAGCGCGAACTGGATCGACCCGCCCAAGCGCGAACGAAAAAAAAACTACAACGAATCCGACTACTACCGCGACGTCATGCAGCTCGGCGCGGCGAAGCCCAAAGCCACCGGCCCGAGGATTCTGAAGCTGCAGAACATGTCCGATTTCCAGTTCTACGACGTCCAACGGGTCACGTTTCTGTACAACAAGGACGTGGCGCGGAAGCAGTACGAGTGGCAACGCGCGAGGCAAGCGGAGGAGCTTGGGAACAACGCGATTCCGCAGGATCTGCCCGCGGAGAAACCGACGGACCCGCAGCCGCTGAGCGATGCCGAAAGAGACGAGTACGAACAAAAACTCAACGGCGGATTCTCGAACTGGAACAGGAGGGACTTTCAGGCGTACTGCAGGGCGTGCGAGAAGTTCGGCAGGCAAGACCCGGACGGCATGGCGGAGGAGATTGAGGGCAAAACGGTTGACGAAGTGAAGGCGTACAACGAAGTGTTTTGGGTCCGGTTCGCGGAAGTGAGCGACTACAAGCGCGTGCTTGGGAACATCGAACGAGGCGAAGCCAAGATCGCGCGGCAAAACGACATGCTCAAAGCCGTACGCCGAAAGATCGACCTTTACAAAAACCCGTGGCGGGACTTGAAGATTGTGTACGGCGCGAATAAGGTGAAATCGTACACGGAGGAGGAGGACCGGTTCTTGTTGTGTTCGCTCCCCGAAGTAGGGTTCGGCGCTTGGGAGGAACTCAAGGCGCAGGTAAGACAACACTGGCTGTTCCGGTTCGACTGGTTCATCAAATCGCGAACCCCGAAAGAACTGAGCCGAAGAATCGAAACCCTGATCAACTTAGTGGAAAAAGAGTTCGAGGAGGTGGACAAGGGGAACAAACGGCTAAGCGGCGCGGGCGGGGAGTCGAACAAAAAACAAAAGGCTTGAGTTTTGGTAATCGGATTTTTTGGAACGACGAGCGGGACCGAGAATTGAAATGTGAGATACTTTGAGATTTGCCGAGTTCGCGTGCGTTTTTCTCGTGGCAATAAGTCACATCATACATTACACGCAACAGCGCTGCGCAGGGGAGCTAAGCAATCGCGAAAAACGCGATTGGAAGTCATCCACCCTGTCTTCAATTCTTCCTCTTTTCAGCCTCGCGGCGACACCACGACCGCTCGCGAGCGCGGCGCCGCGTTTTCCGACCCGAAGTCGTCGAAAACCGCGCTCGCTTTTTGCTGGCGTTTCGCAACGGACGACACCGCGGCGGCGGCGCGGCTTTGCCTCACGACTTGCGGCGATTTCTTCGTGTCGTTTCGAGAACCGGTCGCGGCGCTGAAGAAGGACACGGAAACGCTCGCTTTCGAAACGCCAAAACCATTCGCGCCGCCGTGTCTGGAGCTTTGTTGTTTGTTACCGTCCGGAGAAACCGGGGCGTCTAGTAAACCGAAAGCGACGCTTTCGCTTTTCAAAAGGCGCATTTCAAGACGCGCGGCTTGCATTTCAAGAAGAAGCGCTTGCTTTTGGTCAATCGCGGAGACTTGCTTCACGGCGGCTGGTGATGACGCGACGACCGTTTTCGGCGCGGCGGCATTGAAATGAATTGCGCCGAGCGCGGCTCGGCGTTTCGCAGCCTGCGTTGGCGTGGTCATCTTTATTTCAGCGCCTGACGTGCCCCTGTTGTGCGCTTTCTCCTTTCCAGCGTGAGCGGCGTTCAGGACACGGCCATTGAGGCCGTCGCCCAGCGCGGTGCGTTCCCGCGCGCGCGACGCGAGGCGGCACAAACGTTCGGGCGCCGCCATCGCCAGCCTCGGGTTGTGGTCCGAGGATTCCTCAAACAGAGCGATTTCCTCAGCCTTCGCGGAGCGCATGCCCCCGCCTAAACGGCTCGCCATGACCGTGGCGTCCGCGATCTCAATCGTAACTTCGTTGTCCATGTCCGACACCAGGGTCAAAATCTCCGACAGGAACTCGGCGGGGGTTTTTTCGCGGTACGCCACTAACTCGTTGCGCCATTTCCGGACCGTCACGGCGCGCGCCAGGTGGTCGCTCGCCCTGGCGTCCGTCAACACGGTGACCGTATCCAGCAATTGACTGTTTTCACCTCGCAGACTCTCCGTTTCGACGTACGCAGCTTCCTTTCTGCGCTCCATCTCCTCCAGCATGCGCTCGACAGTGTTTTTTTCCGAAATAACTGCCGCGAGCGCGCTGACGCTCGCCTCGGCGGTTTGCTGCGACCGCAAAAGTTTCGCCGCTTGTTCTTTTAACAGCGCCTCGATACCCGCGACTCTTTCTTCTGTTTCTTGTTTACGTGTAGAGAACTGCTCCGGAGTCTCCGCGTCCCAAAAACCGTCGGCATCGGGCTTTTGCGCAGTGTGCTTCTTCTTGATCTTGACTGCGATATCGAATTACCATTTTCGAAAAAAAAAGGGGGTTCCGAGAGGAACGGAAGGATGATGCGTCGGATGGGGGAAGCGTTTGGGGGGTGGTCAGCGACGGGGTTCGTGGTCTGGATTACCGAGGGTTCGGTGCTTTGCCACTTTCACGAAGGTTTTGCCGCTCGTGATGCCCTGTTTTCCCGTGTCCGGAGCGCGCGGTAACACTCCCTCGCGTCCCACGCTTCCATTTTGTTGGCGTTTCCGAGAGGGGGACGAGTTCGCGTAACGGAAAGAAGGTGGATGGAAGCGCGGGCCACGAGGTGCCGCCGCGGAACACGCACCCACGATAGAGCCCGCCAGCGCGCCAATGACGAAGATGTGCGCCATCGTCTCGAGGCTTCGAAAAACACGCCGGTACGATGGCCCTCACACCCCCGGCGCGGCGGTACGAGTGGCGAAGGCGAAGGACGTTGGAGCCGTGAAAAGCAGTTCTGGGAAGCTCCTTTTGATTCGTCCAAATCGCGCGCTTCTTTTCGCGCTCTCGTTTCCCTTCGTCAAAATGCGGTCGTGGACCCGTCCCGCTCGCCACACCGCGGGCGCCCGCGTTCGTGGATCCCTCGCCATGGCCGCCACGGACGAAGCCTACCAGAATGCGGTGGCCTTCCTGCAGAAAACCAACCCGGACGGGGAGTCGGTTTACGAGCAACTCGCGAGCGTGGTCGGTACGTGCGCCCGAATCGTTGTGCCAAATCTTTGCGACCCATTTTAAGACATCTTTTTGCCAAATCCGCGACTTCTCGTGTCTCGGGTCCGGTTCCGCTCCAGGCCTGCTACGTGCTTCCCACCGCGACTCATCCTGTGCTTATCTTTACCTCTATCGTTACCCCACCACTGCAGGCAAAATCCTAGCCACGAAACCAACCGACGCGGTGGACATTCTGGAGACGGCCATCATGGCGAAGAAAACGAAGTTCACCCCCCCCGCGCCCCCCGCGGTGCACGTCACACCAAGGAACCTCGCGGTGGCGGTTTCCACCAAGGAGCTGTTCAGCACGCCGCGGCCTGCGGTTAACTTGGAAACCGGCGAACCAGAACAACCCACCCCCCCGAACGACTACGAAACCGAAAACGTCTTAGCGGACGCGTCCATGTACGAAGCCGTGGGGATGGGTTTGCCCAAGAAAGAGATGTACGGCGTGATGCTTTGCATGAAAAAGCTCGGGGAGAACCCCGACCACGGGGTCGCGACGGCGCGGTTTTTCGGCAAGATCTTGGGTACGAACAGTGACTACTACGTCTTCGAAACCACGCTTACGGTGGCTGGCGAGGAGATTTTAGTGCCGGACGGCGACGTACCGGTTGAGGTAAGCGGAACCGGCGCGAACACGTACACGTACTGGGTGTGTTCGTACGTGGGCGGGCCTTTTACTAAGCTGAACGACTGCACGCCGGCGACGATCCAGGCGAGCCGGCTGATCAAAAAGTTTTGCACAGGTAGCCTCGTCGCGGACGTGTCGTCGTACCCGCCGTTCCCGGGCAAAGAGGCTGATTTTTTGCGAGCGCTTGTCGGGCGAATCGCGTGCGCCACCGTGGTGTGCCCCGCCGGGTACTTCGCGGTGGGCGAGGACGGCACTCTGGCAAGGTACGTCCCCGCGTTTCCCAAATCATAGCCTCCCTGTTGTTTTACCTCTAACGCTGGTGACTGTTCGGACCGATTACGGGCGACTGTTCGGACCGATGGCCGGTGACTGTTGTCCACACATCGTCCAATACACGTCCAATACACATACCGATTACCCTGACTGTTGTCCATACATCGTCCAATACACGTCCAATACACGCCCAATACATGTCCAACACGCGCCCAACAAATGGACTGACACTTTTTTTGCGCCGCGCGAAAAGGGACGAGGATTTCGTCGCCAAAGATGAGCCATCGATGACGGACCCCGGTTCGTGGTGTCACCGGTACCCGCACATCAAGACCCAGGGCCGGTGCGAGTTCTTTTCCTTTCCCGTGCCGGAGCCGGAGGAGGGCGAGGAAGCAGTACCGGAGCCGGAGCCGGAACAAAGCCCCGAGTTGTTGGCGACCCTGGACGGCGACGCCGAATCGGTTTTCGTGGATTGGGGCGCCGCTCTTGTTTCAGCGCCGGAAGGAGACGACGAGTCCGCGGAACAAGTCACCACCCCAAAACCAGCCTGGGCGCACTGCACGTCTTCAAACGTCCCCGGGGTGAAGTACATCGTGGTGGGGATGAAGAGCCTTGTTTGGCCTGGCGCATTCGTAGCCTACGCCAGCGGGAAGTTTTCAAACTGCTACGTCGGGTACGGGTTTCAGAACCGGAAATTTGTGCCGACGCCGCCGCCGATTGTCGAACCCGAGTTCGACCTAGGCGGCCAGGTTGTTGATGCGGAATCGGGGGAAACGTCGGAGGTAAAGATGGTCATGTCCGCTGAGCTGCCACCTATTCCGGAACCGGAGCCGGAGCCGGAGGCAGAGGAGGAGGAAGCTGTAGCTGAGTGAGGGAGGTAGAGAGTTGCACTCCAGAAATAAAAAAATACACAGAAAGTCTGTCCTCTTTTTTTATTTTGTTTGCCAAATAAAGCACTGGACACCCAATCGTCTTAGTCGCGGAGGGCGCGTCCGTGGTGTGGTGCGGCGATGGAGGGCGATTTGCGCGATGACGATTGTGGGTCTAGAGGCGCCAGCACCGTGGGCGGTACACTCGGTGCTCCTAGTGGCTCGGGTCGGACTCCCGTTACTGTGTACGAGCAAACAGTCGCCCGGGTAAAGTCCCGCGACGCCGTGCGAGGCCAGATCGGAGATTACGAAAAGCTGGGCCGCGTCGGGGAAGGGACGTACGGTGTGGTTTACCGCGGCCGGGAGCACGCCACGGGGCAAATCGTGGCGCTGAAGAAGGTCAGGATGGACAAGGAGAAGGACGGGATACCGGTAACCGCGGTCCGGGAGATGGGGATTTTAATGCGGTGCCGGAAGCATCCGCACATCGTGGAGCTGTTGCGAGTGGTGCAGGGCAAAAACAACGGAATTTTCCTGGTCTTCGAGTACTGCGAACACGACGTGGGTAAGTTAATGCAAAGCATGCGGCGGCCGTTTTCGGTGTCCGAGGTGAAAACACTCACGACGCAGCTGCTAAGCGCGGTGAGGTTTTTACACGGAATACACGTCTTCCACAGGGATTTGAAGATGAGCAACTTGCTTCTGAACAACAAAGGCGAGCTGAAACTGTGCGATTTGGGCCTGGCGCGGCAATTCGCGCCCAAGCCGGACAACACGGAAACGTACACCGCCAAGGTCGTGACGCTGTGGTACCGCGCCCCGGAGTTACTTTTGGGCCAGCGGAACTACGACTGCGCGATTGATATGTGGGCGGTTGGGTGTATTTTGGCTGAGTTTCTGAAACACAAACCGATTTTTCCGGGAAAAACGGAAACAGACACGGTGAATAAGCACTTCGCCGAACTCGGCGCGCCGAACGAGCAAATCTGGCCCGGGTGGGCCTCCCTTCCGTTCGCGAAAACCTTTCAAGTCCCGAACCAGCCGTACAACCTACTTTCGATTCACTTTCAAGAATTCGGCGTGGAGGGGGTTGATTTGTTAGTCGGGTTACTAACCTATGACCCGCGGAAACGAATCCGCGCGACGCAAGCGCTGGGTGCGGGGCTTTCCCAATCACCACACACCGCCTCTGTGATTGCCCATACTCGTCCTGCGAAGGGGCTATTACGACCAGAAGGGACTATTCCCTCGGACTGCTACCCTGATTGTTTACTCATACCAATCCCTCATACACATGGCCGAGAGACTGACATTTATTTTTACAATCTCAGGGTTTCCTTTTCTTCAGAAAAACTCGCACCCGAAACCGAAACCGCAAAAAGAAATGCCCACGTTCCGGTCGCTTCACGAAAGCATCGTGGAGAGCGCCTCCACGCCGGTGCGGGGAACGGTTTTCGGGGATCCCGAGGGGTGGGGAGTACGGGACGGTGACGGGGCGGGAGTGCGGGACGAAAAAGGCGACGCCGCGAAAACCGAGCGCGACGCCAAACGCAAACGCCAAAGCGACGGGGGGAGAAGATAGTATGACTTAAATATTAGTATGGGACTTTGTGTAAATGGAACGTGACTTTAGTAGACTAGTGTGTTTACTCAACAAGTCAACAACAATCGAATATGTAAATTTCAAATCTCAAAGACTACTCGTATCACGCTCACGAGAGCTTTTCAAAAAAGTCGGTGTGATACGTAGTAGTGCGCACCTCGTCGCTCTTCTTGCCAAACTCGCCGTCTGGTTTGTTCTTGTCACAAAAAAGCCTTCTCCTCAAAATAATTCGCGAGCTTAGTTGTTGTACCCGCTGGTGGTGATTGAGTCCGCGGAGTTCATGTCCGACCACACGGTGTGGTGCCAGCCCTCCATGTCGATTCGCTCGTACGTGTGCGAGCCGAAGAAATCGCGCTGCGCCTGTACCAGGTTCGCGGGCAGGCGCCCCCTCCGGTACGAGTCGAAGTAGTTCAGTGAGCCGGACATTGACGGCGTGGCGACGCCGGCGTTGACGCCGGCCACGATGACCCGGCGCCACCCGTCGTTCCGGGCCACGAGCTCTTTCGCGAACTCGCCGTCCACTAACAGAGACGGGATGTTGGGGTCCTTGTCGTACGCCTGCTTGATCCTGTCAAGGAACCGCGCGCGGATGATACACCCGCCTTTCCAGATCCTCGCCATCTCGCCGAGATCGAGGTCCCACCCTTGCTCCACAGACTTGGCGCGGATCAAGTTCATGCCCTGCGCGTACGAGCAGATCTTCGACGCGTACAGCGCGGCGCGGACGTCATCAACCAAAGCCTGCTTCTCTTCCGGAGACAGGGAAGGGGCCTTGGTGTCCGCGGGCGCCAGGCCGACGCCGGCGTACACTTTTTCCGCCGCGACGCGCTCGTCCTTCAGGCCGGACAAAAAGCGCGCGTCCAGGGAGCTGGCGATCGTGGGAATCGCCACGCTGAGCTCCGCGGCTTGCTGCACCGTCCACTTCCCCGTGCCTTTCATTCCGGTTTTGTCCAAAATTTTGTCAACAAGCGCGCCGCCGTCTGGTTTCTGGTCATCCTGTTTCGCCAGGATCAGGGCGCTGATTTCAATCAGAAACGAATCAAGCTCGTTCGCGTTCCACTCGTCAAACGCGGCGACGAGCTCGTCGTTGGTGAGCCCGCCAACAGTGCGCAACACGTCGTACGCCTCGGAGATGAGCTGCATATCCCCGTACTCGATGCCGTTGTGAATCATCTTCACAAAATTTCCCGCACCGCCGGGGCCGACGTAGGTCACGCAAGGCCCGGAGTCGGTCTGCGCGCACACCTTCACCACCACCTCTTCCACCGCGTCGAACGCGGCGCGGTCGCCACCCGGCATCATCGCCGGTCCGTTCCGCGCGCCTTCCTCGCCGCCGCTCACGCCCATGCCCAAGTAAAGCAACCCCTTCGCCGTGGCTTCCTTCTGCCTTCGCTCCGTGTTTTCGTACCACTCGTTCCCGCCGTCGATGATGATATCTCCGGGTTCCATGTGCTGACTCAACCCCGCGATCGTCGCGTCCACGGGCGCGCCCGCCTTGACCAGGATGATCACCGTGCGAGGCTTCGCCAGAGATTGCACAAACTCGCCCATGTCCTTGTACCCGGCGAAGTTGGCGCTTAAGCCCTCCTTCTCCGCCCGCGCCACCGCGTTGTCCGTCTTGTCACCCGAACGGTTGTACACGCTGATCTTGAAGCCCTTCTCGGCGACGTTCAGGGCGAGGTTCTGTTGGTGTCGGGTGGGGAGGGGAGGGGTGTATTGGGGAGGAAGGTTAGGGGTCTGGGTATCGAGGGTACGGCGGGTACCGCGTGCGTCTGAGGACGCGTCAGAAAAAAAACGGGAAGATATGCGAAGCAATCTGGTGGCCACAAAAGCGAAACGTCGCCAGTCGCCGGACGACAAGATTGAAGGCGTGACACACGGGTGGGACGGGCGTGAGTCTGCGTGGAAACGCACCTGGCCCATCACGGCGAGGCCGCAGAGTCCGATGCGGGACTTCTCTTCAGTAGCCATGGCGCGCACGCGGAAACCTGTGGTGTGGGGAGGGGGAGGTCAGCGAGACGCGATCGCGGGGAACGAATGCTTTTTTTTTTGGGACTGCAATCGATCGTGGGATATTTTCGGCGCCCGAACGCGAGACGACGCGCGCGCGTTTGACTTGCGGTAAAGGACGGTGGCGTTGTCGTGACGTCTACACCGTGAGCCGGACACGGTGATCCTGCAACCCCGTATGATCGGCGGTGTCGAATTCGTCTCGATGCTTCGCGTAGACTCGTACGTACCGGTGGACCTGACGGCGGTTCGAGGCGACCTCGCGGTGGCCTTGGAAAGGCGCGGCCCAAAGACTTGAGGCACAGCCAAAAGCGAAGTGGCGCCGAACATGAAAGCTCGAGATGCGGGCGTTCGACCGGGTGGACGAAAGCGCGGGTGCCGGGAAACGACAGAAAGTAGCCTGTGAAGACGAGCCTGTGCGAAGTGACGCCGCCAACGTCCAGCGCCCATCAAAAAGCATAAAATAAAATATCCCGCTCCAAAAAGCGCGCCCAAAATGGCGAAGCGGGTCCGCGATTGTAACGCCCGATCCGGACGCCACTTTTCGTGGTGTTCGGAGGCAACGGGAGGGATGGCTTGTGGGAGTTCCGCACGGCGACGAGCACTTGGTTAATGGTGCAACGGGAGAGCGTGCGGTGAGCTCAGGGGGCAGTCATGCGAGTAGCTTTGGGGTCGCGATGATGGTCGTGGGGACGACAAAAAAAACGTCCGTCCCTGATATGCACCAGCGTCTTCCGCCTGATATCAGTTTTCGTCACGGAAAATAGTGAACAACTCCCTCACGGCACGACCCCGCTTGCCTTACAGCTAAAGGCACAGCACCGCGTGCATCACCCCAGGATGGATCTGTCCGGGTACGTCGCCGGTTTGGTGGTTTCCGTGCAGGAGATCCCTAAGAAGGACAAGCTGAAACACCTTTCCGTGAACGTGGGTTTGGCAGAGCCGGTGGCAATTGTGACGAACGCGTCCAACGTTGGCACGCGAACGGTGGGGTGCGTCGTGGTGATCGCAACGGTGGGGGCTTTGTTGCGAGACGGAACTAAGGTCGCGAAAGGCGTGGTGGGGGGCGTGCCTTCTCACGGTATGCTGTGCGACGCGCCGATGTTGGGATGGGTGGGTGGTGGCGCCGGCACCGCGGTGTTACTCCCGGAATCCTACAACCCAGGAGATCAATGCCCTGCCTCGAAACCCCGGATGGAAAACGGGGGGGGCGAAGACAGCGGTGGTGCGGCGACACCGGGGGTCGGCAAATCCACCGGGCCCGGGGTGGATTCGCTTTTCGAAAAGAAACTCACAAAGGAGGAGAAAAAAGCGGCGGTCGCGGCGAAGCGCGCGGCGAAGAAATCCGCCGCAAAGGCGGAGGGAGACGACGCCGGTCCAGAGGAAGGAGATGAGGAGTAATGAGAGACGACGCGCAGGACAGGGTAATTAGTCACGCAAGTGTGTTCCCGCGAGTGGTATGTTCATTCTTTCGGGTCTACGTTCGTGCATTTCATTCCTCGCCTTCTTCCTTCACCGCGGCGAACGCCAAGAACGTCTCCTCCAGCGTGGTCCGGCCGAGCTGGTAATCCTCGATTCCCAGCGGAACCCGGTGTTTCTCCAGGGACTCGAAAATCGCCGCCGTGGAGATTGACAGGGGAAGCTTGAACTTCATGACGCACGCTCTTTGGCGGTGAGACGAATCGTCGGTTCGCTGTCCCACGATCTCGCGGGTACCGATTTCGTCAGGGCTGGACACGTCATCTCCCGCCGCGAGTTTCGCGACAAACGCCTCCAACTCAACTTTGGAGTTTTAAAGAAAAGTGTCAGTATTTTATGGTCAAACAGTCGGCGGGATTTGGGAAATGCAATACGTACCTTTCTTCCCTTCACTAACCTTCACCTCCAGCGTGTGTCCGCTACCAAGCGCGCATCGCCAGCTTTCCGCGTCCCCGACTTTCGTAAGCACCCCTGCGCGCATCAAACCCACGCGGCCGCAAAGCGCCTCGGCTTCCTCCATGGAGTGGCTGTGAGTGGGAAAGAAAAGGGTCAGTCTTGAGTCTTGTGCTGGGCGATTTATATACAGTGGGCAAACAGTCTTGTACTCTGATGCACTTATTGTAGTGGTAAGACTTGCTGGCTGCACTCCATACAGGCCATCAAACAGTGCCTTGATTTGCCCAAGCCCCACCACGTACCTGGTCAAAACGGTGGCGACTTTCTTTTGTTTCGCCACTAGTTGCAGCGCAACCCACAGTTTGCGCCTGCTCCGCGGGTCCATCCCGGTTGAGGGCTCGTCAAGCAGCACCGCTTGGGGGTCGCCCACGAGGGCGATGGCAACGGCGAGTTTGCGTTTCGCCCCGCCGCTGTACTCCCGGGACGGACGCGACGCGGTGGCGTCGTCCAGGCCGACCGCCGACGCGAGCGCGCGCGCCGCGCACGCGGCGCTCTTCGTGTCCAGCCCTCGAAGCGCGCCGTAAAACAGCAAGTGCTCCCACCCGGTTAAGTTCCCGAGAAGCGCGTCTCGCTGAGGGCAATAACCGACCACTCTGCGGAACGTATCAGCGTCCTTGCGTAGGGAAACTTCCGAGTAAGTCGATGAGCCGGAATGCCCGATTTCCCCGGATGACACACCGACATCGCGCGGCGCGACCCGCACGGTCGCGTCCCCTTCCGTGGGAGCGATCGCCCCGGTGAGCATCTCGAACGTCGTCGTCTTACCCGCGCCGTTCACACCTAACAACGCGAAGGACTCGCACGCGTTGACGGAAAAGGAAACCTCGTCAACCGCGAACGCGCGGGCGTTTTCGAGGGTCCGCGCGGTGGCGTATTTCTTACGCAACCCGTCGACAACCAAAACGGGTCGGGGTTGTTGAGTCGATAAACCTCCGTTTGGAGTGACTCCACCGACATATATTGCTTCCGCGGGTGCTTCAGGAAGCGCGAGTTCGGGATCCGAAAGGGAGACGGGTGTCGTTTTTCTTTTGAATCGTTTGAATTGCGCGAAAACAAACTCGACAACCGGCGACGCGTCCACCACGCGTTCCACGAGAAGCACGCAAAGCGAGTACACCACCGCGGTTATCGCCAGCGCCACGAGCGCGTCTCGAGTCGTATCAGGCATCTCTTGCTGCTTCGTGTCACCGGACACCATGTCACTCCCGATCTCACCTTCCGCCCACTCGCCGGGCTCGCCAAACCCGCCCGATAAGTCGAAAACCACGCGCCCGACGCAGTAGTGCGGCAGGTACAGGAAAACAACCTGATACGATTAACAAGAAAGTGTCAGTCTCTCAGCCATGTGTATGAGGGGTTGGTATGAGTAAACGGTCAGGGTACTAAGCAGAGGGAATAGTCCCTTCTGGTCGTAATAGTCCCTTCTGGTACGAGTATGGGCAATCGCAGAGGCGGAACGTGGTAGCTGGAAAATACGTACCTTCATCACCTGCCAGGCGTCATACGCGCCCCCTTTGGTTTGTCCCGTTTCCGCGAGTCCACCTAAGGTAACCCCCGCCACGAGCTGCGCCACCCCGAAGAACACGTACCCGCCGAGCTGCGCCGCGACGGCGGCGGCTGGCGAGGTGAAGGGAATTGACACCAGGTACGAAAGCGGCGTCGAGGCGAGCAGAAAAAGAAAAAGTGCTGCGACTAAACTCGCGAGCGAGTCGCCTTGTGAGTGGGAACGAAAAGGGTCAGTCTTGAGTCTTGAATGAAGGTATGAGGTACGGGTGTACTGTATGGGTAACAAGTCTATATGTGATGTGTGTAGTTGTAACAGTTGCCAGTGGGTGTTACGGCCGTAGTGCACTCAAAGAGGGGTGGTAAACAGTGGCCGTTGGATTTGGAAAAGCCAAACACGCGTACCCGTAATCACGTCCGCGTTGAAGGCGACGAAGGCCAAGACCACCAGCGATAATGTGGGGGTCTGGGAACATATGTCCCACAAGTAGGTACCAAACCAGTACCCACCCAGTTTCAAACCGCTCGTGATTTGAAGGTGTTTCGCGCCGCTGGCGTGTTCCCTGACCAAAAAAGGCGGCGCGCTGGCAGAGGAAAGCGCCGCCAACCCGATCACGGCGCACAGCGATACTAACAACCGCGAAAGAACCTCGCGTTCTTGCTTTTCTTGCGACGTCGACGGTAACGGGTGGTTGATGGATGTGAGGGAGGGGTGGGTTCTTGCTGTGTTTTGAACGGCGCTCTGTCCTGCCACCGATAACACGGTAGTGGTGTTACCCACATTTTCGTCATCTTCGGCACCTTCTTCCTCGTCGTCAACCGAACCAACATGCATTGCTTTCCAAATCGCGTCGTGCGTCAGCGCCATCGTGGCTGGCAGGGCGTGGTACGCCGTGGACGAGACGGCGACGACGTACCCGAACCTCCGCGGGCTGTTCCTTGGAATCGGGGTTTTCGTGCTCAAGCCCCCGGGCTCCACGAAAAGACTCGCGCAGGTCGCCAACCCGCCAAAACCAACCCGGCACGTCGCGCGCGGTTTCGCCACCGCGAGCAACACGCCGTCCAGGGAGGCGAAGCCGGAGAACACTGGTTGCACTGATTCGGATGAGCGATTTGCGGTTGTCACGAACGTATCAGACTGCGATATCGTGTCCCAAAGCTCACTTCGCAGGCTTCCTTCCAGCGAGTCGCCAACACCACCGCCGGACAAGCTTTCGAACGGCCCGCACGTATCGCAGTTGTTCACGCACGCGTCCAGGACGTTTGAGTCGACTTCGCAGTCCCACAGCGTGTCCACGCCCGCGAACGGAAGCAGTCGGGCTTTTCGGTCTCCGTTGAAAGTATTGGAAGCCGGCGATGTCGTGTCCCCACTGGACACACCCGTAAGCGTTTCCCCCCCCGCCAGCATCGTAAGCGCGTCCCCCCCCATGGCGATGAGCTCTGTTGGGCGTGACGCGCTTGACAACTGCGAGGATGACACGAACGCGTCTCGCCCGCCCGATGACCCTACGCCGATGGGAAGGTCGCCGAGGAACGCCCAGTCGTTCATGTTTTTCGAAAGCGGATCGCCCACCGCGGCGCGCGCCACCGAGGACGCTGATTGTAAAAAAGAAATGTCAGTCTCGTATGGGCAATCAGTCGGCGGAATGTGGTAAATGGGAAATACGTACCGGCGAGGCCCGCGATGACGAACAACAGAGGCGCCACCACGGTCCCCATGGAGACCGCAAAGAGCTCCCGCCGGCAGTGCACCGCGCGCTTCCAGAACGTCGCCCTGACGTGCGACGCGAAGAGCGCTTTACCGACGCGGCGGGGTTTTTCCGGCTCCGGCGCGCTTTTGCAGTCGGGTTCGTCGGCACGCAAAAAAGAACCCGTCGCTTCCTCTGAACCCGTACCGAAAGCCTCCTCACCACACGCGCACTTGATTCCATCCAACTTCTCCGCGACGTTGAGAAACGCATCCTCCAGGGTGGCGCACCCCACCGAGCACTCCTGGACCCCCAACTTACGACAAACAAAAGAAAGTGTCAGTCTTTCGTAATGTGTATGAGTAATTACTCTGGACAATCGGCAGAGGTAATAGTCCCTTCTGGTACGAGTATGGGCAAACGGCGTGCCTGGATTTGGGAAACGCGCAAGGCCGTACCTGCTTGCCGGCCGCGCTTTCCAGCGCCCGGAGCGCTTTCGGGAAGTGCTGTGTCGCACAGGACGGCAGGTTGAAACACAAAATGACTTCCTTTTTCTGGGAAGAGTCGGAGCGACCCGGCGGCGTTTCGACGCGTGCCAGCGTCGCGCCCGGGACGGCGGCGGTGACGAGCTGGAAAATTTCGGTTGATTCGGAATCGATCGTAGCCGTGACGCATCGTACGCGCAGCGAGTACCCGCCGCCGAACGCCGTCTTGACGAACAGCGGCGACCCCGCGGCGGCCAGTCTGCCACCGTGCACCACGCACACGCGGTCGCTCAGCGCGTCCGCTTCGTCCATGAAGTGCGTGGTGAGAAGCACGGAGGTTGCTTTGCGGGTAGGGGGTGAGTTAGCAGCCGAGAAATCGGCCCCGCATTCCTTGGTGTCGTCACCCGAGGTGGCGACGTCGCTTCGACCCGCTAACCCGCGAATCACGTCCCAGGCGTGTCGCCGCGAAAGCGGATCCATCCCGGCGGTGGGTTCGTCTAGGAGCACCACGTCCGGGTCCCCGATGAACGCGATCGCGAGGGAGAGCTTGCGTCGCTGCCCTCCCGAAAGCGTCCCAGCAGGGCGCTCCGCGTCGTCCATCAAACCCACCGCGACGAGCTTCTTTTCTATTTCCAAACGGACGACGTCTTTGTACGCAGCGGCGCAGGTACTGCTATCAGCAGCAGAGGTACTGTTTGCCGCTACGGCCCCCCTCAGCGGCCGAAACGACGCGAACAGCTCCAGGTGTTCCCGGACCGTCAGGCTCGGCCACAGCACGTCGAACTGGGGACACACCCCGAGCGTGGCGTGCGCTTTTGTTTGGTTGCACGAAACGTCCACGCCGTTGATCCAAGCGGCGCCGGCGTCGGGCAACACCGACCCGGTGAGAACGCCGAAGGTGGTGGTTTTCCCGGCGCCGTTGTGCCCAAGCAGCGCGGTGATTTCGCCGGTTCTTGCCGCGAAGGACATGCCGTCCAACGCGCTGTTGTTGCCGAACCGTTTCGTCACGCCGGCGACCCGAATCGCGGGTCGAACACGGACTCGTCCGTGAACTTGCGTTTCGGTTTCCACGCCGCCCGGAATCGCGCTCTCGTCCATGGCGCCGGCCGAAACGCGCGCCGCGATTTTGTACCTATCAGGAGCGACGCTCGATCTTTTTTGAAACACAAAAGTTTTGAGCTTCGAGAACAACCCAGTATCAATCGCCCACGCCAAACCGGCGTACGCGAAAAAGTTCCCGAGCGCGATGAAAAGAACGCCGCCCGCGGAAAAAACGCCGCTCGCGTCGGCGCCGGATTCGTCGCCCTGCGATTAAAAAGAAAAAAAACGTCAGTCGCAGAGTCTCGAGTAGTTCGTAACTTTCGTAACTTGTATTGCGCAAACAGGGTAGTGCTTTCCTACTGTACTCAGAGAGAGGCGGTAAACAGAACAGTTTTGGGATTTGGTAAAATACAACAACGCGCACCTCGAGCAGGTTGGTGAACAGCGTTTGCCAGGTCATGCCGGTTTGCGCGTTTTCCAGAATCGCCACGGCCCAGCCCCACATGTATACCCCTGAGGCGGGCATCAAGAATGTGCTTGTGAGCCACATTGTCGACCCTTCCGGTGACGCGCTGACCACCGCCACGCCTGGAGTCCAGGTCAGGATGTAACAAAGGCTTCCGACGACGGACGCGATTTTCCCGTCTGCGATACGTACAAAAAAGGTGTCAGTCTTGTAAGGCCGCGCGTATGAGTAAACAGTCGGGCCGTATCGGGCCTCCACAGTCATGACAGTCGGCGGGATTTGGGTATTGGGAAACACGAACCTGCAAACAGCGTGGATAAAAAAAAGCAAAACGCCACGAGCTGCGCGGACCACACCGCTAGAAACGTAAACGTGACGGTCCAGTTCGTGTATTGGAACGGGTACGCCCCGGTCACCGCGACCAGAAACGAAACAAGCAGCAGCGACGCGTAGCTCGTGACGAACCAGCTTCCCCAATACGCAGGGTTCCGCATGCCCATCACCCGCATGCCTTGTCGCAACTTGAGCTCTTTCTCCGTCACCACGTTTTGGCAAATCTGCGCCACAGCAACGACGAAGGCGAACACGAAGGCTAATCCAAAAAACACCGCAGCGTACGTGCTGCCCAGGTTGGTGCTGTACGACGGGAACGGGTAGGCCTTGAGCTCGATATCCAGGCGAATGCCGCGGGGCAGTAAGTAGTTAGTCACGGGCGATTCGGGCCCGGGTTGGTCGTCCGTCGCCAAAAAGTCGGTATCGTCCATCAGCGAAAGCGAAAGCAGCGCTTGGTCAAACGCGCGCTGGGTGTGAAAAGAAAGGGTCAGTGTTTCGTGATGTTCGGAGTAAACTATATATCCGGGATTGGACAGGGTACCGTGGTGTGACCGGGCGGTAAAGTGACACAGGGCCCTGTGTCTTTTTACCACAGTACGCCAGTAAGAGTTACGGCCGTAGTAAACAGACAACAGTAAGTGGTCACGTACGGGCGGTAAACGTAGGTGTGCCTGGATTTGGGAAAGCCCCAATCGTACCTGAACGTTTACGTAGGTCCAGTACTCCCTCCACCCGTCGTCCTCGCCGACGACCCATCGTACGAACTTTTCGTCGTACCATTTTGGTCCAAGGTAACCAGTGGGGGTGTCACTCGCGTTGACTCGTATCACGTACTCCACCGAGTTCGCGCTCGGTTTCAGGAGAAGTGGCATGGTCACCACGGCCATGGCGGGCTGGTACGCGAGCGAGATATCCAACCCCGAGATATTCTTCCCCAACGCCAGCGCCTCCGCTTGTTCCTTGGTGTCCACGCCCACCAGAAATTCGTTGAGCACGCTTCGGCGACACACAGGGTCGTCAACGCACGACGACACGCAGAAGGTTTCTCGGAGTTCCTCGGGGGTGACCATCAGCGCGCCGTCCAGCGGAACGGGTGGGTTTTCGCGGAACGAAACCACCGACGCGGCGCTCGCGGCGCACGCCATTGGATTGTCGAGACATGCAGCAAGAATCGCGGGGTCGATTGTGATTGGGCTGTTGCTACCACCAGTCCCACTGGGGTTCGGCCCCATTTGCCCGAAAGCACCGCCGCCAGACCCGGAAGCGCCAAGCAAAGCGCCGAGGTCCACGTCCAGCGCTGCCGCGGCGGCGGCTTGCTGCGCGAAACTGGGTGGAGGGTTTAGTGTGGATGCGTTTGGCGTGCCAGTTGGTTGAGCACCCGTGGTCGCCCCGTCGGCACCCAGGTTCGATCCCGTGTCATTTCTGATGTCAGTGCCGCACACCAAAGTCACCGCGGCTGCTTCCGCCACCGCCCTGTGCGCCGGCGTGTCGGGGGCGTAAATCACCCGCACCGCCCGCGCGCTTGGAGTGTGAAACGAAAGTGTCAGTCTTTCGTAACTTGTATTACGTAATTACGGGCGGACAATCGGCAAACAGAGTGTCAGGATTTGGGAAAGGCCCAATACGTACCTTGGCGGTTTCCTGCTCCAGGAAAGTGACTCGATAGGCGCGGTTCGGTGGAACAGTGAGGGGCTGTTCGTGTCCGGCACGAGTAGCCGTGGCAGGCACATCAGCGCCACGAAGGCCACGGGGACGAGAAGCTCAAGAACGAAACACCAAAGCGCCGCGCCCCGCGTTTTGAGCCTCCAGTTCTTTTTAAGAAGCGCCTTGAACGTTTGCAGTTGCGAAACTTCGACGTGTTGTTGTTCGTCGAGTTGGGAGGCGTTGGTGGTGGTCGTGGTCGTGTTCGTTGAGCTCACGCGCGTGCGCACTTTCGGTAGGTGCCATCGCGGCAAGTGAGGCAACGGGTGCGACTCCATCAGGTGTTGGTGCATGTCTCTAAGCGAGGGGGGGTCCACGGCGTCGGTGACCGGTCCAGGGTTCGTTGCACCACCCGAGGGTTCGGTTTCCTCGAGGCACACAAACTCCGCGTCCCCCTCCCCGGGTCGGGAAGCGGCACGACCGCGCGCCGTGTCCAGCGCGTGGTGGCCGTGTGGCATTCCTCACGTCAGAGAGTGCGACCCGGCGTGCGGTGCGTGCCCGCGTGTGTCCCGCGCGCGCGACAGTGGCTTGGAAGTGGTGACGTGACGGGTGGAGTCTCGTCGTGTCGAAAATCAACCTCGAAACACGACGAATCGTCGCCTCGAAAGTGACGCGACGGCGACCGAAATATTTGCGTCACATCGCGAATGCGCCTCGGGGCGCGGACGCGCGCGTCTGCGCTCGAGGCGCTTGGTTATGCGAAGGGCGTGCCTCCCCTTGATATGGAACACAAGGCGTTCCGGGAGTGCGTGGTGTGGCTCGAGGACACGAAGATCCGAGCCACGGCCATGGCTTCAAGAGGGCCGTTGCGTTTGATCGAGGCCAAGGATTGGGTTGCATCGTTCGCCGCGCTGGCACGCGAAACAGGATGTTCGGTAGATGCGTCGAGTGACTCGCAAACCTCCCTGGTGTTCGACCACCTGGTTTCAACCGCGGTCGCGCTTGACTACCGGGACGACGCGGACGTTTTGGGGGCGGTGGTGAAGACCTTACGACTGGGCACTGCGGGGAAACCGGTTGACACACAACCGGGTGCGAAGCGGCAACGCGTAGACGCGCCACACGCCGCCGCCTCGTTTCCATCAGATGTTGCCCAGACTCGTCCCACGATGGAAAACATGGATGGACCGGGTTTGCGTGTCAAACTCGTTACCCTAGCGATCGCGCTCGATATCGACGCCGACGCGGTGATGCGTCTCGGAGGCGGCGACCGCGGGGGGGGCGTGGAGGCGCTGACCAGGACAATCGCGCTCGCGGTCGGGAGGTTCGTGGCGCCGTTCTGGGACGCGGTGGAACGAGGCGAAAAACAACTCGGAGAAAAACTTGGAAAAGGGACGAAAGAGAACGCGATGCCCAGATGGAACTTGTCTCCGCACGAAAACTTCCCGCCCGGCATGGACCTTGCGCCGGGTACCAGCGAAACCGTGCGGGACGTAGTCGCGGTGCTGCGAGTGCTACACGTGAATGACATGCGCGGGTTGCAAACCGCGGTGGACGCGCTGTTGGTGCGGATGCAGGAACACACGAGCGACCCGAAAACGGACTCGGCGCTTGGGAAGGTGGGGCGCGGATGAGGATGAGAGGCGAGGATGACGAAGATTCGATCCCGGGACCTTGTTTCGCCACTGCCGCCACGCCATACCACTAACGGAAACCTTGTACCTAGTATCTAGTCAACCAAGTTTACTAGTATCTAGCTACGTAGTCACGTCGCGTCCAACCTTTTCCGCATCAGCGCTACGTCTGGTTTTTCCCCCCCAAGCGCCGACGCGAGTTTCTCGAAAACGCCGAAGGACGCGCCGCCGCCGCCAAAGGTTTCCCACGCCTCGACTTCGTACCCGGACTTCAGGTAAAGCGCGAACCCCGCGGGCTGCGATGACCGGACGTGTAGCCACACGTCGCCGTGTCCGGTTTCCTTTGCGAAATCCTCTGCCGCGCGTAACAGGGTTTTGGCGATGCCTTTGTTTCGGTGAGTTATGTCCACGGCGACGTTGCACAGGTAAGCCGCATCTAGGGGACACGGCACGGACCGCGAGCCTGTTTGTTCGCCCCGGGTTGCCGACCCGGGGTTCCCCCTCGCGAGTTCACTGAACGACAAGGACGCCACCGCGACCGCGTCGCCACGAAGTGTCGCCACGAGAACGCACTGGTCCGGGTCGGGCTCGGCGAGCCGGTCGACCAAGTACTTCGCAACCCTTGCCCTCGGTCGTTCATCCGGCGTCCCCTCAAACGCCACGCGCATCACCTCCGCAACGCGTCGCACGTCTTCGGGTCGCATCGCGCGAACGGTTATTGAGGTGCCGTCAGTGAGGGGCATACCCACGCGCTCGAAGTGGTTCTGCAGCGCCAGCCTCGCCAAAGAGGAGTCCGCGGCGCGGCGAGCGATTCGGGAGCCGACGTGTTTCCGCGATGCGGGGTGCCGAGGCCGAACGGAGGGAGACTTACCCAGCGCGCGCGCGTTGGTGATGACCGCGCCGCGACTGAAGGAAGTCGACGCGCACGCCACCACGCGCGACATGGTGGGATCCCCACGGAAACTACCCCGCGGGCGCCACGGAGTGGACACCGAGACGCACTTGCAACACGTCATCTACTGGCACTGACAATCGATATTTCGTTTGGAAAAACTGACAAAAAGTGTTTGTCCCTTCAGAGAGCGGCGCGCCTGCGCCGCTTCCCGCGATGTTCAACTGGGTGCGCGTGCGCGGTCGTGTCACCACGAATTCGGACGAGGACGACCCGTCGCACAGGATGCAGCACAACATCTTGGTCTTCGCGCAGGTCGAGGGGCTTGACCGGCAAGCCATCGCGACGCAGGGCGAAATTAACAGCGTGAATTTCAACACCCGGGAAGACGCGTGCGACACGGGGTGTCTCGCCGCGTGCGAGCGCGCGTCGTTGTCCGCGATGGCGGACGACGCACTAGATAAGTGCATCGGCGCGTGCGAAAACGCGTGCGTGATGCCGGATGCGAAAGGGAAGTTCTCGGCTGTAGTGTGCGGGGAGAAAGGGAATGGAAAGGGGGGGCCCGGGCCCTTGGATGAAAGTGCGAAACAAGTTCGGGCGAAAAAGCGCGGACGACGACGCCCGTGAGCGCGACGAGACGGGAGAGAGCACCGCGGTCGTAGCAAGATAGACGGGTATAGATGTGTGAGATGCACGTGTTGTACGAATAACAGACGAAAGAAGGGATGAAAAAGTGTGTAAAGGGGAGAGAGAAGGCATGCAAATACAATCAGTCCGAGTCACTCGTCAGATGCGTCGATGCTTCCCATCCTCCATCTCTCAATCAAATCACTCCAGCGAAACCTTGTGCGCCATGGCTTCTTTGTGAATCAGGTGGTTGGACTTATCAAGCACGTCAAGAAGCTTGTCTATCTTCCCCACCCACTGGTTCAAAAGCCAATCCGCGCCGCGCGAATCCGGGTTGAAGCTAACCACGCCGCCCAGTCGGTCGATCTTCGCGCTCACCTTTTTGGAACACACCTGAGATAAATAAAAGAAAGTGTCAGTCTTGAGTCTTGAGTATGGGTGTACTGTATGGGCAAACAGGGCACTTGTGATGTATGTAGTTGTTGCCAGTACTGGTAAATGTTACGGCCGTAGTACACTCAAAGAGGGGAAGCAAACAGTGTCAGGATTTGGGAAACGCAACACGTACCAAATCCGACAACCGCTTTTCTGTTTCCACGGAATCGAGACAAAGCAGCTCGCCAAGACGAACCAGGGTGACGTTCTTGTAGTACGCCCCCACGACAAGCAGGTTGTGCTCGATGACTCGCTGTCGCAAATCCTCTTTCCGCGTGTCCCCCTTTTCGCCGCCGAAAATTTCGGTTTCGCTGGCCATCTCGCTCGCGAACGCCTCCGCGAGCGTGTCCCAGTGGATGATTTCCTTTGTGGTGAACTGCTTGGTGAGCTGCTTGTGCAGGGGAAGGTCATTCAGCTTCGGGTCGGATGCGATCTGGTGCAACAAGTCCTGCTGCATCGGGCCGTTCGCGCTGAGCACCACGAACCAAACCGCTTTCTTCATCGATGGCGTCCACTTCGCGACGTCGCCGACCACGACCTCGCACGCCATCACGTTGCGGTAGCAACGGCACATCTCCAGGTAATCGCCTTCGTTGCCGTGGAACCGGATCATGAGGTTGTAGTAGTTCAGTTTCAGTTGCGCGACGGGTGGAATCGTGGGATCCGTGAGTTCGAAGTACCCCTCCGCGTGGTCCACGTTTGCGTTTTTCGCCTTCTCCGCCTTGGCCTTTTCCTCGATACTCATCGCCGCCGCCGCGTCCAAATCCATCTGCCTCACGTCCTCCCCCGCCTTACGCGCCGCTTCCACGGCGGCTTTCTTATCCGCCTTTACGATTTCGTCGAATGAACGCGGGTTGATTTTCCGAGAAAGGATCTGCGCGCGGATGAAATCTTTCTTATCCAGACAAAGCCGCACCTGCTCTTCGATGAAGAAAAGTTTCTCGTGCTTGGAAAGCGCGCCGTACGTCTCCACCGCGACTTCCTGCATGATCTCCGCGGCTTCCGAAGTTTTCCCAGCCTCTTCCTTTATCTTCGCCAGCGCCCGCGTGAGCCGCGCTTTCTCAACCTCCACGAATATCTTCCCGCTCGTCACCGTGTTGAGGGTTTCGATCAGCTCAGTTTTCACCGCCAAGCTCGGCGCCAAATCGATAAAACTCATCGCCCGCTTCACCAGCGCCCCGACCGCCTGTTTCAGCTGCGCCCGGCGTTTCGTAAGCAACACGATGTGCTCGTTGATGCCTTTCCAGTCACCCGCGGTGTGTAGCACGTCCAGAATCGCGACGCAGAACCGGGGCGTCGCGGCGAAATCGGCTTGCTGTTTTTTTTGGAGTTTTTTGGAGATTTGGAAACACGCGGTCAGCGGACGAACGCGCGCATAGAGAAGCTGCGATCTTAGGACCGCGGTCCGAGGAGGGGAAGAGAGGCATGTGCCGAGTGCGTTTGACACGGTGTGATGCTCCCGAGTCGGGAAAAAAAAAACGCAGACTCGCGACGGAATCGAACCCCCGCCGGATCGAGCGCGCCAACTTGGAAATCAACGATCGACTCGCGAACCGACGCACTAACGGACACACGGTCGCGATCGATCTGGATCTGGCTGGAGGTGACGGGTCGTGGAGACGCACCAGGCGGTATGTTTTCTCGTGCGCGAGCATTTTCTCGATGACCTCGGTGAGCTTCCCGGGCTGTGACGTGGGAACCGGGGTGAGGGTCAGTGGCGGTGCGGCGACCACCTTCCGGACACACGTCCGGTCGCGACGCGTCGGGACACGCGGACCGCCTTGCCTGTTTGGTTTGGAGGATCTCAATTCAAAGCGGGACGGGTGGAACCCCGGACGTACCTGCGCAGCCTCTTCCTTCAGCGCGTCGATGTCCGACGTTATCTTCGCAAGCTCGGCGTCACCTTTCTTCTCCATCTTGAGCTCCCCCATGTTTGCAAGGCGGAGCGTGCCGGAGGTGCGCTCAGATCTGTTGACCACGGGGCGGATCAAAAAACCCAGGTGGGCCAACGACACGAAGCTCTTGCTGAGCGCTTTTTCGCCAAAACGTTGTTGACTAGTTCGATCTCGCGACTCATCCGGTGCGCGACGGGCGTCGGGGTCGCGGGCCGGTGGTGGCGACGGCGGTGATGGACGTCGCGGATTGGAAGTGCGCGGTTTGCTTGGAGGAGCCCATGTGCAAGCCCGTGATTCCCGTGTGTGGTCATCCCTCGTGCTTCTGGTGCGTACACAGAGCCATGGATAGTTTCGGCGTAAGCGCGTGCCCCACGTGCCGACACAGCTTCGAACACCTGCCTGACGTGTGCGTGCCTTTGCACCGGTTTCTGGCAAGGGCGTTCCCCAAACAGTACGCGCGACGCTTACGGGAAACCCACGAGGAAGAGGAAAGCAACGAAACCTTCTCGCCCGATCCTGGGTTGGCAATGGAGCTCAGATCGATGCGGGTAGGGGTGGACGATGACGAAAACACAGATGACGAAAACACGGAAGAGCGACACACGAGCACGGACGAAAACACAGAGCAAGACATACGCACAGACGAAAACACGGAAGAGCAATACGTTAGCTACGCCACGTTCCGCGCGCTTGAACGCGTAACCCCCGTGGCGTTGCCAAACGACCAATCGCTGAAACACCTGTTTCAGTGCGGCTTCCACGGCCCGTCCGCAAGCACCGAAAATGAACAAGAACAAGAACAAGAACAAGAAGCACACACCCTGCAACGGCCCGTCGTGCTGACGTGCGGACACGCGGTGTGCGAAGCGTGCGCGGCGGCGCGGCTTGACTTTGGCGGGGCGAAACAAAAAGGTTTGGGCATAATAGAGTCCGATCGACATCGCGCGCATTGTCCAAAGTGCGACGCGCGAGTCGTGGGAACCTCAGCGCCCGCGGTGTGCTTGCCGCTTCACAACGTGACGCACTTGTTCGTGGACGAGGACGATGTGTTGACACGCGCTGACGCGACGCGATCGGCGGCGGCGAGCGCGCGTGCGACGGCGCGTTCCCGCGAAATACATCGCTCGCGGCAGGAAACCGGCGACGCGACTTGTGTTGGTGACGAAGACAAAGACGCAGGCGACGGTGGTGATAAAAACGCTTCACGCGATGGCCAACACGACGACGACGACGACCGGGAAGAAGAACACGGCTCGGAAGAACTTCACGGATCGTTGGCGGATACGTTTCTTCAAGTCACGGGAAACACAGACCCGGCCGCGTTTTGCCATTACGGCGTGGGGTGCGATTCGTGCGGGGTGTATCCCATTCGCGGCCGGCGCTGGCGATGCGCGGATTGCCCGGAAGCGATCGGGTTTGATTTGTGTGGAATGTGCGTTGTGCTTGGTGAAACCGACAATGGCAGTGACACTGGCCAGGGTGAAACCGACACGAGTGACCCTGGCGATGCCACCGACCCAGAGTCGATCAAGGCAGCCAGGGTTCAGCGTACCCACCGCAAACCCGCGATCAAAGGCCGGTTCAACCAGAACCACCTCTCCACGCACGTCATGATTGAAGTGCAGCCCACGCCCACGATGATGCACGGTGCGTGTTTCCTAACTGTAACACACACCGCCTCCCTGATCGGCCCGATTACCGATTACTCTTCCCTGTTTACTCATACACATCACGACCGACTGACACTTTCTTTTTCACAATCAGTGCTGACGCAGATGCACCCGGAACTCACCCCCGCGATGATCGTGGATTTCGCGAACCAAAACGAGCACCTGCTTCCTGATATAGGGGGGGGGGGACCCGCGCCTCCTGGGTAGTTGTAAAAGTGTAAAAGACGACCACGGAACATCGCTACGTACTACTATTTTTTTTCAAATTCACGCTTAAACCGTGGGGTCGGGTTCGTCGCGTCGCGCGCTTCTCTCCGGCGGATCGCGGAAATCACACGCGCGTATTTCCGGTCCCAAATTCTCAACCCGTGATGATTCCTGTGGGGTATCACCAATCGCGGTAGGCACCGCAACCGCCCCAGCCCCCGGCCCCGGAATCGGTGCCGCGGCCGGAACCGCTTCCGGGTCCGGGTCCGGGTCCGTCGGCGGGGCGATTTCTGGGGCGATTTCGGACGCCCCGCCCGTTTCCTCCATTTCCTTCAGTAATAACTCAGAGACCACCAAGCCGCAACTCGCAGTTCCGGACGCACCCTCTGCTTCTCCAAACTCTTGGCCGGATTTCGTTTCAACAGGTACAGGGCCAGTGGAAGTTATTTCGTCGTTGTGCAACGGTTGAGTTGCTTCGTGACTAAGTAAAGAAACGCGGTGCCGCACTGGGCTCAGCTCTGTTTCCGCAACAAGCGCGGGTAACGATGCGCCGCGAAGTTCAAACCCGGCTGGAAAGCGTTCGGGGTCCGTCCGTTCGTCTGTTTCGCGCGCGACGCCGTCATGTTCAACTCCGGGTACTTCTTCCTGTTCGAACGCCGCATCACTCGCGTCGTCGCCAGGGTCTTCCTGGTCGGCGCTCGCCTGCTGTTGTTCCACGGGCGTGTCAGTTTCAGCAGTTGCAGCGGTTTCAGTTTCAGCGGTTTCAGCAGTTTCAGTTTCAGCGGTTTCAGCGACTGCTCGCTCGCCCCCGGCACGCGCCGCGGCTTCCGCCGCTTCCGCCGCGGCGACCAGCGCTATTGCTTCCTCTACCTCCGCGGCTTCTGTGGCTTCCGCCAGAGCGCGCGCCTCCTCGCGAGTTGGGTCCCCGCCGCCGGTTCGCCCTTCCACGTCCCGCAGCGACAGGTACACCGCTTCCATCATCATCACGTCGTCGATATCCAGCACCCTTCGGGTGGCGCCGTCGCCGGCCTCGCCGTCGCCCAACTCGCCGAAGGACTCCTCCAGAAGCCTTGCGGGGATGAAATCGCGCATGCGCTGAACAAAAGCATCCTCGGCGTTTGTGGAAACCGCGGTTGCAACGGCGGCGCTTTCGCTTTCTTCGGTACCCTCGTTCGCCGCCGCCGCACTGCGCAGACGCAACTGTCGCGACCCCTCGCGCCGCGCGAATTCCCGAAGAATCCGTCGTTCGTCTCCCGCCGGGTCGAACGCCGCGCCGCTCGCGGGCCTGCCCCGGGCGCGCCCCACGAGAAACCCGTCCCCGCGCCCTCCGTTGTCGCCGAACAAGTCCCGCGTAAAGAGCTCGGGGTTGCTTCGTCCGGGTAAGAACGCGGGGCCTTGCGGCAAAAACGCTCGGCGTCGCTCCGCCCTCCTCGACGACGTAGACCCCCCCCCCCCACCGTCGCCGGCGGCGTTTCTTTCCCGGCGCCGCGAAAAAACCAAACGTCTTCGCGTTTCCTCTTCCAAGTCCCTTCGCGCCAGTCTCTCGAGTCGGTCCGCGTTTGCCGGGTACGGCGCCGGTGCCGGGGAAGGAATCCACCCCACAGCGTTTGTAGACGTGGCAACGTTCGGCACGCGACGAAGCGGCGTCGCCGCGGCGTATTCCTCTTCCCACCCGAGAGGCACTCCTTCCACGTTTCCGTTTCCAACGGCAGGCTCGGGGTCTGAAGTGCCGCCGCCGCCCGCGTCATCGCCGTTGGTCGTGTCTCCCCCCAAGAGTGTGGACGGCTGGGTGTGGGTGGAGGATGCCGATGACGCGGCCAACTCTCGCCGCGCGCGCCGTTCGTTTTGCGTTGTCAGCTCCGCGGTTCTCGCCGCCGCCAGCGCCAACGCCAGCGCTGCGTTCGTCTCCGCCTCCGCTTCTCGTTCCGCCCGAGTCTTCGCACCAAGAAACACCACTAGGTACGGCTTGGTTTTGCAAAACGGACACCGGGGGGGGATGGTTAGCCGTCGCCCGACGCTGTCGTAAACCTCAGGCGCGTTCGAAGGCGACCGCACGCGCAGAAAACACTCCGTGCATATCGCGCTGGCGCAGCACTTGCTTTTGTTCAGCGAGGGGTAGGACAGGAAACAAATAGGACACTCGTCGCATGGCACTCTTTTGGTGGAATCCTTTCCTTTCATCTGAGAAGCTTCAGTTTTACCGTTTTCGTCAGCAGCCCCTTCAGTCCCGCGCTCTTGCGTCTGCCCCTTGCCCACCGCCTTGCCTTCCTCCGCTTGTACTTCGCTTACGTCGAAATCGAACTCGTCGTCGTCGGGGAATTCCCTTCCGGGGTAACACGGCGCGAGCTTGCCGTGCTTGATGAGCCTTGTGAGCTTGTTTAAATCCACATCGCCCGGGTCGTACAACCCCGTGGGTTTGGTGAAACGCGGGTCCACGGGGGGGTACGTCTTTCGCAAACCCAACACGCGCGCCGTCGCCTTCATCGCGCCCCACACGGTTGGAGACATGGTGGCCACGACTCTCTCAACGCAGCTTTTCTCGGGAGCGCCGAAACCGCGAACGTGTTGAACGCGTCCTGAGGACTCCACGGCTCGAATGCTGTGGCCAGTCTACGTGTGCGGGCGCGACTTTGCGTTGCTACCCGGAACCCAAACGCTAACCGTCCCTGGAGACGGTCCAGCGGGGGTCGCGGGTGCGCCGCGCTTTGGCGGTGGGTTTACATGTCAACGACAAACAATCGTAATGTACTGACGCGACGCGTCGACAAAGAAAAAAATCAAAAACAACTCCAACACTTCGGGGGACGCAGATGGGGCTGGGGTTGGCGCTCCAACGAACGGAATCGTTCCACGCGCGTCTCCCCTTGTGGCGGGTGCATCGCGCGCCGACGACAAGAACAACGGCGATGGCCACGAACGCATCTAAGCGTTGTGCGGTCGGTCAAATGCAATCGACGAATGACGCGGAAAAGAATCTTCAGGTCGTTGAGACTTTGTGCCAACAAGCCCGGGACGCACAGTGCGCCGTGCTTTTCCTTCCCGAGTGCTTCGCGTACATCGGCGTTGTTGGTACGGACGCGCTTCAGGTCATGGAGCCGCTTGACGGTCCGCTTTTGCGAAGGTACAAAGCCCTGGCGGTTACGTACGACCTGTGGCTCTCGCTTGGTGGGTTCGCGGAGCGAGGTCCAGATTCAGGGCACAGGTACAACACGCATCTCATCGTGTCATCAACCGGCGAAGTACAAGCACAGTACAGAAAAATACACCTCTTCGACGTGGACATGGGGGACGTGAACGGGCCGGTTCTGATGGAGAGCGCACATTGCACGGCCGGGGATGCGCTCGCGACGTGCGCATCGCCGATTGGAAAGCTCGGCCTCGCCGTGTGCTACGACCTGCGGTTCCCCGAGATGTTCCAGCGGTTACGACACGAGTTCGATTGTCAGGTAATGCTGGTGCCTAGTGCGTTCACGAAACCCACTGGGGAGGCGCACTGGGAGGTTTTGCTTCGCGCCCGGGCGATTGAAACCCAATCCTACGTCATCGCGGCGGCGCAGGCAGGGACGCACTCCGCGGGGCGCGCCAGTCACGGGCATGCCATGATCGTCGACCCGTGGGGCAAGGTAGTCGCGCGGTTGGACGGTGTGGAAACAGGAATCGCGGTCGCGGACATCGACCTTACCTACCTAAACGAAGTAAGGCAGAGAATACCGGTGGGGAAACACAGGCGAGCGATCGAAACGTTTCAAGCGGTGCAGTCGTGACGCCCGACGCCGACGGCGGTTTACGTATTTATGAGTATTCAAACTTTTCAAGCAAGTGCGTAGTAGTCGGTTCCGGAAGGAGTACCCTTAGTGGTGTCAGTACCTTTAGTACCCTTAGTGTTACCCTTGGTAGTGTCACCTGTGGTTTCACCGAAACGTGTGTTTCGTCAACCGTCTGTTCCGGAGGTGACGTCGACGTTCGTGACGTCGAGGGTGGATATTTTTCGTGAAGGAAGGGAGAGCGAGGCAGGTATTGCGAGTTCTTCCGTCTCGCGAGGGGAATCATGAAGCGCACGGAGCGTGCGAAGCTGCATCATAGCGCCTAAATAATACCGATGCAAGTTATCGTCCCAAGCGAGAGTTTATGCCTCCGCCGCCGCCACGGCCGCCTCCGCCGCCGCCTCTTTTCACGCGTTTCCGAGGCCCGCGATCGCGACTGTCCTCGCGTTCGCGCCCGTCGCGCGCGTCGCGATCGTCGTCGCGACCCCTTCCGCGGTCATCGTCGCGACCCCTTCCGCGATCGTCGTCGCGACCCCTTCCGCGATCATCGTCACGACCTCTACTAACGTCGTCACTTTTCCGTTTCCGCACAACCACCACCCGCCGCCCGCCGCCGCCGCGTCCTCCCCGGTCACCGCCTCTGTCTCCGTCTTTGTCTCGCGTATCGCGCCTGTCTCGTCTCACGTCGTCGCCGCCGTTTTTCGCGACCTTCGCGTCCCTGTCGTCTCGTTCGTCGCGCCTGTCATCGCGCCTGTCGTCGTCGCCCTCGGCGTCTCTTTCGTCGCGCCTGTTCTCCTGGGGCCTGTCATCATCGTCGCGCCCGTCGTCTCTGTCGGCGTCGCGCTCGGTCGCTTTTTCGCCGCGGCGCCCGTCGTCGCGCCCGTCCTCCCGGGGCACGTCGTCTGTTTCGTCGTCCATGGGCCTTTCATCGCGCGGCCGGGCGTCGTCGCGCCGGCGTTCGTTGTGGTAAAAAGCAGGAGGCGCCTCCTTCGCGACCGGCGGGTTCACGCAGTCCCTCGCCATGTGTCCGTTTTCGCCGCAGCGGTGGCACTTCGCGGCGTGCGGGTTAGGGCAGTCTCGCGAGAAGTGGCCGGTCATTCCGCACTTGAAGCAATTGGATGTTGGACAATCGCGGACTTGGTGCCCTGGTTTGCCGCACTTGTGGCAAAGCGAGTTAGGACACTCGCGCATTTGATGCCCTGGTTGTCCGCACTTGTGACAAACCGCGGCGGGGCAATCTCGCATCTGGTGCCCGAACTCGCCGCACGAGTGGCACTGGCTTCCCCCGCCACCGCGTCTCTCGCCGAACCCGCCGTTCATACCACCCGGCACGCCTGCCATGTGCGTGTTTCCCATCATGTTCATGTTCATGTTCATGTTCATCCCCATCCCCATACCCGGCATCCCCATGTTTCCCATCATCCCCATGTTTCCCATCCCGGCCATCCCCATCCCCATCCCGCCCGGCATCATCATGTCCATCCCGGGCATGTTCATCATTCCCGTCATGTCCATGCCCGGCATTCCCATCATGCCGGCCATGCCCGCCATCGCGGACACGGGCGGCGGGCCCGCGGGCAGGGGCGGAGGCCCGGACGGCGCGGAAGGCGAGGGCTCCGGATCCATCCCGGATGAATCTTCCCGTTTCCCTTCCGCGTCCCCGCCGATTTCGATTTCGTGCGTTTCATCCCCCGGCGCGGGCAACCCCGGCGCGGGCAACCCCGGCGCGGGCAACCCCGGCGCCCCCCCCCCCCCCCGCGGCGCGTCCCCCCGCGTTTCCGGCAACAACGCCGCCCCCCCGCTTTCCTTCAAAGTCTCCCTTTCCGTGAGGAAACCCATCATCTTGGCGAACTCGTCATCCGCGGCGACGAGCTCGGAGGACTCGCCGGTGGGCGCGACTAACACGCCGTTCGCTTTGTGATCCAGACGGTTCTGGGTCGGGAAAGAAACCGAAAAAGGTCAGACGCTGGGTGACGAGCGTGGGTGACGAGCGTGGGTGACGAGCGTGGGTGACGAGCGTCGGTGACGAGCGTCGGTGACGAGCGTGGGTTCGTGGGCGTCGCCAGGACTGGTACACGTTGCCGACGTGTACCAGTCCTGGGGCAGTACACCGTGCGTATGCGCTGTGTGTAGCGCACTTCCTTTCACTGACCACCGCGGTGTACGCGAACAGTCAAACAAGGGCGGTAAAACAGTGTGTCTGGATTTGGGAAACAAAACGCCGCGTACCTGCGGAATCCCGTACGCGGTTTTCATGCGAATCACGTCCACGTGCTGGTCGCCGTTCGTGGGGCACTGGTGGATCCAGTGCCCTGGTACATTGCACCTGAAACAGGTGTATCCAGGGGGAGGCGGTCCGTTCTGGTCGCCCCGGCCTCCTCCTCTGCCACCTCCTTTTCCGCCACTCGGGTCGAACCCGGTCTTGCCGCCGCCCCGCCCGCCGCCGCCGCCGCCGCGCACCGCCGCCGCCGCCTTTTCCGTTTCCCACGCGTTCGCCGCGTCGTTGACCAGCGCCGCTATCGAGCCGTCCGGGGCTTCGCCGCCGTTCCCGCTCGGCGTGGCGTGCTGCGCAGTGCCGTCCGCGCTCCAACGCATCGCCCCAGTATGCGTGGGCGGGTACACCCGCCGCACCAACCGCGGCGCGTTGGGAAGCGGCTCGGGGGGTCTGACGTAGACGGTTTTTTTCTGCGTCGTCGATCCGACCTCCGACCCCACCGCCGCGGCCCGCAACGAGGGAACCCGACGGACAATAACCGACGTGTTCTTCCACACCATCGCGGCGTCGTCGACCAACTCCTCGTCGTTCTGCGCGTTCGTGAGCAACAGCTCGCACGCCTGATCTCGGGCCAAGCCTTTTTTGTCCACGATGGATCGCTTCAGATCCCCAACGCTTAGGAACATCCCATCGAAAACAACCGAGTCGTAGTCCTTCTGGGACTTGAACTTGTAGTGCACGGTGGACGCCATGTGTGCTGTGTGCTGTGTGACGCGTGACCTCGAGTCTGCGAGGGGAACCCGAAAGCACGAAAACACCGACGACCCGAGCCACCTGATCCGCACGCGCGGTGCGCGGGATTCTGGGAACCTGCGCCAAAATGTCGGCGGCAAACTTTCGTCGGTGCATGACAAGCCTGATTTTCCTCGGAAGGGCGGCGGCTTCGTCTCCCCAGCTCACTCCGTCACGCGCGTCCGCCTGTCCGTTCGACTCGCGTTCCCGGTCGCCATGGCCGCGGTGCTGACCCCCGCTGAAACGGAAACCGCGGTGACCGCGTTCACCGCGCTGGGGGTGTGCGACGAGCTCGCGCGCGCGGCGGCGGCGCTCGGGTGGAAAACGCCAAGTGCGATTCAGGTGGAGTCCATTCCCCAGGCGCTGCTTGGTAAGGATGTCATCGGGTTGGCGCAGACGGGTTCGGGGAAAACAGGCGCGTTCGCGCTTCCCATTCTTCAAGAGCTCCTGGACGCCCCGCAAGCTTTTTTCGCCCTGGTGCTGTCGCCAACTCGAGAGCTGGCGATACAAATCGCGGAACAGTTCGAAGCGCTCGGGGCTTCCATTGGCGTTAAAACCGCGGTGCTCGTGGGCGGCATCGACATGATGGCCCAGAGCATCGCGCTAGGGAAGCGACCGCACGTCGTCGTGGGTACCCCCGGGCGAGTCGTGGACCACCTTACGAACACCAAGGGTTTCGGGTTGAAACAGCTGAAGGTGTTGTGTCTCGACGAAGCCGATCGATTGCTAAACCTGGATTTCGAACAGGAAATCGACGCCATTTTGAAGGTGGTGCCGCGCGACCGACGCACGCAGCTGTTCAGCGCCACCATGACTTCGAAAGTAGCTAAGCTTCAGCGAGCCTGTTTGCGGAATCCCGTGAAGGTCGAAGTCAGCGCGAAGTACAGCACCGTGGATTCCCTGAAACAGCAGTACCTGTTCGTCCCGGCGAAGCACAAGGACTGCTACGTGAACTATCTCTTCGACGAACTCAGCGCGTCAACCATGATGGTGTTCACGCGCACGTGCGACCAAACAAGACGACTGGCGCTGGTCGCGCGAAACCTAGGCTTTGGCGCGGTGCCGATTCACGGCCAGATGAGCCAGCCCAAACGGCTGGGCGCGCTGAACAAGTTCAAATCGGGGGAAAGGAACATACTGGTAGCGACGGACGTGGCCTCGCGAGGACTGGACATTCCGTCCGTGGACGTCGTGGTGAACTACGACGTCCCCCAGAACAGCAAGGACTACGTCCACCGCGTGGGACGCACCGCGCGGGCAGGCCGTAGTGGTTTAGCCGTGACCCTAGTAACGCAGTACGACGTGGAGCTTTACCAGAAAATCGAGCGCCTGATTGGCAAAAAACTCGACGCGTTCCCCGCACCGGAAGACGCCGTGCTGCTCCTCAACGAGCGCGTCAACGAAGCGCAGCGCATCGCGAGCAACCAGATGCGCGAAGCGGACGCGCGCGGGGGGGGGAAGAAACGCAACCGGGACGGGGACGGGGACGAGGAGGATCAGGGGCTGATGACTATTATGGGGCGGGGGGGGCG